>WNFJ01120379.1_pt1 | contig 13519 bp, 12 predicted proteins | sample 5400461 | NCBI WGS metagenome assembly WNFJ01 (sample SAMN13153349, study PRJNA577476) | soil metagenome | isolation source: 115 cm saprolite on Douglas fir-dominated hillslope | place: USA:California | collected 2013-09-17 | reverse complement strand
AAAAGAAGGATTCAAGGGGTTTCCGCCCGGGGAGAAATCGATATAACCATTGGTGATATCCATGTGGCTGAACGGAAGAGAGGCGGTCAAGTGATCCACGCGAACGAATCCAGTTATCGTTGGCTGGAGGCCGGTACCCCCAATCTGCAAATCGACCGTCACCTGGCCACGAGCCAGGTTACTCTGGATTAGGAATGGCTGGTCGGTTTGTACCTTTATGTTGAATTTCCAGTCCCGCACGGGCGGAGTTGTTATTGAGACGCTGCTGGGCGGAGGAACCGAAGGTGGTTGAGGTGCTGGCCGGCCGGGTAGGTTAAGCGGCAAGATATCGATGTCTTGGAAAAATCGGCTATCGACTAGGCCGACCTTTCCGGCGATCTCCAATGTGGAGAGCGGTCCGCGAACGGTTAGATCGATGTTGGATCGGACGATGACGTTATCGCTCCGAGTAAGGAGGAACTTCCGAGTGGTAAGAGCGAGATCGATTTGAGGATTTGTGCCTTGGGCCAGGTCAATCGAACCACTCAGAGAGAAGGGGCCGCCACCAGCCAATCCATTGAAACGGTCAAACGTCACGCGGTGGTTATCTCGAAAATTGATGTTGACCGCGAAATCCGAGATTGGTGGAACGACGTCGGTGGAAGCACGAAACCGACTTACGTTAGCCGACACTGCGCCGCTGATTTCGGGCTTCTCGAGAGTCCCGGCTACATTCGCATCAATCGCAACTCTTCCTTCGAGGATCCGAATGAGGGGTGTCAGCTTTCGTACAAACTGGAGATTCGTCTCCGGCCAGCGAACGGAAAGCGCAATCGGAGTATCCGCAGGAAGTTTCCCGGCGTCTAGCACCTGGGCAACATCCACCGGGATCTTCCCTTGCACCTGCAGAGGCTGGATTTCCGGCTGTTGAAAGCGCCCGCCTAATGTCAGGACCTTATTTGCTAATTCTACGGAAAAATCTCCATTTGCTGCTTCCAAACTGGAAACCGTCGGTGATCGGAGGTCGGTGAGACCTGCTTTGATAAGAATTGATGGATCTTTTAATGTTCCACTCGCCTTTACGCTGAGGCTGGCATTCCCGGTAATTTGCGGATTGCGCGCCTGGAAACCAGCCAAAGAGATTTTGTCCGCAAGCAGATCGATTGAAAGAGGCCGATCCAAGGCAATCGGAATCTTTTTCTGGTTGAAATCAAGAGGGATACTGGCAGAACCGGTCATCAGATTTTGGTCTTTGCGCAACTCCAGATGAGGAATCTCAAAAAGCTCCGGGCTAAAACGCATCGTTGTGTCCAACCTGGCGAGTGGCGAGAGTATTTGAAGGCGCGTCACCTCCGCCTTCATTCCCTCGTAAGATCCTTCGAGATCTGCTTTGATTCCTTTGGTCCCTTTCACCTCAAGGTCGGAGATGTGCAATTGTGCATTGCCAACAGAATTCTTTAGTTGGCCTCTGCCGGACCAAGCCAGGTTCAGCTTGCCTCCGAGTCCAACATCCTGACCAAATGATTTGAGCAGCGGGTCGAGAAAACGGAGATCTTTCAAATCGACGTTGGCATCGCCTTGGTAGTCGTACGGTTCAGCCAGCTTCCCTCGGCCGGTCAGATTTATCGAGTTGTTTCGGTCGGCGATGACTTTCACCGTCGGAAGGGTAAGCAAATTGTCCTTCACCGATCCGATCACTTCTGCGCTTTGCAGACTTAATCCACGGTATTTGATTTGAGTGCCGATGAGGTTGAGCTGGGCATCTGTGATTCGATTGTCTTTGACCTCTCCATTTCCGGAAAGTCGAGCACTCAGGCTGCCGGTGAGGTTCGATTCCGGTCCAATCGACTTCAAGAAAGAATCAAATACTCGGAGATCATCCAATTGTATCTGTCCGGAAGCGTCGTAGTGGACAGGGCCGCTGAGGTTCAAAGCACCGCTGAGATCGAGGGAGTTGTGCGGATCGAAACTGATATGCACGGTTTCAATCGTCGCTTTCTCTTGCTCGGTTTTGGCTTTCAGATTGAGATTCTGCACCGGTAATCCGCGATAGTTGATATTGTAACCATTGGCCTGAATCTCGGCGTACGGTAGGCTCTGCCGGATATCACCATTTGCCTTTGCCGTCATTTCGAGCGTGCCGCGCAAGCCTCCCGGCTGTCGAAGGCTGACGAGCAATGATTCCAACTTCGACAGATCGATCAGACGGACCGCTGCGGTTCCTTCGTACGGATAGGTCTCGCTGAGCTTTAGCTCTCCGGTCGCGTCCAAGTAGTTAGAATCGTCGATGGCGGCGTGTAGCTCCCGAATCTTCACGCTTCCATCCGCTGCATTTGCATTCAGCGCTAATCGCAGCAGAGAGAAGTCACCGTAACGCAAGTTATCGCCGTTAAATTGGACGTCGCCCATCGGTTGGCCCTTCTGCACCGTGATTTCGCCATCTCCGACCAATGAGCCCCGAATTGGGCTTTCCCGAACGAAATCTGCAATTGAATCGAAATGAAACCTAAGTCGAGCATCGACTTGCTTCAGATCCACGGTCGCGCCTGGTATCGGCAGCGGCAATTCGGCGTGGAGACGGGCGTCACTCTTTCCGGAATTTAACTCAACATCGGCATTCGATTTGCCTCCCTCCAGTCTCGCGACGGCTCCTATTTTTTCGATGTCAGCAAGTTCAATTCTTGTGTCGCTTACCCCGGCATCGAGCACAGCAGCACAACCTGACCACAAGTCCTTAGGCAGAGGTAGCCGCGCAACCGCGCAGAGGGTTGCCTCGACCCGGGGTACTTCAATGCTCGCTAGCTTCAGTCCGGCATTAAAAAGATGGATCGTCGCGGAGGCATTTCCGCTCTCAATTTGGGCACTGCCGACGATTAAACTATTAGACTGCAGGATGGGGAGGAACCTGGCCGGTTCCAACAGCGCTGCTGCGATACCGATATGAGCAACGAATTCGTCAATAAAAGCGTTTGAATGCGTTGGCAGAAGAAAATTGCCATCGAGAGAAACTCGATTCAATCCAGCGTTAAGCAGGCATCGATCAACAGTCCCCTTTCCTTTGGTGAGGCTGACCCTTAGATCGAAATCGTCAATTTGTTGTTCTTGGTATCGGATCCGCTCACCGACCATAACCGCTCGACCACTCAACGAACTGGGATGATCGAGATCGCCATTGATCGACAAGTCCAGGATAGGGATGGAACCGGTGATCGGTGCGTTAGCTATCTTTTGCAGTGGCTGTAGGTTTAGGTGAGCGATCTGGACGGCTCCGACCAACAGATTCTGAGTGGCCTGCGAATCGAGCGAAGCATCGATTCGCAGCGGGGCATTGAACGTCTTTCCGAGGACCGATCCTACTAATTTACCGGTGGCGAGATGGCTCGCATCGAGCGTGAGCTGATCGACGGCCAGGAACGGCGGAAGCGACAGTCCGGTCAGATGGAGCACATTTTCCTTGATTACCAGGCCGGCCCTGAGATCTTTCCAATCGGCTATCGGCGGGAGCGCAAGTTCGCCACAAGTCAGTGAACCCGGTCGATTAGAGGTCAAATTGATCCCAAAGTTTCGTACCACCCAATCCCCCTCAGTCCGTCTAATCTGGATGTTGACATTGCTGAGGTCGATTCTCTGAGGGATGATTGGTAAGACTCGAAGCGGACCGCCTTTAGACTTAGACGGTTGGGGAGGAGCTGTCGTGCTTGGCGGGGTCGGTCGAATGACCAGATTAACGTCCTTCAGTTCAATCAGACGCACCACTTCATCGGGCTTTTGTTGCAGAAGGCTCAGCAGGCTGTAACGGGCCAGGAATCGACGGACATCCAATTTTTCTATCGGAAGCGTATGATTGGCCGGGAGCGGCTCGAGATGCAGATCCTGAATGAGGAGGCTGGAGAAAACGGATCCGTGAATTTTAAATCGAATCGTAAATTTTTGCGATCTGGCTACCTGTTGAACCACGAACTCGGTGAGGCCAAAGAGAATGGGTTGGTAAAAAATGACGAGCAACAGAACGGCGACCGTTAGCCCGCCGAAAAGGTATCGCAGCCATCGGAGTCGTTTCCGTTTGGGGGACATCAGACTAAACAACTAACATTCTGAGGAAGCTCGCGACCGGTCCAATTTCGCCGCGAGGCGCCCTGCCAATGAAGCAACGAAGCCCACTCTGGTCGCAGATGCTGCGAATGTGCAAGTCGGTTTTTGGTCCAGCCTGGACAAATCTGGTTCGAGCCATCAATCGGTACGGCGAAGTGAATGGAGAACAATGTGCCGCCTCCTTCGCCTACTATGCATTTTTCTCGCTGTTCCCGTTGGTTCTGCTGTTTGTCGCCATCGGGACTTTGTTTTTCCCCGATCGCGAGCAGACGGCCCGCCGGTTGGTTCTAGAAATAGAGAGCTACACTCCTTTGCTACAAACTGATCGGGATCAATTGACCAGAACTTTCGAAGGGGTTCTTCGGCATGGGTGGGGAGTCGGGATATTTGGTATCCTGGTTCTGGTTTGGAGTTCATTGCGGTTCTTCCAGGCGCTCGTGATCGGCATCAATCGGGCGTCGGGCGGCAAAGATTACGATTGGTGGAGACTCCCGCTCCGCAATCTTCTCATGATCGGCATCCTCCTGAGTGCTGGTGTGCTTGGCGTTGTCGTTCCCCTCGTTCTGATGAAGGTCTTAGACTTGATTGCTTGGAACCAGGATTGGGTGACGGGAATTTTCACCAGTTTGCTCCCGACGTTGATTCTTTTTTATTGCTTGCTCATGTTCTACCGATTTGCCCCGCGCGGGCGCTCGACAACGTTCAGGCACGTTTGGCCCGCTGCATTGTTTGCGACGCTGGCCCTGAAATTTTGCCAACATTTGTTCGGTATCTATTTGCCACAATTTATTAGCTTCAACGCAGTATATGGCGTTTTCGGATCTATTATGGCGCTTCTTTTCTGGATCTATTTGTCCGGCGTGATCGTGATATTTGGTGGCTGTATCAGTGCCACTGCGGTAGTTCCCAAAACAGATTCGATGGCGCAGAAAAGGGCGACCGACGGGTGAAATTTGCCGGCCAGAGCGAATCAGCTTGATGCGCCGGTGGGCTAGAAGACCGTACCAAGGGTCTGGGTGCGGGCGGTCAAGATGGGAGGTGTTTAGTGAGGAAGGGCAGAAGAATCTCATTAAATCTATGCGCCTGCTCGACGATTCCGAGATGAGCGGCTCCTCTGAGAACTTCTAACGTTGAACCGTCGATGCGCTTCCGAATGGACTCCGCAACCGAAGGGGGGAAGGCCAGATCCTTCTCTCCGGGAACCAGCAGCGTTGGAACCTTTATCTGCTTTAGCCGTTCGGTGACGTTCAATTCCTGAAGCGCTCGGCAACCGCCGATAAATCCGTCGGGCGAAGTAGTGCGAATCAAATCCGCAATCCAAGCTGTTGTCTGCGGAGCTGACTGCAAAAACTCGCAGCTGAACCAGCGCGCGAGGGTCGGTTCGACCTGGCTTTCCATACCCTTCCGACGCACGGCTTCGATCCGGAGATCGAAAGTGGCTTTCATGGCTTCATTCGCTTCGCTTCCGGTGGAGCAAAGCACCAGAGCCGCCAACCGCTCCGGGGCAGTCAGAGCCAGGACCTGCCCGATCATTCCGCCTAGCGAAAGTCCGACCAACGCGGTCCGCGCGATCGAGAGATGATCGAGGAGCTTCACCACGTCGTTCGCCAACTCTTCGAGTGAATAGCTGTCTCCAGACGCTTCGCTTTCGCCATGCCCGCGAACATCGTAGAGGATGACTCGGAAATGCCGGCTCAATAGCGGAAGCTGGTATCCCCAAACCTCTGCTTTGGTCGCGAGGGAATGAGAGAGCACCACCGCCGGAGCAGTTTCCGCTCCTACCGAGGCGAAGCCGAGGCGGTAACCGTTGACCTCGGTAAAATGCTTTTTCACGATCATCTTAGGTACACTAACCAACTAAAAGTAGAAGGGGATACCCAGCTGCTCGAAAGTCTTTTTGTTTTCTCCGAAATATTTATTTCCGAGATCATTGAATCCGCCGCTCTCTTTGAATTGTTTGAGGAAGGCGTTTACCTGAGTCCGCAATTCGTCGTTACCCTTGCGTATTCCCATCGCCCACTCTTCGGTCTGAAACGGTTGCAAGATCGCCCGGGTCGAATCCTGGTATTTTCGCCAGTTCTCAAAGATCGAGATCTGATCGTAGATCATACAATCCGCTTTGCCTTGCGCGACCTCAGTTGCACAGGTCGGGCTGTCGCCAAAGATGAGGATTTTTGCGTTATGGAAGTGTTGGATCGCGTAAATATGACCGGTCGTCGCTTTTTTCACCGCAACCGTAGTGTTTGGCTTATCCACGTCCGCGATCGATTGAATGGAACTGTTCTTGTTCGCCAGAATCGACAATCCCATCTTCAAATAGGGATCGCTGAAATCGATCGACTTTGATCGTTCTGCCGTGACGGTCATCGAAGAGATTACCAGATCGATCTTTCCCGTTTTCAGCGAAGGGATCAAACCATCGAAGGGAATATTCTCAAACCGGACTGGGCGCTGAAGATATTTTCCCATGGCTTTAACCATTTCGACGCTGACTCCAGCCGGCTGTCCGCTCGTGTCTAACATTTCAAACGGGGGAAAACTCATCTCCATCCCAATCACGAGCTCCTTCTGTTGGGCATTCGATATTTCGACGCCAGCGAGGGCGATCGCGAGACCCCAAATGAATAATTTCACGTAGGCTTCTTATTCTCCAGTGGGCAGAGTTTCAATAGTGGAATGACAGGAAAAGAATGACAAATGGCAAATGACAGATGACAAATGAGCCAAGCGGATGAAACCCTTTAAGCCGATGACGCTCTGTCATCTGTCATTTATCATTTGTCATTTCTTTTCGAGTTATGCTCGAAATTGAAGACCTAACTGTTAACTTCAGGACCGAAGAGGGCGAGGTTTGTGCGGTCGATTCGGTATCATTTTCCGTAGCGAACGGGGAGACTCTCGCCATTGTGGGAGAGAGCGGGAGCGGAAAAAGCGTAACCGCTCTTTCGCTCACCAGGTTGCTCCCGCAACCCCCGGCCTACATCGTCCGAGGTGAAGTCTTACTTGATCGGCAGCCGCTGCTGCGCCAATCGATCGGAGAACTCCGAAAGATTCGCGGAAAGCAGATCGCCTATATCTTTCAAGAACCGGCCACCAGTCTGAACCCCGTTTTTTCGATTTACGAACAGATGTCGGAGGTTGTTCGACTCCATCGTCCGGAGATAAGAGACGTCCGGCAGGAAATTGTTTTTTGGCTCGATCAGGTAGGAATCGTTGAGCCGAGCCAACGACTACACGACTATCCCTATCAATTGAGCGGAGGTATGCAACAGCGCGTCATGATCGCAATGGCTCTCAGTGCTCGACCCAAAGTTCTGGTTGCGGACGAGCCGACCACGGCGCTGGACGTGACAATCCAGAAACAGATTCTGGATCTCTTTGGAGACCTCAAGCGAAAGTTCCAGATGTCAATCATCCTCATTACTCACAACTTTGGGATCGTTCAGGGACTGGCCGATAAGGTGGCGGTGATGTTTCGAGGCAAATTGGTGGAATTCGGAGAATCCGCGGCGGTGCTCGACACGCCCAAGCACCCTTATACCCGAGCCTTAATCGATTGCGTTCCGAGGCTGGGAGCCGATCTGCGCCGGCTGAAGACGATCGATTATTCGGCGTTTTGATCGCTGATCGCCTTCGCTTTCTGTTGATTTAACCAGTCGCGGTGGTAGGCGGCAACGTTCACATATTTATCGGCGAGCAAGCCGATCGAAGTTTTTTCCAGATCGGTCAATGGGCGCAGCACTTTGGCCGGTGAACCGATCACCAGGGATCCAGGAAGAATTTTGGATCCTTTAGTAACTAGCGCCTGCGCTCCGATAATACAATCCGGGCCAATTTCTGCGCCATCGAGAATAATTGCACCCATTCCGATCAATACTCGGTCGCCGATCGAGCAGGCGTGAACGATTGCCCGGTGACCACAGGTCACGTCATTACCGATGAGCAAGGGATATTGATCTGCCACGTGCAGGATGGACCCGTCTTGAATGTTGGTCCGGTTCCCGATTTGGATGAAATGAATATCGGCTCGGACCACGGCCTGATACCAGATACTCGAGTATTCGCCGACAATCACTGCTCCCATCAGGCTGGCGGTCGGAGCGACAAAAGCCGTTTCGGCGATGGCAGGCGGACGCTCCAAGTAGTCCGCCAGTTGGATTAGAACATCGTGCGATTCCATTATCTATCTTTTTTCAGCTTAATCATTGTTATCCAAAACGAAATTGACTCAAATCTTCGGAAAAAACTGCGCTTCGAGGTTGACAAACCTCGGCAATTCCGTCGATAAGGGACGAACGAAGGCGTCCGCTCGCGAATCGGCTCCGGTAAAGGTTTCCGAGGCCGCGGCTTTCCGAGCAGCGCCATCTGCATTCCATGAATAAAGTAGAGTTAGTTGAATCCGTAAAGAAGCAGCTCGGATCCGAGATAAGTAAGGCAGAAGCCGAAAAAGCGGTGACGGCTGTGATCAGCGCCATCAAGACCGGTGTCAAAAAAGACAAAATAGTTCAGCTGGTGGGATTCGGAACCTTTAAGGTGGTCGAAAGGAAAGCGCGTAAGGGGGTTAATCCAAAGACTCTGCAACAGATAAAAATTCCCAAATCGAAGACCGTGAAGTTTGTTGCGGGTAAAGATTTCAAAGCCAAGGTTTAATTTTCACGAATCAAAAGAGCGGGCCATTTTCCCCCCGTAACCGAGAAAACCCGTTGGGTACCGATACCGAACGGGTTTTCTCATCTTAATTGAAATAAGCAGCGAACGACTCGGTCTGTAAGTAGGAGGAGCCATGAAAATTGCCAGCTCACTACTGTTCTGGCTGGTGTCCGCTAGTCTCGCCATTTCGGCTGAACAGTATGCGCTGGACGCTGCTCATTCACAATTAAGCTTTCAAGTCCGCCATTTTGCGTCCAGCGTCACCGGTAAATTCAGTGATTTTTCTGGGACGGTGATTTTCAATCGTGCGCAGCCGGAGCGGTCGAGCGTAGAGGCGACTATTCAAGTCCAGAGCGTCGACACCGGTATCAAGGATCGCGACCATCATCTGCTCTCGGCCGAATTTTTTGATGAGCAAAAGTTTCCGGCGATTACGTTTAAAAGCACATCTGTCGACCGAACGGGCGAACGCACCGCGGATGTGCATGGCAATTTGACAATGCACGGAACCACACGGCCCGTGCTGCTTCATGTCGAGTTGTTACCGGAAAGCAGTGGTGCATCCGATAGCCCGCATTGGAAGGTTACTGCCAGTCTCAAAAGGAAAAGCTTCGGATTGGCCTGGAATGCCTTAATCGAGGCTTCCCAAGCCGTCGGCGACGATATCAGTATCCGCATGAACATCGTTACGCCGGCCCATTAGTGGTTGGAGGTTACAAGTTACAGGTTGCGGGTTACAGGTTGCCGGTTCGGTGGGCGCTGCAGATTGGCTATCGCCTCTTTCACGGCTTGTCCCGCGGTGGCTGCTGCAATCCACCGCTGATGTTTACAGGTGGCAGCGAAGGCGGATCGGGTGGGAACCTGACTACGCCAAGTCTGCGTCGCGGCTAGGTCTATGGTAGTCCGCAAACTCATTTGCCAGGGCATGCCAGCGTTGCCGCGACCCCGGCTTTTAGCTTCTGAATTCCTAGCTTCGAGCTTCTAGATTCCCGCTCCTCAGCGACTTTACAAGCGCCCGTACGGCTGCATCGTCAAATACCATGTCCAACCTCATCCTGACCTCTAAGGAAGTCCAAGAGCTGGAAAAGCGTGCCTTTGCGGAAGGTGTCGGCCAGGAGGATTTAATGGATTTGGCCGGGCTCGGCATTGGGCGCAAAATTGCGCAGCTAGAGCCGGTGCCCGGAACCTGCGTGGTTTATCTTGGCAAAGGAAATAACGCCGGTGACGCCATCGTGGCAGCTTCAGTGTTGGAGCGCTCGGGCTGGTCGATCCGCGCTCGCTTGGTGAGCTCACCGGAGGATCTCGATTTATTGCCGAAGAAGAAATGGAATGCTCTGGCTGCCCATTTCCGTCGGACAACCTCGGTCTCGACCGGATGGTCTGATATTCGGCCAATCATTTTGTTAGATGGACTTTTGGGACTCGGTGCGCGACCCGGCTTAAGCGATCGCTATCGTCAGTTTGCGGCCGAGTTGAATGGTCTCCGGAGTGATTGGAACGCACGGACCTATGCGGTTGATATTCCCACCGGTTTAAGTGACTCCGCCGTTGATCCGCACAGCGTGATTGCCGACGTAACCTTAACGGTGGGATTTCCCAAGAGCTGCCTCTTCTTGGATGAAGCGACCAATGTAGTTGGAAACGTTTCGGTGATCGATCTTCCGGCGCTAACCGAACGTGCGCCAGCCGGTCAGGGTCGTAGCCAATTGACCGTTCCGGACGCTCTGTACGATCTGGTGAAGCGACGCCGGTTCGATTCTCACAAGGGCGATTTTGGACGGGTCGGGATTATTGCCGGATCGCGCGGCTTGATTGGAGCAGGAGCGTTGGCTTCGCAGGCGGCACTAAAGGCTGGTGCCGGTTTGATCACTCTCTATGCGACCGAGGACGTTTGGTAGCACATCTTCGTGAGGCATTGTCTGATCGCCTCGATGCCATTGCGATTGGACCGGGCCTAGGTCGCGGGCGCGCTGAAGAGGTGATCCAGATCGTTCGAGAGTTTGCCAATCCGATGGTGGTGGATGCCGACGCACTGAACATTATCAGCGAGCATCCAGAGACCCTATCGCGTCTAGCCGGGCCTCGGTTACTTACGCCGCATCCGGGAGAAATGAGCCGTTTGTTTTCCACCAATAACTTGTCGCGGGCTGAGATCGCAGAACGGTTTACAAGTGAGTACCCGGTAACCCTCTTGCTTAAAGGCGCCCGGACGTTGGTCGCTCAAAGAGGCTATTCTGTGTCCTATAATTCTACCGGGACTCCCGGGATGGCGACAGGCGGTTCGGGAGATCTTCTCACTGGCGTGTGCGGAGCGTTACTGGGGCGCGGCATCGCGCCGTACGATGCCGCCCGGCTTGGCGCCTGGCTATGTGGAAAGGCCGCAGAGCTTACCCTGCACGATGAGTCGGAGGAATCAATGATCCCAAGTGATACCCTGCGGTATTTGGGAAAGGCGTTTGAAGAAATACGACAGGCCAGAGGCTAGAAGCCAGAAGCTAGAATTTAGAATTTGGAATTTGGAATCTAGAAGATACCCGAGCGGTGCCGATCCGTTCGGCAGCTTACTGAATTCAATGCAGCGACTGGCTTCTGAATTCCAGATTCTAAATTCTAAACCTCTGGCTTCAGGCTTCCGGCTTCATTCCAGGTACTTTGCCAATCGCTCGCGCAGCTCGGCCCGCGCTCGAAACAGAATGCTCTTCACGGCGGGAACGGTTGTGTCCATGACTTTCGCAATCTCTTCATAAGGCAGCTCTTCGTATCTCCGCAAGACGATCGCAAGTCGCTGCGCCTCCGGCAGCTTGCTGATAGCTTCTTGAATCGCCATCTGCAGCTCCTCTTCCAGCAGCACTTGATCGGGCCCTCGCTCCTTTCGCTCAACCGGTTCTGCGAGGTCATCTGTCTGGTCGACAAAATGCCGCTTTCGCCGCATCTCGTTGAAGACCAAATTCCGAGTGATACGAAACAGCCAAGTCGTAAATTTTGCCGTTGGTTTGTACCGCGGCGCTGACCGCCAGACGCGAATAAAAACTTGTTGCGCTAGATCCTCGGCTTCCACATCGGACCCCAACATCTTGCTGATGGTGCCGACAATCCGAGACTGATGAGTTTCGACCAGCAACTTAAACGCTTCCATATCGCCTTCGCGGATCCGACGCATCCACTCGATTTCGGGTTGATCAGATTCCGATGAAGACATGCAGGAGACAGCAGGCTTGGAAGCGAGGCTCATCGTATTCAGATGAACCGGCGGAGCAAATAAGAGTTGCGGCGAACTCGCGCCGTCGGGGGAGTTTGCTTGCTGGCCGATTGGTTGTGTGTAAAGGTCAGTTTGTGAAAAATTTCACAAACTCTCGGCTGATCTCTCCAGCCTTCCAGGACATTTACGAGAAAGTCCTCAACGGAGAACGTATCAACGAGCAGCAGGCCCTTACTCTGTTTCGGTCTAATGATCTTAATTCCCTCGGCCAAATCGCCAACATCGTCCCATCGTCCGTGAGCGAAAAAACGGCAACCGGGCAAGCTATATCCTGAACCGTTACATCAATTACTCCAATATTTGCGTGCTTTCCTGCCAGTTTTGCGCTTTCGGTGCACGCAGACGCGATCCCCATGCGTTCGAGATGGCGATTCCGGAAATTGAGAGCGCGGCGCGAAACGCGCTGGATCAAGGGATCACCGAGATCCATATGGTTGGAGGTCTTCATCCCAGTCTGCCAGCAGAGTGGTACATCAAGCTTCTTGAGACGCTGCGTGCCCTGGATGAAGAGCTCCACCTCAAAGCGTTTACCGCAATCGAAATACGACATTTAGCTGAACGGATCTTTAAATTACCGATACCCGATACCTTGGAAACGCTGCGTAGAGCCGGTCTCAACTCATTGACTGGTGGGGGAGCCGAAATATTCGATCCCGAGATCAGAGATAAAATCTGCCGAGGCAAAGAGACCGCCGAAGAATGGAAACAAGTGCACCGGATCTGGCACGGAATGGGCGAACGGAGCACCTGTACAATGTTGTTTGGGCATATCGAATCTTTGGAACAGCGCGTCGATCACCTGCGCCAGCTTCGAGAATTGCAGGACGAGACCCATGGTTTCACCGGATTTGTACCCTTTGCTTTTGTTCCGCAAACCACCGAATTGGCCTATATCCGCCCCGCCTCGGCCCTCGACCAACTTAAGACGTTGGCAGTAAGCCGAATCTATCTCGACAATTTCGATCATATCACCGGTTACTGGGTTGCGATGTCTCTTCCCTTAGCTCAAATCTCCTTGAGCTATGGCGTTGACGATCTCCATGGCACTTTGATGGAGGAGAAGATCTTCCATATGGCCGGCGCCACCACTCCGCAGGCACAGACTGTCGCCTCGCTGGAACGCACCATACGGGAAGCGCATCGAGAGCCGGTACAACGCGACAGCTACTATTCGCCGATTCGGCCTAAAGAACGGGTCGCGGTGACGGCCTAATCCCTACCGAAAGATCAGGGTAAATCCTGATAGGCAAAATTTGCCTAGGCAATTTCTGTTTTAGCGGCTTTCCCTCGTAGATAGGCAAAATTTGCCGCTCACCTGCATTCTGCAATCTCACTAATCCGTTCTGGACGTTCTGATTCAAGTTCCTCTTGTAGAACCAGTTATGCATATGATTTTTGTCGTTTGATCCGCGTGGCATGGGCTGTGCTTAAGTGGGGCGCAATACAAAATCCATGCCAATGACCGCCGAGCCAATAGCCGCCGAGATTGTCGAATTTGCCCCGAATCAGGATGTCGGCCCGCGCCCCTCATCGAAAAGC
>WNFJ01049291.1_pt1 | contig 13521 bp, 10 predicted proteins | sample 5400461 | NCBI WGS metagenome assembly WNFJ01 (sample SAMN13153349, study PRJNA577476) | soil metagenome | isolation source: 115 cm saprolite on Douglas fir-dominated hillslope | place: USA:California | collected 2013-09-17 | reverse complement strand
AATGTCGCGAGCGGCAGCCGCCAGCGCTCTGGCACCCGCCCCAGCAGCCGGCCGGCCCGCCGAAGCAGCTGCTGAACCCCGTTGCCGTCGGCTGCCTGCGTCGACTGTGCTGGACCCGGGCCAGGGTCCGGGGGTGCTTCGACACGGGGAGTAGCGTCGTGCACAGGTATGGGCCTCCTCTGGCATGCCGCCTAGTCGCTGTGAGGACCATCAGTCTAGTCAGCCGGGATCGCCCAGGGTCGGAGCTATCGCCTCGTACACGGGCCATCCTCCGCTACAGTTTGGCCGGGAAAACGATCTCTGCACTGAAGGAATGTCATGGCATCTCCAGCCGGCCTGCAGATCCCCAAGCGCGCCCGGTGGACCGGGTTGACGGGAGGAGGAGAACCTGCGGCCGGATTTAACGTGGCAGGAGCCGTGGATGGGCTGACACAATTCGCGGTTCTCGCGTTCGCCTCGTGGACGCTGATTTACGACATTGGGGCGGTGGCCGATCTCGGCACGTCGTGGCTGCTAGTGCTGTGGGCGGCGTGNCGTGCCTGGTAGCGATTGCAGTTGGCCTCGTGCGATTCGGCCGGGCAGGCCCGGCGGGCGGTGCGGGCGCAGCCGAGCCGATCCCGGGTCTGCGCTGGCTTACCGCTGCCACGCCGTGGCGACGACCGCTGGGGATTGCCAGCGTGGTGCTGGGCGTGGCCGCCGGCCTGGCTGTTGGCCTGCACAGTGTCGGCCTGCCATGGAATTGGACCTGGGTGCTTGGTGGGCCGGCTGTGGTGGTCACACTGACCTGGCTGCTTTTGCCGGACGAGGGAGCATCGTCGACGGCCGACCGCCCGGCCGACGCCGCGCCCCTCGCATCAGCCCCTGCTGGCACGGCAGCGCAAGGAGGCTCGTTGCTTGCGCTGGGTACCGCGGTGGTTGCGGCTATCTTCGCGCTCTACATCGTGCGCCCCGATGCTGATGACGCGTACTTCGTGTCCCGCGCGGTGTGGACTGCCCAGCATGGCCGGATCCCGCTGAAAGACATCATCTTTACCCACCAGGCGGTCAATCAGATCTCTGCGGAAACCCCGGTCTCGTCCATCGAGGTGCTGATCGGCGCGCTGGCGCGCTTGTTTGGCGTGCCGGCCGCGTCATTCACCTACTACATCGCGCTGCCGGTGTTTGTCTTCGTCGCGGTGTGGGCGGTGTGGCTCCTGATCCGCCGCTGGGCACCGGACCGTTACGTTCTGTGCTTCGCCGTGGCAATGCTTTATCTTGCTTGGAGCGGCACAAGTTCCGCGTCGTTCGGGTCGTTCCACCTGGTGCGGATGTGGCAGGGAAAGGGTACCTTCTTGTCGCTGATGGTGCCGCTGCTCTATGTCTACCTGACACAGTGGGCAGAGCACCGCTCACGCCGCAGTCTGCTGGTCGTCATTGCGGCAGGCATAGCTGCGACCGGGCTCACCTCATCAGCGGCGCTGGTGGTGCCGCTCATTGTTACTGCTCGCCCGGCAGATCGCGGCGGCGCTCGGCGCTTTGCTCGCGGCTGCCTACCCGGTGCTGGCCGGCCTGGTCGTGGCGGTGCTCCGTCCAGTGCATCTGCCGCACTCGCCGTTTGCCCCCGCGACGGCGTGGGCGTGGGTGCTGCTGGCCGGGGTGCTGGGCAGCGTCGGGGGAGTGGCGCTGTGGACAGCGCCGCGGCTCGCCCGGCGTGGTGTGCCGGCCCTCATCACCAGCGGGGTGGCGGGGGTGGTCACTGTGCTGATGCTTCCCGGTGTCCTGACGGTGATGGGGAACGCCACTGGCACCAATGCGGTGACATGGCGGACCATGTGGGTGGTTCCTGGCCCGGTCGCGGTCGGCCTGCTGGCAGCGGTGCCACTGCCGACGGCCGCCTGGCTGCGGCTCACCGCCAGGTGGGCCGCCCGGCCGCTGCCCACCGCCAGGTGGGCCGCAGCCATCCCTGCCGCCGCGATATGCGCGGTGATACTGGCTACCGGGATCCCAATATGGTCGTACCAGAACGTCCACGCGACCATCGCGCAACACCCGTCTTGGAAGTACGATCCACTCTCGCTGTCGCTGGCCAGCAAGGCGCTGCGGGCCGACCATCAGGCTGGTTACCTGCTGTCGACTGGGCGGGTGATGGGCGCGATACCGCTGCTCACGTCGCGGATACTGGCGGTGGACGCACGGACCTACTACCTCGTGCATCTGCCGGTGAGCGCCCAGTTCATCGACGACCGGCTGCTGCTGACCCGGGTGGCCGGCGAGCAGGCACCGATGCCATCGGAATCCGCTGTCCGGGCCGCCCTGGCCAGGGTCCCAGTCGGCTACGCGTGCGTCTGGAGCCATAACACCGCGGGGTTGCGTCTCCTTGAGCAGGCTGGCTTCGCCCCGGCCAGGCACTTCGGCAAGTTCCAATGCCTGCAGCGATGACAGCCGCCGGCAGCGATGACAGCCGCAGGCGTGGCCGTGGCCGGCTGCGATCAGTCGGCCTGACCCCGGGTCAGGCCGGCTGCGGGGCGGCCAGCAGGCGGTCCACCGCGCGGGCGGCTGCGCGGCCGTCGTCAAGCGCGCAGAACCTTGAGGTGAACGCGTCGTAGGCGACGCTATGCGACTTAACGACCTGGTCGATCCCCCGGAGTGCGTCGATGACGTCGGCGGTTGCGGGCAGCAGCGGACCGGGAGCGTCGGCTTCGAAGTCGAAGTAGAAGCCGCGCAACTGGTCTCGGTAGCGTTCCAGGTCGTAGGTAAAGAAGAGCATGGGGCGGCCGGTGACGGCGAAATCGAACATCGCCGAGGAGTAGTCGGTGATGAGCACGTCGCTGATCAGGTACAGGTCGGCGATGTCCGGGTAGCGTGTCACGTCTATCAGGCCAGCGTCCGCCGGGCTGTCAGAGAGCGGGTCCCGGACATTGAAGTGCATGCGCAGCAGGATGACGTGGTCGGCGCTGAGCGCCCGCGACGCCGCGTCGAGATCAAGCTGCATCTCGAACCGGTAACGGCCGCCTTGCTGGAATGCGTCATCCCGCCACGTGGGTGCGTAAAGCACGACACGTTTTTCTGCGGGGATGCCGAGGCGCCGGCGGATCTCGGCCGCCCGCACCTCGCGCTCGGGGTGGCGCAGAACGTCGTTGCGCGGGTAGCCGGTTTCAGCGATCTCGCCGTCGAATGCGAAGGCGCTGCGGAAGATCGGCGTGCTGAACGCGTTGGGCGCCAGCAGCACATCCCACTTCGGGGTGTCCTCGTTCTGCCGTTCTAGATAGGCCACCGTGTTGGGAAGCCTGGGCGGCTCGATGTCGAGGCCGATGCGCTTGAGGGGTGTGCCATGCCAGGTCTGCAGGTAGAACTGGCCATCCCGCTTCCGGTACCAGCGGGGAAGCACGTCGTTGGTCACCACGTAACGCGCCTGGGCCAGGGCTTGGTAGTGCTCACGGGTGAGGGCGACAATCTGCTTGCTGCCAGGTGGCGCGGTGAACTGGCCGTCCTTGGTCACCCAGGCGCATTCCAGGCTGGGCGCACGGCGCCGGAGTTCCTCATAGATCGCGGCCGGGTTGCAGGAGTACTGCTGCCCGCCGTAGCTCTCGAAGACCGCAAGGTCACGCAGCGGGCGGGCCGCGGCGGCGGGGTAATCGCGCTGCCTGAGCCGGTGCTGTGCGTAGAAGCCGCGCTCGTCCGTGGCAAAGCCGATCCGGACATTGAGCCGCAGCGCATCGGCCTGGTGGGCCTCAACAGCGACCTCGTGGATACCGGCGCGACGGTAGCCGGGGAGGTCGTATCGCCGACTCGGGTGCACTGCGACCGGGAACTCGCGGCCGTGGGCGCGGGCGAGCAGTTCCCAGTTACCGGATCCCAGCGGCAGGCTGCCCGTCAGAGCTGGCATCGCCGCCGGGTTGAACTCAGCCGTGAAATGACCGTCTTCCCAGGTCAGGTCCACAATATAGTGATCATTGGAAGCGTTCCGGCGGAGCACGAGCTCGGCTGGCATGCCGTCGCTGACCGGCTGGTCGCCGGACAGCAGCAGGTGCCCGTCGGGTGTCCACTCCGCCCGCGAGACCAGGAGATGGCTGGTCCGCTCCATCACGGTGAGACTGCCGAACGGAGTGAGCGTGGTCGTGATCTCCCGTCCGTCGGAGCTGACCCGAATCCCGGTGGCCTCGGCGCTCGCGCCAAGACGCACCGCGCCGCTGCCCGGATCCAGGGAGAGATCCCAGGCGACCTGGTCCTGGCCGGGCACCGCCTGCTCGAGCGCGGTGGGCTTGTTGTGCGCTGCGGTCAGCGTGGCCAGCGGCAAGCGGGCCCGGAATCCGGTGCGGCCGTCCTCGCGGCTGCTGGTCTCGACGGGCAGCCGGATCCGCTGGCCGCTTTGCCGCCGGCCGGCCACCAGCGCGGCATTAGCGGCTATCTCGGCCGTGGCCCAGCCCGAAAACTCAAGCGCGCCGTCTGCGGCGCGGCAGGCGGTCACGAACGCGCCGACCCGGCGGGCGCGGATATTGAACCGGCCGTCATCTTCGGGAGCGGGCTGCAGCCACACCCCTTCGGCGGACCAGCGGCCCTCCGGCCACTTCGCCGAGCCCGGCATCACGCCGGTAACGGGCCCCTCACGCCGGACACGGCGTCCGCTCACCTGGACCCTCAGCTCCCACGCGGCCGCACGCCAGGACCCGAGGGTGGCGAGCCGTTTCGGGTCGAGTTCGACGGCGAATCCGGACCAGTCGTGACAGGCCACCGACTGGTTCGACCAGGCCGTGACATCCGGCCGGTAGACGCGCTCCACGGGCAGCCGGATGGTCCGGTGCAGCTTGTGGTTGCGGAGTCTGACCTGGATCCGGGTATCTCCCCTGGCGGGTGCGTCAAGCCGCCGGATGTAGGCGTGGCCGGTGATACGCAGCCGGCCATCGCGCCAGGTCACCTCGTCGAGGCGCGCGTTCAGCGTCATCTCGCCGGTGGCGTCGTAGATGTGATCGGGCACGCCCGCGCCACGATCGCCGAAGTACGGATACGCGGCGTACCATTTCGGCCGGAGCCACCCGCGCCGCACCATAGTCGGGGCGGCTCCCTCCTGCGCCGTGAACTGCATCACTTGCAGCAGTTCCGAGAGCATCCGGCGGCGGATCAGATGGTAGCGGAGCCGCTTGAGCGTATCGACCTGCTGCAAGACCGACTCGTCCACGGTAGCGAGGTAGTCGCTGGCCAGGTCAAGCAGCCGCTCACGGTCGGTATCGGCGACCAGCCGGAAGGCGCCGGCCAGTATGGCCAGGTCACCCTTCAGCACGCAGCGGTCGTACACCGGCTTGAGTTCCGGGGCGCGGGCCGTGAGGAAGGCGCCGACGGCGCGCACCGAGGCCATGCGCTGCTCGTTGTTGGACAGCTCCCGGATGCGCTGGCTGATGGAAAGCTCGCCGGATTGCCGGACCCGGTAGTAGTAGACGACATCCCGGAAGGCGTCGACGGAGGCCGCCATCACGTGGGCCGGGACCATCACCGGGAGATCCTCGTACAGGCCCGGCGGGAACTCCAGGCCGCAGGAATCCCAGAACGAACGCCGGATCACCTTGTTCCAGGCCGTCCAGTCGTGCATCAGCGCGTGGTAGCGAGAGACATGAGTGCGCAGCACCGTCGCTTGGAAAGGCGCGCGGTGCATCGGAGACTGGCCGATCCCGGCCGGGCTGAACCTCCGGACGCCGCCGGAGGCGATGTCCGAACCGGTCTTCTCGAGCGATCCGACGAGGATCTCGTAGGCGTGCGGGGCCAGTAGGTCGTCGCTGTCGAAGAAGGCCAGATAGGTCCCGGTGGCATGCTTTGTTCCCGTGTTCCGCGCCGGTCCCAGTCCCTGATTTTCCTGCTGAACGAGCTGAAACCGTGCATCACGAGCGGCGAAGGACTTGGCGACCGCCGTGCTGCCGTCCGTGGAGCCGTCATCGACCATGACGACCTCCAGGTCACTCATGGTCTGGACCGCGATCGACTCGAGTGCCGCGCCGAGATAGGGCTCGACGTTAAAGAACGGCACCACGACGCTGAGCTTCGCCACCTGTGGACGCCTCCTTGGCATTCGCCGGGCTGCTGCTACCTGCAGCAAGCGGTCAATGGCGCGCGCCGCGGCATGGCCGTCATCGCGCGGACAGGCCGTCGCGGTGAATGCCGCCTGCGCATGCTGGCAGGACCCCATGACCTGGCCGGTGTCGCGCACTGCCGCGATGAGCTCAGCACTGGTGGCAAGCAGCGGTCCGGGCGACGGACCGGGTCCACCTTATATCATCCCAAAAAGAATTGTTTACCTCCGTTTAGGTAAATGTAGGCGTAACAGGCCGCAATGCTGCTGAGTCACATGCAGCGAAGCTGCTGAGTCAAAGGGCGCGGCGCTGCGGTCACCCGCGGCGGGCCGCATCAGCGCTCGAGCAGGGACTCCGCAACCTTGAGATCATCTGGATAGGTGATCTTGATATTACGCTCGCTGCCAGCCACCACGGCGACGGCCACCTCGGGCAGGTAGCGCAGCACAACGCCACAGTCGTCGGTGGAAGCCAGGTCGGCGAAGGCCGGATCGGCCTGGGCGAGCTCATAGGCCCGGCGGATCACATCAAGCCGGAATCCCTGTGGCGTCTGGCAGCGGCGCAGCCTGTCGCGGCGTGGCATGGCCGTCATGACGTCGCCGTCCACGATCACGATCGTGTCGGACGCTGGGACCGCGACGCCGACCGCCTCGTGTGTCCGCAGCGCGTGCACACAGTCCGTGATGATGCGCTGGTCGACCAGTGGCCGCGCGGCGTCGTGGAAGAGCACGTTGCATTCGCCGAGTCCCGGTTCCTTGCGGCCCAGTTCTGCGATGGCCCGCCAGGTGGATTCGGGGCGGGTGGCGCCGCCCTCGATGACGCCCATCACCTTCTGGTAACCGCCGGCCGCGAGCAGTCCGGCCACCTGCCTGGCGTGGCCCGCGGCCATGACTACCAGGATGGCGGCCACGTCGGGGGCCTCCTCGAAGGCGGCGACGGAGTGCTCGATCAGCGTCCGGCCGGTGAGCGGAAGCAACTGCTTCGGCAGTCCGGAGCCGAACCGCTGGCCCGAACCCCCCGCGAGCACGACCGCCACCATTCGCATGAGCGGACTCTACCTGCGCGAGCGGGGCACGCCCGCGCGGTCACGGGGCACGCCCGCGCGGTCACGGGGCACGCCCGCGCGGTCACGGGGCACGCCCGCGCCGTCACGGGACACGCCAGCGCCTGCGCCGTCACGGGACTCGTCCGCGCCGGGGCGGTACGGTGCGTAGCGGAGTGGGTACGGGAATTGTGGATCGACGGATCACCACTCGCGTGGCGGACGGACCACTGGGAGGGGTGGGCATGACCGTGGCCGCGGCCGTCGGCGTGCTCCCTCGCCGGATGGCCGGCTGGGCCGCCCGCCAATCACTGGCCCCGAACGCCCTCACCGGGATCGCGCTGGCCTGCAGCATCTGCGCCGCCGCCTGGTTCAGCGCGGGGACCAGATCCTCCGCTGTCGCAGGAGGGCTGGCGTTGTCGGCCGGGTACCTGGCCCGGCGGGTCGGTGCCCAGGTCACGGCCGCCCCCGGGCCCGGGGCAGCCGCCCAGGGCACTGTGGCTCCCGTGCGGGCCGACCTGCCCACGCTGGCCCGCTTCGAGGCCGGGCGGGCCGACCTGCCCACGCTGGCCCGCTTCGAGGCCTGGCTGGCCGGGGTGGGCGCTACGGCGGGAGAACTGGCGGTCTACGCCGGCAGCGGCACGGCATCTGGATGCTGGCCACAGTCGCGGCGATCGCGCTCTCCATCGGCCAGGTGACCCCGCTGTGGCGGCCGGGCCGGGCTGGCCCGCCACCGCCGCGCTCGAGGCGGCCACAGGTGGTGAATTGGCTCCTCACGCTGCCCGTGGGGGGGCGAACCGCCGTGATCGCTGTGACGGCCCCGCTGTGGGGTGCGCGAACCACCTTCCTGGCCCTCATAGCCTGGGGCGCGGTCGCCGCGGGGTGGGCAGTCGTCCAGGTCGGCCGGACCGGGGGTGGCCGGCCGGATGCCGGCCTGGCCGGCCCGGGCGGGATCGCTGCCTGCCGTGACGACGGGCCAATCGCCCGGCTGGCCGGCCGGATCGTCCAGGGCCAGCTGGTGCCGCTTCCCCCCGCGCTGGCCGGGCTGGCCGCGGCCGTCCTGCTGGTGGCCCTCGGCGTGGGCAACCTGACCGGCATCCTGGTGCTCGCGCCGGTGGCCGCCATGCTGCTCGCGGCGCCCGGCGCGGGCCACCCGCACGATGGCCCGGTCGACTGGCTCGTGCCGCTGCTGCTGCAGGCCGGGCAGTACATCTATCTGGCCGCGCTCGGCTTTTCCGCTCACGTGCCCGGGCCGGTGACCTTTGCGCTGATCAGCGTGGTTGCGCTGCGCCAGCTGGATGTCGCGTGCCGGGCACCGCAGCGGACCGGGTGGCCCGCGCAGCCTGCCGGGCTGGGCTGGGACGGCCGGATCCTGGCCGTGGCGTTCGCCGCCATGCTGGGTCTCGTCACATTCGCTTACCTCGCGCTGACGGCGTATCTTGGGTGGCTCTTGTGCAGGGTCAGCCTGTCCGGCTGGCTCGCTGCCAGGGAGCCCGATATCAGCAGAGGAGAGCGCCGGTGATCGGCATGGTGCTGGCCGCCGGTGCCGGGCGGCGGTTGCGCCCCGACACGGACGTGCTGCCGAAGACGCTGCTGCCAGTGGCCGGGCCGACCACCATCCTCGACATCGCGCTGCGCAACCTCGCCGCGGTGGGGCTGCGCGACGTGGTGATCGTGGTCGGGCACGGGGCGGGCGTGATCAGCGAACGGGCCGCGGACCTGGAGGGCGCGCACGGGGTGGCGCTCACCCTGGTGCACAACCACCGGGCGCAGGAGTGGAACAACGCATACTCCCTCTGGCTGGCCCGTGAGTACTTCGCCCACGGCGTGCTGCTGGTCAACGGCGATACCGTGCACCCGGTCAGCGTGGAGAAGACCCTCCTGGCGGCCCAGGCGGAACGCCAGGGACCGGTCGTGCCGGACGTCATCCTGGCGGTTGACAACGTCAAGCGGCTCGGGGACGAGGAGATGAAGGTCGTCCTCGACGAGCGCGGCCTGCTAGCCAAGATCACCAAGAAGATGGATCCGGCGCAGGCCTTCGGGGAGTACATCGGTGCGACGCTGATCGGGCCGGCCGCCGCGGGCCCCCTGGCCAGCGCGCTCGAGGCCACCTGGCGCCACGATCCCGGCCTGTATTACGAGGACGGGTACCAGGAACTCGCCGACCGTGGTGAGCCGGTCGCCGTGGCCCCGATCGGCGCTCTCGACTGGGTAGAAGTCGATAACCACGAGGATCTGCGCCGGGCCCGGGAGATCGCCGCCCACTGCTAGTCTCGCGGGTGGTTGCCGTTCGCGCGCCTGTGGTCTGCCGTTCCCTCTCCGGCAACCACCCCATGTCACGAGAGAGGATGCCGATGCCACTGCTGGCCCGGATGATTCCAGCGCCGCTGGTCGTGCACGTGCGGCGCGGCGCGATCACGGAACTCGGCGCGCTCCTCGCTGACCGGCGGATCGCCACCGAGGGGCGGGTCGCGATCGCGGTCGGCCCGCGCCAGGGGGAGAGCATCGCGGCCCGGCTCGAGCTCGGCGGGGCGGAGTTCTTCCGGGTGGACGACGGGACCGTGGACAATGCGGTCCGCCTCGGCAAAAAGCTGCGTTCCGGAGCCTATGAGGCGGTCGCGGGCATCGGCGGCGGCAGAACCATCGACGTCACGAAGTTCGCCGCGCACATGGCGGGCATCCCCATGGTTTCTGTCGCGACCAACCTGTCGCACGATGGAATCGCTTCGCCGGTCAGCTCGCTGGAGCACGAATCGGGCAAGGGGTCCTATGGCGTGGCGCCGCCGGTGGCGGTCGTGGTCGACCTGGACAGCGTGCGTGCGGCGCCGGAGCAACTGGTCAGGGCCGGGATCGGGGACGTCGTCAGTAACCTGTCGGCCATCGCGGACTGGGAGCTGGCCGCCGTGGACGCGGGGGAGCGGCTCGATGGGCTGGCCGCGACGCTCGCCCGCACCGCTGCCCACGCGGTGCTGCACCAGCCAGGCACGGTCGCCGACGACGAGTTCCTGCTCGTGCTGGCGGAGGCGCTCATCCTGTCGGGCATGGCGATGACCGTGGCCGGGTCGAGCCGCCCGTGCAGCGGCGGCGACCACGAGATCCTGCACGCGATCGACAAGCTCTATCCGGGCGCCGGCAGCCATGGCGAGCTGGCCGGGGTGGGCGCCCTGTTCTGCGCGTACCTGCGCGGCGACACCAGCCAGGAGCGGCTGATGTCGGCCTGCCTGGCCCGGCACGGGCTGCCCCGGACTCCTGCTGAGCTGGGGCTGTCGGAGGCGGAGTTCACCAAGGCCGTCGCCTGCGCGCCGGCCACCCGACCCGGCCGGTACACGATCCTGGAGCACCTCGGCCTGACCGAGGCTGAGGCGGGCAAGCGGGTAGGGGACTATGTCCGGTCCATCACTGGCTGAGCTGAAAGCTCGCGGGCAGCCGCCGTCGGTGATCGACAGGCTCAACGACGAGCACTGGGCCGGGCGGCTGTACATGCGGCGGATCTCGCCCCACGCGACGTGGGTCTTCGCCCGGCTGGGCTGGGCGCCGAACGCGGTCACCCTGGCCTTCATCGCGTGCGGGCTGGCCGCCGGGGTGGTGGTCGCGTTCGGCGGGCTGGCCACGGCCATCGCGGCGGCCCTGCTGATCCAGCTGTACCTGCTGTTCGACTGCTCCGACGGGGAACTCGCCCGGTGGAGCGGGCGGACCTCGGCCACCGGCGTCTACCTGGACGGGATCGGCCATTACCTGGGCGAGGCGGCGCTGCTCACCGGGCTCGGCATCCGGGCCCAGGGCCACCTCACCTTCACCGGCGGCTACGTGACCGCGGGGTTCGCGGCAGCGCTGCTGTCGGCGCTGGTCAAGGCGGAGACGGACAACGTGATCGTCGCCCGGGCCAAGGCGGGCCTGAGCGGCGACCACGGCGACCAGGCGCTGGCGCCCACCGGCTCGGGCCTGGCGCTGGCGAGGCGGCTCGCCGCCGGGTTGCGCCTGCACCGGCTCATCCAGGCGGTCGAGCTGAGCGTGGCGATCCTGGTCGCGGCGATCATCGACGCCGCGATCGGCGGGCTGGCCGCCACCAGGGTGCTGATCATCGGCTGCCTGGTCGTCGCGGCGCTCATGGTCGTCGCACACCTGGTGGCGATCGTGGCGTCCCGGAGGTTGCGGTGAAGCTTTCCTGCGTGATCCTCACCATGGGCGACCGGCCGGCCGAGCTCGACCGGGCCATCGCCAGCGTGCTCGCGCAGCGCGACACCGACCTGGAGGTGGTCATCGTCGGCAACGGCACCGATGTGCCGTTCGCACCCGCCGAGGTGAGCGTGGTCCGGCTGGCCGAGAACGCGGGCGTGGCCGGAGGGCGCAACGCCGGCGTCCAGGCTTGCACCGGAGACGTGGTTCTGTTCCTCGACGACGACGGGTGGTACCCCGATCCGGGGGTGGGCGCCTACATCGCCGACCGGTTCGCCGACGACCGGGAACTGGCGGTGCTATCGTTCCGCGTCGTTCATCCCGAGGGAGGCCCGTCGGCGCGATGGCACGTGCCGCGGCTGCGGGCGGGTGACCCGGAGCGGTCATCCCTGGTGACCACGTTCGCCGGCGGGGCGTGCGCCATCCGCCGCTCGGCCTACCTGGAGGCGGGCGGCCTGCCGGCGGTGTTCTTCTACGCACACGAGGAGACAGACCTCGCCTGGCGGCTCCTCGGCCTGGGGTACCGGATCGAATACGACGCGGCCGCGCAGATGTGCCATCACGCGCTCCCGAACGCCAGGCACGCCACGTTCTTCCGGCTCGACGGGCGCAACCGGGTGCTGCTGGCGCGCCGCAACCTGCCCTGGCTCCTGGCCGCCTGGTACCTGACTGACTGGTTTGCGCTGACCGTGCTGAGGGAACATTCGGCTGATGCTGTGCGTGCCTGGCTGGCCGGCTTCGCCGAAGGCTGGCGAATAGACCCCGGGCAGCGTCGGCGGATGTCCCTTCGCACAGCGTGGCGGATGACCCGGGCCGGGCGTCCGCCAGTGATCTGAGCTTCACCAGCCAAGAACTGGTGTGTCCCGGGGTCCGGCGGGCCCGGGACCAAGGTCCGGCTAAGATCTCCTCAGTGAAGGGTGTACTTCTATGCTCACACTGGGACAGGCGCCACCACGGGGCTGTGAGCCGCGACGAGTGACTTGGCACTCGCCGACCACGATCCCGCGACCTTTGCTGGCCGCCACATTCGCCGCGTGCGCCGTGTTCGCCGGCGGGCTGGGCCTGATCAGCCACTATGAACCGCACCGGCTCTGGGGGCTGTTCGCAGCCCCGGCCTACCTGCTCGCGGCCGCCTCGGTGCTGGCCCGGAAGTCACGGGGAGTGGACCTGGCCCTCGTGCTCAGCCTCGGCGGCGCGCTCGCCGCACCGCTATCGGTGCTGGCGGTGGCGGGCAAATGGCAGCCGGAGGTGGGTGTCATCGCCCGCGGCGCCACTCTGCTCGTCCACCATGGCTCTCCCTACGAGGCTCCCGCGGTGCTCGCGGCCTCGCACGACCCCAACATCTACAACCCCTACCTGCCGCTGATGGCGCTGTTCGGGATCCCGCGGGCGCTGCTCGGCCCGGGGCTGTTCACCGACCCTAGGATCTGGTTCTGCGTGGTCTTCGTCGCCGCGTTCGGGGCGGCCCTGGCCCTGGCCGGCGCGCGGGACGTGCTGCGCTGGACGGCCCTGGTCACCGCCACGCCGGTGGTCGCCTTCTCGCTCACCGTCGGTGGCACGGACGTGCCCGTGCTGGCCCTGCTGTGCCTGGGCCTCGCCCTGCTGTGGCACCGGCCGCGGCCGGTCCTGGCGGGCCTGGTGCTCGGCCTCGCCGCCGCCACCAAGGCGACCGCCTGGCCCGCACTGATGGTCGCGGTGACGCTGCTTGCGGTGCGGCGCACTCGCCTCGGCGGCCGCCCTCATCGGGCCGGTGGCCGTGCTGTGGCCGCGCACTCTGGTGCAGAACACCATCTTGTTCCCGCTCGGCCTGGCGAGCATCAAGTCGCAGGCGGTCAGCCCGTTGCCGGGCCATCTGCTCGCCGAGACCGGGCATGTTGGCCGCATGATCGCGGTCGGGGCGTTGGCCCTGGCCGGTCTGGGCGTCATCGGGTCTCTCTTTGTCCGCCCGCCGCGGGACGTCGCTTCCGCCACCTGGCGGCTCATCATCGCCCTGGCCCTCATGTTCACGCTGGCCCCGGCCACCAGGTTTGGTTACTTCATGTACCCGCTGGGGTTGTGGGCCTGGCTGGAGGTGACCGCGGCGGGCGGTCAGAGCCCAGGTGCAGAAGCGGAACGAGAACGTGCGGCCCCCGCCCTGGCCGGGGGACCCACACGAGGCGAGATTTCATGATCACGGAATATCCCCGTCAAATACGTCCGCGAATCTTCCGTGATCATGAAACACGTTCGTCCCGGCCTCTGTGGATGGCGTGTCGGGGGCACTAG
>WNFJ01672655.1_pt3 | contig 13522 bp, 14 predicted proteins | sample 5400461 | NCBI WGS metagenome assembly WNFJ01 (sample SAMN13153349, study PRJNA577476) | soil metagenome | isolation source: 115 cm saprolite on Douglas fir-dominated hillslope | place: USA:California | collected 2013-09-17 | reverse complement strand
TGGTCATCATTGTTCCTGCGGGTGAGGCCATCTACGAGGAGGAGGGCGGGGGCGAGTGAGCCGGGTCTGGCTTCACTTCCGCGCTGGCCGTAGACTTAGTACCTTGGTTCAGAAGTTCCCTCACGTATTGTCGGTCAGGCCGCAACGGGGTGGGAGTCGAGCTTGCGCAGCAAGGTCGCGAGATCCTTTCGTGTGAATCGCCATTCGAAGGGCCGGGCGATGCTCTGATAGTGTCGCTGGAAGTCGAGGATTCTGCGCGCAAGAGCCTGGAGCGATGGAAGGTCATTGGGGGTGAGGACCTTACGCTGGAGAACGGAGAAGTAGATCTCGATCTGATTGAGCCAGCTCGCGTGGATAGGACCGTGGACGAGCACGAGGTTGGGAAAGAGAGCGTGGAGTCTTCGCACGGCGGCGGGGCCACGGTGTGCGGTGCCGTTGTCAACGATCCAGAAGACCCGGCGCGCTTGGCGGTAGGGGCGCTGCTTCATGGTCTGGGCGACAAGGCGATCGAAGCCGGCGATGCCGTTCTTGCGTTCGCAGCGACCGAAGAGGCGGAAGCGGTGGACATCGAGAGCGGCGAGGTAAGCCCAGGCGCCGAGTCGCTTGTACTCGTGCTCGACTCTCATGGGCCGTCCGGGTTGCGTCTTGAGCGATGGGTATTTCCTGGCGCGAGCCTGGATGCTGGTCTTTTCGTCGGCGCAGATCACAAACTCGTCGGAGCGCAGCCTGCGGCCCTTCCAGACTCGGTGGTAGAGGTCGAGGATACGCCCAGCCTTCTCCTCGAAGTCAGGATCGCGAGGGAAGATCCAACACCGGTGCTGCCAGGGTCGGATGGCGTCTTCATTGAGCCATCTCCAGATCGTGGTGTCGCTGACCGTGGCCAAGAGGCCGGAGCGACGCACGTGCGAGCCGAGTTCGGCCAGACTCCATCGCGACAGGGGCAGCCCCAGCCTTGCCGGCAGCTCGCAGGCGATGGCCTTAACGCGAACGACCACCTCTGGGGGGAAAGACCCGGGGGCGTCCGGGTCGTGGGCGGTCATCGAGACCCCGGAGGCGCTGCTCGAAGAAGCGTTTTCGCCACATGCTGACGATCTCGCGTCTTGTGGCGAGGTGGTCTGCGATTCGGTCATTGGAGAGGCCCTGGTGAGCCAGCAGGATCATCTTGGCGCGGATGACTTGATAATACGGCAACGTATATCTGTTGGCTCGCCGGATCAGTTCCTTCATCTCCTCTCTGGACAGCATGATTCGAAATGGGCTGATTCTTGGCACCCGCTTCCTCCTCCGAACCTGCGAAGAGGGTACCAGGTAGGCGAGATGGGCGCCAGTCAATATACGTTTGCGTATTTATGGTGAGGAGTACTAAGGCTCGCGCAGCATCCGCCGCAACTCCTCGTTCTCGCGCTTCAGGGCCTGGATCTCGGCGTCCAAGACGCGGACCCTCTCGCGCATCTCGAGGTCGATCTCGTCGCGCACACGCTCGAGGGCGTGTTGCTCCTCGGGCGTCGCTGCCTTCTCCAGGATGGCGTCGGCCGCGTGGGACGGCTCAGCGGTCAGCGGAGAGGCCCGCCGGTTGTGGCCGTCGCAGGCGGCGAGCCCCGCCCCTGCCATCAGGAGCGCGACGACCGCGACGAAAGGGGAGGGTACCTTCACTTCGCCTGCCGGGCCCGGAGCTCGCGGTTCTCCCGCCGGAGCTTCTCGACCAGCCGCTCCTTCTCCTGGATGAGGTCTCGCCAGAACTCGCGGGTGGCGCGCCGGACCGCGTCGGCGGCGGCGGCCGACGCCCCCTTGGTCTTGTCCCAACCCACCCGGGCTGCCTCCGAGGCGTCGCGCCCGAGGGCCTTACCCGCTGACCGAGCGTCCTCGACGAGCTGCTTGCCCGCGTGCCGCACTCCGCTCGGGGCCTCGTTCCCCTGCTGAACTTCGGCGGCCCCGGCCGGCGGGGCGAGGCACACCAGGGCAATCAAAATCAGCAGGCGCATGCAGCGCCTGCGGCCGTCAATCTTCATCGTCGCAGCCTAGCATGCGCAACGGGAATGGGATTTCTGGCGAGCGTCCAGCCAGCCGACACGCACGTCCAAACCTGGCCGTGCCCCAAATGGGGCAGCATCGTTACGAAAGGTGACATGTGAGGGGTGTGAGTCGGCGCACCGATCTCTTTGCCCTGAGAGCCGAGAATCCCGAGTTGCATTCGCTTCCCAGGGGAGGGGCCGACGATGCGTCAAGGAAAGTGGCTGGTTCTGGGAGTCATGGCCGTCACCGCTGCGGCTTTGGTCGCGGCAGCCTGTGGCAGCAGCAATCCCGCCACGCCCTCGGGTTCGAGAAGACTCGTCCTCAGGGGCACGGTCCTGGGGGCCCCGACCGCTTCGGGCCAATCCGCGCAAGTCGCGGCCCTGGCCGCAGGCACGGGGCAAAAGATCACGGTCACGGTCCAGCAGAACACGTCGATCACGACGACCGTCTCCAGCAACGGGACCTTCGAGCTGGAGGGAGTGCCCGAGGGCAGCTTCACCCTCGTCTTCTCGAGCACCACCACCGTGCTCGGGACGGTCACGGTCCCGGGAGGGGCCAGCCAGGAGATCAACATCGTGGTCAACGTGACCGTAAATGTCGTGGTGATCGTCAAGATCGAGATCGATGGTCATGAAGTTCCGGCTCCGGGCGGTGATCATGACGACTAGCCCTTCGCTCGCCGAGTAGAGTCGGGAACTTCGGTCCCGAGACGGCAGTCCGGGGCCGGACCGCCTCCCGGCGGCCGGCCCCTTTGCATGCGCCGACGCTCCACGAGCTCCGGGGAGGGAGACGCGATGAGAAGGGTCTTCGTCGTCCTGCCACTATTGATGCTGCCCGTGGCCGCGGCTGCCCAGCCGAAGAGCAAACAGGCGGGTGGGGGCCCGTCGTCCACCACGCCGACGCGACAGGGCCCCGACCTCTTCGGCGGCTTCTCCTACACGCACGCGGGCCAGGCCAATCTCAAGGGCTGGCACGTCTCGGGCGCGGTCCCCTTCGGCGGCCGCCTTTTCGGAGGTTCCCTCCGGCTCGCGGCGGACCTGAGACCTGAGCCAGCTGACGTTCCTCGCCGGACCGCGGCTCAACTGGAGGGGCCACAGGCTGAGCCCCTTTGCCCAGGTCCTGGCGGGCGGCGCGCGGACGCGGACGAGCATAACGACTCCGGCCCTGAGCGCCAGCACCACCTCTTGGGGGGGCTCGTTCGGAGCAGGAGCGGACTACCGGCTCACTCCGCGCTGGGCCGCGCGCGCCCAGGGCGAGGTGCTCCTGCTTCACGGACAGGGCGTGTGGGACACCAACCCGCGCCTGTCCCTGGGGGCCGTCTACCGCTTCGGCAAGTGAGGTGACCGCGCAGGGACCCCGCCTGCGGGTCCTTTCGCGTCCTTAGGCTTCGCTTGGGTGAGAGGCCCCGGTCGGACCACTCGTCGGTTCGTCCGTCCGCCGGAACTCCCTGCGGTAGGATTGAGAGTGTGACGGAGATCACTCCCCGCACGATCGGGCGGTACGAGATCCGTAAGGAGATCGGGCGCGGAGCCATGGGCGTCGTCTACCAAGCTCACGACCCTACGCTCGGACGCAACGTCGCGCTCAAGACCATCTCGCTTAAGCTTCCCGTCTCCAAGGCGGAACGCGGCGACTTCGAGAGGCGCTTCCTCCAGGAGGCTCGGGCAGCGGCAGCGCTTTCCAACCCGAACATCGTCGTGGTCTATGAGGTCGGCACGGACGCCGGCACGGGGCTCCTCTACATCGCCCTCGAGTACCTGCGGGGCAAGACGTTGGAGGCCATGCTCTCCCTCGGCCAGCGCCTGGACTGGCGCGAGGCCCTCCGGACCGTGGGGAGGATCGCCGAGGCCTTGCACCACGCCCATTCGCAGGGAGTGGTCCACCGGGACATCAAGCCCGCGAACATCATGGTCTTGGCGTCCGGCGAGCCGAAGATCATGGACTTTGGCATCGCCAAGCTCGAGGCCGGCGAGCTGACGGCCGGCGGCCGCGTGCTGGGCAGCCCTTCGTACATGTCGCCCGAGCAAGCCGCGGGCGAGCAGGTCGACGCGAGGAGCGACCTCTTCTCGCTCGGGGCCGTGCTCTATGAGCTCCTGACCGGGCGCAAGGCCTTCGGTGGACCGAGCCTGCCCGCCATCCTCGCGAGCCTGGCCCACGAGGATCCGCCGCCTGCGACCAGCCTGGTGCCGGAGCTGCCCAAGGGGGTCGACGCGGTCGTCGCCCAGGCGCTGGCCAAGTCCCGCCTCGACCGATATCCCACGGGCAGGGCCCTCGCGGAGGACGTCGAGGATCTCCTCGGCGGACGCTGGCCGCGCCACGGTCCGCCGCCGGGAGGGCCGAAGACCATGCACACGTTACGCTCCGCGCCCGAAGCGCTCCGTCCCGCCGCGCTCGCGGATGGGGGCGGCACCGTTCGGGGCAGCGTGGCCGGGCAGGGATCGGCGGCGCTTCCTCTAGGGAAGCGCGTCTCGTTGGCGATCCTGGAGGGGGCGCGAAAGGGGGACGTGGTGACCCTGGAACGGCCGCAGGTGCTCATCGGACGGGCCGGAGGCCGAGCCGGTGCGAACGTCGAGATCCCCGACTCGGAGGTCTCCCGGGCCCACGCCACCCTGACTTGCCAGGGAGCCAGGGTCGTGCTCCGCGATCTGGGGAGCACCAACGGGACCTTCGTGGGAGCGGACCGCATCGAGGAACGCGAGATCGAGGACCAAGCCGAGTTCCGGCTGGGCCGCACCCGCTTCATGCTGATCGTTGCCGATCAGGAGTGAGCCGCGCTTGACAGCCTCGGGGCCTTCCTTATAAAGTTCCTGGCCAGGATCCAGTTCGACCATGACTCCGCGCCCCATCCCGACCGGTCGTCGCGAACAGGGCGGGGTCGTGTGCCGCTGGCGTCCCGTGTTCCATCACCACCGCTACCACCCGTAGCGGCAGGGTCCCGAGGGACCCGGCCGCGGGAGCGGAGCGGGTTTCCTGGGGAAGCGGACGCCAGCCGTGAGGCCTCTTCAGGGAACCCTGGAGAGGCTTTCGTGCTTTTTGGGCGGCGATGACAGCGATTTGCGTGAGCCTGACCGAGCCTACCACCGTCGGTCTGATCGACCGCATGGTGGATCTCGCCTCGGTGGCGGACATGTTCGAGGTCCGGGGCGACACGGTCCGGGACCTCGACCTGCTCACCCTCATGCGGGCCCAGACCCACCCGCTGCTCTTCACCTGCTTGCCACGGTCGGAGGGCGGGAGCTGGGACGACCAGGACACCGCGGGGCGCCGCGCCCTCCTCCTGGAGGCCGCCAAGCGCGGCTTCGACTACGTGGACGTCGGATACAAGAGCGGGTTCCTGGACGTGATCGGGGAGAAGGCGGGGAAGGGCCTCGTGATCTCGTACCACGACCTGGAAGGGACCCCCGATGACCTGGAGGGTCTCTACAAATCGATGGCCGGGCGGGGGGCGGACATCGTCAAGATCGCGGTCACTCCGCGCTCCATCGGGGACGTGGGCCGCCTCCTGGAGTTCGCGGGGCGTCGGGCGGGAGCGGGCGGCCCCCCTCTGCTGCCCATCGCCATGGGCCCGATGGGCATGGCGAGCCGGATCCTCGGCGGCCGCTTTGGNNNGCGTCCCCCTCGGCGGGGGCGGAGGCAGCCCCCGGCCAGATCCCGGCCGCGGTCATGGCCGAGCGCTTCCGGGTCCGCCGGATCACCGCCGCCACGAAGGTCTACGGCATCCTCGGGACCGACGTGAACTGGAGCCTCTCCCCCGCCATCCACAATCGGGCGTTCGCGGAGTCCGGCCTCGACGCGGTCTATGTGCCGCTGCAGGCGGAGGCGCTCGATCCGTTCCTCCGGGCCGTCCCCGCCCTCCGCCTGTCCGGCTTCAGCGTGACCCGGCCCTTCAAGGTCGAAATCGTTCCCCGGCTCCGGGCGGTGGACGACACGGCAACGCGCGCGGGCAGCGTCAACACGGTGCGCATACGCGACGGCCGCCTCGAGGGATTCAGCACCGACGGCCTCGGCATCCTGCTGCCCCTCAGGAAGAAGACCGCGATCAAGGACCGGAGGGTCGTCATCCTCGGTGCGGGAGGGGCAGCGCGGGCGGCCGCCCTGGCCCTCGTCCACAAGGGGGCGAAGGTGACCGTCCTCGCGCGCAATGCCCCGCAGGCCGCCGCGGTGGGGAAGGCCGTGGGCTGCATCAACGCCACTCCCCTCGGCTCCGCTGCCCTCCCGGGAGAGAGCCCGGTGCCGCCCGACCTCCTGCGACGCGGGGCGGTGGTCTTCGACATGGTCTACGAGCCCCTCCTTACCCCGCTCCTGGGCGACGCGGCCCGCGCCGGCTGCGTCACCATCGACGGCCTCCAGATGCTGCTCGCCCAGGCCGCGGGTCAGTTCGAGGCCTGGACCGGCCTCAAAGCTCCCGAGGAGGCGATGAAGTCCGCGGCCCTGGTGGCGATCCAGGAGCGCGTGGCGGTGCCGGAGGCCCGCCCGTGAGCCGCTACTCCCGCCAGGAGCGGTTTGCCGGGATCGGGCCCGAAGGGCAGAAGCGCCTGCGCGCGCCGCGGGTGCTGGTCGTGGGATGCGGGGCCCTGGGCTCCGCCCTCGCCGAGCTGACGGTGCGGCCAGGGGTCGGCGTGCTCACCGTCGTGGACCGGGACTTCGTGGAAGCCTCGAACCTGCAGCGCCAGTCGTTGTTCGAGGAGGAGGACGCCCGGCTCGGCCTGCCCAAGGCGGCGGCCGCGGAGGCGCGCCTGCGCCGGCTCAACTCCGAGGTCGAGGTGCGCGGGCTCGTGGCCGACGTCTCGGCGGAGAACGCGGAGGGGCTCGTCCGCGCGGCGGACCTCGTCCTCGACGGCACCGACAACTTCGAGGCCCGCTACCTCCTCAACGACGTCTGCCTGCGCGCCCGCGTCCCCTGGGTCTACGGGGCCTGCGTGGGGTCCTACGGCCTCGCCCTCCTCGTGCGCCCCGGGGTCTCTCCTTGCCTCCGCTGCGTCCTGGGCGAGCGCCCGGCGCCCGGCGCGGGGCCCACCTGCGACACCGCAGGGGTGGTGGCTCCGATCGTCCACGTGATCGCGGGCGTCCAGGCCGCGGAGGCGCTCAAGGTTCTCTCGGGCCGCACCGAGTCGCTCCTGCCGGGGCTCGTTACGGTGGACCTGTGGGCCGGGTCCTTCGAGGTGATGGACCTCGGTGGCCAGGTCCCGTCCTGCCCCGCCTGCACCGCAGGCCGCTTCGACTACGCCTCCGCCCCGAGCGCCTCCGCCGAGCTGTGCGGGCGCGACGCGGTACAGCTTCGGGCCGCGCCCGGGACCCGCGTGGACCTCCGGGCGCTGGCCGCGCGCTTGCGCGCGGCGGGCACCGTGGTGGCGAACGAATACCTGGTGCGTTTCCAGGCGTCCGGCGCCGACCTCGTGGTCTTCGGGGACGGCCGGGCCATCGTGAAGGGCGTGAGCGACGCCACCCAGGCCCGCTCCGTCTACGCCAAGTATGTCGGGAGCTGAAGAATGAAACGCGGAACCCCAAGCGCCGCGGCATTCCCTTCCCCCAATGTGGGGGAGGTCAAGAGGGGGGGCGATGAACGATGGGGACGGGGTGGGGGATCGACCATGAACACCCCCCAGCGATTGGTCCACGTTCCTCCCGGGGTGCAGTGCTTCGTGGGCGACGAGGCCCGCGGGCGCCGGCGCATCGAGGAGACGGTGGTGCAGGTGTTCGAGGGCTGGGATTACGAGGAGATCATCCCCCCCCTCTACGACTACGCGGAGGTGTTCGCGGGGCCGGCCCTCTCGCCCAAGACCTACTCCTTCGTGGGACGCGACGGGAGCGTGCTCGCGCTGCGCCCAGATTTCACGAGCCTCCTGGCCAAGGTCGCGGCGGGGCGCCTGCGCGACCGGCCCGCGCCCATCCGCCTCTACTACTCGGGGGAGGTCCTGCGCTACGAGCCGCCCAAGGCGGGCCGCCAGAGCGAGCTCCACCAGATGGGCCTGGAGCACCTCGGGGGAGAGCGGAGCGCCGCCGACGCGGAGGTGCTGGCCATCGCCGCCGAGTGCCTCGACCGCCTGGGCGCGCAATCGTGGGTCCTGGCGGTCGGCCACGTGGGGGTGTTCACCGGGCTGCTCGCCGCCTCGGGCCTGGACGCAGGGGTCGTCGAGAGGCTGCGCGAGCGCGTGGAAGGCAAGGACGCGGGCGGGGCCTTGGAGGTGCTCGAGCGCAGCCACGTCGCCCCGGAGTCCGCCCGGGCGGTCATGCGCCTGACCGAGATGGCGGGCGAGGCCGCGGTGCTCGGGGAAGCCGCGCGGGCCTTCGCGTTCTCGCCCGCCGCCAGCGCCGCCGTCGCCGAGCTGACGCGGGTGGTCGAGGCCCTGCGTGCCGCGGGGCTCGGCGACCGCCTGGCCATCGACCTCGGGGAGGTGCGAGGCCTCGACTACTACACCGGCCTCGTCTTTCGCGCCTATGCGCCCGGCCTCGGCTTCGAGGTCGGCGGAGGCGGTCGCTACGACACCCTGCTCGAGCGCTTCGGCCGCCCCATGCCCGCGGTGGGCTTCATGTTCGGCCTCGATCGCCTGTCCTTGCTCCTCGAGAGGCAGGGCCGCCTCCCCGCCGCCGCCCCTCTCGCCGCGGAGCCGGTTAAGGGTCCCGCTCTCGGCGAGGCCCTGGCCCGCGCCCGAGCCCGTCGCACGGCCGGGGCGCGGGTTCGCTTCGGCAACGGGAGCGCCCGGTGAGTCTCACGGTCGCGCTCTCGAAGGGGAAGCTGCTCGCCGGCTCGGAGGCGCTCTTCCGCGGGAGGGGGCTGCCCTTCCCGGGGAGCGAAGGGCGCAAGCTCGTGGTGCCGGTAGACGGCCTGCGTTTCCTGTTCGTGAAGGACATGGACGTCCCTACGTACGTCGAGTACGGGGTGGCCGACTGCGGCATCGCGGGCCGCGACGTGCTTCTCGAGACGGGGAGCGACGTGTACGAGCCGCTCGACCTCGGCTTCGGCCACTGCCGGCTGGTGGTGGCCCGGCTCCGGGGCTCCGGTCTTTCCTACGACCGCGCGTCCACGGTTCGCGTGGCCACCAAGTACCCGCGAGTGACCTCGGCCCATTTCCTCGACCGTGGCGTCTCGGTGGAGGTGGTCAAGCTGGCGGGCTCGGTCGAGATCGCCCCCGGCCTCGGCCTCGCCGACTGCATCGTCGACGTGGTGGAGACGGGCCGCACCCTCGAGGAGAACGGCCTGGAGCCGGTGGAGGAGGTGGCCGTCTCGTCCGCCCGACTGGTGGTGAACCGGGCCAGCTTCCACGCGCGCCGCGGCGAGGTCGGCCGCCTGATCGAACCCCTTCGAAGCGCGAAGCAATGAAGAACGGAGCCTTCCTCGCTGCGGCGTTCCCCTCCCCCCACGTGGGGGGCGATACATCGGATTGGAGCACGGCCGGCCGAGCCAGGGCCAACTCCCACGCGTTCCGATGCGTCGGAGGACGGGAAGGGGGGTCGATGAAGGATCCGGACAGAGCGGGGGTAATTGAATGATCAGGACCCTCCGTTACCGCACGGCCGCCTGGGAGCGCTGGCTCACGGGCCTGCCGCGCGCCAGCGCGCTCCGGCCCGAGGTGGACCGCGCGGTGGCGGCGATCCTGCGGGCGGTCCAGCGAGAGGGTGACGCCGCCCTCCTCCGGTATACAAGGCGGTTCGACCGCGTGCGTCTCACCCCCCGGCAGGTGCGCGTGCCCGCGGGCGAGATTCGTGCCCTGGCCCGCCGCGCCGACGTCCGGTTGGTGGCGGCGCTCCAAGACATGGCGCGGCAGATCGAGGCCTACCACCTGCGGCAGAAGGACCGCGGCTTCCGGATGCGCCTGCGCGACGGCTCGCGGCTCGAGGAGGTCGTGCGGCCGCTGGCCTCGGTCGGGCTCTACGTCCCCGGCGGCGCCGGCGCGTATCCGTCTTCCGTCCTGATGAACGCGATCCCGGCGCGGGTGGCGGGGGTGCCACGGATCGCGGTGGTGACGCCGCCTCGCACCCTGGAGTCGAACCCGGCGGTGGCCGCGGCTCTCGTGATCGTGGGCCTCGAAGGCTCCGTCCACCGGGTGGGCGGCGCCCAGGCGGTGGCGGCCCTGGCCTGCGGTACGGAGTCCGTGCGCGCGGTCGACAAGATCGTCGGTCCCGGCAACGCCTGGGTGGTCGCGGCCAAGCGCCAGGTGCGCGGCCGGGTCGAGATCGACCACGAGGCGGGGCCGAGCGAGGTCGTGGTCCTGGCCGACGACACCGCCGACCCGGGCTGGGTGGCGGTGGACCTCTTGGCCCAGGCCGAGCACGGCAGCGGCGGCGAGACGGTCGTGCTGGTCACCCCCTGCCCGCCCCTGGCCGCAGAAGCGGCCCGACTCGTCGCGGCGGGACTCCCCTCCGCTGCCAACCCTGCGTCCACGCGACGGGCGCTGCGGCGTCACGCCGCGGTGGTCCTCGTGCGCGACGTGGCCGAAGGGGTCCGGGCGGTCAACGCGCTCGCTCCCGAGCACGTCGAGGTGATGACGCGCCACGCCGAGGCGGTGGCGCGGCAGGTCGTTGGGGGTGCGGTGTTCGTGGGTCCCTACACACCGGTGGCGGTGGGCGACTACGGCGTGGGGCCGAACCACGTGCTGCCCACGGGCGGGTCGGCCCGCTTCTCGTCGCCCCTTTCAGTGCGGGACTTCCAGCGGCGGCAGAGTCAGGTCCGCCTCACCGCCTCGGGCCTGCGCCGCGTGGCGCCAGGCGTCGCCCGCGTGGCTCTGGCCGAGGGCTTCATGGCCCACGCCCGGAGCGTACTGGCCAGGATGGAGAGTCGATGACCGACCCTCTGCAATTCGTGAAGCCCGCCGTGCGACAGATCGCCGCCTACACTCTCGCGGCCCGCCAGGCTCCGGTCAAGATCAACCAGAACGAGAACCCCTACGACCTGCCGGAGGCCCTGAAGCGGCGCGTGCTCGACAAGGCGCTTCGTCGGGCGTGGTCGCGCTACCCCGACTTCGACCCCCGGGAGCTCCTCGAGAAGCTGGCGGCCTTCTCCGGCTGGCGTGCGGACGGGATCCTGGCGGGCAACGGCTCGAACGAGCTGATCGAGGCGCTGCTGCTGGTCACGGTGGGCGCGGGGACGCGGGTGGTGATCCCCGAGCCCACCTTCACCCTGTACGCGCTTCTGACCACCGTCCTCGGCGGCGAGGCGGTGCGGGTTCCCCTCACCCCGGATCTGCAGTACGACCCCGACGCGATCGCCCGCGCGCGCCGGCGGGCGGGGGCGGCCCTGACCGTCGTCTGCTCACCCAACAACCCCACCGGCGGCGTGCTGGCCGCCGCCGACATCCGGCGGCTCTGCGAGGACGAGGGCGGCCTGGTCGTGATCGACGAGGCGTATCACGAGTTCGCGGGGGAGAGCGTGGTTCCCCTGCTCGCCACCCATCCCAACCTCGTCGTGCTGCGGACGTTCTCCAAGGCCATGGGCCTGGCCGGCCTGCGCGTCGGCTACCTGCTCGCCGCGCCGGAGCTGGTGCGGGAGATCAACAAGGGACGCCTGCCCTACAACCTCAATTTCTTTTCCCAGATGGCGGCCCTCGCCGCCCTTGAGGGCTTCGCGGAGCTCGAGGACAGGGTCCGGCAGCTCACGGACGAGCGTGACCGGATGCTGGCCCTGGTGAAGGACCTTCCCGGCGTTCGCGCCCATCCCTCACGCGCGAACTTCTTCCTGATCGAGCTTCAAGGCGCCGATCCCAGGGCGGTATTCGAAGGCCTCTACCGACGCGGCGTGCTGGTACGCGACGTGACGTCGTACCCGATGCTCTCGCGGTGCCTGCGGATCAGCGTGGGCTCGCCCGAAGAGAACGACGCTTTCCTGCACGCGCTGGGGTCGGCCCTCGCCGAGACGCGTGGGGACGTGGCGGCGGGGAGGGCGTGATGCCGGTACGCAAGGCGGTGGTGAAGCGGAAGACGCGTGAGACCGACATCGAGCTCTCCCTCGGCCTGGACGGCGTGGGCCGGTCGAAGATCACGACGGGAATCGGGTTCCTGGACCACATGCTGACCTCCTTCGCCACCCACGGGCGCTTCGACCTGGAGGTGAGGTGCAAGGGCGACCTGCACGTGGACGCCCACCACAGCGTGGAGGACGTGGGGATCGCCCTCGGACAGGCCTTGAAGCAGGCCCTCGGCGACAAGGCGGGGGTCGTCCGCTTCGGCCACGCTTACTGCCCGCTGGACGAGGCCTTGAGCCGCTGCGTGATCGACCTCTCCGGCCGGCCCTGGCTGACCTTCGCGGTGGCGTTCAAGGCCCAGCGGGTGGGGGACATGCCGACCGAGCTGTTCGAGGACTTCTTCTGGGCCCTCGCCGATCACGGGCGTCTGAACCTCCACCTGGACCTGATTCGCGGCCGCAACGCCCACCACATCGCGGAGACCCTGTTCAAGGCCTCCTCGCGGGCCCTCGCCATGGCGGTGGCCCTCGACCCGCGCGTGAAGGGCGTCCCCAGCACGAAAGGGTCTCTGTGATCGCGATCGCGGATTACGGGATCGGAAACCTGGGGAGCGTCACCAAGGGCTTCCGTCACGCCGGGGCGGAGACGGTCCTGAGCGGCGACCCCGCGGTCTTGGGGGCGGCCGACGCTTTGATCCTGCCGGGGGACGGCGCCTTCGCCGCCACCATGGAAGAGGTCACGCGTCGCGGACTGGTGCCGATCCTCCGCGAGGCGGGGGCCGCGGGCAAGCCGCTCCTGGGGATCTGCATCGGCATGCAGCTCCTGTTCGAGGAGAGCGAGGAGCACGGACGGCACCAGGGCCTGGGCCTGCTGCCGGGGCGCGTGCGGCGGTTCGAGGACGGCCTGCCCGTCCCCCACATGGGCTGGAACCGTCTCCGCGCGCGCCGTTCCCACCCCCTGTTGGAGGGCCTGGCCGACGGCTCGTACGTCTACTTCGTCCATTCCTATTTCTGCGACGCACCCGACGAGGTGGTGATCGCGACCTCGGAATACGGCCGAGACTTCCCGGCCGTGGTGGGGCGCGGCAACGTACTGGGCGTGCAGTTCCACCCCGAGAAGAGCCAGGCGGTGGGCCTGCGCATGGTGGCGAACTTCGTCCGCTCCCTGGCGGGTGCCCAGCGGAGGAGCGCATGATCATCGTCCCCGCGATCGACATCCGAGGCGGGCGCGTGGTGCGCCTGCGCCAGGGACAGCTCCGGGAGGAGACGGTCTACGGCAGCGATCCCTGCGAGGCGGCGCGCGGCTGGGAGGGGCAGGGTGCCGAGCGCATCCACCTCGTGGACCTCGACGCGGCCATCGAGGGCAAGCCCCAGCCCGAGGTGATCGGCGCGGTGATCAAGGCGGTGAAGATCCCGGTGGAAGTAGGGGGCGGTCTCCGCGTGCTCGAGAACGCCATGCGCTACCGCGAGCACGGCGCGGACCGCGTGATCTTCGGCACCGCGGCCGTGGCCCGCCCCGGGGTGGTGCAGGAAGCGGTGCGCCTCTGGCCGGAGGCGGTGGCGGTGGCCATCGACGCGCGTAACGGCAAGGTGGCGGTGGCGGGCTGGAAC
>WNFJ01225179.1_pt2 | contig 13522 bp, 12 predicted proteins | sample 5400461 | NCBI WGS metagenome assembly WNFJ01 (sample SAMN13153349, study PRJNA577476) | soil metagenome | isolation source: 115 cm saprolite on Douglas fir-dominated hillslope | place: USA:California | collected 2013-09-17 | reverse complement strand
GGTATAGGTAAGCAATGCGGTACGCAGCCAACGCCCGCGCGCTGCTTGCCCCGTCCCTGTCTTCTCCATCTTTTCTGTCTTCACTTGATTTTTCGCACTTGCGTTCGTCTTCATCTATTCTCTCCTCGTCGCCTCGAAAACAAAACAGGCAATCTCTACTTGTTTGCAGCAAGGTATGAAAATAAGCCCTTCCTGCTCTTGAACTTTCTGTAAATACGCACAACTAGTAGTATGTCAGTTTATGCTGTTGTATGTCAAGGCAAAAAAATCGCCAGGGCGTGGCGACCGCAAAGCATGGCAATCGTAAAACATGGCGACCCCAAGGGTCGCCACTACTATATGACGGCTCTGTAAGCCACTTCACGCGTATGTATAGTAGTGGCGACCCTTGCGGTCGCCATATTCGCTTGCGGTGGATGTTCGCCTGTGGTAATTAAAGTAAATATTCTACAATTCGTCTTCGATGGCTGTCTCGCTCAGGCTCAGAACGAGACGACAGAAGTGCAGCAGGGATGTGGCGGATTCTAAATAGGCTTCGTCGCTGACGGTGGCCTTCTGCGTGACGGCGGCACGTTTGCGCAAGGCGCGCAACACCACCATAACATCTTCTTTGAGAGACCTGTCCAGGTCGCCACGCTGCATCAACGAAATAACCTGGCGCACAATGGAATCCACTTCAAGGCGCATCTGGCTGAGATCGGTTTCCCAGGGTTCTGCATAGTTTTCAGAGGCAGCAGTAATATTGCCTAAGATGGATGCATCTACGGATGGTTCTTGCGCGCGCATCCGACGTTTGACATCATTACGGGTCACTTTGCCTTTAGACCGGAGGTGAGCCCTGGGTTCTTCCTGCGTGACCCCTAGCTCACGTAGTAGCTCGGCGAGTTCTTCTTGCCAGCCAGCCATGGAACACCCTCCTTGTGAATTAACCGCGACGTTGAACCAGACCTCATCCACTTTTCCCTCATCCCCCTGACTCTTCAGACCTCACTCGAAGTGTAACACAGTGTGTCATGGTTGTAAATGGGCCAATTATGCTAAAATTCAGCATAACACGGTAACAATTTCGTTTCCACGCACGCAGCAAATTGAAAAGGAAGTTTCATCTAAATTCCATGATCGGGCGGATTTCGATGGAACCATGCAGCGCGTCGGGAATCCTGGTCGCCATTTCGATAGCTTCATCCAGGTCTTTGCAATTCAGGATGTAGGTACCCGCGAGCTGCTCTTTTGTCTCGGCAAATGGGCCATCAGTGATCATAATCTTGCCTTTGCGAACGCGCACTGTCGTCGCGGTATGGGTCGGCTGCAATGGCGCTCCACCCGTCAGGATGCCGCGTGTCAGAGCCTCGTTAGCGAATTTGGCGTGACCCTGCATCAACGCATCTCGCTCCTCCCGCGTCATGCTGGCCGCGTCCGCCTCGCTTCCATAGATCAATAACATGTAACGCATCGATGCCCTCCTTTCTCCGGTAGTATCTACCGGCTCTCTATTTCGCGGCTCTACAATAACAACGAACAATAACTTTTCGATTCGACAAATTGAATGATCAGATTACAAAGCCTTGCTTTTTTGCATACCATGTTTTATAATAACATTAGTTACTAACATAAAGTTAGTGAAAATGAAGAGGAGCTACTACCATGAACAAAGATGTTGTCACCGGGCAGGAAGTCACGGGGCTAAAAGATAAAGAAGCATCAAATGAAACAGCGCAGACCTGGCCTTTACGGCGGGTGGGTTTACGCGTGCATGATATCGCGGCGTCTGTTGATTACTATACACAATTAGGCTTTGCCATCGTCAGGGATGAGCGCGACCAACAGGGCGGCGGCAGCGTTGGCATGGGAGTTGGCAATCAAGAAATACTCTCGCTGCGCGCTCTTCCAGGTGGATATCCCCGGCAACGCCGCACCGCCGGGCTGTATCATTTTGCCTTGCTGGTGGGCGATGATGTAGAACTCGGCTCCTTCCTCAAACACCGCATCGATCACCAGCTTCCTATTGACGGGGCATCCGATCACCTGGTGAGCCAGGCCCTGTACCTGAGTGACCCCGAAGGAAACGGCATCGAAGTATATGCCGATCGACCGCGTGAGACATGGCAGTTCCTGCAAGATGGCCAACTCCGCATGGACACCATACGGCTCAACGCTCCCGCGCTGCTGCAAAAAGCGCAGCCTTTCAACGGCTTTTCCACCAGCTTGCGCCTCGGCCACATGCACCTCAACGTGGGAAACCTGGAACGCAGCATGGCCTTCTATCAAACCCTGGGCATGAACCTGGTGGTAGGCATACCCGGTCAGGCCGATTTCCTCTCGTGGGATGGCTATCATCACCACCTGGGCATCAACCTGTGGGCAGGTCGCAATGTACCCCCGGTCGAGCCGGATGCATACGGTATCGATTTCTACGAAATCAAGCGCGAAGGATTCGCTCCCGCTACGCTGCAAGACCCTGATGGCGTGACAGTGGTAGTGAAGTAACACAACATACCCAGGTTTCCACACCTATATGGTAGACTTTGGGTATGGTTCATTTTGACCAGGAGAGCGACCAGGGCGGGGACAAGCCCGGCCCCTCCCCTATACGGATCGGCCTCGCTCCTCGTACAGGGGAGGGGCCGGGCTTGCCCCGCCCTGGCAAATTTCAGGAGTCTCCATTATGGGTTTTCGTTATGCTGTCATTGGTTCCGGGCGGCAGGGTACCGCTGCCGCGTATGACCTGGCGTTGCTGGGCGATGCCGAGTATGTGTTGATGGCCGACGTGTCGCTGGCCCAGGCTGAACAGGCCTCCGCGCGCGTCAATCAGCTTGTTGGGCGCGATGTGGCGCACGCGGCGCAGGTGAATGTGCAGGATGAGGACGCAGTGGTAGCCAAGCTGACCAGCGCATCCATTCAGGTTTTCGTCTCAGGCGTTCCTTATTTCTTCAATATAGGTCTGACCCGCGCCGCCATACGCGCGCGCGCAAGCATGTGCGATTTCGGCGGCAACACCGATCAGATACGCCAGCAACTGGCATTCGATAGCGAGGCGAAGGCGGCTGGCATCACACTCATTCCCGACTGCGGGCAGGTTCCAGGCCTGGGAACCTCGCTCTGCGCCTACGCCATGACCTTGCTGGACGAGCCGCGCGATATCATCATGTACGATGGCGGCATCCCGCGCAATCCTACACCTCCCTGGAACTACATCCTCACCTTCAATATAGAGGGGTTGACCAACGAATATTTTGGCACGACACTCTTCTTGCGCGACTGGAAGCAGCTCGAAATGCCCTGTTTTGAAGAATATGAACTCATTCAATTCCCCGCACCAATCGGCCAGCTAGAAGCCTTTACGACGGCAGGCGGCACCAGCACTATGCCCTGGACCTTTGAGGGCAAGCTGCGCACGTTGCAGAACAAAACCCTTCGCTGGCCCGGTCACTATGCCCAGTGGAAAGCCTTCAACGATGCCGGCTTGATAGGCCTGAAATCGGTCGTCGTCGATGGTCAGCCTGTAATCCCGCGCCACCTGCTACATGCCCTGCTGGAGCCAAAGATCCTCGCCCACCCCGGCGAGCAAGACCTTGTGATCGTGCGCGTTAACGCGCGCGGCATCAAGGATGGAGAGGAGCAAGAGGCGGTAGTAGACCTGTTCGACTATGCCGACGAGCGAACCGGCTTTACAGCGATGGAGCGCACGACAGGCTGGCACGCCGCCATCATGGCAGGCTTCATAGCGCGCGGCCAGACCCCCACAGGCGGCATACCCGTAGAACTGGCTGTGCCGGGCCAGATCTTTGTTGAAGAGTTCCGCAAACGCGGCTTTGATCTACGCGTCTCCTATTCGTAGGATGTCGCATTGTCCGTAGGGGCGGATTAAAGACCAACTTGCGGATGCCCGTGTGTGTCAAATATAATATACGTATACAAATCATAGTACCGCATCTGGGCGATCACAAGAGACGCCCCACCAGTTACAGTGCATCGAAACAAAGGAGTTTCAGGATGAGCGATACTGTTCAGGATTTCATGCCCATTCAAAATTATGATTACCTCGAATTTTATGTGGGCAATGCTAAACAAGCCGCTTATTATTTCAGCCATGGCTGGGGTTTCACTCCCATTGCTTACTCCGGGTTAGAGACGGGCGTGCGTGACCGCAGCAGTTATGTTTTAGAGCAGGGCAATGTGCGCTTTGTGTTGACCTCCGCGCTTGGCCCGGAGGGTGAGATTGCCGAACATGTCAGGCTGCACGGTGATGGCGTTAAAGATATCGCCCTGCGGGTGGATGACGCGGAGCGGGCATATCGCGAAGCGACCACGCGCGGCGCGCGCGGCGTAGTGGCCCCGACCACGCGCAAAGATGATGATGGCGTGGTGAAACTGGCCTCTATTGCCTCCTACGGCGAGACCATCCACACCTTTGTGGAACGCCACAACTACAAAGGCGTCTTCTTGCCGGGCTATCGGGCCGTTGAGAGCGACGTGCCGCGCCGCTCAAGACAGGCGGGCCTGGCTGCCATTGACCACGTGGTAGGCTTGAACTCGGCAAAATGAACCAGTGGGTGTCCTTCTACGAGCGCTTGATGGGCTTCACCCAGCTTATTCACTTCGATGATCGCGCCATCAGCACCGAATACTCTGCCCTTATGTCTAAGGTGATGCAGAACGGCAGCGGGCGCGTTAAATTCCCCATCAACGAGCCGGCCCAGGGCCGCCGCAAGTCGCAGATTGAAGAGTACCTGGACTTCTATCGGGGTCCCGGCGTGCAGCATATCGCCCTCAATACGACCGATATCATCAAAACTGTGCGCGGTTTAGAGGAGCGCGGCGTGGAGTTTCTCAGGACGCCCGGCAACTACTACGAGACGGTGCTTGATCGCGTTGGCGCCATCGCCGAGGATGTGCAGCAATTGGCTGAGCTCGGCATCCTGGTCGATCACGACGACGAAGGCTACCTCTTGCAAATCTTCTCCAAACCTATCGTGAACCGCCCGACGGTCTTCTTTGAAGTGATCGAACGCAAGGGCGCGCGCGGCTTTGGGGAAGGCAACTTCAAGGCCTTGTTTGAGGCGCTGGAGCACGAGCAGGCCCTGCGAGGAAATTTGTAGATGAAGCTTGTAACGTTCAGAACAGATGATTGGAGCACCCACGCTGGCGTTGTGCGTGATGAGCAGATCATAGCGCTCGGCTATCCAACGCTGCTCGAACTGCTGCGCGATCCTGATGGCCTGGCCCGCGCGCGCGAAGCGGATGGCGAATCCTACACATTCGAGGAGATACATCTGCTCTCGCCCATTCCTGAGCCGCCGTCTGTGCGCGATTTCTACGCCTTCGAGCAGCACGTCAAGGCGGCGCGCGCCAAACGCGGCCTGGATATGATCCCGGAATGGTACGAGATCCCCACCTTCTACTTCACTAATAACAGCGAAATCTACGGGCATAACGAACCCGTTCCATATCCCGTCGGCAGCAATGAACTGGATATCGAGCTGGAAATTGCCTGCGTGACCGGGCGCGATGGCAAAGACATCCCGCTGGAGGGAGCCGCCAGTTATATCGCGGGCTACACCATCATGAATGACTGGAGCGCGCGCGACTTCCAGCGCAAAGACATGAAGCTCAACCTGGGACCCGGCAAGGGCAAGGACTTCGCCACCTCGTTTGGCCCGTGGCTGGTCACGCCCGACGAACTGACCTCGCGGCGCACCGGCAGCGACGCCAGCGAACGCTACGACATGACCATGCTGGCGCGTGTCAATGGTCAGGAAATCTCGCGTGGCAACTTCAAAGACATCTACTACAGTTTTCCACAGATGATCGCCTGGGCCTCGCGTAATGCGCGCCTGCGTGCCGGCGACGTACTCGGCTCCGGCACCGTCGGCACAGGCTGCCTGCTCGAAATAGGCACCGAAGTGCATCCCTGGCTCCGGCGCGGCGACATCATCGAACTGGAAATCGAAGGCATCGGCGTATTGCGAAACAAAATTGTGTGATTTCGATATAGTCGTAGTCATTGTAAGGGCGGGAGTGGAGCGGATGAGGGGAGGAGACCCTTGCGGTCGCCCTCGTCTTTATACCATCGAAGGAGGCACACATGCCAGCCTATTATAGCCTGGGGGAAATACCCCACAAGCGGCATACACAGTTCCGCAAAGCAGACGGAACGCTTTATTACGAAGAGTTGTTTGGCACCGAAGGTTTTACGGGCAACTATGCTAACCTCTACTATTATTATCCGCCCACCCGCGTGAAAAAAGTAGAGAAGTTCGCGGACATTCAGTATCCTCTTGAAGAGTGGAGTATGGATGTGCAGCGCCATCACCATTTGAAAAGCGCGCAGATGAAGCGCGGCGGCGATGCGGTGTTGGGACGCCAGCCGCTCATGTTTAACAAGGACCTGGTAATCGGCGTCGCGCTACCCGAGCGGGCAATGAACTACTACTATCGCGATGGCGACGCGGACCTGGTCTACTTTGTGCATGAGGGGCATGGCACGCTCGAAACGAACTTCGGCCTGCTGCCCTATCACGAGGGCGACTACATTATCGTCCCGCGCGGCACGACCTTCCGTTTCCAGATTGCCGCCGATAGCCCTGCCAGCCGCTTCCTGACGGTCGAGGCGCATGGCACGATCGAGCCCCCGCGCCGCTACCTGAACAAGAACGGCCAACTGCTGGAACACTCGCCCTTCTGCGAGCGCGATATTCGCCGCCCGCAGGAACTGGTCACCCACACCGAGCGCGGGGATTATGAAGTACGTGTCAAGGTGGGCAACCTCATCTCAAGCTACTGGTACGATTTCCATCCCATCAACACCGTTGGCTGGGACGGCTGCGAATACCCCTGGATTTTCAATATCGGCGATTTCGAGCCGATTACCGGGCGCGTTCACCAGCCACCGCCCGTACACCAGACTTTTCAGGGGCCAAACTTCGTGGTCTGCTCCTTCGTGCCGCGCAAGCTGGACTATCACCCGCTCTCGATCCCTGTTCCCTATAACCACAGCAACATCGATAGCGACGAGATGATCTACTACGTCAACGGCAATTTCGGCAGTCGGCGCGGCATCGAGCAGTCGTCGATGACGCTGCACCCACGCGGCATCCCGCACGGCCCGCATCCGGGCGCGGTCGAAAGGAGCCTGGGCGCGGAACGCACAGAGGAACTAGCCGTGATGATCGACACCTTCTACCCGCTGAAGTTCACCACGATTGCGCAATCGATTGATGATCCGGCGTATCCGTATAGCTGGTTGGAGTAAGCTTATTAAAGGAGTTTCTGACAATGGCGACAGAACCACGCATCATCAAGTTTTATGAAACCACCCTGCGCGATGGCGAACAAACGCCGGGCGTGAACTACTTCCCTGAAGAGAAGCTGGCGATTGCGCAGGCGTTGGCCGATATGGGCTTTGACACCCTGGATTGCGGCTTTCCCATCTCATCGCCGGGCGAATTTGAGGCGGTACGCCTGATCGCCTCGAAGGTAGACAACGCCGAAATTTGCGCCATCGCGCGCGCCAACCCTGCTGATATAGAACGAGCATGGGAAGCGGTGAAAATCGCCGTTCATTCTGCTATCCAGCCGTTCATCAGCGTGTCGCCCTTGCATCGTAAAGTCAAGCTTGGCAAGACGCGAGAAGAAGTACTGGAACTGGCGAAAGCAGCAGTCGCGCAAGGTCGCTCGTATACCGAAAATGTCGATTTCGCGCTGGAAGACACCACGCGCACTGAGCATGATTTTATCCTCGAAGTGTGCGAGACCATCATCAAAGAGGGTGTGCGTTTCGTCACCCTGTGCGATACAGTGGGCTTCGCGCTGCCCTGGGAGTTCGGTAAACTGGTGGCAGATGTGCGCCGTGAATTTCCGGGCGTGCGCATTTCTGCTCACTGTCACGATGATCTTGGCCTGGCGGTAGCCAACGCGCTGGAAGGACTGCGCAATGGCGCTGAGCGCGTCGATACCTGCATCAATGGCCTGGGCGAGCGCGCAGGTAACGCCGCTACCGAGGATGTGGTGATGGCGATTCGCACGCGCTCCACGGATCTCGGCATGGATGTCAGGGTTGATACGACAAAGCTTATCCCAACCAGCCGCCTGGTCGCGAAACTGTCGGGTATGCAGCCGCAGTGGACAAAGTCCGTCGTTGGCGCGAACGCCTTCGCGCACGGCGGCGGCATCCACCAGGACGGCGTGCTCAAGGATGCGCGCACCTACGAGATCATGACCCCCGAATCCATCGGCCTGACCGCCGCCGACCGCCGCATGCACATGGGCAAGCTCTCCGGGCGCGCCGCCCTCGCCGCCCAGATGCGCGACCTGGGCTACGAGCTTGAGAAAGACCAGTTGAACCGCGCCTTCGATATGGCAAAGCTGCTGCTCGGCAAGAAAAAGGTACTGGAGGAGATGGATATGCGCTATATCGCGGAGACAACGATGTCTACCACCGTTGTTTCGTCTGGTAACCCCTGAGTGCCCTGCTGCAAGCTCTTTAAGCGGAATCGCTAGCGGCGGCTTTGCCAGCGTACTCCTTGAGAAACTGCACAGCAGTCAAGGAAACGAGCGCCATGAAGACCATGTACAGGGCGATCAATAGAGAAGCAGGAGTACTGGCCGCAAAGCCGCCGCCGGCTATTTTGTAGTGTGCCACTATATAGGTCGCAATAAACGGGGCAGGTCCACCGGCTGCAATCGAGGCCAGTTGATAGCCCAGAGAGGCTCCGCTGTAGCGCAGCCTCGGGCTGAACTGCTCCGCGATAAGCGCTGCTTCCGGTCCGTACAGCCAGGAGATACAAACCCCGATAGAGAAGATAAGGGCGATGAGCACCAGCGCCGGATGCTTCGTTTGGAGTAGGAGGAAGTAGGGCAAGGCGAAGGCCGCCATGAGGATGGTTCCGAACGTGAACCACCGCTTGCGCCCGACGCGGTCGGAGAAGTGCGCAGATATGGGCATCATGGCGAGAGCGACCAGCGACGCGAACGCCAGCCCCGTGTAGAGCAAGCTCGGGTCAACCTGCACGGCATAGGAGAGCACAAAGGATGTGAAGATATAGAATGGAGCGGTTTCGCCAAAACGCAGCAGGGTACACAGGAGAATCTCGCGCCAGTGGTATCGCACCGCTTCGTATAGAGGGGCTTTCGCGATGCGCTGCTCCTGTTTCACCCTGGTGAAAACAGGAGTCTCCAGGAGGCGCAAGCGAATGTACAGGCCGATGATCATCAATAAAGAGCTCTGGAGTAAAGGAATGCGCCACGCTCTGGAAGGCATCTCCAGGGAAGAGGCTCTTAAAGAACAGGAGAGCCAGCGCAGAAAGCCCCAGGCCGATCGGAACGCCCGTCTGTGGCCAGCTGGCCCAGAAACCGCGATGGCGGTTATCACCGTACTCCATCGATAACAAGACTGACCCTCCCCATTCCCCGCCCAACCCTATCCCTTGCAGGAAGCGTAACAGTGAGAGGAGGAGCGGTGCGACAATGCCGATCGCAGCATAGCCTGGTAAGATACCCATCAGCATTGTAGCGCTCCCTGTGAGCAACAGGGTCGCAGCCAGCGTCGATTTCCGTCCAATGCGATCACCAAACCAGCCAAAGAAGGCGCCGCCCAGAGGACGTGCCACAAAGCCAAGAAAATTGGTGCTAAATGCTGCGAGGATACCGGCAAGCGGGTCAAGTTTCGGGAAGAATACAGGCGGAAAGACCGTGACGGCCAGGAACCCATAGAAAAAGAAATCGTACCACTCAATGGCCGTACCAAGCGTACTGGCGCTGATGATTGGGAGCATCGTCTTCAAAGTAACGGGACGCTCTATGGTCGCCACACGAATGATCGCCATCGATCCTCTTTTCTCGCACCGGATAAAGAATGCACCAACAGTTATCGCTATGTACATACCAGAGCCAGGGGAATCCGTCAATACCCTGTCCGATAATCGCTGGCGCGCCACTCTTCAATAATCCGTAGGGGCGGGGGTGGACGATGATGGGGGTAGGGGCCTTTATGGCCGCCCCCGTCCCTGTTCACCTCGTTCAGATCGTGGGGAACAAAACCCCCTCCCCACGGGCGGGCGGCCACAAAGGCCCTCCCAACCTCTCATCCACCCCTCTCGCCCCTACAGTTTATTGGCACTCAGTCGGTCGTGGAGAGCACAAGTTCGGTCTCGGAGACCTTATAGGCCTCGGTGTCCGAGATGTCGGCCCTCGTCAATTCTTTCAGGCCAAGCACTGACCCGAACGAGATCACGGCGAGCACGAGCATGTAGAACCCCACCGCCTCCCAGGAGCCAGCGCCAATATTGATGATCACACCTTTCAGCCCCAGGGCGGAGAGGCTGCTTTTGCCCGTAAGCAACACCAGCGCGATGATCGGTGCCAGCCCACCGGCGAAAGGAGCCGCAAGCTGGTAGCCCAGCGAAGCGCCGCTGTAGCGCGACCGCGTGCCGAAGCGTTCGGCAATGAGGGCCGCCTGCGGGCCGTACACCCAGGCATGGAAGACGGTGAGCGAGAGCACGACGGCCAGGATAAAGAGCGCCGTCGAACCGCTATTCATCAGCAGGAAGTAGGGGAAGGCAAAAGCCGCCATGAGCACGATCCCGATCAGGTACCACCTTCTCCGACCAAAAGAATCAGACAGGTGGCCGAAGAGCGGGATTGTGAAAAGCTCCAGGACAGCGCCAATCGTGATGGCATTCAGAATGAGTGTCTTTTCCAGGAGCAGCTTGTCCACACCATAGGTAATCACGAAGACGGTGAAGAGGTAGAACGGAGCCTGTTCGACGAAGCGCGCGCCCGCGCTGAGCAGGATCTCGGGCGTGCTGTGCCGGAATGCCTCGATAATGGGGGCTTTGGCCTCGAGATTTTGCTCCTTGACCTGCGCGAAGAGTGGTGTCTCCAAAATGCGCAAGCGGATATACAGGCCAACAATGATGAGCAGCGCGCTGATGAAGAACGGGATGCGCCAGCCCCCGGTGACGAAGCCAGTGCCGCTCGCCGATTGGACAATATTGACCACAACGGTCGAGAGGACCAGCCCTATTGGCGCGCCCATCTGCGGCCAGCTGGCCCAGAAGCCGCGGCGGCTCTTGTGGCCGTACTCTATAGCCAGCAGCACCGAACCTCCCCATTCCCCGCCGACGCCCAGGCCCTGACCCAGGCGCAAGAGTACGAGAATAAGGGGCGCGGCAATTCCAATGGCGGCGTAGCCGGGTAGGAAGCCGATGATTAACGTCGAAATGCCCATCAACAGGAGTGTAGCGATGAGGGTAGACTTGCGCCCGATACGATCGCCGAGATGGCCAAAAAGTGCGCCGCCAAAGGGGCGCGCGATGAAGCCGACGAGGAAGGTGAACAGGGACAGCAGGGTGCCGACGAGCTGATCGGACGCCGGGAAAAAGACCTTGGGGAAGACAAGTGTCGCCATCGTCCCGTAGAGGAAGAAGTCGTACCACTCGATGGCCGTCCCAAGAGTGCTTGAGAAGATGACTGGCCCCATCCGTGACCGTGAAACGTTACCAGAATTAGCAGTCGCCATGGTTTCCTCCAGTTCTGACCAGGAAGGTCAGTACTACAACGTAACGCGAAAAACAAGAGTAAGTGCAACTTGTTATGCTAAGCATAGAAAATGCGTGTAAATATCCCGTAAACAAAGTGGGGAAGATATAAACAAACGTATAAATATTTCTCGAATGCGCCTCCATCTCCTCGTTGTAGGGTTGAAAAGCGTCAGTGTTTACGGCATACTCTAGTCAAGAGGGTTTACGATTTAGTCCTCGCGAGGATAAATAATGCTGAAAATACTCGAACGACGCATCACCTTGCAATTGCTTGTCTTCTTTGGCCTGTTCATAATTCCCTTACTGCTGGGTGGTGTCGAATTGTACCTGTTTCAGCGTGACGCCTTGCAACAAAGCGCCCAGAGAACAGACCTGGGGATTGCTCAAGCGATTGCCCTGGAAGTCGAGTCCAAAAGCCAGGCCGCCGTTGAAGAAGATGTGGACCTATCCAAAAGCCAGGCTGCCAGCCAGCTGAACCTTGCTCAACTGTACTCCATCTTTGCCGCCGCCAGGCTCTCACATCCTGGTATCAGCCTCTATTTTGTCTGCGATGCTGCGGGCCATATGCTGCTCAGCTATCCTGCCAACCAGGGGCCGGGCGGGCAACAGGATGATGCCTGCGAGTATATCCCCGCGCCAGGTGCGCCGCAAAACGATACGCCGTTGCTCTCAACTGGTCGAGTCAGCCCGACCACGCGGACGCAGGTGGTCTCGATTACCACACCCATCATCGATGACCGGGGACATCTAGTCGGCATCATGGGGATCGACGTGTCGTTAGACCAGTTCACTTCGCACCTGGTACAGGTGCAGCGACAACTAACGACGAATGGTGAGGTTCACATCTGGGTTGTCGATGAAGCGGGCAAGCCGCTGGCGAGCACCGATCACGTTTCTTTCCAGACAGACCTGCGCGCCGCCCTCCCTGGCCTACAACGCGCGCTCGCGGGGAAACAGGGCAACCTGATAGCGCGTTCGCAGAATCGTGACTGGTTATATAGCTATTTGCCCATCGCGGGGACACGCTGGGCTGTTGTGGTCCAACGCCCGACGGATGTCACGTTTGCTGCCATCATTAGCTTTCAGAACAGCCTGCTGATCGCGCTCGTGACCCTGCTGATAGGGGCGAGTTTCTTCTGGTTCGTCCTGCATGGCTGGGTGGTGAGACCGCTCTCGAAACTGGCGCAGGCGGTCAGCATGATGCGGCCCGATCAAATGGAGAAAGTCACGGAGGGCGACCTGCTCGCGAAGGATCGCCATCGTATCGATGAGATCGGGCAGCTCATCACCGCCTTCTCCACCATGGAAGACGAGATTCATGTGCTCTTTCGTAAAAGTGATGAGAGAAGCCAGGCGCGCCTGCAAACGCTCGATGCAATCATGCGCAGCATGGATGAAGGCGTGCTTCTGGAAAGGCCGGATGGCCATATCATCTACGCCAATCAGCGATTCACCCAGTTTGTTGGCGTCTCGCGACAAGACCTGCTACAAGAAGACTCCTTCGACGAGCAGCTGGTGGAGGAAAAACTGTTGGCGTTGATGGAGAGCCCGGACGCATATCACGAAACCATTCGCCGCGCCGAAATCGACAATGATCCATCAACCATCGAATTTCAGGTGCGTGGCTCTTATAACCAGGTTGGCCAGCTGGTTCCCGCGCGACATGACATCCGTATGCGCCTCTTTCAGGTGCGAGACCAGGATGGCCAGCTCATCGGGCGGGGTAAGATCTTTCGGGATATTACTCGACAAAACGAGGCAGAGCAAATCAAGCAGAATTTGCTTGCTATTGTTTCGCACGAGCTACGTACCCCGCTGACCGCCATGAAAGGGTATGCAACCAGTCTCCTGGAAACCGACGTGCAGCTGGATGAAGCGCTGCAGCGTCACTTCCTCCAACGCATCGTCGAAGAGGGCGACCGCATGGCTGAACTGGTTACCGGCCTGCTGGAAATGTCACAGTTAGAGGCCGGCACCCTCAA
>WNFJ01243382.1_pt1 | contig 13523 bp, 12 predicted proteins | sample 5400461 | NCBI WGS metagenome assembly WNFJ01 (sample SAMN13153349, study PRJNA577476) | soil metagenome | isolation source: 115 cm saprolite on Douglas fir-dominated hillslope | place: USA:California | collected 2013-09-17 | reverse complement strand
GGAAACGTAACGTTTGCCGAGGGCGCCGGCTGCCTGGAATGTTCCGGTACTGGTTATCATGGCCGGACGGCGATTTGCGAATTGCTCGACCTGACCGATCGCATCCGGGAAATGATCGTGGATCGCCGTCCGACTTCGGAGATCAAGCGCGTCGCTTGCGAAGAGGGCATGATCACGCTGCGCGAAAGCGGGCTGGCCAAGATTCGTGCGGGCATCACGACCGTGAAAGAGATTAACAAGGTGACTTTCGTTGAGTAGTGCGACTGCATTCCGGCAGGGAATTTACCAGTTCGAGTGGGCGCGCCGGGTTGTGCGTTGGCTCGACGCCATGCCGAACGCCGCTTTGGCCGTCGAAGTTGCGCCGGACCGCGTAGCTGCGGCCCGCTGGAGCCGCACCGGTTCGCTCGAGGGCTATGCTGTCGAATCTCTGCCGGTTGGAGCGCTGGCTCCATCGGCCGTCGAAGCCAACATCGTGAACGCCGCCGCCGTTAAAGCCGCTGTCACCAATGCCTGCAATCGTCTGCACGCCCGGGATGAAGATGTTGCCATGATCCTCCCCGACACGGTGATTCGCGTTTTCGTTCAGCACTTTGAGGATTTCCCGCGCTCGGCGGCCGAAGCCGTTCCGATGTTGCGGTGGAAGTTGAAGAAGAGCGTGCCCTTCGAAGCCGACGAGACGCTCATTTCCTACATGCGCCAGGCGCCGCGCGAAACTGGCATCGACGTCGTCACCGCGCTCGCACGGCTGCGCATCATCAGGGAGTACGAATCCCTCGCCGAGGGAATCGGGCTGCATCCCGGCGTAGTGTTGAGTTCTTCGCTTGCCGCCATCTCGCTAGTCGAAGATGAGAAGCCGACGCTCCTCGCCCGCGTCTCGGGCTCCACCCTGACCACCGCGATCGTGCGCCGCGGAGTCTTGTGCGGCTATCGTTGCACGGAGCTTCCGGCGCACGGCGTGAACCTCAGGCCGCAAATGCTTCTCGAAGAGATTTTTCCCGTGGCGGCGTATTATCAAGACACCTGGCAGGAAGCCATTCAATCCGTTTGCGTCGCCGGGCTTGGCACGCGCCTCGCTGAGTTTGTCCGGCCGCTCGAGGAAGAATTCCATTGCGACGTGCGGTCGTTGTTACACTCCGCGGTCGCTGATGGACGCATCAAGGAAGATGCCCGTCCGCTGGCGGAGCGCGACTTGGAAGGTTTGATCGGTTGGATGCTACAGCGGGGCTAGAATCGGTTTTCGGAATTGAGGCAAGAGAGGGCATGAAAGTTCGGCTCAATTTAGCAACCAAGGCGCTGGAGACCCACCGGCGGTTCCTGGTCGGTGCGGGTCTCACGGCTGTCGTCGCGGGACTCCTGTTTCTCGGGTTAGGTTGGCACGTGCATTCCGCGCGCAAAGTCGACGCTGAGCTGCGCGCTCGTACCGGAAAAATGCGCCAGGAGATGGCCAAGCTCGAAGCGCAGCGCAAGGATCTGGAGCGTTATTTTGGTCAAAAGGACATCGCCAATTTGCACGATCGCGCCGCCTTCATCAATACTATCCTCGATGCGCGCAGCTTCAACTGGACGCTGATGTTCATGGATCTCGAGCACATCCTTCCGGAGGGCGTGCGCGTCATCAGCATCGAGCCCAAGCAGGTTGCGGGGCACGTCGAAGTGAAATTGAGCGTGGGCGTCACGAGCGACGAAGCAGAGCTCAAGTTTGTGCGCACCCTCGAAGAATCGAAAGAATTTACCGAAGTTAAAGTAGAGGGTGTTCACAAGGCCAATCCGAGCGGGAACCAAAGCGGCGATCAAATGGTCGTACAATTGACCACGGTCTATTCGAGAATTTGATGCGGCGCGATTTCACATTGCGGAAACGAATGATTCTCGGCGGCGTGATTCTTTTCGTCCTCGCGGATGTGGCACTTGCTGCCTACAGTTGGCGGCTTTCTTCCGCCCCGCACGCGCCACGAGAACAGCTTGCTGTGGAAATAACGCAACACAGTGTCTTGAAAGCAGACATCAAGCGCGCCCAGGACATCCGCGAAAACATTCCCGCAATCCAGAAGGATTGCGATCAGTTTGAACAGTCGCTCTTTCCGGCAAGCTCAGGCTATTCCTCCATCCGGTCTGAACTCGGCGCCACTGCCAAGAAAAATGGCATTCGGCTCGACGATCTCGCTTTGAAGGAGACGAAGATTGCGAACCGCGGGATGACGGAAGTGGCTATCGACGCCACCGTCGATGGGGATTATAAGAGCGTGGTCGGGTTTCTGAATGGTTTGCAGCGCTCCGTCAATCTTTACCAAGTGGATTCCTTGTCCCTCGCTTCTGAGAACGCCAATCAAGCCTCCGCAAATGTCATTAAGGTCGCGCTGCACCTCAAAACTTATTACCGCGGCATGAAGCAGAAGAAACAACTCGCCGTGCTCGCCGTACTTCTGCTGACCGCCGGCGTTATATGGTTTTTGTATTTCGACCGTGACAGGCCGGTTGTGACTGCCGATGCTGGCTCCGCGGCCCAGAATTATCAATTGCTTTCCGTGGAAAACCCCCAGCTCCACACCGACAGACTGAAAAGGGCCCGCGAGACCGAATACAAGAGTACCGGCCGCAATATCTTCAGTCTGACTCCGCCGCCCCCGCCGCCGCCCCCGCCGCCGCCCCCGACTGATCCGACGGATACTTCTGCTCCTCCACCGCCGCCGCCGCCGCTGACGCTGCCATTGAAATTCTTCGGCTACGGCACCGTCCCCAATGGTAGCGCGCGCCGCGCCTTCTTTACCGACGGCGAAGAAGTGCATGTTGTCGCCGAGGGCGAACTTCTGCTTAATCGCTTTCGCATTCTGAAAGTGGGCAACGCGAGCCTCGAATTTGAGGAAGTCTCCTCGGGGCGCCGCGGCACTGCTATCCTCGAGGAGCAAGGGGCGCCGCAATCCCAATGAACGCCGGACCTCCACAAACGGCACCGAAGCGCAGCGAGCGTGGATACGCTTTGCTCGTAGTGATCTTCCTCGTCACCGTTTTACTCCTCTCCACGATGGTCGTCGTGCCGAACATTCTGACCGAGGGCCAGCGCGAAAGAGAAAAGGAGATGATCTGGCGAGGGAATCAATATGTCCGCGGAGTGAAGCTCCATTTCCGCAAGACGGGGCGGTTTCCGACCTCCCTCGACGACCTCACCAAGCCGAAGTTGGGTTCGCTCCGCTTCATGCGCCAGGCTTACAAAGACCCCATGAACAAGGAAGATGGTTCCTGGAGGTTTATCTATGTCGGCCCCGCGGGACAACTGATTGGCAGCCTGAAGCCTCCACAGCAAAACCTCCTGGTTCCTCGTGCGGGGGGCGTGGGCACTCCCGCGAATGCATTGAACGGGCCCGGCACACCGGCACAGCCCGGCGCAATTGGAAAGCAATCCTCAGGCGCGACACAGCCCGATGGGACGGCTGCGGGTACAAATCCACCGGCTACTACCGGAACGCCCGTAGGGACGGACCAGAGCGACTCGGGATCCAATCCTCAGCCGATTCCTCCGGTTGAAACGTCTGCCATCATCGGCGGTAACATCATCGGGGTCGGCAGCAAGATCAACAAATCTTCCGTCATCGTCTACGACAAAGCCAAGAACTATCACCTCTTCGAATTCATCTGGAATCCGTCGAAAGACAATTTGGGAGTGGGGCAGCCCGGGCTGCAGACGGGAACGGGGTTGGGCCAGCAGGGCGGGCAGGGCGGAAGTCCCGGCATTCCCGTCCAGCAACTTGGGCAGCCGAATCCTCAACCGCCGCAGAATCCACCGCCTCAGCAGTAATTTTTATGGAGACTGACCCGTTCGACGCCGGGAAGTCGCCGTCATTGCTCCGGCCGGAGCCGGTTTTTTCGCGGAAGCTTTGGATTTGCTCTTCTCATAGCTGCGCTTCACGCGGCGAACATACGAAAGCGTTTCCTCAAAGGGTGGAACGCGGCCGTATTGCTGCACGCGCTCGGGGCCCGCATTGTAGGCGGCCAGTGCCAGCGCGAGGTCGTTGTTGTACCTCTGCAGCAGCTCGCGCAGGTAGCGCGTTCCCGCATCGATGTTCTCCTGCGGGTCGTATATGTTTTGCACTCCCAGCCGCTCCGCCGTCTCCGGCAACAGTTGCATCAGCCCGCGCGCATTCTTGGGCGACAATGCCTTTGGATCGAAGTTGGACTCCACAGCGATTACGCTGGTGATGAGGTCGGCATCCACCCGGTAGCGCGCCGCCGCTGCTTCGACCAATTCACGATAGGGCGCTTTTACGATCGGCTTCGCAGGCAGGGGCGTAAAAACCTCTTCCGGCTCGATGGCCACAACGTCTTCCGCGGCAATCTCCACCGTGGCTGCCCCCATCTGCAAGTGGTACTTGTCTCCCAGAAGCTGGTAGCCCGTCACCTTCAGGCGCTGGCCGCTGCGAAGCACCACGTATTCCGCCCGCAGAGCCGGCGCTGCCAGCAAGCCGAGCGAGAGCAAGAATGCGGCACGCTTCAGACGCAAGGCGCGGCCTCCCGCAATGCGAATTGTTCGATCGCCAAAGCCACGCCGTTTTCGTCGTTCGTGCCGGTTTCATGCCAGCCATACGTTTTCAATGACGGCACGCTGTTTCCCATCACCACGGGAATGCCGGCAAACGAGAGCATTTCCAGGTCGTTGTGGTTGTCCCCGATGGCCATCACTTCTTCGCGCGTGAATCCGCGCAGTGCTGCCCATTCCGCCAGCGACGATCCTTTCGAGCACACCGGGTTAATCACATCGATCATGGCAAAGTCTTTGCTCTCGTAGCACGTCACCGCCAGCGCAAATTCTTCCACGAAGGGAGCGCCGCGCAGGGCAGCCTCCGCCTTTCGCATCGGCTCGACTTTGCCGGAGAGCATCACTTGAATGGGATCTTCCGTCAGGCAGCTTTCCAGTGGTTTCGCCAGCCCAATGAACTCCAAGTTCCGCGAGTAGTACGCGTAGCGCATCGAATCGCCCGGGTCCAGCACTTCTAGCACGAGTTGATTCTCGAGCTGCCGGTCGAAAATCACCGCCGCGCCTTCGCGCCACGGCTTGGTCAGTTCGAGAACCTGTTCCGCCGTGCTTCGCGGCAGGAGATGACGCAGATGCGTCCGGCCTTCTTTCGAGCGGATCAGTGCGCCATTGTTCACGATCATGGTCAGGGGAGAATCCAGCTGGCGCGCCACGGGCATGGCAAAATCATAGCGCCGTCCGGTGACCAGCGCCACCTCGATGCCTCGGCGCGTCGCTTCCGCGATTGCCGCGCGGTTGGCCTCGGGAAGCTGCCAGCGGCTATCCAGGAGCGTGCCATCAATATCCAGCGCAATTAGTCGCACAGCCATCCCTCGATTGTACCGTGAAATAGGATGCGGTTTCGCCCAGCAGGTTGTTGTGTTCATGAGGGCTCCTTGGAGCTTGGGGCCTCGGGGTTTGGGGTCGGGCCAGTCGCGATGTGGGCGGGGCATATCGATGATGATCTGCGCAGGCTCCTCTTCCACGGCATTGGTTTCGAGGCTGATGGCGCGGTGGGAGTGGAGGAGTTGGTTGGTGATGTAGGCGAGGACGGAGGCGCAGCCGGGGGGAGATGCGGCCTTTGGTGACGAGGGTGAGTAGGCGGGCGAGGAATTGGCGGATGTCCGTACCGGCGGAGACTCGGAGAGTTCGGGGAGAAGGTCGGCGGAGAGGTCTTCCGAGTCGGATTGGACTGGAAGGGCAATGGGGCTGTTCGCATGGGAGTGGCGGAGGCAGTTGCCAGAGTGTTCTGGTAAACCGGGGAGGCTGCAGCGCTTGCCGTTGGGATAAACATAAGGACAGCGAGAGGAAACGGTTTTCGCCGAGATTGCGACGGGATCGGGGATGCAGCTGGAGCTAACGGTTGTGGTGTTCATGAGGTTTTCCTTGTTTTGGTGCGAGGGGGGTACACGAGTCTGTGTGGAGAAGAGCATCATTCTATTCCTGATGCTTCTCCGGTCGAAGTCCTTCGCGCGTTGATGGAAGCGAATGAGCTCCGCCAGAAAGATATGGTGCCTATCTTTGGTTCTGAAAGCATCGTTTCCGAGGTCCTGCATAAGAAACGTGCCCTCAACAAGACGCACATCGAGAAATTGAGCAAACAATTTATAGTTTCTCCAGCGGTGTTTTTCTAGGTTGCTGCGCTTTGCCCTACCTTGGAAGTTGAGAAGTTTCTCGTGGGACAATCAACTGGACTCTTCCTTGGAAGTAGCGGTCACCTGCCCGCCTCCAAATTCAAAACTCGCACCTTCCCGAAGGATGCGGCGCCCGGCAGGTCGAAGAAAGCGGAAGAGAGATTTCTCACATTCGCAGGCCGACGCATTCGCAGGAGCCAATGCGGGGAAAAAATCGGCCTGCTTCGTTCGAAATGACGGGGTAGTGGGGGTGGCTACCCGCCGCTAGCGCTTGACAGTGGCTCCGCGTATACCTCTAAGAAAGTATGGAAGTGCATCTTTCTCCCGAGCTACAGGCGAAAGTGGACCGAGCCGCTGCCGAGAACAAGAGCGGCTCAGAGGAATACGTTAAGCAGCTTGTGGAATACTACGTCGACCACGACGCATGGTTCCGCCAGCAGGTGATGAGAGGCCTGGGGCAGCTCGACCGCGGGGAATTCCTGACTCACGAAGAAGTCGCGGGCGTATCGATCAAATGTCTCGCAAGTAAATGCAGCTTCGCTGGTCACCTGCCCCCGCTGAAGACCTTTTCCGAATTATCGAATACATCCGGCAAGAAAGTCCGGTTGCCGCTTAACATCGCCAAGACAATCTACGAAAGTGCTGGTTCGTTGAAGTCTCTTCCACACAAGGGTACAACGGGCCGCGTGGAAGGGACCGTGAACTTCCTTTGCCAGCGCTTCCCTTCGTAGTGGTTTACCGAGTCCTCAAAGACCTTGTGGAAATCGCAAACGTCGTACACGGCGCACAGAAATGGCCTCCAGAAGAATGAAGTTGAGAGTTGTGAAGAGATCGCGGCACAAGTCGGATAGCGGATGGCGCAACTCTCAGGACCTACTGCGGCGTCACCTAGGGCGGGGGATTGAGGAAATCAAAAGAAACGCTGTCTGACGCGCAGATTGTCGGCCGGGGCCGAGAATGAATAGGCAAAAAGGTCTGTGCTAGACTTTTACGGTGGTGGCCAAATCCTTGAATGTGCTTGAGCTGGAATGTTCGGCCTGTGGCAGGAAGTACGATGCGTCGATAGAACAGCACCTCTGCACCTGCGGAAAACCTCTCCTGGCGCGGTACGACCTGCGTCGCGCGGCGGCTTCGCTGAACCTTGAAAACCTGAAATCGCGGCCGCGCACGCTGTGGCGCTACGCTGAAGTCTTGCCGAACGATCCGACGGTTTCGCTCGGCGAAGGTATGACCGCCTTGGTACACGCGGAGCGGTTGGGCGCATCAATCGTTTGTGGACAGGGGGGCTTGCAACAGCTTTTCATAAAGGACGAGGGGTTGAATCCGACCGGCTCGTTCAAGGCCCGCGGCATGACCACTGCCGTCTCGCGCGCCAAGCAGCTCGGCGCAAAGGCACTGGCGGCTCCCACGGCTGGCAATGCGGGAGGTGCGCTCGCTGCCTATGCCGCGGCCGCTGGGCTCCCCGCGGTCATCGTGATGCCCGCGGACGCCCCGGTAGCCAACGGGATGGAGTGCCGGGCGTTTGGCGCTAAGGTGGTCAAGCTGAACGGCTTGATCTCCGATTGCGGCAAGTACGTTGCCGAGCACAAGGACCGCGAAGGCTGGTACGACGTCTCTACCCTCAAGGAGCCGTACCGCATCGAAGGTAAGAAAACCATGGGGTACGAATTGTGGGAGCAGTTCGGAGGAAAGCTGCCGGACGTGATTCTCTATCCCACCGGAGGAGGCGTCGGGTTGATCGGCATGTGCAAAGCGTTTGACGAAATGCAGGAGATGGGCTGGATCGGCTCAGAGCGGCCGCGCATGGTGGCCGTGCAGGCTGAAGGATGCGCGCCGATCGTCCGTGCGTGGGAAGCTCACCAGAGTTCGGCTCAGTTCTTCCCGAACGCCGCGACGGTCGCATCCGGTTTGCGCGTTCCCGGACCGCTGGGCGACCTGTTGATTTTAAGCATGCTTCGTCAGACGAAAGGCACCGCTTTGACTGTCACGGACGATGAGATGCTCCACGCTGGAAGGGAACTTGCCTCCATGGAAGGCATCTTCGCCGCTCCCGAAGGCGCCGCGACCGTGATCGCAACGAGAAAGCTGGCCGCGTCCGGTTGGATCCAGCCGGAAGAAACTGTCGTGCTCTTTAATACCGGCACGGGCTATAAATACGCCGAAGCCTGGCAGCGCGCGCTCCAGTCCGCCGGTGGAGGAGCACTGTGACCACGCGCAGACTGTATTACGACGACGCATTCACAACGGAATTCACCGCACGGGTCATAAGTTGTGAGTCGGCTTTGATTCCTTCCTTCCCTGAAGCCAAAGCCCCCGCCTGGGAAGTCGTTCTGGATCAGACTGCCTTCTATCCCACGTCCGGAGGCCAGCCACACGACCTGGGCAAGGTGGGCGATGCCGACGTCATCGATGTCCGCGATACTGAGGACGGAATCATCCACATGGTGGATCAAGCCGTCGAACTCGGCGAAGCCAAGTGCTGCATCAATTGGCCGCGCCGCTTCGACCACATGCAGCAGCACACCGGCCAGCATCTGTTGTCCGCCATGTTTCAGGAACGCTTCGGCCTGCCCACGGTTTCGTTCCATCTCGGAAGCGAACTGTGCACCATCGATTTGCGGGGCCCGGAACCCACCGAGGAAATTCTTGAAGGCGCCGAACGCGCGGCAAATCAGGTGGTATTCGAAGATCGGCCGGTGAACGTCCGCTACGGCACCGCGGAGCAATTGGCACAAGTCGGCGTGCGAAAAGAAGTCGAGCGGGACGGCATCCTCCGCGCCATCGAGATCGAATCCGCCGATTTGCAACCCTGCGGCGGCACCCACGTCAAAAGCACCGGGCAGATCGGTATGCTCCTCGTCCGCCGGTGCGCGAAAGTCCGCCAGGATTGGCGCGTCGAATTTGTCTGCGGCCGTCGTGCGGAGCGCTTCGCGCGGCGCGACTTTCAACTCCTGCGACGCCTTGCCGAAGAACTGAGGTGTGCTCCTGAAGAAGTAGTGGCCGCCTCGGAACGCGCGCTTACCGAGCGTGACGCGCACTTCAAGAACGCCAGAGCGCTGCTACAGCGATTAGCGGAAGCAGAGGCGGTGGCCGCCCTGCAATCCACGAATATCAGCGCGAACGGTATCCGCGTGGTCGCCCGCGTCTTTGGCGAAGAGACTCAGGAGGAATATCTGGCACAGTTGTCCACGCAGCTTGCCAAGTTCGAAAAGACGGTCGCGCTTCTGGCCCGATCGGCGTCCGGCCAGGTGATTTTTGCGCAGCACCCGGGCGCCGGAAAAGATTTAAACGCCTTACTGAAGCAAACGTTGCAACGTTTTCCGGGCAAAGGCGGCGGTACGCCCGATTTCGTTCGCGCGCGACTGAATGAGAACGGACACGTAGAGGAAGCCATATCGTTTGCCAAGGGATTGATTTCCGCCGCCTAGATTTCCCGCAGGGTGCTGACACTGGATGCCGCCATGGTAAGTTGTTCCGAAAGACTGGCTGGAGGAGCGGCATGGACCTGATCGAAAGGCAGCGAGCAAGGTGGCCGAACACATTCGGCTTGAAAACGAGCAGAACTGGTCCGCCGTTCGGCTCACCATGGTGCAAGACGACAGGGCATTCTATGACTTCGTGGCGGTCGGAAACTTACCGGGAATTGCAGGCGTCCAGCAGCTCTATCAGACTACCGGGGGAGCTTTCTCAGATCTGCACATGGATGTCGCTAGGGAATACGATGTGCCTGGGTGCTCTATCCGCGAAGGTGTTATCACCGCCATGCATACGGGCAACTATTTGGGCATTCCTGCCAGCGGCAATCGGGCGCGCGCATCGCCTTTGCCGCGTTTTTCGTTTTCGATCAAGCCTCCGGCGGTTTGCTCGACGAACGGCTCTATCTCGATCATGGAGCACTCCTGCAGCAGCTCCAACCGAATGAGCTCATAGCAGTTAACCAGTGAACATAATAATGCGGAATCTTATTACGATCAGGTTTGTCTTGAATTGGTTCTGGCGCGCGCCGTTTCTTCCAAGCCGTGCGAACCTTACTTTTTGAGCAGAGAGCGGACGCGGGCTTCGTCCGACAGTGGGAGCCAATCGCCGGGCTTTAGGCAGGTATAGGCGGCAACCTGGTAGCCTCCCAGCGTGGCCGTGGGATCGCCGGAAACCTGATCCCTCTTCAGGAAAAAAATCCCCTGCTGCTGCTTCTGGAACTTGGGAGAATTTACCCAGGCTACGTCTCTGGAGAGCGGAAAGCGCACGGCCATCTTGCCCCCCTTGGGTTTTGTTCCCTTGAGGATGGTCTTGATTTGGAGAACGGCTTCATGCCAGTCCGCGCTGTGTTCGGAGATGGGATAACGCGCGGCGGCGGATTTGGGGATGGTCCAGCGGTGGACATCCGTAACGCGGCCGATGACGACCAAGTCAGACGCTGCAATTCGGTTTTGGAGATCCTGATCGCTGATTTGCTTTTGCATCCGGCCGAGGGCGGTTTCGCCGGTAGGAGCGCTCTCGGCAGGTGCTCCCGCGCCCGGGTTGAAGTCATGTCCCAGTTCCTTGACGGCCACACCGGAACCAAAGATCCAGCCTTCCGCGTAGAACGTTGCTTGAGCGCCTTGTTGGAACGTGGAAGGGTCCTTCACCTCGACGGTGATGTTGTCGCCCTTCTTCAGCGAGACAGCCGGAGGCTTTTTCAAGACGGAGTCCACGCGAACGACTATCGTCTGCGACGATTGAGGGACGCCGACAAAGGAGACTGCGCCAAGCTGGCTAACCGTGCCAGAAAAGATGATGCTCGATTGTTTGGCCAGAGCAGACTGGTTGTTCTGTCCCTGCGGGAACCCGGCGACGGACGGTGCAAGCAAGGCAGTCGAGAGGATGCCGGCAAGGAAGTTTAACGAAGAATTCATGTCTGCCTCTGCTTCTTCCGCGTCATGGTGTGAACGCGCTTCACGGAATCACGGGAACGCTAAAATAGAAGGGATCGATAGAAACCGCCACGCGATTGCCTGAGCCGTCCGTGAGGGTCTTGATGCTGAAATCCGCCGCGCGCTGGTAAGTTACGCCTTGCGGGAAATTGGCGAGCTCCGGTGAGTTGTTGGAGCAAAAAACACCGCGGAACTCGTTCCCAACGGAAAGCAAATAGTCGTAGTCCCCCAAATAAGGTAAGAACTGCTGCACCGGCGTATCCGCCGGGACATTCGCGAGAATAAGGTCCTGAGCCGTCGCGAAACCATCGTGCGATTGCACTACATGTGTAACCCAGCGGCCGGCAGAAAGTTGCTGGTAGAGAAGTCCGACGACACCGTTATTGGCCACTGCCAACGCGATGTTCGTGGCGTTGCCGATCGTCGTTTGGGGCAGGTCCGCCTTGGACCAGGTCACACCGCGGTCGGTGGAGCGGCGCACATGGAGCGTATAGATGTCGCCCTTGCGTCCGTGGTCGGCCCATCCGACATACACCGTGGAACTGTTATTGGGATCCACGGCGATAGAAAGAGTGGAACCGATTCGTTCCTGACCCAGTGCGGGCCCATTGGACCACGGAATGGAGGCGCCCTTGACGACAAGGCGGCCCGGAAGTTTATCAGACGGGTCTCTGAGCGCCTGGAAAGGATTGGGGCCAGTGCCTCCGGCATCGTCGCGCACGACCACCACGTCGCTGGTGGCGGTTGTACCGTTAAATTTGCGCCAGCCGAAAAAGGCCGCGTAGACGGTATTGTCTGGAGCGACGGCCGGACGAACCGAGGGCCCATCCTGTCCCGCGGTATTGCGGGCCTCGATGGAAAAGGATTTGTAGGTCACGCCACCATCGACCGAGACGTCCACCGTTGCAGTGTGGCCATTGGGCTGATTGAAATCGTTGATACCGACATAGATGTGGTCGCTATTGGAAATGGCCAGGGCCCGGACGAAGGGCTGGTCCACGTTGCTGCGTGTGGACTGCACGTTCATTACAGCACCAGAAGAAACGTCATTGGATTCCGACTCGTCGAGCGTGATGGAGGCGGCGCAAGCCAGCGTGCCGGCGTGGAGGGCCCCGCGCGGATGGTTCTCGCCAGTGGGCATGGCGTGCGTGATGTCGCAGGTCATCCGCGGAACGGGAGTGATGGCGTTCAGGACCCAGCTATTGCCTCCGTCCTGGGAAACATAGACGGGCGCATTGCTACTGCTCGAAACGGGATTGGGAGTGAACGCCGAAGCGACCATGACCTGTGGGTTGGCAGCTTGGACGGCGAGGAACGGTTCGCTGTCTTGATTGGTTTCGCCGCTGAGACTTGCGGGGATGAGGTCCACAAGCTTGACCTGGAGCGGCGCGGCGTAAACAGGGCTTAAAGTGCCAGCGGATGGGAGGCCATCGCCGCCCATGGCGGTTTTGGGCGGAGACCCCCTCTCAATGAGTAAGATTCCGGCAATCACTACAAGCAGAGTAAACGCCAGCAAGCGCATCCAAAATGCGGTGAGAGCTTTCACGGCAATCGTCTCCCCAGTCAGACGGCGTTGAATTTTAAGCAGGGCAGGGCAGCAGGCGGGCCGGATTCTGCTTGCCACGTACACTTAACTAGAAAATAGTAGGCCGGGAAACTAGCATACACCTAGGCAATCCCGCCGACAATGGCGCACGCCGATATTCTTTTGCTTGGCGCATAAAGGCGAGGGCACAGTGAGGCCCACGCCTCTTAGCCGGATCATGGGAGCAGCGAAGCAATGGTTCAAGGGCGAGCGTAGAGAGTCGCGTCAGCGGGCTGAGGTGCTCGCGGATGGAGAACTTGGAGGCCCGGTGCAGTAGGCTAGAAATTGAAGCCTAGACTAGGTTAGCTGATTGCTAATATAACCCATATGGTTAACGTACCTCAGTTTGCCTTGGTATGCTGAACCGGAGGTTTTCCGGATGCCTGTGGATTCTGCAATTGTTCTCTATCCGCGTTTTGCTTGATGCGTCCGCGTGTTTCGCGTACAATTGGGCTATCAATCCCAAATACTTGCTCTTGAATTCGTAGTGCTTTCCCATCCGTCTCTTGGGCCTCGTGCAGCCGTCCTCCGAGTTTGTACGCAATAGCCAGGTCCAGGAACCCCTGCGCCAGATTCAAGTCATCGGGGCGAAGGTTCTTGGCATAGATTTGTACTGTTATCGATCCTCTGAATCCGCAGGTTTTTGAAGTCGATAGGTGGAGTCCTTTTCCATCGATTCTGTGAGCTTCTTTCGGGCAAAGGGTTTCATCTTACTTCGCAGATATCCCACGTAGGAGTTCGAGAGAGGGCAGGCCAGCAGCTCGTCGATGACCGGTTGGAAGTAGGCTAGAGAGCGGATCGGGGACAAGGGTAGCGCCCCGGGCGGCCGCAGCAACCTCCGCAGAGAACCCAGCAGGAAAGCCGCTTCAATCAGATCCAGAGGGACG
>WNFJ01599606.1_pt1 | contig 13525 bp, 18 predicted proteins | sample 5400461 | NCBI WGS metagenome assembly WNFJ01 (sample SAMN13153349, study PRJNA577476) | soil metagenome | isolation source: 115 cm saprolite on Douglas fir-dominated hillslope | place: USA:California | collected 2013-09-17 | reverse complement strand
TGAGCGGCACCTAATGTACCAGCGACGAGAGTACCGTCCTCAATTAGAGTCCCGCCGGTGTAGGTCGAGGAGCCGTTGATGGTGAGCGTGCCCATGCCGTATTTTATGAGTGGACGGTCGCCGAATAGGATCGCCGGATCCGGATTGGAGTCATTGTCCGCGAGACCGAATTGCAGGACCTTTGCGCTCGCGAAGTTGCTGGTGACATCATAGAGCAAATATGCGCCACGCCCGACCGTGCCAACCGCGAGCGTGTCGGACTTCTCGTTGTAGGAAAGCGCGTAGATGATGGTATTCGGCAGGCCAGATCCGAAACGGCGCCAGTCGAAAAGATTACCATTAGCCTTGCTGCCGGCGACCACAAGCGGGTTGCCAGCATTGTCAGCATTGTTCAGTCCTCCTACGAAGAGCGCGTCAACGCCGTTACTATCGATGAAGGTGAGCGAAGTCGGGCGAATGAAATTTGCCGGGAGGTTGCGCGTCAGCCTCTGGAAGCTCATGCCTAGGTTAAAACTGCCGAAAAGGTTTACGCTGTCGGCTACAAAGAAGCGTCGGTCGGAGCGCAGGTCGAACTTGGCTGAGGTCGGGGCGAGTCCTGAATAGGCGAACAACTGCGTCAGCGAATCGGCAAGCGCTGTCCTGCTGAGGTAAAGAGTTCCCTTACCCTTCGAGGTTTCGGTCTCACCGCCGCCAGCAAGCAGGGCGTTCTCGTTGTTGCGCGTGCCGTAATCGATCGCGGTGATTTGTGCATTTGTGTCACCGACCTTGGTGACGTCGAGCTTCACAGTCGTCGCCGTGGGACCGTTGCGTCCTGTTAGCGTGTCTTGCGTTACATACACGGTCCTACCAGGGGACGGGGGCGCCGGGCTCGGCGTCGCGGTCGCGCCTTCGGCGGGTTCGGCGCGATTCTCAACCGTTTTCTTGTCAGTTGAGCCCGCAAACGCGGATGTTGTTAAGAATAAAGGGGCTAAGGAAAGCGGCATTTTTTGTCGCCGGCACGTTGAATTTGATGGAGACCCCGTTCTCACCGCTCGGGCTGATGACCCTACCTGTCTGGTCAATGATCAGCCGGAGGAGAGCTCCTAGTTCCTGCTGAGAGACGTAAATCGCGCTGTCGGTCCCTAACGTGACGTCATTGACAACGGCATTGGTGCCGTCGCCTCCGGTGCCGGTCGGCTTGAACTGCGAACTGCCGGGCGCTGATTGAATACCGCTGGTGTTGTCTTGCATCGCCACGATAAGCCGCTTGCTATTCGAATCATAGGCCAGCGCATATATCTCGCTGGTGGAGAGATTACCCAGCATATTCTTCCAGATGCCGGTTGAGTTCTGAGGATTTGTGCGCGCATACAGGCCGGTATCGGTGGTCGTCAACAGCGTTCCGTTTACATCGAAGGCAAAGGCGCGCCCGTCCGGATGAACCCATGACCCGTTGGCCGTGTTACCCTTTCCGTTGTCATCGGACATCTTGGCAAACGTATTCGTTGCTGCATTGACGCGGTAGATCGCCAGGGCAGCTTTTAGTTTGTCATTTTTAGCGGAGACGTTAGTACCCATGACATAAACCAAACTGCTATTTTTCGGGTCTATCGCGAGTGCGAAATTAGTTCCCTGAGGAAAGATGGCCGGAGTGGCCTGCATGGGTAAGAGACGCCAATTCGCGCCTGCGTCCTTCGAATAGAAGAGCCCGAGCAACTGGTTATTTTTGGCATCGACCAGTCCTAGCGCCAGCGTTTGGTTCGGACCCACAGCGATCCTGACGAAGGTGTCATTTTCGGCCCCTTTGGAAATCAGCTGAATCAACTCATTCAATTTGTTATTGGACTTCAGATCCGTTATTTGCCAGGTGGCACCTGCATTTCTGCTGACCCATACGGAGGGGCCACTAGCGCCGGTTATCGCTGAATAAAAGACGTTTGGATTGCTCGGATCACTGACGAGCGAGCTCACGGGTCCTTTTGGAAGCCCCGAACCTGCTCCCGATACCTTACGGAATGTCGCACCGGAATCGGTGCTACGATAAAGACCGCCTTTCGTGCCGCTGACCACTTCCGGCTCGAAGGTCGCTGCAAGGATTGTATTACCCAGCGCTGCGACACCAACAACGCTTTGTCCGCTCAGTGTTGTTTCGCCGAGCCGCGTCCAAGTCGCTCCGCCGTCCCGGCTGTAGAGCAGGCCATTTTGCAGGCCCCCAGACCCGACCGGTGCGGGTAATGATAATGAACCGAAGCCACCGTTCGAAGTGATGCCGATCCCTGCGATCAGCGTCTGATGTGTCGGGTCCATAGGGTCAAACGCAAGACTGGCGATTGATAGCGACGCTTTCTGGTCGATCAGTGGCATCCAGTTCATGCCGTCGTTGGTGGTCTTCCAAATGCCGCCATTAACGGAGCCGACGTAGATGGTGCCCGGGTGTGATGGGTCGACCGCAATGGCTTCGATAGCTCCGGCAGTCGTCCCGTTCGGCGGGGCGTCGTTGCTCACGGCCAGTGCGGAGGGCCCGGTAAGGGGGGCTGGCCCCTCGGGGTTGAACACTGAACCGTTCTGAACCGGAACGTCGTTTTGAGTCTGAGCACCAGCCTCAGGGCAGGTACCAAGGAGCACATGAAAGACGACAAGTGCCAGCGCAACGAGAAAACGGGTTGAAACAAGAGTTCGCCCTTTCAGCTTGTTCCCCAGATCATAGCTGGACGAAGTTGTGTCGATAGCTGCCGCGGAACTGTTTGCGGGAAAGGTCACCTTTTGAATTTCAGTCATTGCCGGGGTTGACGGAACACGAACACATTTTTTTTTCTCATACCAAGCTCCTGATCCGACGATCTTTCACTTTTTAAATTTCACAGTCGATAACATTCTGTTAAAAATTTCTTCCAGCGTTTTGTCCGTCGGCTTGTGGTCATTGGGGCCGTAGGATATGCGAAATATCGAGCTGTTATATTTAACGATAACCAAACGCTGATCTTCGGGCAGTTTAATGAAGTACGCCCGCATTCCATCGAGTTGGCCGGCTTCTTTTGAGATGGCGCCCGAATTCTGCGTCTCATCCTCGACGTATTTCTCGAAATCAAAGTGCCGATTTGCCTTAACAGAATCCAGAGAGATTTGGAAAAGACCGCAGCGCTCCTTGTTTTCGTGACAGTCTTTAGGACCGTCGAAATTCACATTGTCGCTTGCTTGAATAGATAATTCTCGTCCGGAATCGGGCGCTTGCATGACATAGGCTTCCCAAGACGCCGGGTAACTGAGACTCCATCCATGCGTATTGTTGACCCGCACCCATTTATCGAATTCCTGCGCTTGCCTCGATGTTCCGCAAAACAGTAGCACGCCTACTGCGGCAAAACTTATTGCCATGATTCTCGTGTACATTTGAGGTGTTTATCTAACGAACGCTGACAAAACGCTCTGCACCGAGTCAAGCTAAACCCGAAAGGAAATCCGATCCCTAACCGCGCGGATAGGCAAAGTGAGAGGCATATTGTTATCTCCACGATGCGTAACATATCAGGCGAAGCCTACATGACGATTAGCTGACTGCCGTTTTAGTCACAAAAAGCCTTGACACCACTTTAGCCCTTTAACTAGAAGCATGGTACCGCTACGACTTTCACCTCACAAACCACTTCCTCGATTATCCCAAGCTCGGCGTCTGGCCGGATGGCTATTACATGTCCGCCAAGAAGCTTTTCGCTGCAATCAACCCGAGCGATGGCCGCGCGGAAGTTTGACTTTTCTGTCGCGAACTCGCGAAGGCTAAATCTATTTGCGCGTAGCGTGAAATGCGGCGGCGAGAAAAGTTAGCCGCCTTCGCACGAGGCTATGGCGCGCCAAGGAAGACAGAAGCCAGATATCAGGGGACGGACGAATGTTATTTGACCGGGAACTCGACGGTTTTGGCGAGCTCGCTGTTTAAATAATCTCCACGTCAGCCTGTGCCGAATGCCTGGTTCCAGCGAGCACGGACACTGTGCAAGAGGGATGGATACACGATCAGTTTTCGAAAAGGATCGATCAGTGCCATGTAGAACGGGGTGAAGCGGCTGACGCTGCGGACATAGACCGCTAAATAGAACCGGTAGCCGGTCGCTGTCTCGACCAGGGTGCTCAGCGCCGCAGCGTGGACTGTTCGATTGATCAACTCGACGAGCTGCTCGTTTTCGAAGCGGTAGACGACACGGAAAAATCCATCTCGCGTACCGGCTGCGGCCAGCGATCTCGAATGATCGGTATCTGTTAAACGCGTTGCGAAAGTTTTCCATGCGGTTGCCGCTGGCTCGCGATCCCAACGGAAGAACCGTCCAATGAAGAACCGTATGGCGAGCAGCATCCGCACGAGGACAGAGGACGCGCACAGACAGTTGCCTGCCGTCTGTAGGAAATCATCGAGCGTCACTCCCTCACGCCAACGCGGCAGATCGACAGACCACACGTCGTGAAGCGGCTCCCCGGCTAGAAACGAATGCACTCGCAGCGGCAGTCGCTCGAACTCTTGAGTTGAGACCTGTGGCATAGTGCTTCTAAAGCCATCTCATGGTGTCATTCTGATCCCGCAGCCGCGGGAGAAGAATCTCGGATCAAATCTGGAGCGATCCACTAACGGAGATAAACAGAGATGTTTCGCTTCGCTCAACATGACAGCGCCATTTATGGAATGAGTCCTAACGAGACTGGCCGAGGTAAAACTCCATCTTAATGAACTCTTTAGTTCCGGGCCGGCCAGTGAGACGTAACCATAGAGGTCCGTTTTCTCTGTCTAAGCGCAGGCCGATATCGAAGAACGGACAGCATAACCGCTCCTGGAACGCCCATTCCGTTAACAGCTGATACGTTGTGTTATCCGGCGGAAACTCGAGCTCGTAGCCATCTGGCCGTTCGCGCATGCTCTTCTTCAGTTTTAGCAACGCTGGGCCTAGCTCCTCGAAATGGCGTTTTCTCACCTCCGGGGACAACGCGAATGCGTTGCACGCGAAAGGCGACACGTGCCCGGTTTGCGACGAAGGAACGGATTGATCTTGTCCAGCCGAAGAGTTCGAAGCTGCGAGGCAAATAGCGCCCAGACTAAGAGCTGCCAAAAATAAGATGTTCATTGGTGTTATCCTTACGATGAGTTGGTGCATCTCAGTTACTGGAGCGGCAATATTTTTCCTGAATCGACTCGAACCACCTGATAAGTGATCGATTGCTCGATTGCGCTAAAGCCGTGTGGAACGCCTGCAGGAATGATCACGACGTCGCCTTTACTTATGCGACGACTCTGACCATTTTGAATTCCCTTGCCGCGACTTCCGCTGCCAACCAGTTTCAGATCTGGATCATCGGAAGAAAGCGGCGCTGGATTGGTGAGCTTACCTCCGGTAGCAAGAGTTCCGGCCCCATCAAGCACAAGGAAGATCGAAGTAGTCCTGTCGTTCACCAGCGTGTCGTGCTCGATCGTGCAGCCTTGATCAGGCTCTTGCGGGCGGCGCACGATGAAGATGCCAAAATTGGCTGTGCCCCCATCTACAGTACGCAGCACCTGATCGACCGCCGCATTTACAGGCATTGCCTTGATTACCTGCGAAATCGTGGCCGCGGCGATGACGGTTCTGATGTTGCCGAAATCGCGACCGGCGCAATGATGGCGATCGCAGTTATGAATTGGAATAGTTTTTTCATAGTTTTCGACGCTACGACTTCAAGTCGACTTTAAGTCCAAAAGAATTTTTCAAGAAAATTGTGAGTGATTTCCGTAGCGTTCGACACGGCTCCTTGTTAGATTCCAGAGTGGCAGGGGACCTGGCGATTTCGGATGTCGCGCGCGTGTTTGGTTTGCGCACCTCCGCCATTCGCTATTACGAGCAGATCGGGATTCTCCCGCAGGCTATTCGCAAGAATGGCCAACGCCGCTACAACAACAGCGCGCTTTTTCGCCTAGCCGTGGTGCAGCGGGCTCGAGAGACCGGGTTCACCTTGGAGGAAATACGCGAGCTTTTTTTCGGGTTTCCGCCCGGGACGCCTCCACCGAAACGCTGGCACCAACTCTCCCAACGAAAAATCGCGGAACTCCGGGGCCGGATGAAACGGCTTAAGCTAATGGAGACGTTGCTCAAGCGCGTGGAGAACTGTCGCTGCGACGCGCTCGACGAGTGCGGCGAAAAAATTCTTCGGCAAGGCCGCGAGGAAAGGTTAGCCACCTTCGCACGAGGCTACGGCGCGCCAAGGAAGACGAAGCCAGAAGGAAGAAGTAGGAACATTTCGCACCGCCACCTTTCCAACGGAGGTTTCTGGTTGCTGGGTTAGGCTAGAGCAAATCGTCCTTCTTACTTCCGAATTCTCAATTTTCCTCGTTGAGCTTGACTGTTGCCATACGATCCGGTGTGCTCTGCCGAACAATCGCATTCTGGAGGATTCGCCATGACCATTGTTAAATCGGACGTTCACCCGGGTAACGTTCGGGCAGGGTTGCTCGCCCGTTATCCGCTGACCGGCAAGCGGGTCTTAGCCCCACGGTTGATTCGCTCACACGTGCTAAGCGGGCGAAAATGGAGCAGTGAATCCAAATGGTCGTCTGTTCGCATCCAACCAGTATGAGGCCGAACAGTGGCCCAACGCACGTTAGTTGGTAGATGATATGGCCAGGCAAGCAAAGGTCCGACAGGCAAAAAGCGATGCGTCGGTCGCGATTCGGGTTGTCGAAGCAGATCTGAAGTTGCCCGAGCACCAGCAAGCGGTGCTTGCAATGATCGACGCCTATTCAAGAGACCCGATGGGGCAAGCCAAACCACTTGATCCCGATGTTCGGGCGCGATTAATCCCGGGATTACAGAAGCATCCAACGACCTTGGTCTTCCTGGCATTCGATGGCGATCAAGCTGCCGGAGCGGCGGTCTGTTTCATCGGCTTCTCGAGCTTCGCCGCCAAACCGCTCATCAATATTCATGATTTCGTGGTCCTATCTGCGCTTCGCGGCAAAGGAGTCGGACGCCGTTTGCTTGAGGCTATCGAAAGCAAGGCCCGGGAACTTGGCTGCTGCAAATTGACGCTGGAGGTGATGGATAATAATCATCGGGCGCTGCGAATGTATGAGGCTGCCGGTTTTGTGCGCTACGCGCTGCAGAAGGAAGCGGGCACGGCAGTTTTCATGTCGAAGCCGCTGCATTCACACGAAATCGAAATGTGAAACGGCTTCTTTCGTTAGCGCTGGGCAGGGCGCTCTTGTCACCGGCAATCATGGTGTATTGCGCCGAGTCTTCATGGTGCGAGCCGGTGCCTGGATCGCTGCCCGCGCAGTGGAACAGAGGTGCTGAAAACTGCGCCGCGTCACCTCAAGCTCCTATACAGGTACACGCCTACGAGCCGCAAACTTTCATCCTACGGCAAAATCCTTGCGCCAACCCTGAAGCGAACTTCCTCTACCTACTCGTTGGATCCCAAAAGGCTCTTCTGATTGACACCGGCGCCGTCGCCGACCCAAACAAGATGGCGTTGGCTGAAACGGTCCTTTCCCTTCTGCCACTCAAAGACGGCGTACGCCTTCCCTTGCTCGTAGTGCACACCCATAAACACCGCGATCATTACGCTGGCGACGGGCAATTCGCTTCTCTGCCAAATGTAAAGGTCGTCCCTCCAGATCTGCCGTCCGTGCGCGCTTTCTTTGGGTTCGATCATTGGCCGGAGGGCATTGCCCATTTGGAATTGGGCGACCGCATAGTCGACGTTGTACCAACGCCGGGACATGAATCCGCGCACGTCGCTTTTTATGATGAAAGGACAGCACTTCTTTTTTTCAGGCGATTTTCTGATGCCAGGGCGACTGACCCTCGAGGATACAGCGACCGACCAGGAGCGCTGCTCGCGTGATTGATTTTCTAGCGAATCGTCCTGTCACCCATGCCCTCGGTGGCCATATCGAACGTGACCTGGCAGGCCACACTTATGCGGAAGGCGCCAGCTATCATCCTAACGAGCGCCCTCTTGAATTGTCGCGAGAGGACTTGATGAAACTGCCGTCGGCGCTTGCGAGCTTCAATGGCTTCTACGCGTCGTATGAGAACTACTCAATTACCCATCCGATGCATAATCTTCTGGCGGTGTTATGCGCGGCGTTCGTGCTGCTGAGCATTCTCGCGTTCGCCTTCTACCGATTGTTGCTGCGGTGGCGGCGCCGCCGTTGCTGATTGGCCTCGTCATAAGACGTCCGGGTTTGATGTAAATAAAATCGCCAGCTTCGGGTGAGCGCTTGTCTTGGCAGTAGCCAGGAAAATTAAGAATTAGAATGGAGCGATGGGATTCGCGACATAGAAGTTAAAGCTGCACGATAGTGGCTAGCGAACGCGAGCAGTGAGCGAGTTTCAAAGTAAGAAGAAGGAAATCCACTCGCCAGCAGAATTGCCGGTTCCGATTTGCAATTGTGTCTAACCGTTAATCGGAATCAGATCGGCTAAAGAAGAGCGTGACACTAGCGAGGTTTTGCCATTAACTCTAGATCCTAATCGTCGATTCGCCTTCGGCGCGAACAGAAGGACAATTATGAAGCTAAAGAATTTGAAGAAAAAGATCCGACGACTCGAGAAGCGTCTGCAAGAAGGTTCAAGGAAACTGGCCAAGCTAAAACAAAATCTGCAGGTGGCAGAGTCAGCAAAGGCGATGAAAGCTGCGAGGAAATCGGCTGCCCGCGCTACTGCGCCTCGCCCCGCCGCCAAGAAAGCGAAGAAAAAACTGAATCTCTCGCCAGAACGTCGTGCACAGCTCTCAGCAGCAATGAAAGCCAGATGGGCTGCTAAAAGAGCCGCTGAGGCGAACGCGAAAGGCGCCTCGAGCGATAATCAACATTCTGGAACACAATCAAGTTCGCAGACGCCGGAAAACACGCCGGATGGCGCGTGAGCAGTTTGTTTGTAAAGCGAACGAAACGTTCAACTCCGATACATCGCAAGCAGGCGCTCAACCGCCTTCGCGACGCGACGGCAAATAGGAATCTTTAACAGAAGGAAACGAAGGTAAGGAAGGTCTTGCTTGGCTTGTAGCCCTTCGTTCTCTTTATTGTCTTCTGTTTCGTTTTTCTGAACTGCTTCATCTGCGGGATTGATTCGAATTGGACCCTCATCGGCGCTTTCGCGTCCGCCTCTCCCTGGCTAGGGAGAGGATCGAGGTGAGGGTCGGCTAAAAGAACGATTATGTCGGCCGCGCCATTATGCCGCCAATCTCGGCGTGTCGCGGACATGTCACGAGATGATCGTTCACCATGCCGGTCGCTTGCATCAGGGCGTAGCAGATAGTTGAGCCGACGAATTTGAATCCGCGTCGCAACAGATCACGACTCATCGCGTCGGATTCAGATGTGCGCGCGGGTACCTCGGCCATCCGCCGCCAACGATTCTGAATTGGTTTGCCGCCGACGAAGCTCCACAAGTATGCGTCGAAAGTCCCGAATTCTCTTTGCACGGCGAGAAACATTTTTGCGTTTTCGATTGTGGCCGCGATTTTCAATCGGTTCCGCACAATCCCGGCGTCGCCGAGCAACCGCCGCACATCGCGCGCGCCATATCGGGCGATCTTCTCAGCGCGAAATCCATGGAAGGCTTTCCGGTAGTTCTCCCGTTTCTTTAGAATGGTGCTCCAGCTCAGACCTGCCTGGGCGCCTTCAAGGATCAGAAACTCGAAAAGCACTCGATCATCGTGCACAGGCATGCCCCATTCCCGATCGTGATAAGTAATGTTCGGCTCGGTCGTGGCCCAGGGACAGCGCGGCATAACTTCAAAAATTAATCGAAACCATCACCAGGGTAGGCTCGCAACGCAACCGAAGCTTGGAAATCCCGGCGACCACGGATTACGCGGATGGCACTGATATTGGCAACACAGATTTTTCAGCTGTGCAAGCGTTGTACCATCCGCAGCATCAGCGCCGACTCGACTTAGGATCGTCCGGATCGTATTCGTACAGCCGCGACGGATCGCCGAAGACAGCACCGAGCGCGCGCTCGGGCCAAATCTCAAGATAGCTCAGCACCAAAGCCATCAGCGGTACCAGAATGAAGGCGAGGCCGTGGGCGGCCATCATGAACATCGCTATCGCGCGCAGCACAAGGAGATACACATCCCAGCGCACCCGCTGCTTCAGCTGGTTGTCGGGCAGCGTGTCATAGCCCAAGTGAAATGCTTTCCAGAAATGTCCAGCGGCGAGCGAGCCGAAGGTGAGCCACAGTGCCGGCGAATGCGCGAGTTCGCGGCGCAGTTGCTCGCCGAGCAGTAGATCATGGAGCGGAATCAGCACGATCCAGTACGGCAGACCGACGATGCCGACGAGGAAAATCCACGTGACCACGCCGCGTGCGAGGTTCGCCACCAACGTTGCGCCGACCGATTTCGGCTGCGTCTCGCGTAGCGCACGCGGTATCAGCGCGGCGACAATCGCGGCCAGCGCGGTCAGCCCGTCGAACCAATAGTTGAACACGGCGAGCGCAGCGGACCACCCGAAGCCGTAGATGCCGACGACCGGAATCAGGTTGCGCGCGAGCACGAGCCATGCGTCGGGCCGCGACGCCAGCTCTCGCAGATGCTGCGAGAACGGCGGCGGCGCGATCGGTCGCGGAGCGGTCGAGCCCGTCTTTTCCTGTGGCTTCGACATCTCGCCAGGTTACCAGAGAGATCGTCGGCACGGAATCATTTCGCTTCGAATCCGGTGCAAGTCTGCGAATCGGCATCTGACACAGTGCTCTACAGTGGCGTACCTCGTTCGATTCTCGACAAGGTGATCCACTCGGTCAGAATTGGAAGAGTGACTAGCGGCAATAGCCTAAAACGAATGTCGTGGTTTGTTCTGTGCGCGTTCGTATTCTCGCTCTCGGCGGTGCGTGCTACGCCGGAACTTACCTTGGATGACTTGAGGAAGCTGGAGATCATTTGCTTTGTTCCTTCGCATCTTCCAAAGGATTTTCGATTGCAGCGGGTCGACATCACTTACGACGAACTGCACGAGGAGTTCGACGACATGAAGCATCAGTTGCCGCTTTACTCGATCGTCTACAGCAACGATCCCCGGCGCGGAGGGGCATTTTCGATCGGCGCGCGAGGGAATTGGTGACCGAAACATAATGGTGGAAGAGGACACGGAAGAAACTGAAATACAAACGCCTCTCGGTCCGATGTATTTGATCTACCGGCCGAAAGGAAAAGACGGCCGCAAGGTTGAGATCCTCACGAATTGGGTGAGCGATGCGAACATGAACGCGGAAAAAGCCAAAGGCGCACAGAACCATCCTGTCCTCGGCAGATATCACCATCAAAGGAAAGGAAAGTATCCGAGACGGATTTGCGCAGCTCCAAGTTGAAGAGATTCGGAAGTTGTGAGTAAAGGCTAACCCCGTAAAGCGCGCGCAGGAATTCCAATTCTTCCATTCTTGTACGGGATCGGGTGCTCAAGATCGCTGGCGAGAAGAAGCGGGCCGTCGGGATCGGCATAATCGCAGAGTTCACAAAAAACCTACTCTCTCCTTGACAGCTTAGGGGAGGATGCTTTAATCTCCTAAATAACTTAGGAGACAACCATGAGCAACGAGGCTGAACTTCTTCCGGGCACACTCGATCTGCTCATTCTGAAAGCGGTTTCGCTCGGCCCGCTTCATGGCTACGCGATGCTGACGCGCATTCGACAAATTTCAGGCGAAACGTTGTTCGTCGAACAGGGAGCGCTTTATCCCGCTTTGTTTCGGCTCGTCCGCCAGGGACTTCTTAAGACGGAGTGGGGGAAATCGGAGAACAATCGCCGCGCGAAATTCTACGAGCTTACCGCCAAAGGCCGCAAACGTTTGCGCGAAGAGACGGATTGGTGGAAGCGCTCGGCGGCTGCGATAACCTCAGCGTTGGCGGCGCGACCGCAGGAAATTTAAACACTGACAACTGATGAGTGGTCAGTGACCACCCCACCAAAAAGTGATCGCGTCGTATTTTAGATCGTTAACGAGCAGGTTCTTTCACCGCAGTCGCACAGAGCGCGAACTCCAGGAAGAGCTTGAGTCGCACATGAACCTCAGGGCCGATGCGCTTGAGCGCTCCGGATTGCCGCGAGCGGAAGCCGAGCGCCGCGCGCGGCTTGAATTCGGAAGTCCGGAGCGATTTCGGGAGGAATGTCGCGAGAACATCGCCGGCAATTTCGTCGACACGTTAATGCAGGACCTACGTTTCAGTGTGCGTACGCTTGCAAAGCAGCCGGTGTTTGCGGCGGTCGCTATTGTAACACTGGCGATCGGCATTGGAATGAGCACGCTGATGCTCAGTGTTGTCGAAGATATTTTGTTCCGGCCGCTGCCGTACGCGAACTCCGAGCGACTCTACGCGATTTACGCTCGTTCCGATTCGACCGGCCAAACGCGAGTGAACGCATCGGGTCCGGATTACCTCGATTATCGCGAACAAAATAAATCCTTTTCTCACATCGCCGAATATCTGCCGCGTTTTACGTTTACCTGGACCGGAGACGGTGAACCAAGGCTGGTGACTTGCACTGGCGCTTCGGAGGACTTTTTTGCGACGCTCGGAATCCGACCATATCTCGGTCGACTCTACGAGCCGCGCGAATACACCTACTTCAAAAACGACACGATGGTGGTGTCATACCGATTTTGGAAGAGCCAGCTTGGCGGCGATCCGCATGTGATTGGTCGAACAATCCGGCTGCAAGATGAAAGCGTCGCGATCGTCGGCGTTTTGCCGCCGATGTCAGATTTATTTCCCGACACCGATGTATGGCCGAAGCTTACGACGCGGCCCAGTTATCCGTTCATTCAGTGGCGCAGCAACAAATTTTTGCGCGTCGTTGGGGAACTGCGTCCCGGCGTGACTCCTGCGATGGCCGAACAGGATCTCACTGCGATTTTGCGCCGCGCACCCGAAGAGCCGCGCGACGTTCGTGTTCAGTTGGTTCCACTCAAAGAAGATTTGGTTGGCAATCTCCGCGTGCCATTGATCGCAACATTGGCGGCGGCCGCGCTGATATTGATTGTCGCCAGCATTAACGTGGCGGCGCTACTGTTAGCTCGCGCGGTGAAACGCAGGCCCGAGATGGCGCTACGCCTTAGTCTCGGCGCCGATTTGCCGAGGATCGCGCGGCAGCTTGTTACGGAAGCAACCGTTCTAAGCGCTGCCGGCTGCACGGCCGGACTGCTGCTGGCCTGGATCGTTCTGCGTTTGCTCGCACAAGTATCGACGTTGTCCTTACCGAGATTGGATTCCGTTCACCTGAATCTGCCGGCCCTAGCGGCAACGATCGCCATTGCAAGCATCACGACATTGTTGTTCGGGTGGTTACCGGCGCTGAATTTCTCCCGATTGCAGTTATCCCCTGCGTTGCGGTGTCGCGGCGTCGATACCGGCGAGCGACGTCGTTTATCGCTACCTACTCTAGTTGTGGCGGAAATTGCCTGTTCGGTCGTGCTAACGATCAGTGTCGGGCTGCTTGTGCATAGCTTCTGGCGTGTCATGCATGTCGCCCCCGGCTTCCAGCCTCACTCACTCGTACGTGTCTATCTTCGGAGCGGCTCACCCC
>WNFJ01220376.1_pt1 | contig 13527 bp, 12 predicted proteins | sample 5400461 | NCBI WGS metagenome assembly WNFJ01 (sample SAMN13153349, study PRJNA577476) | soil metagenome | isolation source: 115 cm saprolite on Douglas fir-dominated hillslope | place: USA:California | collected 2013-09-17 | reverse complement strand
CGCAACGGCACCTTTTCTTCGAAGGTGAGAGTGATATCCGCCTTCTTCGCGTCGATGTCATCCGAGCTGCCAGCGATATCGAACTCGGTTGCCGTAGCCTTGATGACCGTGCCATTCATCTGCACAGCCTTGCCCTTGATTGCGTTCCAGACAACATCCTGGTCTTCCTTGGAGCCATTGGTAAACACGAACTGCCAGGTGGCGAAGTCCATCTCTTCCGGCTTCTTGGTGGTCACCATGGTGTGGACCTGTTCTGCCGGGGAAGGAGCGGGTTTGATGGCAAAGCCAGCGGGCTGAGTGGGGCTGGACTTGGCTTGCGCCAGAACGTCCGTCCAGCCGTCTTCACCCCCGTGATATTTCACATATAGACTCTTGGCATACTTCTCGAACTGCTGCTGATACTGCGGCGTGGGTGCGAGCACGGAAGCTCGGGTATTAAACCAGATCGCATTCACCGGGTCGGGAGTAAGCTTCGGGTCCGGCGGAGTAGGCCCCGCGTAGGCCACGGCAAGGGGATAAACCACGCTGAAATCCTTCCGAAAATCTGGGCTGCTGTCGACGGCGGCGCGCAAGTCTTTCCTCGCGGTGTCATAGTCTTTGTCGGTGAGTGCAGCGAGGCCGAGGGCCGCGTTGAAAACCCCGGTCATCTGATCTTTCATCTTCTGAAAATCAGCATCAGACATGCCCTCAGGTTTGGTGAATTTCGGCAGACCATCCAGCCCCATCTGCCCGTACTTCTTGGCATCCACTAGATCCTGCTTGGCGTTGGAGTCGCCGCCTTGCGCCTTCAGGCGATTGAAGTAGGCCAGCAAGAAGATGGCTCGCTCGTTGCTGGGATCGGCCGCCACCAGTTTCGTGGCCGTGTCAATGGTTTTCTGCTGGTTGTTGGTCTGCTGGTAATCCTGCATCAGCGTTTGCAGCGCGGCCACCTTCATCACGCTGTTGGGATATTGCGTCATGAAGGCCTCAAGGCCGCTGATCTGCGCCGCCGGGTCCTTCTGCTGGATCGCACCCACGTAAGCGTTGTACTCGGCAGGGTCTTTGATAACCGGGGCTTGAGCCGGCGCAGCCGGTTGGGCCGGTGCTGCTTGCCCCTGTGGTGGTTGCGCCGGCTTGGCGGCATCCTGGGCCGCTGCCAGTGCAGCCAGCCCAAGCACAACCGTAACCAGAATCTTTTTCATCAGTGTATGGCTCCTTGGCCTTTGGGAATCGAAATCTTAGGAAGCAATATGCCTTAGCTCTGCAAGACGACTGACCCCGCACTTTGGGTTTGCCGGATTATATGTACCTCTTGGTCCGAAGGCAAGCAACTTTCCCGTTTACCCTCCCCGCCATTGTATAAGATGCAGATGTCATGCCTCGCGGATAGCCTCTAATGTGGCCCTCGCGGGGCATCTGAAATGACGACGGAGGCATCGCTAATGAACGCAGCAGGTGCGGACATTCATCCCCTGGCCGGGCAAGTAGCGGTCGTTACCGGCGCAGGCCGCGGCATTGGCGCCGCGATTGCGCGCCAATTGTCGAGCTTAGGCGCGACTGCCGTGCTGTGCGGGCGAACGCGTCCCCCTCTCGAAGCGGCGGCGAAGTCGATTGCTCAGGCTGGGGGCAAGGCAGAGGCGCTGGCCTGCGATGTGACAAGTCTCCAGTCGGTGGAGGCGGCAGCCAGGCACGTCGAAGCCTCGTTCGGACGCGTGGACATCGTCGTCAACAACGCGGGCATCGGCGGATTCGGGGGCCCGCTGCACCAACTCTCTCCCGACGCATGGGAACAAATTCTGAACACGAACCTGCGGGGCGTCTACTACATGACGCGCGCTTTCGCTCCCCTGATGATTCGCGTCCGCTCCGGGCACATCATCAACATTTCGTCTCTCGCCGGAAAAAACGCGCTGCCGAATGGCGCCGCCTACTCCGCTTCAAAGTGGGGATTGAACGGCTTCAGCTATTCGATGGCGGAGGAACTTCGCGGCCACAACATCCGCGTGGCCGTGATCTGCCCAGGTTCGACAAACATAGACCTCAGTCCGCACGCGGGCAAGGATCCTGCGAAGATGCTGCAACCGGAAGACGTCGCGCACGCCGTGGCCATGCTGGTGACGCAGGCTCCGCAATCATTTGTCAGCGAGATACTTCTGAGGCCTACGCAGAAACCATGAATCCTTTGCGTTCTTTGCGCCCTTTCTCAGCGAGCTCCGCGCTTACAAGAAATAAAACCTGAGCTTAGAGATCGCTAAGAACAGCCGCAGATGTCGGGGAGCATCTGTGAGCATTCGGTTTCAATCTTACTTCTTAAACAGATTTTCGAACGCCTGCCGCGCGTCGCTGGGCCGCAGGCTGGCGGGAGTGGAGGTTTCCTTTTCACGCGTCACGCGGATTTCGTAGAACGTGCAATCGTTGCGCGTGTCTTTTTTAGGCACGCGCTCTTTCACCGGTTGCATGCACTCGAAGCGGCTTCCGGGATCGAAATACATACACTGCCTGCAGGAATGCAGTTCGAAGCCGCACTTGGGACAGAGCCCCGTGGGCGGAATTGCCTGGAGCACCGTGCCGCACTGGGCGCACCGGGAGACGGCGCGGGTTCCCGGCATGTTCACCGGCTTTGGTCCCATGCTGTAGTCTCTCTTGGCAGGCGCCGAAGGTGGCTTGTCCCCAGACTCCTTGCGTGGCTTTTGCTCGCGGTCCCGGTCCTGATATCCGTGCTGACGATATTTGGCTACCACAAAACCTCCCGGCAAAATGCTATTAACCACTAAGGGCACTAAGGATCACGAAGTAAGAATCTGATTCAGCCTTCGTGTAACTTCGTGCCCTTCGTGGTTCAGGAATTTTAGAACAGTATCCTTATTCGTAACTCGATTCGTAACTCGCTAAAATAAAGCCATGATTCACGAAATCTTTGCCGTTGGGCCACTCCAGTGCAACTGCTCGATCATTGGCGACGAGTCCACGCGCGAAGCCATGGTTGTCGACCCCGGCGACGACATCGATGACGTCCTCGCGCTCCTCCGCAAGCATAACCTGCAAGTCAAGCAAATCGTCATCACCCACGCCCACATCGACCATGTGGGGGGAGCGATGAAGTTACGTGCAGTCACTGGAGCGCCAATCCTGCTCAACCAGAACGACTACGCGCTGCTCAAGATGCTCGACATGCAAGCGGCATGGATCGGCATGGCAGCTCCCGGCGCGGTCGAGATCGACCAGAGCGTCAGTACCGGAGATACCGTGAAAGTTGGCGCGCACGCCGCCAGCATTCTGCATACGCCGGGACATACTGAAGGCAGCATTTGCCTCTACTTCCCTGCCGAGAAAACGCTAATTGCGGGCGACACGCTGTTCGCCGGCTCTATCGGCCGCACCGACCTGCCCGGCGGCTCGATGCAGAAGATTCTGCAGTCGCTGCACGGCACCGTGCTCGCTTTGCCCGACGATACGGTCGTCGTGCCCGGCCACGGCCCCCTGACCACCATCGGAGAAGAACGCGAGAGCAATCCATTTCTGGTGAAGCGATGAAATTGTTGATTGTCGATTTGGACCGATCCCGCCGGCTTTTCAATTAGCAATCAGCAATCAGCGATCAACAATCATCAGTTCCAGGAGACGTCCGATCCCTTCCGTGAACTCATCCCGCTGCGCAATTAAGCTCAGCACCAAATAGCCGTCGCGGGGGAAGTCATAAAAGTGACCAGGATGCACCAGCACAGATCTCCGGCGTAACAGATCAACCGCCAAGTCCTCGTCGGTCTGGGTTACGGGGACGCGCAATACCGCATACCATCCGCCCTCCACAATTAACCGCTGACACGTCTTCTGTGCGGCGAGCTGGCGGTCGAGCTCTTTCAGATTCGCGAGCACACGGTTGAGCAGTTGCTCCTGAATGCTCTTGCGATGCTCCAGCAATACTGGCGTAGCCCACTGGATCGGCGCATTCATGGAAAGATAAGTGTCGGCAATTACCTCCAAGCGCGATTGTGCTGCCTCAACCTCTGCTGCGGGGCCGCTGGTAACGATCCACGCCACCTTCATTTGCGGCAGCGCCGAGACTTTCGAAACTCCACTCAGCGTGAAGGTCAGCACATCCGGGTTGGCGGCGAAAGTTTGTTGTGGGGCGCGATTATGAGCGTAATCGAGAAATACTTCGTCGGCAATCAGAGTGAGTTCATGTTCACGACAAAAGCGATTGAGAGACTTCTGTTCAACCGGATGTACGAACGAACCCGTCGGATTATTAGGATGAACCACGACCACGCCACGAGTGCGCTCGCTCACCGCCTTCTGCAGTGAAGGAAAATCCATCTGCCAGCCGTGATCGTAGATCAACGGATAAGGCACGAGTCTAACGTCCTGCAACTCGGCCAGAAACTCGAACAGAGGGTAGCTCGGCCTCGGAACCAGCAGTTCATCGCCAGGATTGCAAATCAAGCGGAACACGAAAGAATATCCTTCGCTGGTGCTGGTGGTGAGAATCAGGCGGTCCGGATCCAAGTCGTGAATTTCATGCTGAGTCTTGTAGTACAGCGCCACTGCCGCGCGTGCGCTGGACAGGCCTTTCGGATCGGGATCGTAATCCATAGCCCGCGGCGAGGCCAAGGATTGGAGAATCGATGCCTCGTCGTAGGTTAGGCCGGCGCGGGTTGGGTTGGAAATCGTTAGATCGAGCAGGCGGACGCCGCTCGAGGTTACTTCTTCGCGGGCTTCGGTCAGGCGATTGCGCGTGAGCTTCCAGTTGGTACGGTCGGAAAACATTCCTTTTGTCCGGGGATCTCGGGAATTCAGCGCCCAGGCGCGCTCATAGGAAAGCCTTTGCGGCGCACCTGAAGGCGTGCGTGCACTGATACGAATCTGCCGGCAGCGCACGGCGACAATCCTTTGTCGAACCTCGCGGGCGAGCGTGTCATAGCGAACACGAAGTCCTCGGTGGGAGTGGGAAGGCGCGGCTGATATCGTCCTGGACGCCACGCCATTCCATGCTAGGCCAGTCGCGAATCGAAACTGCCGGACAGACCAGGCTTTGGCCCTCGGCCCGTAGCAACTGCCGTAGAGTCTGCACCCCGTAGAAGAGCCCCTGACCCGTGTTCGCCGCGACGATCAGGTGAGAATTGTCGGAGAAAAGAAGATAGCCCTGGTCGCCGATCGAATCCGCCTTCAGGCCTTTGGATTCGAGGAACTGACGCACCCGGCGGTCCTGCAAACGAGCCAGAATGATCGCGCCACTCTCCTGCTGGGATTCCTCTTCTTTGGATTCCGCTTTGGCGCCCGCAATGCTCAACCTAAACCCGGACTGGTCGCGGATCTCCTCCGCCAGCGTTTCCGCGGCGATGCGGTCTTCGGCCTGATGTCCGAACTCCACGAGGATTCTGGTAGTCGGTCTTACATGGAAGCCGCCTTCCTGAACGCGAACCTCCTTGGGCGCTGGGATCAGCTTGAGTTGGCTGTCTGGCGCAACAGTTCCAGCCGACACTCCAGGCATGAGAAGCAGCAGAACAGAAAGAACAGAGAAGGCGTATCGCTTTTTCATTCGTATCCTTGTTTTCATTCGTATCCCCGGGCGGAAAACGATGAATCTACATTCTAGTGGGAACGAGCGATCTGAGGGCGATTGCTTCATAAATTCATGCACCACGAACGACACGAAGTAGCACGGAAGATTTGTGGGCCCGCTTTGCGTTCTTGTACCCTTCTGGGTCAAGCTCCTCCCCATTCACTTTCCGAATGCCTCCTTGTTTACGACATAAGGCATCTTTGCAACATCGCCCCCATAGTTCGCCTCGAGGACGTCGATCAATCCCTGCACACAACGTCCTGCCATGCCCTTGTTCGGATCGGTGGAGAGCCGCGTGATGCGTCCCGCGCTAGCGAAGTGCGGCATGAGGCGGCAACGGTCGGCAATGGCTGGGTCGCGCAGCGGCGAATCTGCCGGCAGCGGTTCTTTCTCGTAAACGTCGAGAGCTGCGCCCGCGATCCAGTTCTCCCGTAGTGCCTTCACGAGCGCTGCTTCGTCCACCACGGGCCCGCGAGAGTCGTTCACAAGAAAAGCCGTCGGCTTCATCAGTTTCAAAGTCTGCTCGTTGAACAAATGATAGGTAGGCGTCGCGCTTTCGCCAGGGCGCAGCAGCGGCACGTGCACGCTGACAAAATCGGCATGGCGCAGCGCCTCTTCAAACGTCACATACTTGATCCAGTTCTTTTCTTTGGAGATACCGCGCGCATGGCGCAAGTCCATGGTCTCTTGAATGGCCTTGATGTAGTCGAGGTTCTCATACGCGGGGTCGTAGCACAGCATGTTCATGTCGAAGCCGGCACATTTCTTGATCATGGCCAGGCCAATGCGTCCCGTGCCGATGATCGCGATGGTTTTGCCGGTGACTTCGTCGCCCAAAAACGGCAGATAGGGATGCCAATAGCCCCATTGGTTGTCGCGGGTGAGGTGCTCGGCGGTCCACATCTTGCGCGCCAGCATGCCCAGCATGAAGAAAGAGAACTCCGCCGTGGCTTCGGTCAGGACGTCCGCCGTGTGAGTGAAAGGAATCTTGTAGCGGTTGGCGTCGGCGCGATTGATATTGTCGAATCCAACCGCAATCTGCGCCACAACTTTCAGCGTGCTCTTGCCCGCTTCGAAGACCTCGGCGTCGATGGGATCGCGCAGCGTAGTGATCAGGCCGTCGATGCCGGATTTCACTTTGTCGATAATCAGGCTTTTGGGGGGCGCCTCCGGCTGCGGATAGACTTCGACCTCATACCCGCGGCTTCGCAGTAAATCAATGGCATCTCCAATATCGCAGGTAGCAAAGACACGAATTTTATTGATCATGAATTTCTTTCCGAAATCGTGTGGCGCGGGCACTGCTGCCCGCGAAATCTAACCACTAGGAAACCTGCAATCGTAGATTCAGCGTTCGCCAAGAGTCAACGGCGGGCAGGGTCCCCAAGCGCACAGATGCCGCCGGCATTCGCGGGCAGCAGTGCCCGCGCCAAACTAAAACTTCCAGCGCGTGGACTTACTGACAAAGTGTTTTTCCCAAAAACCGAACGCCATGCGTGGACGTACCGCGAAGACCGGTTCTTTCATCGAGAGAATGTCCTGCTTCATTCCTCCCATGTCGAATTTGTATTTGCGCTCGTAGGCGGGAAGGAAGTTTCGGCGCGCGGGGACGTCGGCGATCTCGGCAATGCCTTCGACGATGACCGCTTCGTTCGCAAGTTCCGTACAGACGACGCAGTTGGCATTTTGCGCCAGATTGCGCGCTTTACGCGATTTGCTGCCGGTGCTGAACCTCAGGCGGCCGTCCTGCCACAGGCCCCAGACCACCATGGTGTGCGGCGACCCATCCGGCTTTACCGTCGTGATCCAGTAGTTGTGCGATTTCTTCAGACGCCGATCGGCCCAACTCCACGGGAGAAGGCCTTTGTCGCCGGTAGGCAAGCCGTAACCAGGCATGTGCGGACGGCTCGCTTTAGGCTTTACCTTCGCCGGAATTTTTTTCTTGGCTGGCATGAGGGGTCCGGGATGGCTCCGGTTCTGATGTCAGAGATTCTTCTTCGTCCACTGGTCGACACGACCAAGCGCCTGCTGCAGGTTCTCCAGCGAATTGGCTACGCTGAAGCGCAGGTAGCCTTCGCCGAAGTCGCCGAATGCGGTACCGGAAAGCGCGGCCACGCCTGCCTGCTCCAATAGAGCGTCGGCCAGAGGTTTCGACTTCCATCCCGTCTTCGTGATGTTGGGAAAGACGTAGAACGCGCCTTTGGGCAGGCGGCAGGAAAAGCCTTTGATCTTATTCAGACCGGCGACGAACACATCGCGGCGGCGCTTGAATTCGGCGCACATGTGATCGACTGAACCCTGATCGCCGCGCAGCGCTTCGATGCCTGCGATTTGAGTAAAGCTGGCAGTGCAGGAATTCGAGTTCGTCATCAGCCGCGTAATGTGTGCAGCCAGATCCGGGCGCATTATTCCGTAGCCCATGCGCCAGCCGGTCATGGCATAGGTTTTCGAGAAACCATCCAGCAGGATCGTGCGTTCCTGCATCCCCGGTACCGACACGATGGAGAAATGCTCGCCTTCAAAAAGCAGGCGGCTGTAAATTTCATCCGACAATACCAGGATGTTGCGATCACCGATCACCTTGGCCAGCTGCTCAACGTCTTTGCGCTGCATCACGCCGCCGGTGGGATTGTGCGGCGAATTCAGAATAATCAGCTTTGTGCGCTCGGTAATGAGGGCTGCGAGTTCGTTTACCTCCAGCGAGAAATCGCGATCTTCGCGGAGCTGAATGGGGACGGCGTGTCCACCCACGTAGTGAATCATGGACTCGTAAATTGGGAAGCCTGGGTTGGGATAGACAACCTCATCTCCTTCATCAATTAGGGCCAGCATCGTAAAGAAAATGATCGGCTTGCCTCCCGGAACAACGACTACTTCTTCGGGGAGAACTTTTATACTGCGGGTGCGGCTCACGTAATCGGCAATGGTTTGACGCAGCTCGGGCAGGCCAGCGGACGGGCTATAGTGCGTCCAACCCTTGTGCAGTGCATCCACGGCGGCTTCGACCACATTCGCGGGCGTGTCGAAATCGGGCTCGCCGATTTCGAGGTGAATGATGCTTTTGCCTTGACGCTCGAGGGCACGCGCTTTATTCAACACTTCGAAAGCTGTTTCCGTTCCAAGCCGGGACATGCGGCGGGCTAGTTGTAATGCGTGTTGCGTGGTCGGTGGCATGAGGGCTGGACTCCTAACCAAACCGCACATTATACGCCGGGAAACAACCGCATTTTCCGAAACCTGTAATCGGAGTCGGTGTTCTAAAACAGGTTTGTAGCGTCCCACAAATTCCCGAGGCAAGAGTGGCGCGAAGGTCTCTGGATCGCAACTGATCCACTAGTCCGAGACGCTATGCTCTTCGTTTTGCGCGCGAAGTACGCGGTCGACGGAGTAGGGAGCGCGGTTGCGGGGCTCGTGGTAGTGGCGGACTTGCATTTCTCCCAGCAAACCGATGGCGAGCAGGTTCAGTCCTCCGAGCAGCAGGCCTAGAGCAAGCATCATCAGAGGGCCGTGGGAAGCCATGACGTGTACGTTGCGCAGGAATTTTTCCGCGGCTAGCCAGGCGACCAAGGCGCTGCCGCCGAACATGCTGAGCAGGCCGAAGGTTCCGAAGAAATGCAGAGGCCGGGAAAGGTAGCGCAGCAAGAAGCGGATGGTGATGAGGTCGAAGAAAACGCGGAAGGTGCGGGAGATTCCATAGTGCGAAACACCGCGCTCGCGGTTTACATTACGAATAGGCACTTCGCAGATTGACGCGCCATACCAGGACGCCAACGCGGGAATAAAACGGTGCAACTCGCCATAGAGCGGCACTTGTTCGAGGATCTCGCGGCGATAGGCTTTGAAGGTGGTGCCGAAGTCGTGAATATCGACGCCGCTCAGTTTGGCCATCAGCCAGTTCGCAATGCGGGAAGGGATGCGGCGCATCCAGAAGTTATCGATGCGAACTTTGCGCCAGCCGCTGACGATATCGTAACCGGCCGCAATCTTTTCCAGAAACATCGGAATGTCGGCGGGATCGTGTTGCAGATCGCCATCCATGGCGATGATGTATTCGCCGCGGGCGTGGTCGAAACCAGCGGCCAAGCCGGCGGTCTGGCCGAAGTTGCGGCGGAGTTTGACCACAGTAACGCGGCTATCGACGGCAGCGATTTCGCGCAGCATGGCGAAGGTGTGGTCGCTGGAGCCATCATCCACCAGCACGAGTTCGAAGGTCTCGGCAGCGGCCTCCATCACCGCTTTCAGGCGGTCATAGAGGTCGGTGACGTTCTCCTGCTCGTTGTGCAGGGGGACTACGATGGAATATTTGGGCACAGTCTTTTTATTATATAGCGCCATAGTTCGGGGCAAGCGGAATTTGTTGGGGGACGGTAACCGATGGGTAATCGATGGTCGTTCGTCGACGCATCTTCAGCGGCTAAAGCCGAAGGCATTCTGGCCTCGGCTTATGGCACGCCTGAAGGCATGCCCTGATACGAATCTCACGCTGCGAACCACCCAGGTCAGCGAAGCCTCAACCCTGTTCTTTGAGCTTCAGCCGGGATTTGTTTTCTTCCAGGAACTTCTTAATATCCTCGGCCGCGCCGAGAAGGCGGTTCCACTGCTCGTAATACAGCGTAACGGGAAAACGGCCGAGGCCGTACACGCTAACGCCGCCTTTTTCGCCGACCTTGAAAATCAGGTCGCCGCTGCGCTTCTTGGTGTCTACTTCTTTTTCCAACTGGGATAGACGGGCTTTGAGTTCTTCGTACGTGGGTTCTGACATGCGTTTCCCTCGTGTCTAAGAGTTGATGGCTGCCTGGCACGCCTCGGCGCAACAAACATAACAGTCCACTCCATAGTAACTTGCCGCGCATTGCCTTGTGCAATGCAACGTTATAGGGTAGAAAAGAATCTAGCCCAATGCAGGAACGTATGCGGTCTACTCTTCGATGGTTAGCGTGGCTCTGCCTGTCCCTGATGCTATGGACCGCAGTAGCGGAGTCTACCCACCATCATCCGAACGAGACCGAATCCGCCTCCTGCTCGATCTGCGTAGTTGCACACAGCACAACGCCTGCCGCGAGTTCTGATCAGATCACTCCGTTTTTCTCCGCCATTGGCGTGCTGCAAGAAGAAGAAGTCACCGCGAAGGCCCGGCTGAGTGTTTTTGAACTGGGCGCTCGTGGTCCTCCTGCCGTTTAGGGATTCCTTACAGCTAAACGATCCAGCTCCGGCATCACTGCCGGCCGATCCCTATTCAACGTTTCAGGAGGAATTCATGCGCACTTCATATAAGTGGCGGTTCATCGCCATTGTTTCCGTCATCTTCTTCAGCGCTTCGCTCGGAGCTCAATCGGTAGGAAATTCTGGTTCGATTAACGGGAGTGTAGTTGATCCTACGGGAGCAGTAGTGACCAATGCCACGGTTACGATCCACAATCCGGTAAGCGGATTTGATCGCTCTACTGCCACCGACTCTTCCGGGAAGTTTAATTTCACAAATATTCCTTTCAATCCCTACCATCTGACGGTTATCGCGCAAGGTTTCTCGTCCTATGCCCAAGACGTGGAGCCCCGGTCGGCCGTCCCTGTCTCCCTGGCGATCAACCTGCAAGTGGCGGGAGCGACGACGCAAGTAACAGTCGAGGCCGGAGCAGACTTGGTGGAGAACGATTCCACCTTCCACACCGATGTGGACAGGAACCTGTTCGACAAACTTCCTCTCGAAAGCGCGTCATCCTCCGTCAGTTCGCTGGTAACGCTCGCAACCCCGGGAATTTCGGCCGATTCCAATGGCCTGTTCCATGGACTGGGCGACCATGCGGAAAACTCGTTCGTAGTCGACGGCCAGCCCATCACCGACCAGCAAAGCAAAGTGTTCTCTAATCAGATTCCTCTCGATTCAATCCAGTCGATGGAAGTCATCGCCGGAGCGCCGCCGGCTGAATACGGCGATAAAACCAGCGTCGTCATTAACGTCACGACTCAGTCGGGTCAAGGCGTCACCAAGCCCCATGGCAGCGTGACCGCGTCCTACGGGTCGTTTGGGACTTCCAACCTGGACTTGAATCTTGCTTACGGCGGCCAGAAGTGGGGCAACTACATTTCCGTGAGCGGGCTGAACAGCGGCCGATTCCTCGATCCGCCGGAGTTCGCTGTGATGCACGACAAAGGCAACGAAGAAAATCTGTTCGACCGGGTGGACTACCAGCTATCCGGAGCGGATTCCATTCACTTGAATTTCTCCTATACCCGCTCCTGGTTCCAGACGCCGAACTCTTTCGATGCCCAGAACGCGACTGCATGGAACGGTGTCACCGTGGACAATGCGGGACTCGATCCCAATGGCAATGTAGTAGGACCCGCGGACCAGCGTTCACAGATCAAGACAGTCAACATCGCCCCGTCCTGGACACGATTGATCAATTCGAGCACAGTGTTTACGCTCGGCGCCTTCATGCGGCGGGACCAATACAACTACTATGCCAGCGCCAATCCGTTTGCTGATCTTTCGCCGGATCTTCAGACGGAGACAATCAGCCAGGACAGGACGCTGACCAATGTGGGCCTTCGGTCGAATCTTTCCTATGTCAAAGGAATCCACAACCTGAAGGCGGGCGTCACCTATGAGCAAACGTTCCTGAGGGAAAACGACCCCCTGGGCATCGTTGATCCCACACTCCTGCCGGGACTCACAGACGCGAACGGGCTTCCCTGCTATGACACGGTCAATAACGTCGCCCTCGACTCCCCGTGCACCGACCTGCTTCCCCATGATCTTACTCGTCAGGGCAGCCTCTACACATTTCGTGGGCGCACTGACGTGAAGGAGCTCGCCCTTTACGTGCAGGACGCGATCACCAAAGGGAACTGGGCTTTGAATCTTGGTTTGCGAGGCGATTTCTACAACGGTCTGACCACCCACCGGGAAGCCGAACCACGCCTCGGAGTCGCCTACAACATTAAGCGCACCAACACGGTTTTTCGCGTTTCCTACGCCCGGATACTGGAGAGCCCCTTCAATGAGAACCTGGTGCTGGCCAGCTTAGGATGCGGCGACGCTGTCCTGAATCCGCTCCTTGGGTGTGCCGCATCGGGTATCACCCCGTTTAGTCCGGGATGGAGGAATGAATTCCACGTTGGCGTCCAGCAAGCCCTTGGGCGTTATCTGGTTTTTTCGGGCGAGTACATTTGGAAGTACACACACAACGCATACGACTTTAGTATTCTGGGCGCCACCCCGATCACGTTTCCGATCGAATGGCACAACTCCAAGATTCCCGGATTCGCGGGCAGAGTGAGTGTGCCCAACTACCGCGGGTTTTCTGCGCTGATGGTGTTCTCGAGCGTGGCCGCGCGCTTTTTCGCTCCACAACTGGGCGGAGCCGGAGCTACACCATCGGCGCCTGGCGGGGTTTTCCGCATCGATCATGACGAGAAATTCAACATGACGACGCACTTCCAGTACCAGCCCTGGAGTCGTGGCCCGTGGATGGGATTCAACTGGCGTTACGACAGCGGCTTAGTCGCCGGCGCGGTGCCATTCGGAGATGGGATCAATCCCGTCGATCTGGCTGGCAGCGGCCTGACCGCCGACCAGGAGTTCCAGGCTGGTCTCGCTTGCAACGGTGTGCGGGCGACTCCAACGGTCGCTCTGCCTGATTCGTGCCCGGCATCGCAGTTCACTTCGAACCTGGTTAAGATTCCGGCAGCGGGCACGGAGAACGACGACCACAACCCGCCGCGCATTGCGCCGCGCCATCTTTTCGACATCGCGGTGGGACACGACAACCTGTTCCATGGCGACAAGTACAAAGTCGGTCTCCAACTGACAGCCATTAATGTGACTAACAAGTACGCGCTCTATAACTTCCTTTCAACCTTCAGCGGTACGCATTACGTGACACCGCGGGCTCTCACGGCGGAAGTGGCTTTGCACTTCTAGAAGGCAACATGGAAATAGGCATCTCAGGGGCAAAAGCCTGTATTCGTTTCGTGGGGCCTCG
>WNFJ01548575.1_pt2 | contig 13529 bp, 19 predicted proteins | sample 5400461 | NCBI WGS metagenome assembly WNFJ01 (sample SAMN13153349, study PRJNA577476) | soil metagenome | isolation source: 115 cm saprolite on Douglas fir-dominated hillslope | place: USA:California | collected 2013-09-17 | reverse complement strand
CGCGATCAGCTTCTCGCCGAGCAGCATCAGGCGAAGCGGCGCGCCGTCGCGCGCGAGCTCCGAGGACTGCGCTGCGGGAATCCAATACTGCCGCATCAACTCGCCCATCACGGTTCCGGCGCCAACTTGCGTGAGTTCCCTGCCTTCGATCGCGGTTGTCATCGTATCCTCCCGATGCGGCCGGGGGCCGCCGCCGATTAGACGATATGTTACCACGGACTACTGCGGTTGCCTGCCTGCTGTTACCCCACTTTGATGTGGGCCGCCCGGATCACCTTGGACCACTTCTCGGTTTCCTCGGCGATATGCTTTCCGAAGCCGGACGGCGAACCGGCAAATACGACGGAGCCGAGGTCGGCAAGGCGCGCCTTCAGCTTCGAATCGGCGAGGCCCGCACTGATCTCCTTGTTGAGCTTGTCGACGATCTCGACGGGCGTTTCCCTGGCTTGCCTCGTAGCCGGGCACGAACTCTCCCACGGTCGGGAGATCGGGCAGCGCCAGCGAGCGCGTCGTCGTGGTCACGGCCAGCGCGACAAGTTTGCCGCCTCTGACGTACCCGATCGACGAGGACAGGGGGCTGAACATCACCTGCACCTGTCCGGCGAGCAGATCTGTGAGTGCGGGCGGCGAACCGCGATAGGGCACGTGCACCATGTCGACGCCGGCCATCATCTTGAACAACTCGCCGGCCATATGAGGCCCGGTTCCGATGCCAGCCGACGCCATGTTGAGCTTGCCCGGATTGGCCTTGGCGTAGGCGATGAATTCGGCAACCGTTTTCGCCGGAAACGATGGATGCACCTCCATGCAGTAGGTCTCGTGGCTAATGCTCGCAACCGGCGCGATGTCGCGGATAAAATTGTAATTGAGCTTTTCGTAGAGCGTCGCGTTGACCGCGTTCGCAAGCGAGACCAGGAGCAGCGCATACCCATCGGCGGGCGCGTCCACCACGGCCTCGGTGGCGATGTTGCCACCGGCCCCGGGCCGGTTCTCAACGACGAACTGCTGGCCGAGCCGTTCGGACAGCCATTGCGCCAGCAGGCGCGCTGCGATGTCGGGCGCGCCGCCAGCGGCGAAACCGACGATGATGCGCACCGGCTGCGCCGGATAGGCTTGCGCGCTTGCCACATGCGAGACGGCTGGAAAACCGATAGCGACCGCAGCTAGCTTCAGGAACTGGCGACGCGGAAGTTTCATGACTTCTCCCAGGCAGCACCAAATTATCGCACTTTCCGCGCCTCTGAAAGAGAGAACGATATCAGCTCACGGCGCACTTGGCTGACGTCGGTGTTTCGGCGGATGGCCGCTTTTGCGCCGATGCTGTTGAAAAAGTCCGTTGATCGAGGTGAATGAGATTATGAGGCAATTAATTTTTTCACGGGCATCGGATCGAGATTGAATATCCGTGCCGCGTTCAAGCCCAGAATATTGCGCTTGGCCTGCTCGCTCAAGAACGCTAGATCGACAATTGCTTGAGGCAGATCGAAGTCATAATGGGGCCAGTCCGATGAAAACATCAGCTGGGTCTCTGCCTTGATCATCTCAAGGGTATTTTCCAGTGCTTTTGGATGTGTCGTTTCCATCGGCTGGGTCGTGTAAAAACAGTTCTGATTCATATATTCGCTGGGCATTCGCTTCAGCTGCGGAGCCTCAGAGGGGCGCATCAGGTACTGGTCATCGAGCCGCTGCATGAGGAAGGGCACCCAGGCTAATCCGCTTTCAACCCATACCGCCTTGAGTTTGGGGAACCGCTCGGGAATCCCGTTCAGGATCCAGTTCGTCATGTGGACCATGTTACACCAGACAAAGCCCAGCGCGTGCATTCCGAGAAATCGGTTGACGGTCGCGAGAGACTGATCCTGCCAATGATAGCCTGCGTGGAACGCCAGCGGTTTGCCGCGCTCCTCTATCATGGAATAAAGACGCATATAGTCGTTGTGATGCACCGGCTTGTTGCGGGTACTCGTCACGCAGAAGCCGATGACACCCTTCTTGTCGCCCAATTCCTCGACGGTCCGCTCGGCCTCTTCAGGGGTGTTGAACGGCAGGTAGATCAGGGATTTTATCCTGTCGTCCCCGGACAGGATTCGCTCGATAAGCCAGCGATTATAGGCGCCGCCAAGCCATACTTCCATTTCCGGTTGTGGATGCATGCCGAGAAACAACATGGGCGTCGGGAATACCACCATGTTGTCGATGCCGAGTGAATCCATCGCCCGGCGCGTCAAGATGACGTCACGATGGACATCGGTCTCCTCTACGATTTCCCTCTGGCCATCCTGATGCGGGATCCGTCCGCCTACCGACTGATAGCGAAGTCCAAGGTCGCCGTTCAGTCCATATGGCGGCGCGCCAACCCGCTCTGCCTGGAATCGTATCGCGTTGTCCCGGACAACGGGATCCTCGATGTAGGTGACGATTTCCTTCCAGGACACTGTTTCAACGTGGTGGGCATCGATGTCGCAAATGAACCAATCCTGCAGACCTCGCTTGATCGCGTTGCGCCTGGCGTGCGCGAGTACGTCCCGCGTGTCCGTATGAACGTCGATCTGCTGTACGGCCGAATATTGCGGCCCGATCTTGCCTTGAATATTCATGATTGTTCCCCTGGGGAATATGTATCCTCGTCCGGACGGCGTCGATACCAGAGCGCAAGCTCCATCGGACCGAGGTGCAGCGCACGCAGCATTTCTGAAACCGCCGACAGAAGCTCGGTAGGGGTCATTTCGCTGTCCCGATGGCCGGCGATCGGCGGAAACGTTCTTTCTTCTCCGTCGGATTTCGCAACATAGAGCCGAATGGCGGCAGTCAGGATCTGCGCGACGGCTTCGTCGGAAACGCGGTAGGCTTCGTTCTTCTCAATCAACTCCCGCGATGCGCGGAGCAGTTCGGGGGCTGCGGTGTCAATCCAGCCGTAGAGATCGTTTTTCCGGTCTTTTTCAGACTCGAACATAGATCTCGCCTTCCCTGATCGTCATATCCGCTTTGCGCAATCTAACGCGGCTATTGCCCTGGTGGAGTCCAGTTTTGATGCTGTATTCATACCCGTGCCAGGGACACACGATGTTGGTTTCGGATTGGTCGTACGCCTGGGAGCGGATTGTTCGATCGTCCGCCACGGGCTCAATCACGCGCTTCATAATGCGCCCTTGGCAAACCGGTCCAGCGCGGTGGGCACAGCGGTTATGCCATGCAAAAAATTCACCATCGATCTTGAAGATGCCGACCTCTGACTCTCCACACTCGACAACCTTCCGGTCGCCATCCGCGTAGTCAGTCACTTTTCCCGCCGAGTATTCGGGCATGCGTCACTCCCAGTCCAGAAGAGACGGGCGCAGACCAATAACAGAATGCTGCTCTAACCCGTCCCGTGTCAATCCAGAACAACCGCGCAAAGCTGCGCGAAATTCCGATAGACCGCCAAGAGGCATATGTAGCTACAGCGCGCACCGGCAGGCTGATGCTGCTTGCGAGCTCGAGCGCCGCGCCGGCTGGGATTTTCGGCGCCTCCTCACAGCATCGCAAACGCGCTGGATACGATCGCCACCGGCTTGGCGTCGGCTGAACCGAACAAGGTGGCACGGCCGAAGCTCATGGTGCGCCCCAGGCGAACCACCCGCGCGTCGGCCAGCACGTCCGACGAGGTGACGGCGCGCATGAAATGCGTGGTTTGATCGACCGTCGTCATCGGTCGGTAGCCGCGGTTGGCGGCGAGTATCGCGAACACCATGGAGGTATCGGCGAGCGCCATCAGCGCCTGGCCGCAGACGATGCCGCCGTGCCGGCACAAGCGCTCGGAGAAGGCCATGCGCAGGATCGCCCCCGGCTGCCAGTCGGCCGCAGCATCTGATGGAGGAGCGTATTCGATCCGCTCGATCGACAGCCCGAGGTCCTGCACCCACGGCGCAAACACATCGCCAAGCACGCGCCTGGCTTGCTCGATATCGAATTCCGCCGCCTGTGTTTCCCGTTGCATGAAGCTTGCTCCTCACCAGCGCTATAGCACCGGATCGGCTTCATGCTGAACTTCTTTCAACGATTTAATTCCGATGTTGGTCTTTTTGAAACTGACGCCCATCTTCGCACCGTCGACCCACTCTCTCCTGCAACGACGGAATACCGGATTGCCGAAACTGGTCAGCATGAGAAAAAACTCACTCAGTTCGGCGGCACGACCGGTTAACTCAATCTGCGCTGCGGCGTCGGAAATATCAATCAGAGAGCACTCATCACACCATGTCCCATCTATCGTCATCACTCTGACCTCAAGCGGCCGCTCGAACTTGACATGAGGCGCGTCGTTTCGGTCGTTGGTTCTCATCATCATCGACTTTCGGGGGGTACTCGAGCTGCGGGTTTTCCGGTGTACTCCCTCATGCTCTCTATCTAAAGCTGAGCAGCCTTAATCGATCGTGAAATCTGAAATGCATGCCCGGTCTGCGGCAATCCGGGGTCTGGCCACCACTCTAGTTGGCAAGGCAGGGCGCCAACAACACGCAGACCGAGCCGCTGCTGATTTGCGTTAACGTACTGTTAGGGTCAACAGCTGGAACTGTTCCTGATCAACCAACCATTATCGCAACCGTCGATAGATTGGAGACGAAACACATCCAAAGACCGTGAGAGCGATGAGCCTTGCTGCTGCACTGATTTACTGGGTCATTATTTCGGTTTGGCTCGCGGTTCTCGCGACCGTGTGCGTGGCGTTCATACGCAACCCCCGGACCTTCGGTGCGGTGCGCCTGTTGCTGTCCGTCATCGTGATCGACACCGTTCGCAATATCATTGAGAACCTGTATTTCGGTTTGTACTTCGGCGGTCAATACGGGCTGTTTCCGGCCTCCATTGTCGGAGTGCTGGGCAATCCTGCCTACCTCATTCTTCCGAAGGTAATGAACGTCGTGGCGGCTTGCGCGGTGCTCGGCCTCCTCGTGCTGCGCTGGCTTCCATTGGCCTCCAGGGAACGCGCCGATGCCGATGCGGACATAAAGCAGAAGGCGCAGGCCTTGAACCAGGAGGCGGAAGAACGGCGGCGGCTGTTTGAGACATCACTGGATTTGATCCTGGGGGTAAGTCCGAGTTCGTTAGCGACCATCGGCTACCGGCCCGACGAAATGATCGGCCATAGCGGCGCGGAATTCATCTACCCCGAAGATCTCGAAGGGACACGCCGCGAAATGCAGCTTGCGCGCACAGGCCGGCATATGCGCAACTTCGAAACGAGGTACGTTCACAAGAGCGGGCGAATAGTTCCCCTGGCGTGGTCAGGCGTGTGGTCCGAGCCCGAGCAAAAGCATTTCTTCTTCGGCCGGGACATGACCGAAAGGAAGGCAGCCGAGGAACAGCTCCGGCAGCTGGCTCATTTTGACCAACTGACGGGGCTCCCCAACCGCGTCAGCTTGCATAAGGACATCGACACCCTATTGAAGGAACGGGCAGGCGATCCGGCCCGTCCGATAACCATTGCGACACTCGATCTCGACGGGTTCAAAGACGTCAATGACACGCTTGGTCATCCGGTTGGTGACAGACTTTTGCAGGAAGTCGCGCGGCGGCTGACATCCGTATCAAATAAAACCCGTGTCTATCGGCTGGGCGAAGACGAATTCGTCCTTCTGCTTGAGAATTGCGGCGATCCATTGGTCGCGACCGACGTCATAAACACTGTCCTTAAACGCCTTACCGCGCAATTTGACCTCGATGGCCACCAGGTATTTATCGCCTTGAGCGCGGGCCTAGCGATTGCGCCTGCCCATGGTTCGAACGTCGACGACTTGCTCGCCAATGCCGAGCTTGCGCTCTCTGACGCCAAGGCGGCCGGCGGACGGTGCTACCGTCTGTATGTCCCGACCTTGCGGGCGCGGGCAAAACGTCGCCGTGAACTCGATACAGAGCTGCGGCGCGCTTGCGTGAACCAAGAGTTCGTCTTGTATTTCCAGCCTCAGGTACGATCGAGCGACGGCGCCGTGATCGGCGCCGAAGCTCTGCTTCGCTGGCAGCATCCGGACCGAGGGATTTTGGCGCCGGGAGCATTCATCGACGCGCTCTGCGAAAGTGCCGTCGCGATAGAAACCGGCCGGTGGATACTGACGACCGCGTGCAAGACGGCGGCCTCGTGGCGTGCAAAAGGTCTGCCCGCCATTCGCATGGGCGTGAATCTTTTTCCCGCCCAATTCCGTAACGGCTCGCTGCTGCAGGATGTCGAGCATGCCTTGTCCGAAAGCGGCCTGCCTCCCGAAGCCCTTGAGCTTGAAATCACCGAGAACATCGCGCTCGGCCGGGAGGAAGGAACGCTATCCCCGCTGAAGGCGCTGCGAGCCAAAGGTATCGGCATCGCATTCGATGACTTCGGCACCGGTTATGCGTCGCTGAGCTATCTGAGGCGGTATCCGATCACGCGAATCAAGATCGACCGCAGTTTCATCCAGAAAATCGGTACGCAATCCGCCGGGGAGGACACGGCAATCGTGCGCTCGATCATCGTGATGGGCCGCAATCTCGGACTTGAGGTCATCGCCGAAGGCGTCGAAACCACCGCCCAAGCCGATTTCCTGAGGGCGGAAGGTTGCCCGGAGCTGCAGGGGTTTCTGTTCTCGAAGCCGCTTCCGGCCACCGCACTTGAAAACTATCTGCGGTCATGCATTTTTGATGGGCCCGAAGCGGATTGCCAGCCGCGTTTGCTTGGGTAGCCCACGGCCGGCTAGATGCATGAAGAAGTTTCCAAAGACGTACAGCGACCCATTGGTGTAATGGACACGCGCCCGCGCGGCTTGAAAATGCCCGACTTGAGGCCGTATGATGAGGGCGTGGGGAGTGGCGCGGCCATGTTCAGGCGATTGATACTGATTTTCAGCGTGATCGCGCTGGGTCTCGCCCTCAGTGGCTGCACCAAATGCGGTCCGATCTGGGACGACTGGGTGCAATCGCCGAAAGCCTGCAAGTCGGACCATTTGTAACGCCAAGGCTCTGCTAACGCCAAGGCGCTGCTAACGCCAAGACTCTGCGTGGCATCGGGGTTTGCGCGGTGGTATGTTGCAGCGAAGTGCAGGGAGTATTCCATGAAGGTTTTCGGCTCGGCGGCGGTCATCGTTTTGTTGGCAGGGCCGGCTTACGCACAGCTGGCCACCCCCAACATCAATTTGATCCCGGAGTTGCAATCCAAAACGCCGGAGGAGAAGGAAGCCGAGGCGGCGAGGGACAAGGCCTACAAGGAATCGCTGAGGAAAATCCCGGACGCCAAGGTCTCTTCCGACCCGTGGGGCAATGTGCGGGGCACGGAGACGCCGAAGACATCCGCTCCCGCAAAACCGCGGACCAAGACCGGCAGCACGACAAACTGAAACCGAACCGTCATAGTCTGATCCAACTGCAGTTGGATCAGACTATGACGTTATTTTTTGCTTGAGCATGACCTCCGGGCAAACGCTTTGCGTGTGTCCCGAAGGAAAACCGGTTCCCACTTTGCGCCAACGCGGCCCGTGGAGTCCGGATCATGCCCTAGGCCAGCGCGGCCGATTGATCGACCAGCGTTTCGTAGCATTCGCAGGATATCCGCAGCAGCGCGGGCCGGTCCAGGATCTTGATCACGCCGCGCGAATAGGTGATCGCGCCTGCGGCTTGCACCTTGCTGGCGACTTCCGTCACCGAGGTGCGCCTCACGCCCAGCATTTCGGCGAGAAATTCCTGCGTCAAGGGAACGGTTTCGCTTGCCGCACGATCCGCGGATTGCAGCAGCCAGCGGCAAAATCGCGCCTCGATCGAGTGCAGCGCATTGCAGGCGGCCGTGACCCGCGCCTGCGACAACAGCACCTCATTGTAGCGGACGCAGAGATTGCGGACGGGATCGCTGGCGGCGGCGGCAGTCCTGAAATTGGGAGCTGGGATCCTGGTGCAGGCCATCGGCATCTGCACGACGGCGCGGACCAGCGATTTGTACAGGCCAAGCCCGGCCATCGCTCCGACCACGCCCTCGCGGCCGACGGTCGCGGTCTCGATCGCCTTGCCGTCGCGCAGCACCGTGAGCAGCGACAGCATGCCGTAATGGGGGAAGTAGATCTGGTCAACCTCGTCGCCGGCTTCACTCAACACAGCGCCCTGCTGCAAGTGGACCGTCGCGAGATGCGGAAGCAGGCGATCGAAATGATCGCGCGGAAGCGAGGCAAGCAGCTTGTTGTCCAAGGGGTGACCGGCGTTTGAAAAGGCTAATACCACTGCGATATCCCGCCCGGTCGGTCGGGCCGATTTTTCCGCAGGGGGTGGGGGGATGGGCACTCCGAGAGGGCGCTCTCCGCGGGAAGCCTCTATATAGGGACAACCAGGGGACGTTGTCGGTCCGGTAGCCGTCATAGCGTCAATTCCGTTTGGGCTTGAACCCGTAACGGCTTAGGCAGGAAGGCTTTCGCGGATCGAGACCCGTTGTCGGAAAACGGACGCAGCGGAGGATGGGTGTGGTTTCCCTTGCTCTATCCGACCTGGCTGATCAATCGATGCTTCTTGTCGGTCCTCGGGACAACGGCGGTATCGCCGAGCAGCCGATCGAACTCCAGTCTCGAGATGTCGTAGCATTCGCAGGCTCGCTGCCGCAGAGCCTCCTGGTCGAGGATCGTGACGTGGCCGCGCCGATACTGGATGAGCCCGGCCCTTTGCAAGCTACCCATCACATCGGTCACCGTCGTTCGCCGGACACCGAGCATCATCCCCAGGAATTCATGGGTGAGCAAAAAATCGTCCGCAGGCATCCGGTCGCGCGTCATCAAGAGCCAGCGGCAACAACGCTGTTCAACCTTGTGGAGGTGGCTGCATGCCGCCGACTGCGCGACCTGGTTGAAGAAGGCATGGGCATAGCGAAGCATGATCAGGTTCAATGTCGGGCTGCGTTCGAGTTCGCCGTGGAAGAAACGGGCGTCCAGACCGAGGGCCGTTCCAGGAACCTGTACGTAGACCGATGACGGCGCGGCGCGGTCGCCGAGACAAACCGGCAATCCCACGATCCCTTCGTTGCCGATCGTGCCGACCTCCGCACTGGCGCCTTCGGCCGTCGTGATCACGAGCGAAGCCACGCCGTCGATGGGGAAATACACATGCTCGATCGGACGCGATGCCTCATAGAGGCTTTTTCTGTAATCGAACACGACCTGCGACAGATGCGGCCGCAACCGCTCGTAATCGCTGTCCGACAACAGCGAAAGAAGCCGGTTGGTTCGTCGATCGCGCTCGGGCATGGCTTTGCCTCTCGTGTTTGATGACTGCTCCATCGCCGATGGCGATAAGCCGGTCAGGCAGCGCCAGAATCCTCCGAGCCGGCGTTTCGTATCGGGGTTTCCTGATCTTCTATCGCGGCGGCTTGTGCAGCGTATTGATCGGCGACCTCGAGAAGGCGATCGCGCAAATTCAAGTCGGTGGAATCGCGCGCGAGGCGGCGGCAACGCTCGGCCTGTTCGCGAAGCTGTAAAGACTGCGCCATCGGACTCACTCGCTGCGAGGCGGGAATCCCCCTCGGGGCTCTCAGTCGCCGGCGCCTGAGGATCGTTGCCGGCAATGATCAATTGTACCGACTTTATGTCCGGTAAGCGACTCATTTCCTCTTTCCGGCACGGCGGCAGGGGACTCGGATTAGTTCCTGCGGGGCTATATTAGAGAGGTCGTTATTGTGTTCGGAGTTGCGGCATGGCCTTTCGCCCGCGCGATCTCGCCGACCGGATGGCCGGACGGCGCAAGCTCGATGACGGCTATCTGCGCGAAACATTCAGCCTGCCGCGCGACAAGGCGCGGGCCAAGGCGCGCGATTTCCTCACCCGCTATCCCAAGGCCGCCTATATGAGTTCCGTCGAAAGCTGGCGCGAACTGCCTGACGGCGACATCGAATTCACCATGCGGCGGCTGCCGAGCGCCGATTAAGGTTGCTTTCGGGTAACCCGGTGTTGCCCCGGGCGATGCTCCAACCCGCTACGATTGTTAACTTTTTTCGATGAGAGGTATTGAAGTATTTTTTCGCCTGGCTTCGCTCTGAGGAAACGGATGGCGAGACACCGCAAAGACCTCGGCGCCCGCAAGCATGTCCGGGTCGATCTGTACAAGCAGGGATTTCTGATTCCGGCACCCGACGCGCCATGGATCGAGTGCCTGATCGTCGATGTTTCCGAGGAGGGCGTTTCCCTGGATGTCGGCGCGCTGGCGGTGCCGGACCTTTTCGGCCTCTCATTCACGCCCGGCGGCGAGGTTCTCCGGGTGTGTTCGCTGGCCTGGCGCAAGGGCGAACTGATCGGCGCCGAGTTCGTCACCGCGCAAGAGCTTCGGCAGGGCTTTGAACCGGCTGAGGCCGATCCGAAGCTTCAGAAAGCGCCGGCCGGCTGAAGCGGCGTTCGCCGCGGTCCAGTCCGGCGATTCCGCCACGATCTCCATTGGGTCATTCGCTTTCGGTAATCCGGATCAGTCCGTCGCCGGTGACGACAGCGCCTTTGGCGGTCACGGCGACGTAGCCAAGGTTAACCAGCTTTGCCAGATGCGGAGCCGGTATCTTCGGGTCGGGTGAGGCAATCGCGACCTCGATCAACGAGGCGAACTCTTCGGGCGTCAAAAGCTTCGGCGCATGGACGGTCATCGGTGAACTCTCGGGTTGGGCGAGCGGATAGTCCGAATTATGGCTGCACCGGGGCGGCCTTGCTTGTGAGAGAGCCCCGAACTGCGTGGTCCGCGCCTCAATGTCAACGTCGAAGGGTACCCGTCACGATGTCCGGATAATCGAACGAGGCGCCAACCGGGGCGGATTTACTTCGGCGGCCGTAGTTCGCTCCTGATCCAGCCGGACGCGCTGGATTTAAGCGGATCCGACGCCAACACCAGTTCATCGGTGTGTGCGCACTTCAGACATTTGAATGTGCGGTGCTCGAAGCCTTGCGGCCCGTCCGAGACGGCGACCGTTATCATCCGCGCTTGGCATTTGGGGCAACGCGGACGGTGGATCGGCAACAGCTCTGGATCGGGTTTTTTCCAGCTGCCCATGACGGCAAAATAGCGCCGGCTTTGAATATCCGTCTGTCCGGTTCCGGACATCGAATCTCTAAATTTATGGCCCTCGATCGAACGCAACGCCGATGCGTTTTGCCTTGCGCCAGATGATGTGACAGGGCCGCTTCAGTTCATCTGTCCGGACAACCAGCGTGAATCGGTCCGGAATATAAAGCGGGCTCAGAACTTCGAGCGCTGCCCCGGTTTCTGAAACGTTGCGCACGATACAGTCAATTGCGTCGCCGCCAATCTCAATTGAGCCGGCCTTCAATATACGGCGACGCGTTGCGATCCGGTGATGGTCCATCGGGCTGAGATACGCTGAAATTCTAAGCTTTCCATAAACGGCAGCCCCGTATTTCCACGGAGAATGGTTAGTGTTCTATTAAGGCGCGGGCGAAAGCGAACTTAGAACTTAAGAGTGGGCTGTGGCATTAGCGAAGAGGCCGCGCGAGGCAGGCTACTGCGGCTTGCCGTCAAACCGCGCAATCCTGCGGTCGCGCTGCCAAAGTTCGATGTCATGCCCGTCGATGAACTGCTTTGCGGATTCGATCGCAGCATTGTCGCCGGGGCAATCGAGCTGAATCGCCCTCACGAAATGGCCGTCGTCGCCAATGACATAAACTCGATAGTCGGTCATCTGCGCCACCCCTGTCGCAGAAGAAGAATGGATTTATGCGATCAGAAAAACCGCAGGACGTCTGTTCGGTCCCGGACTCGAAATGAAAAAACCTGTTCTTAACTAGGCCGTGCTGTGGTCAGCGGAACAGATGGCGGATGGTGCCTGACTCCTCCTCGACTTCCGGCCGCCACGCTGTCTCTAACCGAGGCAGCCTTACTTCCGGTCCTTCAGGACGCGATCGATCTCACGTTCTGCCAGTTTGATTGCAAACGCTCGACTTACCGGAGTTACACCGGATTTGTTTCTGCCGTCGTCAAATCTGACTTCCCATCGCCACCCGCTGCCATCGGTCAGTTGAACGACGGAGTATTCTACTCCCCTGTATTCCATAAAACCGATTCCGCACCCGAGCAGAGTTGGACATACGGCAAGATGGCGGCCCGGTATGTTCACTTGTGAACTTAACGACCTCAATCAGGGCCTCAAATATGGAAGGGGGCCAAGGTAGGCCACCCAATCAGCGGGGGGGCTTCACCTTCTTCGGCGCAAGCGCCCTGTCAATCAGCCGCTCGACCGTGCTCATGGCAGCCGCCCGCGTTTTGTCTGTGCCGGATCTGGCGGTCTTTTCATCCAGGCGAACCGTCCATTTCCATGTGCCGGGCTCGACACCTTGGACAATCGTGTACTGCTTGCCGCGATATTCCACCTCAAACCAACGAGCGGCGCGACCTGTCGTTCGCGAAAGAAAGCGGCTGGCGCTGAGGAACAATTGGCAAATGCCGAAAATTGCGTGGCGGTGCCGTTGCTGCCGTTCGGCACGTACACGTATTGGCCCCCGACCGGCCTCAGCCTGGCCCCGGCTGGGGCCGTTTCTTTTGGCGCTCGGGCAGTGCAATGAGAAGCCGCCAACTGCGGCGGCCTTATGCGGTCGGCGTCCCGGTATTGAGAAGCTGGGAAACGGCAGTGACGAGTTGCGCGGGCGCGAACGGCTTGGTCAAAAGAATGCTGTTAGGAACGCCCTGCGAGGCCCATTGGTCGGCGTGTGCAGCGGTGATGTAGAGGACGGGGAAAGCCGGGTCGATCTCTCTGGCTCGCCTTGCGACCTCCCATCCGTCGATCCGGCCCCGCAGAGTGATGTCCGTCACGAGCGCGCGGTATTTGCCTTTTTCTCCCTTTAGCAGGGTGACCGCTTCTTCGCCGGAAGGCGCGATAGCTGGTTCAAAGCCGCCCGCGGCAAGGGCATCCTCAATGACGACCTGAATTGGCGGATCGTCTTCAATAACCAGGATAACAGGCTGATCTTCCAACGCTCTACTCCCCGACTGCCCGGCGCGAATACATCACGCCGGAGCGGCGGATTGGTTCCAGCCTTTACCTACAAAAATGTACTCATGGCTTTGGCGCAACACCCGTATTTCTGCTGGACTCGACCGCAGGCGCTAAGGGCGCGTTAAGCAAATCTGGACAGTGCGCTCAGGAAAATAGGCCGCTACGGGCCGAAACAAGGCCAGCGCCGAATGACCAACATGGAGAAAGACGCGCAGGGCACCCTGGAAATCGAAGGGTCAATGAAAGAGGCCGCCAACCGAGGCGGCCCTACTCGAATATTTTCTCGGGCTGCACCGTGAGACGCAGTGCCACTTCGGTTGAGCCGTCGAAAACTTCGAGCAGATGACCGCAGAGCAGGCAACGAAACTCGCCCTTGGTCCCGACCCTCGAAACCAACTCTATCCGGCGATAGCCGGCCTTGCATTCGAGACAAGTGACGTCGGATTTCCGCATCAGCCGAGTATGCGCTGCGGGGCGCCTGTTTTCCAGTGCTCCTGTGAGGGGGTTGGATGCCCAGACGTCCGCCGAGGGGTAGCCATCATGAAATTGAGTGGTGATTGGCACGATCTTG
>WNFJ01632347.1_pt1 | contig 13536 bp, 9 predicted proteins | sample 5400461 | NCBI WGS metagenome assembly WNFJ01 (sample SAMN13153349, study PRJNA577476) | soil metagenome | isolation source: 115 cm saprolite on Douglas fir-dominated hillslope | place: USA:California | collected 2013-09-17 | reverse complement strand
CAACCCGCTAGCCAAGGCAGACAAGGTGATCAGTGGGGTAGCGGGGCCTCTGTCGGCTTCGTTCAGAAAGCTCTGGACTTTTCCGTACTCCTCGGGTGCAAAAAGCCCTTTCGGCATTGCTCCACGCCGCACCGCCGGGTTCAAAGCAAATTGTTCGCCTTTGATCGACTTTATCCGCATCCCCGATGTCCTAACGAAGGCCCGCGCACAAGAAGCCTTCAGCAGCACCTCTGAAATCCAGTTACAGTCCATACCGTTTAGCTGGAAGGCGCTTTCTAATTCCTCTGGCGGGCCAGTCCGCGAAGCGGCCGACCGGCCGTGGCTCCGGTGAGACGTCCTTGCTCATATTCCAACTGCCCGTTCACAAAAACGTATTCCATTCCCAGTGATGCCTGATTGGGTTGCGCATAGGTGGCACCGTCACTGATTTTCGCAGGATCGAAGACTGTGATATCGGCGAAGAACCCAGGCTTAAGGAGCCCACGACCAACTAGACGCACACGTTGCGCCGGCAGCGATGTGATTTTTCGGACGGCCGTCTCGAGAGGTAGCAAATGCAAATCGCGTGCGTAGTGCCCAAGAAAACGGGGCATCGAGCCCCACCCGCGTGGATGGGTATGGGGCTCGAAAAGCAACCCGTCCAGCGCAGTCACGTTGGCATCGAGGCCAATGCTCGCCCACGGCTGTTTAAGGCCGTATTGCAGGTCCGATTCACTGGCCATAAAATATAGCGCTCCAGTCTGACCGCGATCGGCCAAGATGAAGTCGAACAACGCGTCCATTTCTGGTTTGTGCTCGTCTCGTGCCATCTCGATAACTGTCTTTCCGGTATATTTCTTCAAATCCGGATTCGAGACTGAAGAAATCATCACCCCTGCGCCATCGCCACAGTAGTAATACAAGTTCTCCCAATCCTGGTGTGGCGCGCCCATTTCCTGCGCAATGCGCTTGCGGGTCGCATGGTCGCGAAGCCGTTCGAGCAACTTGTCCACGCCACCATCTGCCGCCCATGGAGGAAGTGCGGAAGACAAGGCTGTTCCGCCAGCGACATAGGGATACATATTTGCGGCTATGTCCAGGCCGGAGTCGCGCGCAGCTTGTATCTTTGAGATGAGATCGGGCATATGGCTCCAGTTCGACTTGCCAGCAACTTTGAGATGAAATATCTCGACAGACAGACCGGCTTCGCGGCCAATCCGGATAGCTTCGTCCAGCGCCTGCATCTCGCTTTGGCCTTCGCTGCGCATGTGTGTCGCGTAGATTCCCCCGTAGTGAGCCGAGACCTTGGCCAACGCGATTAATTCGTCTGTCTTCGCATAGTGGCCCGGGGGATAAATCAGTGAACTGGAAATGCCAAGAGCGCCCTCTTGCATGGCTTGCGCTACCAAAGATTCCATTTCCTTTAATTCAGCAGGGCTTGGTGGCCGATCTACGTCGCCCAGAACGGCTTGACGGACCTGCGCCGCGCCGACATAGGTGCCGAGGTTTATTGGGGTGCCTTTCTTCTCCAGGCGTTGGAAATAGCCGTCCAGGTCGGCCCAGTCGACCGTCACGTGGTAGTGCTCTAGGGCCGCACGCATCGGGGCCAGCGTGCGCTCGTTCTGAGGCGCGATCGAGGCGCCTTCCCCGGTAATTTCGCTGGTGATTCCCTGGGAGAGTTTGCTCGGAGAGCGATCGTCGATAAGCAGGGCCACCTCCGACTGTCCCAGCATGTCGATAAATCCTGGCGCTACAACGAGGCCCGTGGCATCGATAACCCGCTTCGCTGATGCTTCTTTGAGATTGCCGATCGCAACAATCCGGTCACCGGCTACGCCCACGTCCCCCGCATACCAAGGGTTGCCCGTGCCATCGAGGACGCGGCCGTTCTTGATGATGACGTCGTAGTTCGTTTTGGATTGTGCTGACGGAAGCGATTTCGCGGCAAAAACATCTGTGATCTGCTCCCAGCTCTTTGCGCGCGGCCAGGCAACCGCGGCGGCGAACAGAACGATAAGCATGTGAAGGCCGATGAGGGCCTTGGTGATGAGTGCAAGACTCTGTTGGCGACGAAATCGAGCTTTGATTGTCAATGCGTAGCTCCCGTGGTGATGCGCGGCCTAAGAATCTCAGAGATCAGATCCGGATTAGCATTCCGTTCGAGTCGGGGGTAACTGGCTCCAGCGTGATCGTTGATTGCAACCGGAAAGGTCACCAATCCGTTCTGTACCGACAAGTTTATGGGGATGGATGAGTTGTGATCGGCCGCAATCGCGTCGCGGAAAACCTGTGGCGACCATCGGCGCTGATTTACTGTCAACAACTTCATGCCAGGACCCAGGCCGGCTTTCCACGCGGGAGAGTCGCGGACAACATCCAAGACGGTGCCGTCCTCCTGCGAGAGAAAGCCCAGAGAAAAGCGCTCTTCGACGGTGTGATGAATCTCGTCCCTGGCGGCCTGCACGGAACCTGCGGAATCTCCATACGCAAGGGTCCATCCGCTCGAAGTCAACCCCTCCAGTGGAACTCGATCAGTTCCAATTGCATTCAAGCGGGTCACAAAGAAGGTTTTCCAATCGTAAGGTGCTACGACGGCAAGTGCTGTTGTTACATGTCCCAGGACGTACGTATCGGTCGCAAGAGGTGCGCTCTGCGGTCCAAAGAAAGCGCGACAAAAATCGTCGAGGGAACGCTGTCCCTGGGTCTTCTGCCGAATGATGGTGTCAGCTTCCAACCAGATGAGCAGCGACTCGTCGTAGTAGTCCATCGAACGCCGCAATGATTGCCACTGCTCGGGGGCACCGTAGAGGAGCTGAGCCGAAACCGCGGTATCTTCCAAGGTGCGCCACTCCCGTCCAGACCGATGATCCATGAGCGCGGCAAGCAACGCGACATAGTCGCGTGCCTCCTGAGGCGTGAAAATGCCGGAGCGGGCAGCGAGAACCCAATTCAGATATCGAGTAAGACCTTCGTAAACCCACAACAGGTCACCCACTTGTGGTTCCTGAAAATTGCGCTTGGCCAAACCGAGCGGACGGCGGTACTTGCCATTCCAGGAATGTACAAACTCGTGAGGCAAAAGATAGCCATAGCTTAGGCGCAGAGCCTCGTCGCAGAACAATCGAGCCCCCACACGGTTATCACTGGACTGCTGATGTTCGATCCCATCGTTGCCTAATTCGTCGCTGAGAGCCAATAAGAAACGGTACTGGTCGAAATGGAATCCGCCGAATAGCGCTCTCGCCTCGGCTATCAACCGACGAAGCCACGCCTCCCACTCCAAAGTGACATCCAAAGCGCCAGGAACATCGGCGGCAATATCCACAAACACTGGTGGGGTTGAGGTCAGTGCCAGTGTCCTGAAGTATTCTCCGGAGAGCAGCGGGGAGTCCACCAAAGTCGTCAGCGAGAGCTGCCGGAATTCGACAACGCCATTTTCGGTTCTGATCGGCGACATCGAGCAGGCGAACTTCCATCCTAGCGGAAGCCGAATCTGGGCGCGGGTAAGGACTTTGTCCGTTGCCGCACCTTGTGGATAAAGCACCACTTCGTTCCATTCAAGAACGAAGAGCCGGGCGGTTGACGCACCCAGGTCAGCATTGGGCCGTCTAGGGGCGACAACGTCCATCGCGACGTGAAGCACGCTGACACCAACAGGAACAACAAGGTGAAAAGCGAACATATCGACAGGGTCGCGCGTCCACTCGATGGGCTGACCATTGTGACTTATTTTCAGACGAACGATATTGTTCAGCGGTCCGACAGGGGCGTGATAGCCCGGAATCCACTTTGGGTAAACGAGTGTGAGTGGACCGGGCTGCACTGGAATGGCCAGTTCCGAATGAAAGAGCCCGCGACTGATATCCGTTGCGTCGACGAAGAGTGAAATAGGCTGGGCTGGTGCAGCAAATACTGTCTGTCCGCAGGTGATGAACACCAGCACGAATAGCATCAGAGAGTACCCGAGAGAATTCTCGGTTTTGGTTCTGAGCTTCCCGGAGGTGGAGCTGGCCATCTTGACTCGCCGTGATCGAAACCGGCTGGCGTAGCTACTTTGCATCGGTCTTTCTTGTCAGCTCGGCATAAGATGCCAGTGCGTAGTGAACGGAATCGTCTGGCGTTTCCGCAATCACTTGGCCACTCAGCTTGTCCCCACGAAGCCGCAAATGGAGAAGGAGGCTGTGCCGGTAGCGGTTGACGTCAGGGGTGGTGATCGAACTCATGAAGCGCCCCTCCAGGGTGCCGTCACGGAACGAAGCGTCATTCACCAGCGTCTCTAACTGCTCTCCGAGCTTTACGTGGATATCACCATCTTGTTGAAAGACAATAGAAAGAGGAACTTTATCTTTCCAGGTTCGCACCGTGCCTGTCCACGTCCCCAGCAACTGGGGATTGGGAACAAAAGGTCCGGGCTTAGGTGGATTCTGGTCCTTGTCGTTGCGAACGGCGTCGGCATACTTGGGAAGGAAGCACCCGACAATTGCTTGCATCATTTTCGGCGTGATTCCGGCGTAGTCGTTGGTTAGGACCACAACTGCCAAATCCTCGGATGGGTATAGGGCTAGAGCGGTGCTGACTCCCGGCATTCCTCCTGTGTGGTACACCGCGCGGTAGCCGTGATCATCTGCTTTAGTAAGCCAGCCAATCCCATAGCCGAGGCCCGGCTGCGTGGGAACGGGTGGTGTTGCGGTTTGGTGCATTTGGTCGAGGGTCGAATCTTTTAGAATCGCCTGCTGGTAATGCAAGTGATCCTTGAGATGGAACATTCCGAAACGCACCAAGTCGTGGGCGCTGGCGTAGATCGCGGAACCGCCGCGATGATCAAACGTATAGAACGGAATGGGCCGCTGCTGTGCATCGTAGCGCTGAGCGGCGTAGGATTCGAGACCAGGACCAATGTCCACCGAAGTATGCGTCAGCCCGAGCGGCACGAAGACTTCGGTACGCATGTAATCGGTGTAATCGCGGCCGGAAGCCCTGGCGATGATGTAATCTATTATTCCGTAGCCCAGGTTCGAATACTCCCAGGCCTCGCCCGGCGGGGTGACGATCAACCCGTAATGAGCGATCGACTCGTCCATACCGGGCGGACCGTCTGATTCATTGTTGTAAAAAAAGTGATAATGGTACGGCAGCCCTGCCGTGTGGCTCAGAACTCGCCGGACCGTGGCCGCGGAAGCATCACCAGCAAGTCCGGTGAGCTTGACCGCTCCCAGATAGTCGTTCGCAGGTTTGTCCAGATCGATCTTGCCCTGCTCCGCTAAGCGCATAAGCGCGGTAGCCGTGAATGGTTTGGAGATGGAAGCGAGCGAATAGAGCGTGTCGGGCGTGGCCCGGATCATTTTTTCGCGGTCGGCCCATCCAAAACTCTCTTCCCAGACGATCTTTCCATCTTTTGCCACGGCCACTGATACGGACGTTATTTGCTTCTCGTCCATCGCTTGGCGGATGACAGAACGCGCAGCCTCAAAGCGTGTGTCTGCTTTGACGGGAGACTGTGCCATCGAAACTGCCGGCGAAATGCTTGTCATCGCTGCCGTCAACGCCCACAGGGTGACGGCGTTAAGAATTTGACATGTGCGTATCCGCATGAGTCCCCTTTTGTTGATGGAGCTATTTCCGCTCGAAATCAATCTTTCCATCAAAGATGGTCATGTCCACCTTTACGTTTTGGATTTCGACCGGGTCGATATGAAAAATATCTTTTGACAGCACAACAAGGTCCGCAAGCTTGTTCCGTTCGATGGAACCTTTGACGTTTTCTTCCATCGAGGCATAGGCGGAGCCGAGGGTGTAGGCGTGAACTGCCTCTGCGACGGAGATCTTTTGTTCTGGTACCCAACCATCCGGATGCCTGCCATCCAGAGTCCGGCGTGTCGCGGCCGCGTAAATCCCCAGCAAAGGTTCCATCGGAGCCACCCACCAGTCGGAGCCGAAAGCGAGAACTGCCCCAGCATCCAGCAATGAGCGGAACGCGTAGGTCGTCCGCGCACGAGCCGCACCGATTCGCTTGTCCGCCCATCGCCCGTCGTCTATGCAGTGATAGGGCTGCATAGAAGCGATGACGTGCAACTCAGAAAAGCGCGGTATGTCGGAACCAAGCAGATGCTGCGCGTGCTCGATGCGCAACCGGCGGTCACGAGAGCCCTCATCCCGCTCGAGTCTTTCAAACAATCCGAGGATTGTGTTGTTTGCACGATCTCCAATCGCGTGGACGGCTATTTGGATGCCCGCCCTATCGGCGCCTCGAAGCCGCCCATACATCGTCTCTGGGTCGGAGAGCTCGTCGCTTGGAATGCCGTACGTGCCCGGCGCGTCATTGTATGAATCAAAGAACCACGCGGTGGTTGAGCCGAGAGAGCCATCCGCAAAGCTCTTGACCGCGCCGATCTGTAGTTTCTCGTTGCCGAAATCAGCCATTACTCCTGCCGACGCAAAGCGCTTCCATTCCGGCAGCGGCAGATGAGCCGATACTCGAACTCGTAACTGTCCGCGCTTGAGCAAAATCTGATAGCAGCGAATAACGTCTGCCATGATGTCGGCCCCGTGGGGACCCAGAACGCCCATATCCTGGACGCTCGTGACGCCGTTTTCGGCGGCATATTTCTGTGCTGCGAGCAATGCGGACAGAATGTGTTGTTCCGACGGGGAAGGAATCACCCGTTCGATCAACCCTTTGGCCGCGTCTTTGAATATCCCGGTTGGCTCGCCGGCTGAATCGCGCACGATGACGCCGCCCGGCACATCCTTCGTCTCCTTGTTGACCCCCGCCAGGTTCATCGCCAAGGCGTTTGCCAACATCATGTGGCCGTCCGAACGGTTTACAAAAACGGGATTGTCCGGAGTGAAGTCATCGATCAACTGATGGGTCGGCAGGTTCGCGGGAGTCCACTTCTCGTGATCCCAGTTGCCGTTGAGAATCCATTCGCCTTTTGGGAGATGCTGAACGAACTCTCCGATTCGGCGCCGCATTTCCTGCGGGCTTGCTGCGTCACGAAGCTGCACGCTCGAAAGGCCATCTCCACCGGTATAGAAATGAACATGCGCGTCATTGAAACCCGGTACCACGCGGCGCCCTTGAAGATCAACCACACGCGTATTCGGATTCGCCAGCTTGAGCATCGAGGCCGCGTCGCCTACGGCAAGGATGCGGTTACCCCGAATGGCAACCGCTTGTCCTTCCGGTTGGTGTATATCTTCAGTCCATATTCGTCCATTGGTCAGAACCAGAGTGGCCGTGCCCTGTCCGCTCACCCTCTCCGGCGCGAGAACCAGCATGGCAACGACAGCGAACAACAGGAATCCACCTTTCATCGATCTTTGACCAAGCCGGAAATCAGCTTCTCCGAGGGGTCAGCCAGTTCGGTGCACTGCAGGCTGTGACTAGAATGTGATTCGTAGGCCAATCTGTCCCTCGCGTCCTGGAAGGCGTTGCGCTACTGACCCAAACGGTTGTCCTGCGACACCTCCCTGCAAGGTTTGCACAGCCGCGGGATTGGCACTATTGAAAATATTGAAAAACTCGAATATCCCTTGCACTTTCAGACGCTCACCGATGGCAAAGGTTCTGGCGAAACGAATGTCCATGTTGATGAAATGCGGCGAAACGAACGCGTTGCGCCCGGTCTTGAGATCTCGCGGACCAAAGTTGTTGTTCCCATCCTCGTCCACGGGATTCTGCGACGTTTGCGTGTATGGGAATCCGGTCTGGACGCGGAAGAGACTGCTGATTTCAAACTTCCAGGGAAGCTGCACCGTGCCATGGGCCTCAAGTACGTGGCGTAATGCTAAGTCCGATGGGCCTTGATCAATTGTCGGGCCATTGAAGAACGTGCCTGCCTTCGGCACAAAGTTGCCGTTCGTCGCAAAGAATGAACCATTGGCGTTGGTTTTGCCACTCACGGGATCCGTCACCAGGGTTGCCGTGCCTACGAAGCTGTCCGTTGGATAGCAGAACACGGCAATTTGGTCCGACCGAAAACTTGAGCAGAATAAGTCATCATTTTCCGACGCATAAGTGTAGCTGCCGCCGGCTGAAAAACGGTGGCTCAGCCTCTTCTCGAACGAAATGATGCCAGCGTTGTAGCTGCCGGAGAGGGGCCATAACCATTAATGGCGGGATCAGGGAAGCCCGTAAAGCTGTTGTCAATCCGGTTTGCGAAAGTCAGGTTCGTCTGCCGGACGCCCAAGATGTTCCTAATATCTTTGTGATAAAAGTCTACCGAAACAACGAAATCCGAAGTTATCTGGCGTTGGATTCCAAAGTTCAGGCTGCTCGTATAAGGTGTTGCAAAACCGGGCGACAGCGCGAACGGAAACGACTCCCCGCCTGGGCCAAAAAACGGGTTGAAGTCCAGAAAGCCGTTTAGTGCTGAGAACTCGAAAAAGCCCGCGTTCTTCCCAATTGACACACTCGCCTGATCGGCGAATTGCTGCGGGGACAGACCAGTAAGGTTTTGCACGTTAGCGGAAGTGACGACGGTATTCGCCGGAATCGGAGCATGTCCCGGGGCGACAATATTACTCAGATGGTCGATACCATAGGTTGGAGAGTTGGGCGGAAGCGTGTTGTTCGGTATGGTGCAAGGAGCCCCAGCAAGCTGCGCATCGGTCTGCGTCAACTGTGGGACTGAAACCTGTCGCCGTGAGATTCGTCGGGATTCCATAAAACAGACGCGGCAAGAAAGCCGGTTGAGATACCGCGAGGCTTGCACCGCCGAAGGCGGAAATGTCCCTCGCCAATCCCAGCCTGAAGTGATCGTAGAAGTAGCCCCAGCTTCCCCGCAAGACGGTCTTTCGAGTGATAGCCCATGCAAAACCCAGTCGCGGCGAGAAATCGTCCAGGATTGCAAACGCAGAATCGTAGTCCCAGCGCAAACCGAGATTCACCGTCAGGTGCCTCGCCAGGCGCCAGTCGTCCTGAACGAACAGACCGCTATAATTGTTACGCAGACGGATCTTGCTTCCAGTCGGCGGCACACCGCCGATCCTCGTCTCCAGGAATAGACCAGAAGTGACCGGTCCGAACTGTGCGAAATCCACTGCAGTAGCGAAGAGTTGGCTGGCAAGTAGAGACGTCTCGGTTCCATCCACCCGCGTTCGAATAAAGTCGTAACCAAACTTCGTGTTGTGAGGCCCAGACGATTTCCCGAGGCTGACTCCAAACGTGCCGTATTCCTGATGAATAGTCGAAGGCGTATAAAATGAACCAAAGGAGAAAAATCCCAGATCTCCAGATTGAAGTCCGGTGGTATAGCCCGAAAATAGGCTCAGGAAAGTCGCTGGCCCGGAGGCAGCGTGAGCCGCCTCCTGCAGATTTCGGTCCCGGCGGAACCCACCCCGAACGCTCAGGACCCAATAGTTTGCGGAATCGCCCAAAAGAGCCGTGTCACTGATCCCGGCAAATAACGCCGCGTCACCATTATTGGTCCGTGTGGAAGGTAGACCGGTCGCGTTCGAAAGTGGATTGAAATTGGCGATGTGTGCATTCGTAAAGTTGACTTCTTCCGTGAGCCTTTGCCGCGATGAAACGGCCTGGTCAAATTTCGCAAACAGGCGGGTCTCCCGGTCAGTGTCAGGCTGATTGAACGAGTTTTCGAAATTCTGGAGGACTTGCGGCGTGTTTGGCGGAAACTGAAAATTCAATGTGCGCACTTCTCGAATGCGCTCTGCAGACGCGAACCAGAAGGCCTTATCTTTAACCATTGGTCCACCGGCGGCACCATCAAAGTCCCAGCGCAGCAAGAAAGGAGGATTGGACACCCCAGACACATCCGAGCTATCGAACGCATTGTTTCGATGAAATAACGAAGCGTTGCCATGGATGTTGTTGGTTCCCGACCGGGTGATAACGTTGACGACGCCGCCGGACGCATGCCCAAATTCCGCCTTATATCCGGTCGTGTCGACGCGGAATTCTGCGATGGAATCTTCATTGAACTGCGCGGAGGCCCCTCCGTTTAAATCGTCACGATTGGGCAAGCCATCGATCAGAAAATTCGTGTTGTTGCCTCGTTCCCCCAGTACGGGCACTGCGCCATCAGATCCTTGGTCCTGTTGCCGGTTCACGTTTACGCCGGGAACGACCTGGAGCAGGTCAAGATAGTTCCGGCCGTTCAAAGGCAAGTTCTGCACGGAGCGACTGTCGACAACCGCCCCCATGTTAGCGGACTCCGTGTTCAGCAGGGGCGCGCCGGCCTCGACCGTGACGGTCTCCACTACGGAGCCAAGCTGAAGCGAGAAGTTCAGCGACACCTGGTCTTGCACGTGCAACTCGATATCGCTCTTGACGATACTCTGGAAACCATCCTTGGAGATGTTCGCGCGGTAGATGCCGGGGCGCAGAGCGACCATGCGATAGGTGCCATCGGGTAAGGTCGTACTGGTATTCTGAGCGTTGGTATTCAAATTTGTAAAAACCACCTTGACGCCAGGCACAGACCTGCCCGCTTGATCGGTAATCTGTCCCGTGACTGTTGCGTCCGGCGTCTGCGCACTTGGCGAACATTCAAACAACAACTGTACGCCGACCGAAAACAACAGGACGCCACAGACCCGCAGAATTCTCATTGTTCCTCCGAGTTGAACCTTACCCAGATATTTGCCGCGGATCGCAAAATGTTCTCAGCGTTGGCTAAGAAATCCTCGTATCATGTGCCTAAGCGGGCGAAAACCCAGAACCCAAGGCGGACTCGAGCACTGCCGGGCTTGTACCCTGCCAAAAGGTCAGTCACAACTCGTCATTTGGCCGAGGATTTATGGATGGTTCGCTGGACCAGCGAGGTTTGCGTAGAGCAATTTGCGACCCCGCGGAGACGGACTGCCGTGCGGTGCCTCAACCGTCACAAACACGGCATCGACATGCTCAAGAACGCGTGGATTGCTGACTTTCAGTACCCAACGATTGGCCGATTCATCATCCACACTGAATAATCCCAGACTTTCGGGTTTCGTCTCGTTTGCTTGCCGATATCCCCACGCTTGAAATCCTTCGGGTACCCACTTGCGTCGCCCGTCTTCTAGGTCGAAAGCGTAGAAAAGAAGCAGTTTCTTCTCGACGTAGTAGACTCGCCCATAACTGCGTTTCGTCTTCCCGTCGCCGCCGACATCATACATATCTACTATATGCAGATCGCGCGCGCCCAGGATAATCTTCGCATCCGAGTCATTCATCGGAACGGGAGCTTGGGCGCTGGCTGTCTCTTCCGCTCTTTGCATTCTTGCCCGGAGACTCTCCAAGGCGAATTCCTGCTGTGCAGCCCGGGCGGTTGCGGCTTCCAATCTTGCGCGGAGTTCCGATTCCGAACGAGCTTGCTGCTCACTCCTCCGATTGGCGGATTCGAAATCGTCTCCAAGCTGCTTAGCATGCAAGATCGCGGAGGAGAGCTGCGCTCCCAGTGCCCTTCTTTGAGTTTCCGACTCCGCGTAATTTGCAGTCACTTCCGATAGGGATTTTTGGAGAGCTTCTCGTTGGGCCTGATTTTGTTGCACCAGCTTCGATGCGGATTCCTGCTGTGCCTGAGTCACCTTCGCTCGATTCTTCCAATCTTCCACCTGAAGATGAAGTTCCGCCATCATCGGCGATAGTTGTGACTCTTTGAATCGAAGCGCCGCAATGGCAACGATGGCACAGAGCAGCAAGCCCACAGTCCCATAGGACAAAACTGGGCGCCGAAGCCAGTGGATGACTTGTCGGATGGCGCTGCGGTGATGGGAGTGCTTCGACATCTTCTCCTCGTCGAAGGTGCCCGGAAAGTTTCCGATCACACGCTGTCGTTGCGCACGATCGAGAAGTCGGTGCAGCAATGCCTGCTCGTTCATTTCTCCGGCATGTTCGCTTGGGAGTTCAGGCTGTTTCAGAACGGCTAGTAGTCCTAGGTCATCGGCAGAGATGCGGCAAAAATCTACGTATAGTTCTTGGCAATCGCGACATTCGGCAAGATGCCGCTGAAGTTCGTCGAACTCCGATGACGACAGTTCGCCGATCGCAGCGAGAGCGCATAGCTCTTCATACCAGTCGTTGTTGGGGTGCTTAGGATTCGAAGCGGTACGCATCATGCCTTTCCAGCGGGACTATATCCTCTTGGGCCTTTTGCAACGGGCCATGCTCGCCTAAGAAGGACCTCAAGGCTTTCAAACCTCTATAATAGTAATTTCTTGTGTTGGCCAAAGTTTCTCCGAGAATTTTTGCCGACTCGCTCAGCGTGTAACCTTCGAAATGAACGAGTTCGATCACTTGGCGCTGTTTCTGCCCAAGCGCCGCGGTTCCAGTCTCCACATAGTGCACCCACTCTCCTGGGCTCATTCCCAACAGCTCGGAGGATTTCGTGCTCCTAACTTCTCTCGCCTCTGACGTTTCTTCATTTTTGTAGAAGTTTCGAATGCTCAGGTATCTACGGCGCAGCAAGGCCTTGAAATAAGCGAACTGCAGGATCCATGTCCTCACGCTTCCCCGTGCGCGGTCGAACCGTTCTTGTTGCAAGTAAATCGAAAGAAACACTTCCTGAAGAATGTCCTCCGTTTCAGCGCGGTCATGCAGAATTCGGTACGAAACGCAAAACACCTGCCGGCAGTACCGATGAAAAAGCAGAGTGAAACAGTCTGTGCAGCCCTCTCCTATGTTCCGCAGCAGTTCGTCGTCCTTGAGAGGCTCCCGATTGTCGTGATCATGCATTTCGCTGGCAGATTATAGGCGCCGGTACGGTGCCCAGACAAGAAGCACTCGCTAAATTATTTTTCACGTCGGTGACACAAACGAGGGCTCTGAAGAAATACGCTTTCTTTTCCCGGGCGCAATTTCGAACCGCGGCGCGAGGCATTGTTGGCATAGACTAGCCGGGCACAAATCCTCTATGGCGAACATTGATGGCGCAACCAATCCAAGAGACAAATCCACAGCTCGATTCAGCACTGCTACTCAAGGCATACCGCACCATGCTAGCTTCGCGCCGTTTTGACGACAAGGAGATCGCGCAGATGAAATCTCTGGACCCCGCCAGATGCCGTCTCACTGGGGATGTAGGGGACTCAACATGCCCTCCAGGTCGTCACGCATCGGAATGCAGTTGCGAGCAAGGTGACAGCTGCGAAGGAGATGAGAACAGAACCATCTCGCATCCATTGTTGTGGCTGATCACTGGAGAAGATTGTGTGACGCAATTTCATAGTGCAGCCGCATTGGGGGACTGTGGACCAGGGGGCCGTTGCGAGCCCTGGGCGAAATTAAGCGTTACCGGGCGATGAAGCTCCAATACCTTTACTATTCTGGGGGGATGCTATGCCCAGACGTAGGGAGAGTCAATATGTTATGAGCAGTCCGGAAGAACGTCGTCCCCCGCTCAGCGGGTTCCAGCTTCGCGCCTGCGCCGCAGGCCGCTGTTTTCCATCAATTCAAGCAGTTCACTTCCCAAGCAGGCACCGACCATAGGGAAATTCATAGGGACCTCTCGCCCTGCACAATATAAGCCAATTAACTGCGTGTCCGCATTGCGCAATCGTAGTACGCTTATGTCGCCCGATTCGCGTCATGTCATCAGTTACAATATCGACTATAATGCA
>WNFJ01198455.1_pt1 | contig 13537 bp, 10 predicted proteins | sample 5400461 | NCBI WGS metagenome assembly WNFJ01 (sample SAMN13153349, study PRJNA577476) | soil metagenome | isolation source: 115 cm saprolite on Douglas fir-dominated hillslope | place: USA:California | collected 2013-09-17 | reverse complement strand
TGCATTTTTTTAGACACGACTGCGCATTGGTGGTAGTAGGTAGTGGGACCTTTCTCTCTTTGATAACCTCATTAAAGAGAGTTTTTCAACAGGCTGAGCACTTATATGGTATGTCATATCTTTTAAACACATCTTGTCTGGGGCCTTTGCCTTTTTCAGTTTCCTACTACTTCACCGTTTAGTGGAGTCCTACTAACTTATCGAAATAGGCATAAAAATCAAATCAGATAAATAGCCCAAACAAGCAACAACGGAGGGGGGCAAATCCTTTCACCACTCTAATTGTCCGAACTTTCCAAAAGAGGAAGACCATTCATGCCGCAACTGCACCTACAACGCATCGAAAATACCCTAACTATCCAGCTCGGCGAGCACAGCTCATCCGTTCCTCTCGAACCGCTATTGCCCACTGCTCACCTCTGGCAACACATCTACGAAGACGCCACCGCCTATGGACGCAACCTCTTCAGCCAAACATTTACCGAACAAACAATGCAAACCTACCTCACAGAGCTCCCCACCCGCGAACGCCTCCAACTCATCGCTGACGATCCCCTCATTGCCCAAATCCCCTGGGAATACCTCCGCGATTCCAACAACAAACTTCTTGCCAGTCGTCTTACGCTGGTACGCACCGCCTCCTCCCCCCATCCTACCACCGTTTATACCCCTGCTAGCTCGCTAGAGATTATCGCTATTCCCACTGCTCCCATTGATGAGTCAGTTCATCTCGATGTCGAGCAAGAGTGGCGGCGCCTAGTCAAGATTGCAACAAGTCTGAAACCCTCCAAGGTATTTACCCTCAAACGTCTGTCTCCGCCAACGCGCAGCGCATTAGCAAATGCACTGAGTCGACAAGGCACTTCAATTGTCCACTTTATGGGACATGGCACGCAGCATAATGGCAAAGCTTGCCTGGGTTTTGAGGATGCACGTGGTCGTCGATATTTGGTGGATGTGCCCGATCTGGTGGATGCGCTGAATCCACACGTCTTCCTAGTAATCCTCAATAGCTGCGTCTCAGCAACAACGACCCATACAGAGTTTGGCAACATTGCACATGCACTGGTGCAACGCGGTATCCCCTACGCCTTGGGTATGCAAGCTTCCCTGCCTGATGAAGCCGCGTTAGTACTCAGTCAAGAATTGTTGCGTTTCTTGTTGCAGGAATATACGCTCGAAGAATCCGTCATGCACACCCGCCGTGCGCTCCAAGAACTAGGGCAATCATCTCATCCTGACTGGCTCTCTGGTCTGCTCGTGCTCTACACATCTCAACGCGAATGCCCCACACCCCCGCTGACACTTACCAGTGGCCAACCCACTATCCTTCCCGATCCGCGTCGCCTCGAAGAATCCATCGACCTGACCGCACTCCCACCAGCCGAACACTTTCTTGGCCGCATTAGCGCATTGTCTGATCTTCTCGATCCACTCCTCTCCCCCAGTGCCTGCGGCTTTGTTATGCTCCACGGAATGGGCGGCATCGGCAAAACTTCCACCGCCCGTGTCGTAGCCGAACGCGTAAGCTGGTACTACGAACATCGAGTCCTTGCCTACTCATTTGAGACCTTCGTCACCCTCGATGCTAACAACCAACGCGTCATCAACGAAGCATTTCTCGACCGTTTTTACACCCGCCTGGCCCGCTTCTACCAGCTTGATCCAGCAGAATATCCCACTGTGGCAGAACTCCAACAAGCAATTATCCAACGCCGAAGCCATCAGCGCTCACTCTTAATCCTCGATAATATCGAGACCCTCCTCGATATCTTATCCCTCAAGAACCCAATAGCCCAGGACTGTGCTGCCTTCCTCGTCCGCTTAAAAGACGGAGATGGCGTTATCCTGCTCACCTCACGTCTACTTGCCCCCGCTGATTGGGCAATAGAGACCAACAAGATCATCACCCTTGATGGCCTCTCTGATGAAGCGGGTGCAGATCTTTTCCAAGCATTCCTCCAACCGGATCGTCGCCTTTTTGCGTCACGTCAAGCGCGTCTAGCACTCAGCCAGCGTGTCCAAGGCCACCCACTTAGCATTCGCCTCCTCGCAGGTCAATTTGCCGATGAGACCGCCATTGACCTAGCCACATTCCTGAGCAATATTAATCAGAAACTTGCAGAGGCAGAGCGATCAACACCTGGGAGCTTGGTCGATCCCGAACGCCAGAAAACGCTCTATGCCTGTATGGATTATAGTGTCAGGCGCTTGACCGCCGAGCAGCACAACGTCCTGAATACTCTCAGTATTTTCCAAGCTCCATTTATTGGGCAATTTGCAACCTACATTTTTAATGACACTGAGCAGATCCCATTGCACGTCCGACATCTCGTGCATCTGGGATTACTCAATCGCATCACCAGAATATTTTCTGATGATGAACTCGTGCTCTTTGAATTACATCCTATGGTACGCTGGTATATTGAGCTTCATCGGCCAAATCTCACAACAGAAGTAAAAGAGCGCTATGGTACGATATACGCGAGCATGGTGCAAGATGCAATGCGGTCAGGAAGTACCTATGAACGCAGTGAACTCATGCGTACCTTAGTCCGTCAGAGCTTTGTTGATTGTGAGATAGCATTAGAGTATCTTGCACCAGCGGCCAAGAGTACACTTGCCTATAATCTGGCTGATCTCTATCATTCACTAGGCCAAATTCGCCGTGCGCTTGATCTCTATGAACTCTCCTTGCAGACGTCTCAGCAACTAGGGGATGTGCAAAAGGTTGTTGCGATCCAGAATGCAATAGCCAGGGTGTTCGTAGAACAGGGCAAAGTGCAGGATGCTCTCTCCCTCTATGAACAATCCTTGCAAGCCAGTCAGCAACTGGGGGATGTGCGAGAAGTCGCTGCTACCCAACACGCTATGGCCACTATGTTGCTGCCACAGGGCAGGGTGCAGGAAGCCCTTTCCCTCTATGAACAATCCTTGCAAGTCAGTCAGCAACTAGGAGAGATGAGGAGTGTTAGCGCTACCCAGAGCGGTATAGCTAATGTGTTCGTACAACAGGGTAAGATCGAAGAGGCCCTCTCCCTCTATGAACAATCCTTGCAGATTCGCCAGCAACTGGGAGATGTGAGAAATATTGCCGTGACCCAACACGCGATAGCTAATGTGCTCGTACAACAGGGTAAGATCGAAGAGGCCCTCTCCCTCTATGAACAATCCTTGCAAGCCAATCAGCAACTGGGGGATGTGCGCGGGGTTGCCATTACCCGATTCGTGATAGCCCAGGCGTTCGTACGACAGGGCAAAGCGCAGGACGCTCTCTCTCTCTATGAACAATCCTTAGAAACCTATCAGCAACTGGGGGATGTACGAGAGGTTGCCGTGACCCAACACGCGATAGCCCAGGTGCTCGAACGACAGGGCAAGATCCGAGAAGCGCTCTCCCTCTATGAACAATCCTTAGAGACCTATCAGCAATTGGGGGATGTACGAGAGGTCGCCGCTGCTCAGCACGCGGTAGCCCAGGTGTTCGTACAACAGGGCAAGGTGCAGGACGCTCTCTCCCTCTATGAACAATCCTTAGAGACCTATCAGCAACTGGGGGATGTACGAGAGGTTGCCATTGCCCAAGGCGATATAGGACTCCTTTTGATGCAAGAGGGGAAACACCAACGAGCCCTCAGCCTGACTTGGGATGCGTATAAAAAGCTGGTTGCTTTTCATTTAGATCATGATGCTCAGGCTGCACAAGAGATATTGACGCTGCTCAAAACACACATACTTGGAAGAGAGCTATTTGATCAGATATGGCAACAAGCTGTAGGGGAGGCACAACCAGAGTGGTTATGTGACGTTCAGTCTAATGGAGAAAGCGCAGAAGACATTCCTTTTGTTCCCTCTAATGAAGAAGCGCGGCAAGCGTTAGACTCATATCTTACTACTACTGATCGGAGTGCTGCTCGTCACATCCTCGAAACACAACAGGCACTCTTGTTCCAGCCAGAAATTGAGCGATTCCTTGAATGGTTTATTGAGCAGATTCGTAGCCAGGGAGATCAGCGCAAGACAAGATACCACGAACAGTATCTTAGACTTTTGCGCGCCTGTAAAAGCCGTGGTATTGCATCCGCTTTTGAAGAGCTCAAAGCAGAAGATACTCCTTTTGTTCCTTCTGAAGAAGAGCGGCAAGCGTTAGACTCATATCTCTATGCTGATGATTGGGACACAACTCGCCACGTACTCGAAACACGACAGGCACTCTTGTTCCAACCAGAAATTGAGCGATTCCTTGAACGGCTTATTGAGTATGGTCATAGCCAGGGAAACCAGCGCAAGACACGACACTATGAACAGCATCTCAGGCTTTTGCGCGCCTGTAAAAGCCGTGGTATTGCATCCGCTTTTGAAGAGCTTGAAAAAGAACTCTCAGGAGACGATGAAGAGCCATTACCTTTCCCACCGGAATTGATCAAGCTGAGTATAGTCGCATTGCGAGGAAATCCACAAGAAAAAATGGCTCACACGCAATACCTGACAGATCAGCTAGCACAAACAACAGACGACCAACTCAAGACGCTGCTCAAAACCATCCAACTTGCCCTCTTTAGTACAGATCTCTCTGCATTTGGTGACAATCTAGGTGGTGCCTACAGACAGGCATGGGATACGATTGTGGGAAGCGTCGAGGCTGGCGGTGCCGATCCACAGCTGTTTGAGAAGCTCGTGAACAATACACTGGCCGTGCTCGGATCAGACAATGAGTATCATAATGACTGGCGTAGCCGTCTTGCGGGTCTTCGGAATCGGGCCACGGTGCAAGGGTATCGGAACCTGGCAGCTTTTGTTGATGCTATCATTGGGTTGTTAGATGCTGATGGGAAGCCCGAAGGGTTGGGTACAGATTTGCAGGGAATCTACGCGACAATGTGGCAAGCAATTCTTACACATTTAGGGTCATAAAGGAGACCATACATAATGATCACCCTTCTCATTTTACATGCACCTCAAGATCTAGCCTGCGCCCACACCCTTCTCACCAGCCTAGAAAGTCAAGGCTACCACCTCTGGCGTGAACCGCATGGCCTGCAGGCCAACACTATGCGTGAACCACGCACCATCGAATCTGCACTTCTTGGCAGTACTGTCATCCTGCTCCTCTGGAGTGTGAATGCTACCCATGCAAACGAAGTGACGCGACACATTCCACGCCTGCTAGATCTCAAGAAAACTATTCTTCCGCTACTGCTAGACCAGACCGAACTTCCCATCGCCTTGCGGTCTTTCACCTCACTCGAGATACAATCACCCTGTACGGATGTCGCTGCCCAGTTAGTCCAGCAGGCCCTCTTACCACCACCAGATCATATTGATTCAATCATAACGCTAGCGGAGTTAGCCGCAAGCAATCTCCTCGCTGACCGCAAAGCCGCCGTGAAACAAGCAGAGATGATGCTCCAGCAGAACGACCACCGCACCGAAGTATGCGCCATCCTCACCGATCTCGCGCACAATGATCTCATGAGCGGCGTGCGCGAGAAGGCGCAGAGCGTGCTTGCTACCGCGACGCAGCAACAAACGGCATCTCCACCCACATCCGCACGTCCGCAAGATGCACGCTATCTCTTCGCTGTGCGTTGCAAGAACGGGCATACCACGACGTTTGACAAGCGCAAGGTGTGTGCAGAGCGCAGGGAGATCTTGCGGGGACCGAACGAACTGATCCTCACCTGCCCAGTTCCAAGTTGCGGCGTCGAGATGGCTGTCGATGTTGATTGCGAGGGCTACTGATGAGCGACCAGCAGCAGGAAGAATCCATCCGGGTGTACGACGCCCATGAGCCATCCGAAGCGAGCAGGCGTGTTACTGCTACCTTTGACGAGATGGAGAGCAAGCAGCTTGATAACCTCAACGACGCAGGCAAGTCACTCATCGAACGCATCGCCACGTTTCTGGGTGTGCTGTTCGGTCTCTCTATCCTGAGCAATAATTTCCCACCACCTTATCTCAAGGGCAATACGCCGATCAAGGTCTTGCTCATTGCTGCACTGATAGGCTATCTTCTGGCAATCGGTGCGGCGTTGTGGGCCACACAGGTACGCTTCTATCACCGCTATACGTACAACGTTACTCGCTCGCAGGCAGAACTGACAACAATGATCCGGCGAAAGGTGGGCTGGCTCAGGCTCGCGAACGTCCTCTTTGCCCTGGGAACGGTCATGCTGGCGGCACTGCTCATTAGTATTGTGTGGAATCTATAAATCTATTATGTGGAATGAGGAAACCATTCTAAACCAGAGATAAGTTTAACTGTCGAGAGTAACAGCGGTTTGCCCCGAAATGGGTCCTATCACTTTACCGACATCTCACTCAAAGGAGACTTTCGCCCTTTGCGCGAGTATCAAGGATCACGAACACCTCGGGCAAATCAACCTGCTGTATCAGAAAACGCTGATGTTCAGCCTCCACCTGAGGAAGAAGAAATGCTCGACCCGACTCAACTCTCCTTGTTTTTGGAAGAGGAACAAAACCTGTAGCCACTTTGACAGTTATATGGTACGTCGTATCTTTTCGTCGGGATCGCACTGACAGGCCATTACGTCAAAAGTGATTCCATGCATCCCTGAGTGGGTTTTTGAGTTATGAAGCGCGATGTCCATGGCAGACAGGGAAGCGGATGAAAAATAGCTATTTTACAGGCGAAACGCCCTCATATCTTTTATAGCTTCTCAGCGATTCGCGTACCACCGTCCGACAATGGCCTGAAGGTTCCCACTACCCATCCGCCTCTTAATGTCCTCGACGTGTGGCTTATGGCACCGTTTATACTTCCGTCTGCTCCCGCACAGGCATGGATCATTGCTCTGGACATGTCCCGTCTTGAGACCGATCAGGATGGGAGCAAACACGGCGAGCAATTGTCTGCCGCCGCCCAGCGCCTCCTGCATAAATTCGAGGTAACCCTCATCGCCGTGGCTGCGTTGCTCACCCGGCCATTCGCCCCGGCCCTCGGCCTCATAGACCAGTTGCTGATCGAAAAACACCGCCGCTTCTTCTAACAAGCGGCAGAGGCCATCGGGGTCGTCCGGGTTCCAACGCGACTCCGGTGGAAGCCAGAGACAGCACTGCCCATCTTCAAAAAAGTGCCGGTCTGATACGTGCGGGAAACGACCCGCCACCTCGAAGATGCGTGGTTCCCCTTGGGGATAGTTGATGGGGAATTCCACGCGGACCGCGAGGTGGGTGGGGATTCCACATTCTGCAACGAGCGTGATGGTCCCGTCGAGGAAGATACGCCCTGCCACCTCATCGATCCGGTACGAGAGACCAGGAAACACTTCGGCGATAGCTGATCGGTCATGAGCCAGGCGGATCCCCCCATCTCGCAGGTACCAGGGATTACGCATCTGGTGCATACGGACGCCCCGGAGTAACGGATCTGGCGCGCGCCGATTTCACGCCGCTGATCGCCAAACCGATCGCGCCGGCAGTGAGAAAGACTGCCGCGCCAGCCCGATAGATATTGGAACCCCTGGCTGCCCGCTCTACTTTTTCCGCCGTGAGATCAGTGGCAACGTATCCCTGGACCTTCAGACTGTAGGTAAAATGAGCGCGCAGCTCATCTGGAAGGACCTCGTAGATGGCTGTACTTACCGCAATCTGCCCACCTGCACTCCGCTCTTCCAATTGTGCCGCGCATTCTACTTCCTCCCCCAGGCAGATACGATCCCGCTGCCCGCGTGCCCCCAGCTTAGAGACGAGCGTTGTCCCCATATCAATTCCGATGGCAAGCTGCAAGTCCTTTGCTTCAAGCAAACAGGCTTTCAGCGTATGCTCCATGGAGGACTGCAATCCCACTGCCGCTTCGACCACCTTTTGCGCGATGGCCTCCTCGTCGTCCGGTGGGAGATGGAAGAGACCCTGGATGCGGTCCCCCTGATATTGAATGCGGACGCCGATGAAGTCACCCGTAATCACCCGGGCAGTCTCCTTGCGAATGGCGTGGAACACCCTCAGGGCTTCTTGCTTCTCCTCATCGCTGGTGGCCGCGTCGATGTAGCGGGTGAAGCCGGAGACATCGGCGAAGATAGACGCCCCGAGGACGCGCTTGTTGTCGAAAATGCTGAGGTCATCCACCTCGATGCGAACTTCAGCCGAACCATAGGCGATGTCCGCCAGGGAAAAGCGCTCTTTATCCTCCTCGACGTGCCTGGCGCTCACGTCTCGATTCCAGGTGAGCCTATGGGCTTTGAGTAAGTCGTCGAGATCATCGCTGGACACCGGTAGCATCTGGTAGGGGCCATCGACCGTCTGGAAGCACATGGCGCGCAGATCATCCGGGAGCGCCTCGTAAACCTGTTGGGTCAGCCGCAGCCGGTTGGCTGTGCTGATGATTTTCGCCGCGTGATTGGCCGGCGCGCCCACGAAGAGCAGCTCGCGGTCCCCATTGATGCCGTCCATGGTGCCGATGGCATTGCCCAAGTCGGTTCCTCCTGCGATCGTGAAGTCATCGCAGTTGGGAAATGCCGGATTGAAAATGGTCTTGACAAAATCCTTCAGCACGAGTTGCAGGAGGACCGCGCGTGTCGCCAGCGCTTCTCCATCATCGATGGGCCGGTAGAAGAGCGCGTGCAGCTTGGGTCCCTGAAAATGCACCAGCACGCCGCCGAGCCCCTCGACGATCCGCGTCACGGCCCGCTCATAGATATGCACGCCTTGTATCAGGCGCTTGTAATCGTCCTCGGCATAGGGACCATCTGAGGCCAGACGGGCAAAGTTGGAGACTTGGATATAGACGTGTGCCCCATAAATGTCCCGGCAGGTGGTTTCTGAGAGCAGTTGCTCGAGATCGGCCTCCTTCCTCAGCTTTTCGACGTGAATTTCACCCATGTCCTCGAGGTGTTTACGGATGCGCTCCTCGCTGCGTTGATAATTCCAGCTCATGCTTTTCCTTCCTGTCCGGCCTCTGTGACCGGCGTATAGCTATAGACTGTTTGGGGATCGGCTCCCTTGATCGGTCGGTTCTCATGTGGGATGAGAAGCGCCTGGTGGGCAGGCGGGAGCCGCACGAAAAAGTCCCGTCCCACCACAATTGGCGCGTCCAACGCCTTCGTCTCGCCCTCGAAGCGGGATGCTAAATTCACCGGTGACCCGAGCACCGTGAACTGCCGTTTACCTGCGCCGCCAATGTTCCCAATAAACACTTGCCCGGCGTTAAGGCCAACCCCGATGCTGATGGGTAAACCACCGAAACACATGGACAGCGCGAGCGAGACCATCTCCTGCGCACAGATGAACGCCTGGAGTATCGGGTCTCCCTCGCTGGGAGCAAAGCCCCAGATGGCCATGACAGCGTCGCCGATAAACTTGTCAACAAGTCCTTCGTGCTGGTGGATGAGGGTTACCGTTGCATCAAGGTAGGGACCGAGTTCACCAGCAATGTCCTGTGGGGTCATGTTGGCCGAGCGTTCAGTAAAGGAACGGATGTCGGAGTACAGGATAATGGCATCGATATAGCGGGGGTCACCGTAGGCCCGCCCTGTTGCCAGTAGGCGACTGGTGATCTCTGGAGAGAGATGTGCATTGAACTCGCTGAAGAGCAGGTATTCGTTCCGAAAGCGAAATGCGCGCTCGTTCGATGCTTCCGTGAGTTTTTCGGAGACCAGGCGCAGCAAGTTCCCAAGAAAGGCGACGTCCTTCATCAGTTGTTCAACCAGGATGTGTGGCAGGACAAGTGCCTGAACCATGCCCTGCGCAATTACCGTCGTGCTGCGTGTCGTTTCATTGATGAAGGCCTGTTCCCCGAGTACCGCATATGGAGAGCGGGTTACAAGATACATACCATCCAGGACGATGCGCACCTGGCCGTGCAACAGCACTACCAGGTGGTCTGCTTTCTCCCCTTCGGCCATGATGACCGCGCCATCCTGGTAAAAGCGGGTCATCTCCGGGCCGATCTGACAAAGCAGCTCAGCCGGGACATTGTTGAAAATCGGCAAGAGGGAAAGGTCCCCGTCAGGGGAGTACTGCTTCTTCATGGTGTGCGCTCCTTGGCATCATTTTGCATCCTCTCACGGGAACCATTCTTCAGCGACTGCGGCACAGGGAAGTACAAAAGTACTGTGAACACCAGTGTACTCCTATTCAACCGACTTCGCGAGTATCGCAGTATATCCAGGATTAAAAGGGTCGTCCAGCCCCTCGTAGCGTATCTCCTGTCGGTACTTCAGCGAGCGGAGAGATCCATCGATCACCTCGTAACGATGCTCTCCCATGAGCATGCGCAGAAGTTCCGCGATCACGATAGTCGCAGTTACCGCGCCAACGAAGGAGGCCCCGACGGAATGGCCCGCCAGTGTCGTCAGCCCGCATTGATCGAGTCCTGCTGTCGCCAGGGCCTGATAGGCCGGGAGGCGGAGCATAGCCTCAGCCGTACCCCTTTCAGTGACCCCTCCCCATCGATCGCGCGCCGAACGGCGGGCCGGAAAGGTATGAACCTGAAAGGCCAGGTATTCCTCTGTTCCCCGTCCAAGCCCGGCCTCGATAATCCGGCGGAACCCGACGTCCTCAAGGGCGGCACGTTCCAGCGCGTTATCGATCCCGCACAGTGCCACCCCCGGATCATCATCGTCAATCCGGAAATTGCCTCGAAAGCGGCGCTCCTGAAGCGTCGTTTGAAACCCGCGCCCTTCGCACCAGGTGGCCATTGCTCGTGTTTTCTTCTCACCCAGGAGGGTCCGCGTTGTTAGCAGGGACGTACTGTCATTGGCGACTACGAGGGCATCGAAGTCTTGCAGGACGAGTTGCACGTCTTCGGGCCGGACATAGGGCAGCAAGCCCAGCGTCCAGAGGTATGCCTGCCCCAGGTGGCCAAGGCCGATCAGCCAGAGCCGCGAGGGAAGGATGTCAAGTAGGGGACCAGAGACCGACTCTTCCTGCCAGCAGACCTCCTCTGGGTGCCAGAGGGAAAGGCCGGTCGCTCTTCGACCGGCCTGGGCGTTGCTCCCACGGACGAACTGGAAGGCCTCGGACACCGAAAGCGCCCCGGCCAGGACGCCCGATGGCGTGAATTCTTGCCGCTCGGGAAGCCGGTGGGCGTCTTCCAGAGGGATGACACCTCCCGCCCACCCCTCAAAGGTAGCCCGCACGGCAAATGGACTGCTGCCAGTGAGGCTCCCCGCATCGCCAAAGATAATGCGCGGCAGCGTGGGGTCAGCCTTAGCAGCGATCTTCCCCTGTAAATCGATGATGGCGTCGGCCAGTGTGCGGCAGTGCCGCCACGGGACATGCAAGGCGACGTCCAGGTTGCCCACGACCTGCACTCCGCCTAGAAAGCATCGCCGGCCAGTATTCACCGCGGTGAGGAGTGCCGCCTGCAGCGTCGGCGACTGGGCGATATCGGGTCCCACCTCAAGCAGGAGGCGGTACCCCGCAAACAGTCGCTCGGCCTCCTCGACGGTCGACGCCTCCCCCGTATCCAGCGCCAGCTTGACGGTGCGATGCAGGATATCGCTTCGGTTTTGTACATCCATGGTTTACCCCCACAGCCCTATATAAAGGAACCGGCTGGCGGCCTTCTCATCATAGCTCTGCCAGCGATGGTTCCCTTGATATTCGTACACGCCCAGGTTGCCAGCACAGGCTAGCCGCTGGGCGAACCCGGGCACGATCAACGCGACGTGCCCAGGTATTGCAATCATGGGATGATCGCGATCAGCCGAACTCTGCCGAGCTGAACCGCCGTGGGTATGCACGTCAGCCACGACTTCCTGGCGGGTTTTTCGGCAGTGCTGCCAGAGCGGGCCATAACCTGCCCCATCGAACACCACGATGCCGCTGTCCACCAAACGTCTCCCCAGCAAGAACGCGCCACTTTCCCGATGCCCCCCTCCACGCCGGGCGAGCTCACTGAGCAAATTGCGCCACAGCCTGGAAGAACAGCTCAGGTGATGGTCAGGCGCCACGCGTTCCCGTATAATCGCTCGAATTGAGAAGGTCATGAACTATCCTCAGGTAAAATGTAATGTCACTAGTCGGCGACCAGATCATGGCGGGGTGCTGGTTCCGCCAAGGGTCGTGTCCCTCGATCGAGAGCCGGTCGCAGGGTAGGTAAAGGCACTGTCCATTTTTCCAAGTGGGATTGAACGCGAGCGGAACGCGAACCTGGCCGGTCGGCCAGGTTCGCTGCTCCAGAGGCATGCCGCGCTCGACGTTCCACGGCTGTGCGGTCGGTGCTGTCTGCGGGTAGTCGCTGCACTCAAAGCGAAGGGCATACTCACCCGGCGCACGCTCCCGGGCTGCTGCGCTGATCGCGATGAGGACATAGGGCCACTCTATGGAAAGAAGTCGCCATCGCCCTCGATCCACTCCGCTCTGGAACGGCCCAGCCTCAAGATGACTGCGAAAAACACGCTCGTCCGGCTGCATCCTAGCCCTCCACGCGCACCTTCGGAACGAGGTCGAAGCACAACCCACAGTCCGGATATGTGACCAAAGACCCAATGTGGGTGTCTTCATCGGGCCGCGTGGTTGAGTGACAGAGCTGCAAGAGATGTTCTGTCGCATCAATGCTGTGCAGGCCAAAGCCCTCCGGCCCGACCGCCCACCGCTTCACGCGCTCAATCGTCGCTGAAGGAGGAAACCCGCGTGTTCTTTCAGCGGCGTTGAAGTTGACGGTGACCTCGAGTCGGCGGCAGCGGTGGATATGCACACGGCTGCGGTGGCCAATATGTGCATCTTCAAGCGAAAGTTCAGGAGACAGAACTGTTTCCTGGTCTTCGACGAGGATGACCAGGGAACGCTCGTCGCCGGCGAACCGTACCCCCTGTGCTTCCACGCTCTTGAGGATATCGCGCACCGTGCCGTTGCCAGGCGTGCGCACCAGAGTGATTTGGGGAATTCCTTCTCCCTGTACAAAAATTTCGATTTCGGACATGTTGTATCCTTCCCGCCCAGGAGGGCGCTTGATAGTTTTTGAAGGGCTGAGTACGAACTCAAAATTGCTCTCTATATCATCAATAGATGCAGCCGTCGAAAACCGGAAATCTGCGGATAGGTTCTCTGAAATGTGCCTGCAGCGGGTCGCTCATCCCTCTTCGGCAACTGGACAGATGAAGTAATAGGGACAGCGTGGGCACTCCCGCTCCTGAGGTTGGGCCGGGAAATCCGCTCGCAAGATATCGGCCATCGCCGCGTCATATCGGCTCAATCGAGTTGCCATCGTTCTCTGATCGAGAGGGAAACGACCTGTAACTTACGCTTTGCTACGGGGAAGGCCTGTTCTGCTCCCCGGTGGTAGAGTGCGTAGATGTTTTTCTCCTGCTCGCTCGAGCTAAAGCGTCCCGTGCGCAACCGATGAAGGACGACCGAAGGATCTGCGGCACGTTCAGCGTACTCGATCACATCGGGTGTAAATCTGACACGTCCATATGCCAGGGGGACTTCCCAAGCCTCTTGAGCGATACGCTGTTCTGCCGTCTTGACCCGCTGGACGGCCCGTGTCACAAGTAATGCTGCCTGCTCTCGGTATATCGCCTCGTATGGGTGATCCCGCGGGCCTTTCTCCTTCCACAGCGCAGCCAGTTGC
>WNFJ01191554.1_pt1 | contig 13538 bp, 9 predicted proteins | sample 5400461 | NCBI WGS metagenome assembly WNFJ01 (sample SAMN13153349, study PRJNA577476) | soil metagenome | isolation source: 115 cm saprolite on Douglas fir-dominated hillslope | place: USA:California | collected 2013-09-17 | reverse complement strand
CAGGTTCGTCTCCGGGTTCAAAGAGACGACGCGATGGAGCACCGCGGCCAGTTCTCTGCGCGCGTCGTTGACTGCCGTGGCTGCACGCCACGCCACATGACCGTCCGGCCTGACCAAGACCGCGCCATCTGGACCAACTCCGTACAGGCTCGGCCACGCGTTGGGCTGATCGACTAGGTCGCCCTCCTGCCCGACCACGTAGCTCATTAGAGGGATGCCGAGTTGCGGAGCGACTCGCTCGGCCGCGGCCGTCCAGGCCTGTCCGGCCGCGCCCGTCAGCAGCACGAAACCGGTGTCGTAGAGGTCGATGGTCGAGATTACCTCGCCGCTTCGGCGGAGCCACAAATGAGGTGCACGACTGCCGGGGCGAGCGGTCGGGATGTAATCGATGACCGGGTTGGTGGCTGCCGGTGGGTCGCTGCCATCGGGGATCACCGCGGGCGAGTCGTAGGCAACGCCAAGGACGCGGCCGCGATTGCTGAATTGCTCCTGCCGCTGCCCGAAGCCTTGGACATTGCGGCTGGCGTCCTCCATCACCGCCAGCGCGAACGGTCGTCGCTCCGCCTCGTAGGTATCGATGAGCCCGGGGCCAGCCCAGCCTGCGACACGGCCGGCCAGCTTCCAGGCCAAGTTGTGCACGTCCTGGATGCCGACGTTCATGGCTTGCCCCCCGGTCGGCGGTATCAGGTGAGCGGCATCGCCAGCGAGGAACACCCGACCCTCCCGAAAGCGCTCTGCGATCGCCGCCGAGAGCGTCCACGGCAGGGCTGAGAGGACCTCGACTTGGAGATCCTCGGCACCGACGGCAGACCGGACCAATCGGATGCAGCGTTCAGTCGTGAAGTCTTCGAGTCGCTCTCCTTGGTCAGGGCGAAAAGGAGCCATGTAGAGCCAGAGATCAGCGAGATTCACGGCGGCCATGACCCCGGGCCCTTCTGGCGGCGACAGCATGTATAGGAGCGCTGGCCGGTCGCGCCCCACGTCACGCAGGTCCGCTCGGAAGTAGATACCCATCCGGTGGCCCAGAGCACCCGGCCCGATCATCCGAATCCCGAGCATCGACCGGATCGGGCTCTGCGCTCCGTCGGCCGCTATGACCCACTCGGCACACACGGCGGTTCCCCGGCCGCTTGTACTATCGACGACTGTCGCCACTGCGACATCGTCGTGCTGTACGAGTTCGACAACCTCTTGTCCGAACCTGAGGTCGGCCAGGCCATAGGAACGGGCGGCCTCCAGTACGACGGGCTCGAGTTTGTCTTGGGCGCAACCCGCGCCGGCCGTGGGACTGTCTGTTTGCTGCGCCTCGCCGGCGCCACCATATGGCGCGCGCTTGGTCTCCGGCGAGAGAAGCGTGGGCGCCCAAGCGACGTCGCGCGCCCGGTCGAGTTCGTGCGCTGCCATACGCACCGCGGGTTCGACGCCCCAGACTCGGAACAGCTCAAGCGTCCGGACATTGAGGCCACGAGCCTTGGGGTGGATCGAGGTGCCGGGATGCCGTTCAACGAGCAGCGAGCGCACGCCGTGCCGAGACAGAAGCAGCGATGCGGACAGACCAACCGGGCCGCCGCCGACGATAAGGACGGGAACGTTGCTCTCGGCCATCTAGCTATGCAAGGTTTGACCTGGAGCCGACGGACTGAGTCCGCAGAACAGACAGATTACACATGATCATGTAGCCCATCACAACGCCGATTTACACGGACGATCTGCCCCGCCCGGACCGGCGAGCCCAGACGCTGCCTCCGAGTCCTGCCCAGAAACGCCCGCGGCAGGGTGCGAGATTGAGGATTGTTGGGTTCTTCTGGGCAGACGCCCTTTTCTCGTATCGGCTGAAACGAACGTCAGGACTTCGAAGATCTGTCAATCATCAGTCGCTGTACGGCCCTCGCAAGCCAGGCTTGATGGGCGCTCGGGGGACCAGCCCCGATCGTTCACAAGCTCGCGATAAGTCTCAGATCCGGCGAGGGCGCACAAGACGTCGGCTGATTCGTCAATCCGCAAGCCTTTACGCAATGCTCCGCGCTTGGCTTTTGCAAGCAAGCCGATTAGGTCTGAGCCCCGGGGTTAGCGAACGGGTTGTCCACGCTCGGCTCAGACGCGGAGTCACCGCGTAATTCACCTATCAGACGTCGTGGCCCAGGTCGAAAGCGCGTCAGCGCCTGACCGCTGCAAATTCCGCGTGATGACTGAGAGGCGCCGGAGACCGCTCGGCGCCTCTCTATTGGGACGAGCTATCGAGATGGGACGAATTGCCAGCTTTGGTTCGGATTGCCGGACGAGCCGGCCCACTGCTGGATCGGTGTTCCGTCATTGGTGTTGCCGTTGGTCAGGTCGAGGACCAGACCGCTGGTTCTACTGGTGATCGAGTAGTAGCCGTTACCCAGTGATGTGATGCGCCACTGCTGGTTGGAGTTGCCGGTGCCGGAAATGCTCCACTGCTGCATCACGGTCCCGTTTGTTATCGATCCATTCGTGTCATCGAGCGCCGAGCCGCTGTTGGCGTTGATCAGGTTGAAGTAACCGCCACCGGCGTCGACGAGCGTCCACACCTGGTCCAGTGCGGCGTCGTCAGCCGAACTGACGATCTGCGCTCCGTTGGCGGTCGATGCGCCCGCCACGCCGAACGCCTTGCCGCTGGCCTGGGTCACGATGCGGAACGATCCGCCCGCGACCGGCGCCACGGCACTAGCCGCCCGCGGCGTGCCGATCAACTGGAATTGCTGGTTGAGGTTGCCTGAGCCTGCCGCCCACTGCTGGATCTTGGTCCCGTCGCCCAGCCCACCTCCGGTCAGGTCGAGGACGAGCCCGCTGGTCCTGTTCGTGAACGTGTAGTAGCCACCGGCGGCCGAGTTGATCTGCCACTGCTGATTCGAGCTGCCGGGATTCAAAGCCCACTGCTGCATCACGTTGCCGTTGGCCGTCGATCCATTCGTGTCATCGAGCGCGAGGCCGCTGTTGACGTCGACGATGTTGAACCAGCCGCCGCCAGCGTCTAGCAGGGTCCACTGCTGGTCTGCGTCGGCGTCATCCGTCCACTCGATGATCTGCGCTCCATTCGCAGTCGAGGCGCCGGACACGCCGAACGGCTTTCCGCTGAACCTGTTGACGATGCGATAGGTCTGGCCCGCACGCGGAGCCGTCGGTGTCGACGGAGCCGATGCCAGGTTGCCCTGGAACGTCACGGTCGAATGCGTTGGAAGTGTGTACGAAAACGATCCCTGGCCATTCCAGGTAACTTGAAATGTGGAGTTGCCCGAGTTGATGTTGGTCACGATCAGCTCTTCCTGGCCATTCGAATTCCTAAACGCCACCGAAAACACGCCGTGCGTGTTGACAGTCGAAGCGAGGCGCGTTGCGCCAACCGGCACGAAATTGCTGATCTGGCCGAGCTGGTAGTAGTTGTTGAGGAGCGTGTAGTTGTTGTTCACGATCCTGACGACCGGCACGCAAGTGGTGCAGCCGCCCAGGTGGGGCCCGTTGTTCTGGTCCAACGCGACATTCCAGAGAACGACACCCTTGTTCCAGTTCTGGTAAGAGAGCATTGCCATCTGGGCGGTGGTGTAGGGGATGATGTCGGTCGGATACGTGTCCGACGAGCACTCGGTTTCGTACTCATCGATCCCATTGAACTGGTTGTGGATCGCGGCCGTCTGCGTGGGCTCGCTGGCGTTGTCATAGCAGTGCCACGCCATAGCCGCGAAATCTCCCGCCGCCTGGCTGGTCAGCAGCTGCTGCGGAAAATAGAGGGCGTTCCAGTTGTGGTCGAATCCGATCACGGCCGGGGATAGGCCGGCTGCACTGAGCGACGGCTTCAAGAAGTTGTGCACCCAGTTCGCTTCGCCGGCGGGATCCCACGATGAGCCTGGGTAGTTGGTCGGGCAGTAAAGCGGTTCGTTCTGTGGCGTCACTCCCCAGATCGGAATGCCGTTGGACTGGTAGGCCTGGATCCATTTGACGAAGTAGTCCGCCCATGCCTGGTAGAACTGCGTCAGCAGCGATGCGTTGCCGCTGCCTGTGTTGCAGATCATCGAGCCGTTTGACTTCATCCACGCCGGAGGGCTCCAGGGGCTGGCGAACAGCTTGAGGTTCGGGTTGATTGCGAGCGCGTCCTTGATCACCGGGATGATGTGGCCGGTGTCCTGCGCCGTCAAACCAAAGTTCTGAGTCGGGTTACCGGACGGACCCTGGACGTCGTCATCGGTCCACGGCGTCCCAGTCGAGTTGAAATCGGACGCCGTCATAGGAATTCGCCAGAAGGTGAGACCAATTCCGCTGCTGGAGCTGAAGAGCTGATTCATCATCGTGTTGTACTGGCTCGGGTTCGCTGCCTTCATGTTCTGCATCAGGAAGGTCGATGAATCGGTGAACGCCGCACCAAGGCCCACGTTCGTCTGATACGTCCGGCTGTCGTCAACCGCGACGTTGAGCGTGCCTCGGGCAACCGGGCCCAGCGTGATGCTTGACTGCTGGGCCAGCTGACTGGCGCCATCGCCAGTCGTGAGCCAGACCTGCACGGTGCTGGCAGCGTAGGCGTGCGTCACGTGTCCAGCCATCGAGGTAGCGACCGCCATGACGATCGCAGACAACAGGGCAGCGAACCGTTTCATAGGTCTCCTCCTGCGCAAAAAATGCACGACCGCGCGCCGAGAGCCCAGCCCAGTCGATCGCGCCCCCCGCCGTTGACAGGACTTAGTTTTAGTCTTAGTCTAAGTCGAAGTCAAGCCTTGAGCTTCACAAGATGACGGCAACCCACCGCACAACTCGGGATCTAAGGCGAGGCAATCGGGCGACCCTTTTGCGGCGCCTGTATTTCGACGGACCGGTGAGCCGGCTCGACCTGGCCGCAAGCACGGGCCTCAGCCCGGCGACTGTCGGCAATGTGATCTCAGAGCTGATCAGCGACCGCGTCGTCATCGAGACCGGTCAGCTCATCTCAGACGGCGGCCGCCCGGCGGTCCTCGTCACGGTCAATCCCGCGCATGCAGGGGTGATCGGAGTAGATGTGGGGGAGACCGGCGCCGCGATCGAGCTCTTCGATCTGACCCTGCACAAGCTGGGCGCGGTCGAAAAGCCGCTGCGACTGCCGCGGGAGTCGCCCGGTTCGCTGGTCGCGCTCATCGCCAGGGGCGTCGATGAGTTGATCAGGGAAGTAGGCATTCCGGTCCGACACCTGCTTGGCATCGGGGTAGGCGTTCCCGGCGTGGTGGTCCACGACGGCGAGGAATACGTTCACGCGCCAAGCCTGGGCTGGGACAAGATCCCGCTGCTTCAGCTCATGGCCGCCGCGCTCCCGGCACCGGTCATGCTCGACAACGGCGCCAAGACGATGGGACGCGCCGAGCTCTGGTTTGGAGCGTGCCGCGATGCACGCCATCTCGCGGTTGTGCTGCTCGGCACCGGAGTTGGGGCCGCGATCTTCAACGACGGCGCCCTCTACCGCGGTTCCACTTCGAGCGCGGGCGAGTGGGGGCACACGAGTGTGATGGTCGGGGGCCGACAGTGCCGATGTGGCGCGTCGGGCTGCCTCGAGGCCTACGTCGGCGCCGGAGGAATCCTGGAGCGTTGGGCGCAGCGCACGCGGAAGCCGCTCCGCGACAAGAAAGATCAGCAGCGGCGGATGCAGGACCTGCTGGACGCGGCTCGCTCGAGCAAGCCTGCCGCGGAGGTGCTCGACGAGACTGCCGAGTTCATTGGAGCCGGCGTGGCGAACCTGGTAAACCTCTTCAACCCGGAGTGCATCGTCATCGGCGGCTGGGTCGGGCAGCTTATCGGTCCGCGACTGCTGCCGCGAATTCGCGAGATAGCCGCCGCCAGGGCGCTGCGGTATCCGTTCAGTCGCGTCGCGATCGAGCTTGGGTGCCTCGGTCCTGATGCAGTTGCGATGGGCGCCGCGACGCTGGTCATCGAACGGTTCCTCGCCGATGGAGGGCGGGTGAGCGCAGGGCTCTCCAGGCGCGCACCCGAGGCGCCTGTGAGACAAGGAGGCGCCATCGGCTGATCCCGGTATCGGCATCGAACTGCAGCCAATTCGACTCGATCATGAATCCATGTGAGGAGGTAGTGCAATGAGGTTGGGAATCGGCGTTCGCCTGCTGTCCCTTTTGCCGGCGGTTGCGTTATTGGCGACTGCCTGTTCGAGCGGCGCGACCACCACCAATACGAGCTCTTCGGCCAAAGTCGTGCGTGTGCTCGCCGTGGCGGGTCCCGAGACCGATGCGTTGATCAAGTACGCGCCCGATTTCGAGAAATCGACCGGCATCACCGCGTCCATTGAGCAGGTCGCACGGCCCCTGTGGGGTCAGCGCAAGGTGCGTGAGCTGATCGAGAACGCGGGCCTGTATGACGTTGTCATGACCGGCGGCGGAGACGACAACCTGTGGGTCAAGTACAAGGCCCACGTCAAAGACCTGTCGAAGCTCTTGCCTGCAGACCAGCTCGACCAGGTGATCCTGAAGGACAAGTTCACCTACAACGGAAAGCTGGTGGGAATCCCGCAGTACTACAACTTCCCGATGCTGTTCTACCGCAAGGACCTGTTCAACAACCCGACGGAGCAGGCCAACTTCAAGGCCAAGTACGGCCACGACCTCACCCCGCCGACGTCCTACGACCAGATGTATCAGATCGCCGAGTTCTTCAACCGCCCGCCCAACATGTACGGGTTCTTTATCGGCGGCGTGGATTGGTCGGTCTATCTCGACGACACCTACTTCGTGTACGGACTCGGCGGCAACTATGGCGACCCGAACAGTAATCAGCTGACCCTCAACTCGGCTCAGCAGAAGCAGGCCATGAACTGGCTCGTCAAGTTCAGCAAGTTCAACCCGCCAGGATGGCAGACCGAGAACTTCTTCGATGGCGACCAGCTCGTGCAGAACGGCAAGGTCGCGATGTACCAGAACTGGTTCTACATCTGGAAGACTTTCCAGCAGAAGATGCCCGACAAGATTGGGATGGCCCCGCTGGCAGGCAGTGGCGCGCACCTGGGCGCGTTTGTCGCCACCATCCCTGACGCAGCACCCAACGCGGCCAACGGCGCCAAGTTCATCCAGTGGATGATGAGCGCCACGTATCAGAAGCAGCAGGCGATCGAGACTGGCGACCTTCCGATTCGCAAGGATGTGCTGCAGGACCCCGACGTCCGGAAGGCTCTCGTTGGCATCGACCAGTTCGAGAAGGTTCTGCCGAACCTTCAGTACAACCAGACCACGTGGGTCGGCGAGCTGTCGGCCGGCGTCAGCGAAGCGATCGCCAAAGCGCTCAGCGGCCAGCTATCGCCGGATGCCGCAGCTGATTGGCTGCAGAACGAGAAGTTCAAGGGCCGGAAGGCGATCGAATAAGGGTCGTGGACCCAGCCATGTCATCTAGGCGGCAGGTCCGCGGTTCTCGCAGCCGCGGGCCGGTCGCCACCTTACTCACCTGGAACCGCAGACTCCAGCTGACCGGCATCAGCCTGACGCTGCCGGCGCTCATCTTTGCGTTCGCATTCATGGTCTACCCGGTGGCGAATGTGGTGTTCTTGAGTTTTCATCAGTACTCGCCGCTTCGATCGGCGAACACGACGGATGCCGGCCTCAGCAATTACAGCTGGCTCGCCAGTTCTGACATCGTCGGCCACTCAATCTGGATAACGATCGTCTTCACCGCCGTCAGTGTGGCGATCGAAATGGCGGTCGGGCTCGCGCTTGCCACTCTCCTGGCCAAGCTCGTCGTCGAGAGCCGGCATTTATTCGGCCGCGTCCTCTCCCGCATCCTGCTCAGCTCCTTCATCCTTCCTTTTGCGACGCCGGCCATCGCTGGCGCGATCGCGTGGAAGATGCTGCTTCATCCTCAATTTGGTCCTGTAGACGCGCTCCTGCGCACCGACATCGCGTGGTTCTCCCAATTTCCGCTTGCTTCAGTGATCGTCGCGGATGCCTGGAAAACGATGCCGTTTGTGTTATTCCTGGTGTTTGCGGCGATCCTCTCCATCGAGCCGGATCAATACGAGGCGGCGCGTATTGATGGAGCGAACGGCTGGCAGGAGTTCCGCTACCTTACCCTTCCCTCGATCACACCGGTGCTTGCCGTGGTCGCTGCCTTCAGGGCAGTTGATGCGTTCACCAAGATCTTCGACGTCGTCTTCGTGACGACGGGTGGAGGCCCGGGCAACGACACCCAGGTCTTTCCATTACTGATCTGGAGGACCGCATTCGACTTCCTTAACTTCGGCCAGGCTTCGGCGCTTGCCGTGGTCGCAGTGCTCGTCTCCGCCGCCCTTGGTGCATCGCTGCTCGCCGTCAGGAGGCTGTCGCCGGCATGATCGCTTTCGGAGCGACCGAGCGATTAAGCCGAGCGCTCCGCGCTGGAGCATTGATCGTCGCCGCTGTGGCGACAGTCATTCCGGTCCTGTGGATGATGGTCGGTTCGCTCAAAACAGAGACTCAGCTCTTCTCCAACCCGCTCGCTCTTCCCGACAGCCCCGCCTGGGCGAATTACGGGTCTCTGTTTCAGCAATTTCATTTCGGCCTGGCAACGCTGAACAGCGTCGAGATCTCGCTGGGCGTGGTCGCCATCAGCGTCGTGCTCGGGAGCATGGCCGCGTATGGCTTTTCGCGCTATCCGTTCACGGGCAGCCGCATGCTCTTGAGCGGTTTGCTGATCACCCGCATGGTGACTCCCGCGGCGTTGGTCGTGCCCCTGTATCTGATCATGAACGCGCTGGGGCTGCTGAACAACGTGCTCAGCATCATCCTCGGCGTGGCGGTGTTGAACCTGCCGCTCGTGGTCTGGGTCTTGAGGCCGTTCTTCGACGGTTTGCCGCGTGAGATCGAAGAAGCCGGGTTGCTTGACGGCCTGTCGCCGTTCGGAGTGTTCTGGCGCATTGCAGTCCCGCTGGCAGCGCCGGGTCTGCTCACGGTCAGTCTGCTGAGTTTCATCGCGGGCTGGACCGATCTTCTATTTCCCATCTCGTTCTCGTCGACTCCGGAGGCGGCGCCGCTGACATCGCAGCTGCTGCAAATGCAGACCGGGTACAAGATTTACTGGGGATCTCTCATGGCGGGCAGCATCTACGTGACACTACCCACACTGGTCGTTTCCTTTGCGCTTCAGAAGTACCTCGTCAGAGGCATGCGACTGGGTTACTGAGATGGATCAAGAGAGGAACCTCATGACGACCGATTTTCCGAAGGGTTTCGTGTGGGGCGCGTCGACCTCGGCCTATCAGATCGAAGGCGCAACCGGAGCAGACGGTCGCGGGCCATCGATCTGGGACACATTCGTGCGGGTGCCCGGAGCGATTTATCACGGAGAGAATGCAGACATCGCCTGCGACCACTACTACAGGCTTGAAGCCGATCTCGATTTGATCTCCCAGCTCGGGCTGAAGGCGTACCGCTTCTCGATCGCCTGGCCGCGGTTGCAGCCGGACGGCCGATCCATCAATCCGGCCGGACTCGATTTTTATGACCGGTTGGTCGATGGATTGCTGGCTCGCAACGTCATGCCGATCGCAACGCTGTATCACTGGGATTTGCCCCAGGCGCTACAGGACCAGGGCGGTTGGAGCAGCCGCTCGACCATCGATTGCTTCGCCGATTACACATCGGTCGTTGTCCGCCGCCTTGGCGATCGAATCGGACGGTGGATCACGATCAACGAGCCCTGGGTGGCGGCGTTCGTAGGCCACCTCGAGGGTCGCCATGCGCCCGGCATCCGCGATGACGCGAAGGCGGTGACCGTTGCGCACCACTTGTTACTCGCGCACGCGAGGGGCCTGGAGCGGATCCGGGACGCAGCTCCCCGCGCCAAGGCAGGCATCTCGCTCAATCTGTCGGACGTCCTGCCGGCCTCGAGAGCGGCAGCGGACATTGCGGCCGCGGCGCGAGTAGACATGTTTGAGAATCGCCTCTTCCTTTCGCCTCTGTTTCGAGGTGCGTACCCCGACGACGCATATGAGTACTGGGCTGGCGTCACAGACTTCGACTTCGTGCTCGATGGAGACCTTGCCGCCATCAGTCAACCCATGGATTTTCTGGGCGTCAATTTCTACGAGCAGCACCGGGTCGCGGCCGATCCAGATCACCTCGGTTCAGCGTCTAACATCGTGCGCGGCGCTCGCAAGCTGCAGCCGGCTCCGCCGATCACAGCTGGCGACGTTGCGATTCGTCCAGACGCCCTTTATTCGCTTCTAACACGTGTCCACAAAGAGTGGACGAACCTACCTCTCTGGATTACTGAGAGCGGCATTGCCCTGCACGACTACGTCGGACCGGACGGGCGTTGCCACGACCCCGAGCGCATCGATTATTACGACCGGCATTTCCGCGCGGCCGCGCGCGCTATGGAGGACGGGGTCCCGCTGCACGGATACATCTTGTGGTCGCTGATGGATAACTTCGAGTGGGCAGCCGGTTACTGGCCACGCTTCGGACTCGTGTATGTGGACTATGCGACTCAGATGCGGCTGCCGAAGAGTAGCGCTGAATGGTTTAGGAAGGTCATTGCCGCCAATGCCATCGCGACTCGCGACTTGCTGACCGATGGCCAGGTCGACCCTACCGTGGTTGATCAGGCGTCGGTCGACAGCTCGCGGAAGCCAATGAGGGCAGTCTGACGCTCGAAAGGACCCCGATCGTTGCCAGCTCCTGCTGGGTTCTGGGGCTCTAGAAATCTCCACTCCGGGACTTGGCGCTTCGCGCCCGTTGCGTAGTCGCTCCGCGTCTGAGCACCCTGTTCGGGGAATGGCCTTCTGGGCAAGGCGGTTTCAGGTCGCGAGCCGGCCGGCCCGACTAGAGCATCGGAGAAGTTCAATGGCTTTCGTGTTCGACGGTCACATTGGTGTCACAAAGCAACTGTAGGAAAGTACCGTGTCCCTCATAGCGGCGGTGCACTACTCAGAGGCTGAGCTGATCGACCGGTTGCGAGGTGGTGATGAAGCAACCTTCACCTGGCTCATCGACACCTATAGCCCGTCGCTCAAACGACTCGCATTGGCGTTCGTATCAGTCGACGCCGTGGCCGAAGAGGTGGTTCAGGAGACCTGGCTGGCGGTGTTGACGGGTATAGGTCGATTCGAGGGTCGCTCCACCGTGAAGACCTGGCTGTTCAAGATCCTTACCAATCGCGCCAAGACTCGAGGCGCCCGCGAAAAGCGGACGGTCCGATTCTCTGAGCTCGAACCCGAAGACCGAGATTGGCCGGCGGTCAGCCCCGAACGGTTTCTGCCCCCCGACCACCCCAGCTTTCCGGGTCACTGGTCGACCCCTCCTCACCCGTGGTCGGGGGTAGCTGAACAAGCTGCCCTCCAACGCGAGACCATCGAGGTTTTGCGTCGCGGCCTGGAGAGCCTGCCACGTTCGCAGCGTGTCGTGGTGACTCTTCGAGATGTGCACGGATGGCCTGCCCACGAAGTGTGCGCAGCGCTCGAGCTGAGCGAGGCGAACCAGCGCGTTCTGCTCCACCGCGGACGGAGCCGGCTGCGTTCAATTCTCGAGATCTATTTCGCGGAGGACGCGTAACGTGGCGCCGAACTCCGATACTGACTGGCTAATGCACAAGGACGATGACACTTTCCAGGTGATGGCTTGTCAGGAGCTGGTCGAGGTCATCACGGAATATCTGGAGGGCACGCTTCCTGAATCGGACCGCGTGCGCTTTGAAGCGCACCTCGCTACGTGTGCGGGCTGCCGTGAGTATCTAGCGCAGATGCGGGCGCTGATTCGACTCAGCGGAAGCCTGACCGCCGAGTCCATCGAGCCGGCAACCCGGGATTCGTTGCTGCGCGCGTTCCGGCGCTGGAGAGACGCTCCGACCGGACTGTAACGGCCGGGCCCGGCGTGGGACTACAGCTCCATCCTCAGGAGTGTGCTCATGCAAAACGTCGATTCTGTTTGGTTCGCATTGCGGAGGGGACTCGCATGAAAGTTCAAGTGTTGGGTCTCAGAAGCGGTCGCAGAGCGTTGGTAGCCATCTTGCTCGGACTTTCTGTGCTGGCGTTGGCAATCGCCAGCCATTGGGCAGCGCCCGCCAAGGCGGACGATAAGCCGCCAGGCGCGGCCAGCGGTTTGGGCCAGCTGACCGGACTCCTTCCTCGGAGTCAACTGGTCCTGGAAAGCGCGCTTCAGGTTGATCTGACGCAAGAGACCGTTCGCCTGCCTTTGTACAAGGGAACAGCCAATGGCCACGACGTGTGGTTCATCCTGACCGAGGCCTCGGACGTGGGACTCGCCCACAACAGCGGTCTCAATTACGCGCCTAAGCTCGCGAACATCGGGATCAGTTGCCCGGAGTGCGTGCAGACCGTGACGCTCGATTCACCGACCGCGGACCAGAATAAGTTCGGACCTGCCGTTGTCCACTTCCAGGGCGAGCCCGATTTCACCCCGACCCGAACCCTCGTGCCGGGACCGAACGTGTTTCCGCCGGCCAGCTTCTCTCCTGGCGCTGTCGCGGGTCCTGGCTACAGCCCGTTCATCCAGATAGCGGGCAGCTCGGTCGTGTACAACGCACCGATCGTTGCCAGCGGTGACGGTCCGTTCGACGTCACCACTCATACCAACACTGGAGACCGCGTACTCGGCATCCACATCGCCCAGCCGCCGTTTCCTTCCGGACAGTACTTTGACTCCTGGGTCGATCTCCTCCTGGTGAAGGGATTCGATGCGGGGCAACCCATCCTGTACCTCAGCACCGAGGCAGGCGACCCATTGGCCGCGGTCCTAGAGAGGTCGACGTACGTGCCGGCTCTCGCCAAAGCCGCCTACAACGGCGGCGACGACTTCCTGGGATCCTCTCGCGAGAGGCTCTTTGGCTTCATCAACGGCCAAACGGGGCCCAACAACCCGCAGTCGCAGGGATTTCTGAACTTGATCCTCGACGGTCATGCGTCAGAGGACGCGTCGGCCTCGAACACCGCGCTGATCGACGCCCTGCGCAACGGCGGCGACCTGCTCAATGTGTTCGGCGACTTCCCGACCTTGACGGATCCAAGGCATGCAGATGCGTACAGCCCGTTGTGGGACGCGCAACTCGGCCAGTGGACTCAGAAGGCGATCGATGAAGGATTGAACACTCGCCAGATCGACGAGAACGTCGTGTTCAACCTCGCCGCTACTCGTCCAGACCTGTTGACGGGCCCTGGCGGCGCACCCTACGGGAGCGTCGGAATCGACATCAACTGCGCCGTGATCGGCTTCACGGCAAAGGCTCCGACAGCAAACCTTGTCGCGCCGGTGCCCAACTCTCAGTTCCCGCCCCGTTAATTACTCACGTCACCTTTCGGCACGGATCCGGACTTTCCGGATCCGTGCTCCTCGTGCCATCAATCATCCTGTCGGCCCTACGGGGCTGCCGCACGGCGAATGCCCTCGGCAAGGTGATCGAGAAGTCGATCGGCTGACCGCCGGTCACCGTCGACCATGAACGGCTTCGAATGTGCTTTTCCTCTGTTCGCCGATGTGGCAATTCGATGGAGATCTCGCGCCGTGCCTCGGATGGTCAGCGGCGCGTCCGTGTCCAATCATCGCGCCCGATTGCACCGGCAGCTCTCGCGA
>WNFJ01151542.1_pt3 | contig 13538 bp, 15 predicted proteins | sample 5400461 | NCBI WGS metagenome assembly WNFJ01 (sample SAMN13153349, study PRJNA577476) | soil metagenome | isolation source: 115 cm saprolite on Douglas fir-dominated hillslope | place: USA:California | collected 2013-09-17 | reverse complement strand
TGCCGCCAGCGCCTCGACGAACTGATCGGCGACCTGCCCGCGATCAAAGATGTAGGTCGTCAACGCGATGCTCCGGCTGGCGGCCGCGATGGCGTCGAGCATGGCGGGGTAGGCGGCGTCGCCGTTCACGAGCGGCTCGATGGCATTGCCCCTCGTGAGTGGCGCCCCCGTGACCGCACCCACGAGCGTCGCCAGCGGGCGCACGCCCTGGGGCACTCCCTCGGGCGGCGGCGTCTCGTCGCGCGGGAGCAGCACGGGGCCCGGGGGCGCGGTCCACGGGAGGATTCGGCCGCGGCGCATGCGTCCCGCTTGGCGGCGGATCCGATTGACGCCGAACAGCGCATACGTCACCGAACCGACCAGGGGCGTGACCCAGACGAGCCCCACCCAGCCGATGGCGGCGCGGACGTCGGACTTGGTCAGCACGATGTGGGCGGAGACGACAAGCGCCAACGCCACGTGAACCGCGCCGACCAGCGCACTGATGCCCCAGAGTTCTATGTGCATCGTCGGTCGTGGTCTCTGATGTGGCGTCGGGTGGCGCCAGGTGGCCGCGGATCGTCTGGCTCGAGGGGGCGCTACCCCGGTGGCCGTGCCCCGCGAGATCAGCCGGCCCGGAAAGACGGGCTTGCCGCGCCGTTGGCCGGGAGCGCCCAGCCCGCGGACGGAACAAAGATTCACCGTGCCGGAGCGCGCCGCCAGCGAGCGCGGCACGGTACGCAGGCCCCTGATGCCAAAGCCCCGCAGCGCAACTGGCTGCGGGGCTTGGGGTCATCCGGATGCGACGCGCGTCACGCGCTCTTCGCGGTGACCTTCCCTTGGCGCAGGTCGGCGACCGCGGCCCGGACCCGATCGGTCAGCTCGCGCTCCTCCCGCAGCGCCGCGATCAGGGCCTCCGCCTGCTTCGTGTGGAACTCGAGCGATCCGGCCCGCTCGATCACCTGATCCACGAGCGTCTTCTGGCTGTGCAGCGTTTCCAGGGTCCCCTGGATATCGGCGAGCAACGTTTCCACGCGGCCCAGCCGCTCTTCGGCCTGTTCGACCTGCCGCTTGCGGTGATCGAGCCCGTTGGCGGCATCGTGCGCATGACCGACCAGGCTCAATACGTTCTCGAGCGTGGCGCGGGTCTGCGTGACTTCCTCCTTCGCGGCGGCAATCGATCGGACGTCGTCGACCGTGCGCTCGGCGACTTCGAACAGGCGATGCATGTCCGTCTGCAGCGCGTCGAGCGTCGCCTGGCGCTTGCCCACCTGTTCCAACGCCCGGGTGAGCTCGAGTTCCGCGCCCTGCCACTTGGCGAGCCGCTCCTCGAATTGGGCCATCCGCTTCTGGGCGAAGCGCAGGCTGCCTTCGCGACTGTCGAGCATGTCGAGCGTGGCCGACAGCTCGGTGCTCCGACCCGCCGCGGTGGCGAGCGCGCCCGTGAGTTCTGCCACGCGCTCTTCCAACTGCTGCGCGGCGGCGGCCGCCTCCTCGCGCAGGCGCGACGCCTGCTCCAGGTGCTCGGCCGCCTTGTCGAGCGCCGCCTGGCGCTGCCCCAGCTCCTGGCCGAGCGCCCGCGTCCGCTCCGCCAGCACCTCGAGACCCTGGGCCCGGGATTCGAGGCGCGCGACGCCCGCGTCCACTTCGACCATGCGGCGCTCCGCGCGCTCGACGGCCGCTGCCGTGGCCGGCACCAGCCGTTCGATCTGCTCGGCTTCCGCGGCGTGCAATCCGAGCGCCTTGAACCGTTCATCGGCGCCGTCCATGCGCGCGAGCAATCCTTGGCTCCGCTCCTGCAGCTGGGCGCCGAGTGAGGCCAGCTCGGCGACCCGCGTATTCAGGTCCTCCACCACGTGGCGGCGCGCCTCGATCTGCGTCATGGACTGAGACAGGCGGTCGGCTTCGCTCCGCACCAGTTCGACGGTCGGCTTCATCTCCTCGACCGCTACCAACTCCCCCCGCAGCCCCGCCACCGAAGCCGTGGCGCTTTCGAGCCACGCCTTGGTACCGGCTTGGGCCTCGCGCACCCGAGCCATCTCGGCTTCCGCTCCGCGCGACTGCTCGATGGCGTCTTTCACCGCCTCGTGCGTACCCTTGAGGCTCGCGACGTCCTGCAGCACCGCCTCGACGGTCGGTTGCGCCTTCTCGAGGCGTGTCACCCGCTCCGACATCGCCTCGACCGTCCGCCCGAGCTGGTCCGCGCTCGCTTGCACCGCCTGCACGCGCCCCGCCTGGGTCTCGAGCTGCGCGACGTTCTCGCCGATCCCCGTCAGTTGCGTGGCGAGCCCGTCGGCCCGGGAGCGGACGTCCGCGATGCCCCGGCTCGATTCCTCGAGCGTGTGAAAGCGCGTCTCCATGTCGGTGAGCGCGCCACGGAGGTCCAAGATCCGCTGGCCCACGGCGTCCAGCCCCTGGTTCTCCAGCTCGAACCGCTTCACCGTCCGCTGCACGTCGTCGCGCAGCGTGGCGAGACGACCCCGCAACTCCTGGTCCGCCTGCTTCACTTCCTCATGATGCGCGCTGATCTGCTCGGCCTGCGTGAGCACATCGGCGTGGACGGCCTTGAGCTCGTCGAGCCGGCCCTCCAGTGCCCCCAAGCCCTTGGCGCTCTCTTCGTGCTTGCGGATTTTCCCATCGATCTCGCGCACGAGGTCGTGGAGCCGGGTCGCCTGGCTGGTGGCGCGGTCAACCGCCTCGCGCTGTTGCTCCAAGGCGGACACCTTCTGGCTGACGTGGTCGGCGAGCGACTTGAGCGTGCCGAGCTGCCGCTTGGTCTGGGCCGCGTCGGTCGCGACCTGGGCCAGCTGCGCGACCGTCTGCTCCAGCGCGGTCGCGCGCGATTCGGCGGCGGCGACGCCGCTCGCGACCTGCTGCTCGCGCGCTTCGAAGGTGCCGAGCCGCGTCGCGGTGGCCTCGGCGGCGCGGCGCAGCTCCTCCTGGCGCTCGCGCACGCGATCGAAGCCTTGCGTGACGTCCCGCAGCTGGGTGCCGAGACTGTCGGCGTCCATGCGCAGCGCCTTGAAGCCGCCGCCCAGCTCGAGGAAGCCCGCTAGATCGTTCTTGAGGGCCAGCGCCTGCTCCAGCGTGCTCCGCATCTCGTCGATCTCGGCGCGCAGGCGCTTCGCGTCATCCGACGTGTGGGTGAGCTGGGTCTCCGTGCGGCGCTGCACCCTGGAAACGGCTTCGGTCTGCTCGTCCAGTGTCGCCAGCACCGGGACGAGCCGCTCGAGCGCCTTGACGCGCGTCTGCAACTCGCCCAGGACCCGTTGCGCCTCGGCGATCGGCTGCGTGAGCTGGGTGAGCCCTGGGGCGGACTCGCGCGCCGCGTTCGTGAGGGCTTCGAACGCGACCCGCTCCCGCTGCATCTGCGCCAGAATGGAGCGAAGCTCGGCAGGCAGCTGCTCCGTCGTCGTCTCGTGACCGAAGAGCTTCCAGGCCATATAGGTTCTCGCGGAAGAGGTGGGCTCGCCCTGACTGGCGCAGGAGCCTGGTGCGCGCGCTGGCGGTAAGCTGCGGGCGAGGGCGGGGGATCGCACTGTCCCGTCCTGGCGCACGGCGTCAGTGCGGGGGCCTGGTGCGGCAATCGCCGTGCCGTGCGGAGCGAAAAGCCGCTAGCGCGCCTGGCGCTGTGAGTTACGCGCGGGGCCCGCGTGGCGGCGCCGTCGCCGCCTCCCTCGTCTCGCGTGCCGCGTTGCATTCCACGAGTGTGACACCGGTCACTCGGCGGCGGGTCGGACGTCGCGGGGGATGGGCGCGGGTCGGACACCCGACGCCCGAGCCTTCAGCTGCGCTCCAGGTTCGCTCGGTCCCAGCGGGCTAGGTCGGCGGCCGCGTTGTAGGTGCTCTCGAGGAAGGCGCGCAGCGCCGCGGCCGGCGCCGGCGCAGTGCGCACCGCTTCGTACGGCAGGATGAACTCTTTCATGTCCGGTTGATAGTACGCGGCGCTCGGCTGCACAGCGGCTTTGGGAAAGCCAGGCGGCTCCGGCGCAGCGTAGGCGTAGAACGCCGTCTCCTGGACCGCCCAACTGCCCGGCCAGAACCCCGCACTGATCACCTTATGCGAGTACGCCTCCTGCATCATGCGGTCGAGCTCGGGGCGCTTCTCCGCCCGCTCTCCGTTGAACCGGGTCGTTGCCAGGTCGAAGCTCCCCCAAAAGAAATGCACCGGGCTCGTTTTCCCGAGAAACCGCCCGCGGAACGCTCGCAGCACCTCGTCGACCTGGACCAGGATCCTCCAACAGCGGTTCGCGTAGCGAGCGTCGTAGGCGGCGTGCTGCCGGTCCTCCGTGAAACGGATCGGATCCTTCACCTCGCAGGGCATCGGCCACAGGTGAACCTGAATCCCCAGGCTGGCCAGGGTCGCCAAGTACTCGCGATAGAACTCCGCGACCGAGCGCGGGGCGAGGGCGATCTCCTTCCTCGCCCCCTCACTCGTCGCGACCACGAGCCGGTGATCGAGGAAGTCGAAGTCGACCTGGAACGTGAAGCGGCCGTACGGCATCGGGCCGGTCGTGAGCCCCCGCGCCGTGAGGTACAGCGTGACATGCCACCAATGGTTTTCCGGGGGCGCCAGCGCGAGCCGCGTCTTGCCGACCATCTGCGTCCACATGTGCAGCGTGGCGTAGGTGTCCCGCCAAGCGTCGAGCGGCAAGCTCGGCCACAATTCGGTGGTGACGGAGGTCTCGGGCACGCTCATACCTCGACGTCGTCGATGAAGCAATACCGCCAGTCCTCGCCCGGCTCGAACGATTGAACGATGGGATGGCTCGACTTCCCCGCATGTTGCCGCGCGTGGCGCTGCGGTGAGGAATCGCAGCACCCCACGTGGCCGCACGAGAGGCACAGCCGGAGATGCACCCACTGGGTGCCGGCCTTGAGACATTCCTCGCATCCCTGCGGCGTGCGAGGGGTGACGTCACGGATTTGAGCCAGATGCGTGCAGCGCGCTGCCATTGATGCTCCTGCGAGAGGGTGACAACCGTGAGGATGGCGCGGCGGCCGAGCGGGCGAGACCTCGAGGCGGGTGCGAGCCCGCTCAGTTCCGCATCAGGAAGCGTAGCACGACTGCGTTGTAAGCTCCAGGACTCTCGGCGTGCACGCTGTGGCCCGCTCCCGGCACTGTGACGAGCTCGCCCGCCGGTAGACAGCGTGTCAGCTCGTCCGTGATCAGGTGGTACAGGCGCGGGCTGCGCTCCCCGGCGATGACGAGCACGGGACTGCGGATGCGCCCCACTTGCAGACACGGCAGCATCGGCATATAGACGGCAGGGTCGGCCCGCACCTCGAGACTCAACTCGAAGGCCAGGCGTGCGAGCGCTGTCCGCGCCGGGCCCGACAGGGCGTCAAACCGGCCGAGGCGTCCACCCACGCCGTCCCAGTAGCGCCGCAGCGCGTCGAGCGAGTCGCCGCGGGCGAACCCATGGCGTGCGGGCTCCATCACCGTCTCCTCGAACCCTCGGCGCAGCGAGTCGCCCGCCGGCGTGCGGGCGAGCCAGGGCAGGAGCGGTGGCTCCTCCAGCACGAGCGAGCGCACCAGCTCGGGGCGGCGGAGCGTGGCGAGCAGCGCCACATACGCGCCGTACGAGGAGCCCACCAGGTGGACGCGCTCGAAGCCGAGGGCCTCAATCACGCCGATCAAGTCGTCGGCGTGCAGCGCCAGCGCATACCCCTGGCTGTCCGCCCGGGCGGCGTTGGGCGGGTGATAGCGGCGGCTGTAGGCCACCACGCGAAACGCGGGCGCAAACGTTGCAATCTGGGGCTGCCAGGTCTCCCAGGACTCGACGCTGCCGTGCACCAAGACCACGGGCATGCCGTCGCCCCGTTCTACGAAATGCAGGTCGGCGCCTCGCACGCGAGCCGCGCGGAGCACGAGCCGCGGCGCGACGCCGGGCGCCGCCGCGGCGGGCGCGGGCGCCCCCGGGGCGGGCCCCCCGGCCGGACCCCCACCGCCGCCGCCGCACGCCGACGTGCCGACGAGGACGGCACATGTAGCAGGGATCAAGAGAGTGCGCACGCCGCCAAGATAGCGACGCTGCGCCGACCGAGCCACGGCCGGGCGCCCGAGCCTCCGGGACGGCGCTGCCGTGGGGGAGCGCCGGCGGTTTGCGCGCTCTGCTGGCGACATTAACGTTATCCCCACCTTCGCCAGGGCCCAGCAATGCGACAGCAGCGTCGGGCGCGTCTCGAGAGCTCGGTGGCGCGCCGCGAGACGCCCGGAGCCGGTCGGGACGCTCGCTGAGTCTGCCAGCCGTGCCCTGGGCGTGGATCGCGTTCGGCTACCAGGTGGCGAGCCGGCTCGCCTACGTCTGCTACGTCGGGCTCACGCTCAAGCGGGAAGAGCACTCCGGCTCCTTGACGCAGCGCTACGGGGCCGCGGCAGGATTCCAGCGGTTCCGCCGCACTGCCTCGGTCCTCATGGGCAATGACGGCGTGAGTCTCATCCTCCTCTGTCTCGTGACCCGCAACACCCTCGACATCCCGGTATCGTCCGGTTGGAGAACCGCGGCGGGACTGCTCCTCGTGTTCGTCGGGGTCGCGACGAAACTCTGGGCGGCGGCGACGCTCGGCGCCGACGGGTATTACTGGCGCAACTTCTTCCAGTCGGGGAACGGGATCGTTCCGACGGTCGCCGGGCCCTATCGATTTCTCAAGAACCCCATGTACACGGTAGGCTATCTCCACATCTACGGCTTCGCGCTCGTGACGGCGTCCGCCCTGGGCCTCCTGGCGGCGCTGTTCGATCAGGTCGCCATCCTCGCTTTCTATCGCTCGGTCGAGAAGCCGCACTTCGATCGTCACACGTGAGGACCGTCTCGGGCTCGCGCGGTGGTTGCTGGACAGAGCCGCTGCGGTGGCGCAAAATGGTGGTTCCCCATCTCGGGAGTCGCGATCCATGAAATCGTTCCTGGGCAGCCTGCTGCTCGCCTGCTGTACCGTGCCGGCGCTCGCCTCCGCACAGAGCTCCGCCAGCCCCGTCGCTGACGGGCTCCGCGCGACCGAGCAGCAGGAGGCGCGCAATCTTGTCGCGGCGGCCGAGGAGATGCCCGCCGACAAGTACACCTACAAGCCGACGACCGCGCAGATGAGCTTCGCCAAGGTGATCGAGCATCTCGCCGAAGGGAACGACTTCTTTTGCTCGAAGATTGCGGGTGTCGCGGCGCCTGAGCGGTCCAAGGTCACCGAGGCCGACGGCAAGGAAAAACTCGTCGCCCGCCTCAAGGCAACGTTCGAATTCTGCAATACGGCGCTCGCGAAGGTCGACGACTCGAAACTGGGCGAGCAGATGACGCTGTTCCCCAAGTTCGAGACGTCGCGGGCGAGGACGGTCCTCATCACCGTGGGGGATTGGGAAGACCACTATAGTCAGCTGGCCATCTACCTGCGCTTGAACGGGCTCCTGCCGCCCACCGCAAAGCGCGGCGAGGGCTAGCGCCCGCGCGCTCGCCGTCCGGAGCGACTCGCTGCGCTAGGAGATAATCGCTCAGGGGCCGCCGTTGAGCGCGGTCGGGAGGAAGCCTAGGTCTGCACTTGGTTGCGGCCGCCGTCCTTCGCGCGGTACAGCGCCCGGTCGGCCGCCTGGACCACGAGGTCCGGCTGCGCGTGGCGCTCGCTTTTCTCGGCGACGCCGATACTGATGGTCACCGGCACGCGCGGCCCCGGACCCTTGTTCGTCACCACTTTCTCCGGCTTGCGCTTGGAGCGAAAGCGGCGGCGCAGGATGAAGCGGGTGTCCTCCACGGCTTGCCGCAGCGCCTCGAGATCCGACACGCACTCCTGCGCCGTCTTGCCCGGGAAGATGACCGCGAATTCCTCGCCGCCGTAGCGGTAGGCCTTGCCACCTCCGCCCACCTGGGCCAGCCGCCCGGCGATCATCCGGAGCACTTGGTCGCCGACGTCGTGCCCGTGCTCGTCGTTGATGCGCTTGAAGCGGTCCACATCGATCATCGCGACGCTGTACTGCCCCCCCAACCGCAGCATCGCCTCCGTGAGCGCGCGCCGCGCCGGCAGCCCGGTGAGGCTGTCCTGGTACGCCATGTAGTAGGACGCCTCCACGACCGAGACGATCAGGATCAGCGCGGCGGTGGCGAAATAGAACGTCGCGAACCCCACATCACCGGGGCTCACGCTCGAAAGCCCGAGGAACGTCGGGAGCAGGGCCCAGGCGAACGAGCGCCCCGTTTGCGTGGGCGTCACCAATTGGCTCGCGATCACCAGTCCGGCGACGACCAGGCAACCGAGCAGCGCCGGGTCGGCGAGCGGGGTCCAGGCCACGAGCCGGTGCGGCAGCAGCCGTGCGTGAAGCACGGCGGCGGTCGCTGACGGCGCCAGCCGATCGAGCATCACCACGAGGGCAACTTGCCCGAGGATCAGGGCTAGGCGCGCGAAGCCGGGCGGCGTCAGGAACCCGCGCTCCGCCGTGAGCGGCAAGGCCGCGAGGTTCAGCGGCAAGAGCAGGGCCGCCGCCTGGAACACCACGTGATCGCGTCCGAAGCCCGGGCCGACCGAGTAGGCGACGGCGCGATCGGCGAGCGTTAACAGCAACAGGGCAAACAGCAAGCGGCTGCGATGAAACCGCCAGGCGAGCAGCACTCCCGCGGCGAAAATGCCGTAGGAATAGAAGGGCATGATCGGCGCGAGCGACTCCTGCAGGCTCCCCGAGTGCGTGTAGAGCACCGCGGCGAGCAGGATCGGGGCTTCGGGGATGCCGTAGCCCAGCACCTTCCAGATTGCGTCGGAGGTGACGCTCTGCGGCTGTCCGTCTCGCGGCACGGCTCGGGCTCTCCTTGCGGTTGGGCGGGCTGGACGAGCGACCCGCGCCGGCGGGCATTAAGGGTATACGGAAGCGGCGCCCGGTCAACCGTTGGGTTGCGTGGTGTGCCGAGAGTTGGTGATATTCTCCCGGCCCCGGCGGTATCGTCTAGGGGACTAGGACGGAGCCCTCTCAAGGCTCAAACACGGGTTCGAATCCCGTTACCGCTATGCCCGACGCGTGCCGCCCCCATCGTCTAACGGTCAGGACACCACTCTTTCAAGGTGGGAACAGGAGTTCGATTCTCCTTGGGGGCATTGGACTTCGGGCAGGGAGGCGGCGGGCGTGACCAGGTAGGCATTCAACGCGCCAGTTAGGACTGGGGCCGATAGCTCAATTGGCAGAGCAACTGACTCTTAATCAGTAGGTTCTCGGTTCGATTCCGAGTCGGCCCATAGAGTTAGCAGTTTCGGAGTGAAAGGTTTGTGAAAGGTCTAGACCGCCTAGAGTATTCGCATTCTAGTCCGCAGGTTCCAACGATATCGAATGACACCGCCGCGCGACGCCACGCACGAAGCCTTTGATCGGCAGAGCACGGACCCGCAAGCGTACCTGGAGCTGGCCCGCACCCTGACCATCGCCGCCGCTCCAGAGGTGGCCCGCTTCCGGGAGGTGTTGTACGGTCCCCGGAGTGACACTCGATTGGAAATGCTCGCCTACGTCAACGCCTACATGCTGCTCACCGGTCTCGCCTTCGAGAACCTGTTGAAGGCGATAGCACTCTCTCGTGGGTGGACCATCGAGCAGCTCACGAAGCTGAGAGGCGGCCACGGCCTCGTCGCCATCGCCGACGCTCTCACCCTGGAACTTGCTCCGGCTGAGCGGGACTACTTGCGACGTCTAGAGGAGTTCGTCGTCTGGGCAGGCAGGTACCCCGTCCCACGACGGAGCGACACGTATGCGACGAGTGAGCGCGACGGGCTGCTGACGTTTATGAGCGATGATCCGACGCGCGGCGAGCACCTATTCGACAGGTTGGCGGAGCACGTGGGGCCATCCCCCCGACCGACTGACGGTTAAGGCCGCTCCGGCTCTCGCGAGTCGGGGCGGCTTTTTCGTTGTCTGCAAATCCGGGCAGCCGCTCGGCTGTCTCGCCTGACAAGTCAGGTGGCTCCCGCCTTTCGCTTCACCACGAATGACACACGCACGCCCGCATGCGCGAGCATGTCGATCAGGGTGTCGATGCTGAACAGATCGATTTTACCGCGCACTAGATCGCTGACGCGAGGCTGCGAGACGCCGAACAGTGCGGCAGCAGCAGCTTGCGTGAGCCCCCGGGCCTCGATCACTTTGCGAATCTCGATCATGAGATCGGACCGAAGCTTCAAATGCTCCGCCTCCTCCCGGTCAAATCCGAGATCTCGGAACACGTTCCCTGAAGAACGTCGAATCTTCGTGGTCATGGCATCTCCTCCCTCTCCAGGCGCAAACGCCTCAGATCACTGAGTCGTTTTCGTGCCAAGACAATGTCGGCCTGGCGTGTCTGTCGGGTGCGCTTCTCGAACGCGTGGAGCACGTATACGCCCTCGGCAAACTTCGCGATGTAGAACACCCGATACTCCGTTCGGACATGCACTCGGATCTCGTAAACCCCCGCACCCACGGTCGGCATGGGTTTCCAGTCACTGGGCTCGAGACCGTGCTGCACGAGATCCAACTGGTGGCCTGCCGCCCGTCTCGCCTCTTTGGAAAAAGCGCGGATGTCGTCCAGGGAAGACCCGAGCCAATACAGCGGCTTCTCCGCCATAGGCAAATATATAAGTAGTTATATGCCGCGCAACCACTCGCTGGTAGAGCGCTGCTCTGCGAATGTGTGACAAACTGTGGGACCTCTCGGGAAACGGCCTCCTGGCGCGGCTTTGTGGGGTTCTGTCGCCGCTGGAATGGCGGCTGTTGGCGGGCCCTGGCGCGCGCTGCCGGACGCTGGCGGCCCTCGCCAGACTCTTAATCAGTAGGTTCTCGGTTCGATTCCGAGTCGGCCCATGCAACTCCCCCCCAGCCCGGCGCGTGGCTGCCCAAGCACGTGGGTGACCGCTAGACAGATGCGTGGCTCGGCTTGTCCGCCTACATTCGGCCGATGCTGCGCTTTGTCTGGGACCCTGATAAAGCCGCCGTCAACCTCCAGAAACACGGCGTCGACTTTCACGAAGCGGCTACCGCCTTCGGGGACCCCCTTTCGATCACCATCGCCGACCCAGACCACTCACTCGGCGAGGAGCGCTGGCTCCCTCTCGGTCAGAGCGTGGCGGGGCGGCTCGTGGTAGTTGCCCACACAGAGCACTTTGATGGGATTCGCATCATCAATGCCAGAGCGGCCACGCGCCGTGAGCGCCGGATCTATGAAGAAGACCAGTAAACATATCGATTGGAGCGACGATCTCCGTCCCGAGTACGACTTTCGAGGCGGCGCGCGCGGCAAGTACGCCAACCGCTACCGCGAAGGGGCGAACATCGTCGTACTGGATCCTGACGTGGCCGCGGAGTTCAAGGACTCTCAGGCGGTGAACGATGCTCTACGAACTATCCTGGAGAATCGCTCCAAGCGGTAGGAGGCAGAGGCCGCCTTCCGCCAGAAGGATCACGCACGAGCACCCTATAGCCTTGTAAGACCGCCTCAGCGGTGGCCCGCTTTCCTCCGGCGCATGGGGGTGACAAACTGTGGGACCTCTCGGTAAACGACCTGCTGGCGGGGTTTTGCGGGGTTCTGTTGCTGCGGGAATGGCGGCTGGTGGCGTGCCCTGCCGCGCGTCGGCGGACGCTGGCGCCCCTCGCCCGACTCTTAATCAGTAGGTTCTCGGTTCGATTCCGAGTCGGCCCATGGGGTTGCACGGTTCAGCGAACTGAGTCGTGGGAGTTTTCGTGGGACTTGAAGCTCCCAAAGGCCGGTCAAAACTCCTCGCTGCGGTCGTGAGCCGGCAACATCATCAGCTGGTCGTCCGAGTTGCTCTAACCACGCCAGAGAGCTCCCCTGAGAATGTGGGCCGCGTTAGAGCATCCAGATCGGCCATATGCCACCAGTCCACAGATCCACGAAACCAGATGGCTGATCGACACGCCCGGACGGGGGTGTCCGGGTTCTATGAACCGAGTACCGGTCTTCGGGGACTCGGGTGAGCCCCCGAAACATTGCGGAGCTACTACGCCGAGCGCCCTACTTAGCGGCCACCCTCTTGCGAGGGTCGTCCGCTTTGCTGACGTAGCTCAATCGCCAAGGCCCGATGCCGTGCAGTTGAAGGACCGTTTCGCCCTTGGCCTTCGCATAGTGATGCATCCCCGCCGGGATCATTCCGAATGTGCCGGCCGGCAACGCCTTCATCTGCGACTCGTCGAACTTCTCGCCCATGCCGACCATCAGCGCGCCGCTGATGACGGTCACGTGCTCCGTGCCAGGGTGGAAGTGAGGTGGGATCTGATAGCCGTCGGGCATGAGCAGGCGCATGGTGTAGGCGGCAGACTTGGTCGGATTGCCTTCCAGCACGGCGAGCTTTGCGCCGACGGGCAGCGCCGCGGGCGCCGGTCCCCACGTCATCTGATCCGGCAGAGCGATAGTCACTGGGCGTGGCGACCGCGATTGACCCCGCTGCTTGGCCTGTGCGGAGGCGGTGGTCAGAGGTACCACCAGGGTGAGCGTTAGCAAGGCGTATCTCATCATTAGGGGCCTCCCTCAAGACAGGATGTGCTGAAGCGCACCAACGGCGCGTTAAGCGGCGCGCCGAGGTGCCGAGCCGGAGCGAACGCGCTGCTGTCGGCACGCCGTAACCCTCTTCACGCACGCCGCCCGACTGCCCTAAGACTGTGAACATACTGCGGCGCCGCCCGGGCGCCACGGCCATCAAGACGTCGTCGAGGTCTACCGAGCAGTCACACGGACGGCGCCCTGCGAGTGGTTGGTACCCTAGATGCTGCAAGAGCGCCTGTGGATCTTGCGGACGACCAACGGTCGAAATGGTCGCCGCACTTTCGGAGAGCAACGTACATGGGTGACAACTGTGGGACTTCTCGCTAAACGCCCTTCTCGCGCGGCTTCTCGGGGGTCACCGTGCTTAAGGTCAACCTCGTGGAGATCGACGGTCAGGGTGATCTCGCCTATACGCGGGGGACATACGAAAAGCCGACGAAGGATACCGGAAAGTTCGTCGATATCTGGCGAAAGCAGGCCGACGAATCGTGGCTCGACGCTCGCGACATCTGGAACTCTGACCGGCCCTCCGCGAAGTAGCTGGGCCCGCACGGGCCCCTGGCCCGTCGGGCCTCAGAAGAGCTCGAACGCGAGGAACAGGAAACTCCCCTCGCGCTCGATCTCGAGGGCGACGGGATCTCCTGGCTTGATCGCGCGCAACGCGGCCCGCAGCTCGTCGAGCGTGGTCACCGACGTGCCGTTCACCGCATGGATCACGTCTCCCGCCGACAGACCGGATTCCACGCCGCCGGCGTAGAGAGCCCGGGCCACGACCAGGATGCCTGCCGGCACCCGCAGCCCCGGAATCATGCCGGCGATACCGGGATCGATCGGGACGGCCAAAATCCCGATGCGACGCACGAGGTTCTTTTCCGGGTCGACCGACCCCAATAGCCGGCCGATGCTATCGCGCTGCTCGATGACGGGTACATCCATGGTGAGCCGTGCGGACCCACGCAACACCTCGACCCGCACCGGCCGCCCGCCGCTCCGCATCGTAACCCCGCCGACGAACTCCGGGCGCGTGGCCACCGACCTGCCATTCAGGCCCACGACCACGTCGCCGAT
>WNFJ01124741.1_pt1 | contig 13540 bp, 10 predicted proteins | sample 5400461 | NCBI WGS metagenome assembly WNFJ01 (sample SAMN13153349, study PRJNA577476) | soil metagenome | isolation source: 115 cm saprolite on Douglas fir-dominated hillslope | place: USA:California | collected 2013-09-17 | reverse complement strand
CCAATGTGAACGGGCATGGGATTCAGTGTAATCAGTGTATCAACGATACGCGGCGATGAACTCTTTGTAGGCGGCTTCGGTGGCCTCGGGCGTGAGGATCGCCGACGAAATCAAGATGCGATAGCGGAACGTGGCGCTGGCATGTGGGGCCAGAGAGAAATTCAGCTCTTCTTTACCGTTACTGAAAACTTTTTGGCCAAGCGGATTTGCGGCGAAGAGGCCATAGCCGCGGGCGTGCCAATAGGTGGGGAAGCCGGGGTTCTCCGGGTGATCGAGAATCGTGATGGGGGTGGTCGAGAATGGTGATGGTGACGGGCTCGTCGCCGACGCGGCCGCTGAGATTGCACCAGCGACCGCGAGTGCCCCAGGCGGCGTCGCCTTTTTTGCCTTCACTGGTGAGGTAGGTGCCGTTGACGCCGGCGTTGTCCATCTTGGCGACGGTGGTGGCGCGGCCGCTCGCGTCGGTGTACACCTCGGGCTTCTCGGAAGGAATTTCGAGCGCGCGGATAACGCGCAGCCCCAGCATCCCGTCTTTTTCGTCGGGGAAAGAGACTTTTTCATCGAGAGCGCTGAGGGTGGAAACGCGGTCGACGCTACGGAAGGCCGGTCCTCCGCGGAAGACGAAGTGAGTGTGTTCGTTAAGCAAAATTTTTTTCTCGTAGTTGACCCAATCGGTTTCGACGTCAAGCTCGCCCTGCTGCGCCCCGCTCTTCGCAAAAACGACGGCGCGCTGGACGATCGTACCCATTTTTGAAGTGTTTTCCGGCTTGATGGCGTCGGAATTGTTCCAAAAATCGAGACCGTTGACATTTTCGTAGTTGAACCAGAGGCCGGCGTGGTGCGGGTGATCGACGCGTTCACCAGGTCGCTGCTCCAGAGGATAGCCGCGCGTGACAATGGTGCCTTTGGCAGTGCGCAGAGGATAGAGAACCGGTTTTTTCAGCGTGGTGGGCCAGATGTAAGAAGTAAAGGGTTGTCCGCCTATAGTGATTTCGACTCGACGCGCTTGTTCGTTTGCGACGACAGAGATGCGGTCAAACGGCGTAGGTTTCGCAACTAGGCAACACACCATGAATGTTGCCGCCGCGAAAACGAACAGAGAAACAGAAGGGCTGCCGCGCATGGATCACCGTCCTTTGTTCAAATTTCTTCCGGCACTACATACGGTGCGCGATACGTGCCTCGGAGAAGCCGATTGGCTTCGTCATCGCCAATGACCTGCTCCTTAGCGGGGTCGAATCGCAACGTGCGCCCCAAACGGTAGGAAGCATTGGCAAGATGCACGAGCGTCGTCGAAATGTGAGCCTCTTCAATCGGCGAATGAATATCCTGGGCGCGGCGGCTGCGAACGCAATCGACGAAGTTCGCATAGTGATCACCGGAGGCTTTGCCGTGCGGTCCGGGCTCCACTTGATCCGTTATCCACGTTTTGTAGGCGTCGTAGCCGTCGATGGCCAGATAGCCGTTTGAGCCGTAAAACAAATTGCCGACCGTGTTGGTTTTTGCGTCCTTTGGCCCCAGGGGCTTTTGATTGTCGGCAGGCTTTTTCTTGGCGTCGGCGGTGAGTCCCGCCGGGGGTACGGCACTGGCGCCGTAAGCCCCGCTGCCGATTTCTGCTTCGTGGTTAGTGATCCAGTGGCGGACTTCAAGTTCCATCATCTTGCGCTTGCCGCTTGCATCGTCGAAATAGAAAGTCGCGCTCAGGGTGTTGGGAGTTTCCTGATCATCATCGAACATAAAATGTCCGCCCATCGCGGAGACCGATACCGGGAAGCCGACTCCCAAGCCCCACCGCGCGATATCGATTTCGTGGATGGCCTGGTTGCCGACTTCGCCGTTGCCCGTGTCCCATATCCAATGCCAATTGTAGTGAAAGCGATTCTTCGTAAACGGCTTGAGCGGCGCCGGTCCCGTCCAGAGGTCGTAATTGACGCCCGCGGGAACAGCTTCCGGCGTGGCGCGCCCGATCGATGGGCGCCACTTATAGCAAAGCGCGCGAGCCATATAGACGTCGCCGATGGTACCGTCACTCAAATGATGTATGGCTTCAATCATTCCAGGGTTCGAGCGCGACTGGCTTCCGTGCTGGCAAATGCGATTGTACTTTTTTACCGCGCGCACCAGCTGACGGCCTTCAAACCAGTTGTGCGAGCACGGTTTTTCCACGTACACATCTTTCCCGGCCTGGCAGGCCCAGATGGCCATCAGCGAGTGCCAATGATTGGGCGTAGCGATCGAGATGGCATCAATCTCTTTATCCTCAAGCAGTTTGCGAACATCTACGCAGGATTTTGGCTTTGGCAAGCCCATCTTCTCGATCTCTCCGACCCGCTGTTGCGAGACGTTTTCATCGATGTCGCACAGAATGGCCAATTCTGTTCCTGGTACGCGCGAAAAGCCGCGGATGTGATCGTTTCCGCGCCCTCGCACGCCGCAAATTGCCACTCGGACACGATCGTTTGCGCCGAGGATGGCGGCGTAACTGGATGCGCTTGCAGTGAGAGCCGTGGTAGCTACGCCGGCGCTCGTTATTTTTAGAAAGTCACGACGCGAAGCATTTTGTGCACACATACTTCCTCCATCAAAGCCTATAGAATTGCGCCAAACTTAGAAAACATGTCTGGCATCGGCGGTTGGCGCACCCCTGTGCGCCGCTGCCCGAACCGGCCAATAATAAGCCAAATGGTAAGCCAAGACACGAAATTCAGATGTTGAGATTTATAGAAGAAATCGTTTGTCACTTTTGAATTGACTCGGATAGTCTCGGTCCTCGACCATGCCGCCGCCCGTCGCTTCGTCTCCGTTCTCGGGCAGCCCGGCTGAAAAGGGGATCTTCCGGACTGGTGCCCGGCCGCAAAAACTAGTAGCTTTGCCTACACGCCATGGACCCATCGCGCCCCACCTCTCCTTCTGGCAGTTTGGCATCGCCGGTGAATACCGGTGACGCCATGATCGCTGAACAATCGATGCCCGCCGTTTCGTCTCGATCCGGTTACTTCCGTTGGGTGATCTGCGCACTCCTTCTTTTCGGCACCACGAAGAACTATATGGACCGAAACGTTCTTGGAGTGCTCAACAAGACTCTCCAACATGATCTCGGTTGGAGCGAAATCGACTTCAGCAACCTTGTTATCGCGTTCCAGTTAGCCTATGCGGCAGGGATGTTATTGACCGGCCGCCTCATCGACAAACTCGGCACTCGATTGGGCTATGCCTTAGCGATGATTTTTTGGAGCCTCGCGTCGATGGGAACCGCTCTCGGGAATTCCCTTACAAGTTTTGCCATCTCACGAGCCGCATTGGGATTCGGCGAAGCCGCCGTTTTTCCCGCCAGCATCAAGGCGGTTGCAGAATGGTTCCCAAAAAAGGAGCGTGCCCTGGCCACCGGCATCTTTAACGCGGGCACCAGCTTTGGTGCCATGCTCGCGCCGGTCGTTGTGCCTTGGTTGAACACGCGATGGGGTTGGCGAGGTGCGTTTGTCGGAATCGGAGCACTTGGTTTCGTCTGGCTCATATTCTGGTTCTTGATTTACCGCAAGCCGGGTGAGCATCCAAGTGTTTCGAAGGCAGAACTCGACTATATCCGCAGCGATCCCCAGGACTTGCCATCCAAAACAAAATGGTTGGCTCTCTTTCCGCTGCGGCAAACCTGGGCATTCGTCGCTGCGAAATTCCTAACCGACCCAGTGTGGTGGTTTTATCTTTTCTGGATACCAGGTTTCTTGCAAAGCAAGCATGGCCTGGTCCTTAGCGGTCTCGGCCCTCCCATCGTGGCGATCTATTTGATCTCAGATGTCGGCAGCGTTGCCGGCGGGTGGATATCTTCTTCTCTGATCAAACGTGGGCACAGCGTGAACATGGCCCGCAAAACTGCGATGCTCATTTGCGCCGTTGGTGTCATACCGGTCGTTTTCGCGTACCGCGTGCACAGCACTTGGTCCGCAGTGCTCTTGATCGGACTCGCCGCTGCCTGCCATCAAGGATTTTCCGCCAATGCCTATACGCTGACCTCCGACATGTTTCCGGCACGAGCCGTCGGCTCCGTGGTAGGAATCGGGGGCATGGCTGGCGCGATTGGCGGTTTGTGCATCGCCTGGGTCGTGGGCCACGTGTTGCAGTGGACGGGAAGTTACAGAGTTCCATTTCTCATCGCAGGTTCGGCCTATCTGGTGGCACTCCTCATCATTCATGCTTTGGTTCCTAGGATGGAACCAGCCAAAATCGACTCATAAAGCCAAATGACAAATCCAAATGCGAATCTGGAAATTTTCCCCGAGAACCATGACAATGCTTTGGCACTGATTCCCAACAAAATGAGCGGTTGAGGTGGGCAGATGGGGATGACGATCAAGCCAAAAAAGGATTGCCGCTGGGACATCGTCAGTCTTGGCGAAGTCATGCTCCGCTTCGACCCCGGCGACCGCCGCATTGCTACCGCGCGATCCTTCGACGTGTGCGAGGGCGGCGGCGAGTATAACGTCGCTCGCGGATTGAAACGCTGCTTCGGCATGGATGCTGCAGTCGTCACTGCATTCGCAGACGATCCGGTCGGCAGGCTGCTTCAGGACTTTATCTATCAAGGCGGTGTGGACCAATCGCTGATCCGCTGGGTCGAACACGATGGCGTGGGCCACGCCGCGCGAAACGGCTTGAATTTCACTGAGCGCGGCTTCGGCGTACGCGCGGCACTGGGAAGTTACGATCGCGGCCACACTGCCGTCTCGCAATTGAACCCCGGCGAAATCGATTGGGACGAAATTTTCGGCCAGCATGGCGCACGCTGGTTTCATACTGGCGGCATTTTCTGCGCGCTCTCTGCGACAACACCCGAAGTTGCCCTGGAAGCAATGCAGGCTGCGAAGCGCCACGGAACGACCGTTTCCTATGATCTGAATTACCGCGCATCTCTCTGGAAATCTCACGGCGGAAAGAAAACCGCGCAAGACGTAAACCGCCGCATCGCGCCCCACGTGGATGTCATGCTTGGCAATGAAGAAGATTTTTCTGCGGCCCTGGGATTTGAAGTGCCGGGCATGGACGAGCATCACTCGATGTTCGATGTGGATGCTTTCAAGCAAATGATCGCCAAGGTTGTGAAGGAATATCCATTCCAGGTTGTTGCCACGACGCTGCGCAAAGCAAAAACCGCCACCCAAAATGATTGGGGCGCAATCTGCTATTGCGATGGCAAGTTCTACCAAGCAAAAAATCGCGAGAATCTCGAAATCTTCGATCGCGTCGGAGGCGGCGATTCTTTCGCCTCCGGCCTGATTTACGGATTTTTAGCAGGACACGATCCACAGTGGGCGGTCGAGTGCGGCGCCGCGCACGGTGCGCTCGCCATGACCACCCCGGGAGACACTTCCATGGCTACTTTGCAGGAAGTCACGCAAGTCATGAAAGGAGTCGGAGCCAGAATTGCACGCTGAAAGGGAATTGTTGGCGGAAAAGGTGACCACCAATGGATAAACAAAAAGTCCGCGAACGCATCCTGGAAATTGGAATTGTCCCAGTCGTTCGCGCCTCGTCTCCAGGCGAGGCCTGCATCGCCGCCGAGGCCGTTTGTCGCGGAGGGATTCCCATCGTTGAAATCACGATGACCGTCCCCGGCGCCGTCGAATTGATCCGCGAACTCGCAAGGAATTGCGGTTCTGATGTTCTGATAGGAGCTGGGACCGTCGTCAACGCAGAAGCCGCGCGCCGCTGCATGGAAGCAGGAGCGCAGTTCCTGGTCAGCCCAGGGCTGAACGCTCAGACGGTCGCATTCGCCGCGCAGGAAAAGATTCTGATCATGGCCGGTGCACTAACTCCCACGGAAGTCATGGCCGCGTGGGATGCTGGCGCGGACTTCGTTAAAGTTTTCCCCTGCGGCCAAGTGGGTGGCGCGAAATACATCAAGGCCCTGAAAGGTCCGTTCCCGCAAATCCCGTTTGTTCCCACTGGCGGTGTCAACCTAGACACGGCCGCGGAGTTCCTGGAAGCGGGTTCGGTGGCGTTAGGCATCGGCGGAGAGTTGGTGCAAGCCGACGCCCTGAAAGCAAACAAGCCAGAAATCATCGTGGAAAACGCCAGGAAATTCCTCGCGATCGTTCAACACACGCGAGCGCAAATGGCGCCATCCCCCGTGGCCTCCAAGAGCTCCCAATAACTCGAATCTCGAACGACAAATCTAGAATGATTTAATAAGAGTGCTTCTACCGCGGCTGCCCTTCGCGCTCCGCCTGAAACTCGATCAAAATCTCGCGCTGCTCGCGTCGCGTCGCCGACACCGTCCCGAGAGCCTGATGCGCTGCTCCCAAGAGCGGCGCATCCTCATTCAAAACCACGGAAATCGGAATGTTCGACAGCACGGAACTCAGCCGCCCCTTGTCCGCGAACGCGCGGCAGAAACTACTCTCCCTCAATTTCGAGAGTATTTTCAAAACGATTCCGCCCGCAAAGTAAACTCCTCCATACGCGAGAACTCGCAGCGCCAAATTCCCGGCCTCCGCGCCGAACGCATCCATCCACCAATCGAGCACTTCGACACACACCGGACAGGTCCCTGCCAGCGCGTTCTGCGTAATTTCACTAGCGGAAGCCGCCTCCGGCTCCTGAAATGTTGGATGAACCACGTCGGGATCTAGAAACTCATGCAGCTTCCGGAAGCCGCGTCCCGAAAATATTTCCTCGCACGAAACCCGCGCCAGTCTCCTCTTCAGAAATTGTAGGAGTTGAATCTCGCGGTCTGTCCGCGGCGCAAAATCGGCGGAACCGCCTTCCGAGGGAGACGCCTGATGCTGGCTCCCGTCCCAGAAGATCATGGCCTCGCCGAGCCCTGTGCCTGCCGCAATCAATGCCTGGTTTCCGTTGATCTGCGGAGTGCCTGGGTTCAGAACCAGAAAGTCGTGCGCCGTCAGGTGCACCAGTCCATACGCAGTGGCCACCAAATCATTAATCAAAGTGAGTTGTTCGAGTTGAATCTGGAGTTTGCGCGCCAGCGCCGAAGCTGTCAGCTCCCAAGGAATATTGTTCGCCACCAACCGCCCATCTACCACAGCTCCGGCAACTCCGAATCCCGCTGCGCCAATGCGACCCTCGGGTGTCGCGCCAGTCTTGGCGGTGCATTCGCGAAAAAACTTTTCGATTAATTCTTCGAGGCTGGCAAATTCGCTCGTTGCGTAGCGGCGCTTAAAAACAAACTGCAAGGAAGATCCGTGCTCTTCAAACACGGCCAAATTGCATTTTGTGCCGCCAATGTCTCCGGCGAGAATCATTCCGCCCCTTGGTCAGCCACCAACTCCTCGAATTGCCGGCTGGGTGGCCGTGATGTAAAACTGAGTTTCTACTTAACGGACTCGAAAGCAGACTAACACGCTGCCCGGTACTCCTGCATCACTCGCAATTCAACGGAATCGCCGTATCACTAGGTTGTGTCGGTCCGACCGGTAGAATCCCAAGACGTACAGCACTGCCTTCCCGTTCGTGGAAAAAATCACCTGCCGGATTCGCAATAATGGCTCGCGCCTAGGCACATCCAAAAGATCCGCCGTGCGCGGATCGGCCGCAGTGGCGTCCACCTCTTCGTCCGCATATCCAATTTCCACTTTGTAATCGCGTTCCAAAATCCCGAACAACGATTCCCTCTGCAGCGGCGCCGAAAGCAGTCCAGAGAATTGCGCGGCCGAAAGGTAGCAAGTCTCGAGCGCAAACGGCTCTCCTGCGGCGTGTCGCAAGCGCTCGAGCTTTATCACGCTGCTCTTCGGCGAAAGAGAAAGCCGCGCGTTCGCCTCCTGCTCGTCATCCATAATCTTTGCGAACAGCACTTTCGAAACCGCCGTCATGCTCCGGCTGGCCATCTGTTCCGTATAACTCATCAATTTATTGAAATGAATTTTCGGCGCCGAGACAAACGTGCCGATCCCCCGCCGCCGCTCCACGACGCCTTCCCGCTCCAGCGAGGCCAGCGCATGCCGCGCCGTCATCAGACTAACGGAGTGAATCTTCGCCAAGTCGCGCTCCGAAGGCACAGCGTCCCCCGTGCGCAAATCCCCAGCCTCGATCTTCTTCCGGAGACTGCCCTGGATTCTCTGGTAGGCAGGCAATCCATTGCTTCGACTTTGACTTTTAGCAGGCATTCTCGCTCCCGCAATTTACAAACAGCCTACAACGAATCGCCGCGCTTTCGCAGCCACCGCAGTATGAAAAAATCCGCAACCCCAGTCCTTCGTTAGCTTTCCGCGCTTCAGTGCCACACCCGCTGGCCATTACCGGACCCCGAGGCCAAGCACTTAAAACCATCCGGGGCCCCTCGGCGAGGCGCAGCCTGTGAGGCTGCTGGCAGCTCCTGGTGATATAGAGCGCACATCCATACTGCTATACATCACCATCATCCAGTGCTATACGTGCCCCCAGCCACAATCCTTATAAATCATTACTTTTCGCTTGACAAGCTTAAAATCGTGCTATATAGCTATCCACCATTCGGCCATATAGCGGTACAGGGGTGCTGGTTGCTATGCAGAACATTTTGACAGTGGAGGAGAGGCGGATTGCCGGTCGGGGGCCGCGCCTCGGAGGAATGATCATGAAAAAATTGCAGTCTGTGGGGCTAATTCTTTTGTGCGTAACGTTGCTCGCGCTACTGTCCGGCGCAAATGCAGCGTGGGCCCAGGATGTCACAGCAACAATCACGGGAACCATCACCGATCCCAGCGGCGCGCCCGTCGTCGGCGCCGCCCTGACGGCCCACGACACCGATCGTGGCACCAACTGGTCGTCCGTCACGAACCAGGACGGCATCTACAACATTATTCGCATCCCCGTCGGCACCTACGATCTCAAAGTGGAAATGAAAGGCTTCCAGACTGCAGTCGTCACGCCTTTCACTCTCGTCCTCAACCAAACCGCGCGCATCGACGTTCAAATGAAAATGGGTGCGGTGAACGCAACGGTGGAAGTCTCCGGTGAAACACCACTCTTGCAGACCCACAGCACCGAGGTCAGCACGGTCATCGATGCCAACACTGTGACGTCCATGCCGCTGGCGTCTCGCAACTACCTCCAGTTGACTTTGCTTGCCCCTGGCGCCACAAACGTTGACCCTGATTCCATGCGTCAACCGCAGACCATGCTTGGCGCAGGTCGGCCGTATATCAACGGCAATCGCGAACAAGCCAATCAATACCTCCTTGACGGCCAAATCAACAGCGAGGACAAGAACAACGAAGTGGGCTATACGCCCTCGATTGACTCGATCCAAGAATTCAACCTTATTACACAAAATGCTTCCGCCGAGTTCGGGAACTACGAGGGCGGAGTTATCAGCGCCTCGATCAAGTCCGGAACCAACAGTTTTCATGGTGACGCGTTCGAGTTTTTCCGCAACGACTACCTCAACGCCAATAATGCTTCGGCGTCTTGGTCGAAGGGTTTGCCTTTGGAAGAAGGCGCTCCCGGCCATTATGCGGATGGAACCACTATAAAGCCCACCGTTCGCTACAACCAATTTGGCGGAACCATCGGTGGCCCGATCCTTAAGAACAAGCTATTTTTCTTCGCGGATTACCAGGGCCAACGACTCCCGAACTCAGGGGCTACTTCCGCGCAGTTGTTGACGACGAACGCGCGCGGTGGCGACTTTGGACAGCTGTGCACCCAATACGGTGGAGCATTCAACGCTTCAGGAGTTTGCACCGGCGGAGCCGGTGCGACCCAATTGGTGGATCCCCGTAACGGAACGACTCCCATCCCTAACAATAATCTTGCCACCTACATTGCGACTGGCGCAGGAGCAGCTCCTCTCAATGGCAAGCCCGCACTTGTTGAGAGCACCTTTGCCAAGAATCTGTTCGCGGATACAAAGCTCTACCCGCTACCCCAAGCAAACAGCCTGGTCGGCAACAACTATACGTTTAGCAGCGGAAATAACCTCACCAACGATCAGGGCGACTTGAAAATCGACTACGTTCTTTCTTCCAAGGACCACATCTTTGGACGCTGGTCCCAGATGGACCTCAAGCAGTCGGCCCTCACGGGTCTGCCGGTTGCCAACGCCGGAGCCGCCGAAGGCATTGACGAACCCGTCCGCAACGCTGTGGCCAATTGGACGCACAGCTTTACCTCCAGCTTGTTGAACGAGGCTCGCTTTGGTTTTAACGCCGTGCATTTCAGTCAGAGTCAAACTCCGACTTCCAGTCTTGGCAACATCAGCCAACAACTCGGTATTGCCGGTGGGAATTTCCAAGCTCCTGGCTTGATCGAGCTCCAGATTACAGGTGCCGGACCCGGGGCAGCCCCAAGTCTCGGGCTCCGCAACCTGGTTCAAATTTTCCACAGTACCCAGGGTCAAGTCGAAGACAACCTGGTCATCAGCCACGGCCGTCACACCTTCCGTACCGGTTTCCAGTTCATCCGGGAACGCCAGAACTACATTTATCCCGGCAACAACGGCGCTCTTGGATTCTTGGGCGTCAATACTTTGACCTTGTCCGGACTGGCCGACTTCTGGCTGGGAAATGTCGCCAGCGGATTCCGCGACTCCGGCGGCGCTGCAACCCTCGATCAACTTCGTGGTAACGTCCTGGGCTTTTTCGGCCAGGACGATTGGCGCGTAACTCCGACTTTGACAGTGAACCTGGGGCTTCGCTTCGAAGACCACACGCCCTTGTACGAGGTCCACAATCGCGTCGTCAATTTCAATCTCTTGACTGGCGCCCTCGAATTGCCGGGTCAAAACGGCAATTCCCGCGCCCTCTATAACAACTATTTAGGCATCGGCGATTGGCTGCCACGCATTGGGGTAGCCTGGTCGCCCTCCGCCCTTCACGGCAAGACCGTCATTAGGGCTGGCTACGGCATCTCCTCTTTCACCGAGGGAGGGGGCTCGAACGAGGAACTCACACAAAACGTGCCGTTCGGTGTTCTTCAGCAAAATGCGGCCGCTGGCCCCATCGAAAATGGCTTCGGACCCGTTTCGACCTGCACCAACATCACCATCGCTTGCTATCAGGGAATCCGGATACGCATCTTTGACCAGAATTTCCGGCCAGCCCTGACCCAACAGTGGAACTTAACGATCCAGCACCAGTTCAGCAACACACTAACCTTCCAGATCGGCTACGTCGGTCAGCACGGCTCACACCTCCTGAACTTCGAGGATGTGGCTCAGCGCGAAGGGCTAAACGCAGCAGGAACGGTTGCTCTTCCCGGGCAGCCTATTGTTAGCCAAAAGTCTGGACCATACCTTGGCGGCGGCTCGCAAGCCTGCGGTGCAGTGCTCTCTCAGTGCGGGGCCGCTGGATCTCTCTTCCAGGCCGATCAAAACGGCGCTTTGGCTGGAACCAACATGTCCAACGCCAGCCAGCGATACAACGCTCTGCAAGCCGTACTGCAAAAGCGTATGGGCAATGGTTTGGAAGCCCAAGTTGCTTACACCTACTCCAAGTGCTTGAGCGACTCACCCGGATATTTTGGTACCGGCTGGGGCAGCACTCAAGCTCAAAGCTCAGGCGGCCAGCCCGGCTGGCAGAATATCTATGATCCACGAGCTGATTGGGGGCCGTGCTATTTCGATCAAACACACGTCCTCACCAGCTATGTCACCTATCAATTGCCGGTTGGGCGCGGCAAGCAGTTCGGCAAGGATATGAACCCCGTACTTAACGCCGTCGTAGGGAACTGGGAAATCGGCGGGATCATCACCCTCCATACAGGAAACGCTTTGACACTCAACAACTTCGGTGGTTGGGGCGTTGGCGGCAACACATCCAACACTAACGGTGTCGAGCCCCAGACTCTTTCCGGGCTTCCGAACTGCAACGGCCCAATCAAAATCCTGAACCACTATGTTCCGGCCAATGCAGCTACCAACACGCCGGCCTACATTCAATACTTCGATCCGACGAACATTTCCGTTCCGGCAGCCAACACGTTCGGAACTTGCAGCGTAGGCAATATCCGCGGTCCGGGGTATGCCAACGTAGACTTCAGCCTGCACAAGAGCTTTTCCATTACCGAAGGCAAGAGACTCGAGTTCCGCATGGAAACTCTCAATCTCTTCAACCGCCCAGTCTGGACATTCTTCGGCGGGCCGGCCAGCGGTTCCTTTGATCCGGGCTCAGGCACCTCGACGAGCAATCCGAACTTCGGACATTACAGCGGCTCACAAGGCGCTCGACAAATCCAGTTAGCCCTGAAGTTTTATTTCTAACCCTCAACCACCCTGCAGTCGAAATGGCAGGCGCTTCGGCGCCTGCCATTTCATTTTCGGCCCCGCGCTCGAATTCAAAAGAATGAATTGTCCACACCACCAAACAGAGCTAACATTCTCCTCGTAGAGGCCTCCGAATGAATGTTCGGGCTCGAAACCGCACACCTTCGGCTGGGACGCATCTAAACAAAATGTGCGGCGCTCCACAACGCTCCCGCTTCGTTGGTTTTCTCCTAGTCTCCGCTGCAGCTTTCTTTGTTTCATTCCCGATACCGCTGCTCGCGCAAAAGCCCCCCTCGACGGGCGGCCATCCAAATACCTCGCCGCCTCCGCCACCTCCCCCTAAGCTTCCGACGGATTCCTTTGATCAAAACCAATTGCTGTATGGCGCAAAAGGCGCCGTCGCGCCTCAGCAGAATCCTGACGACGTCGCTTGCTTTCTACCCCCTCTTAACCGGATTCAAGTTCCGACAGTGCCTAGCGCTAACCTCCAAGCCCCCGCGAAAGCCAAAAAGGAATACTCTGCCGCCTGCGCCTCCCTCAAGGATCAAAAATACGACGCCGCCGAGGATCACTTGCGAAAGGCCCTCAAGCAAGAGCCGCACTTTCTTGCCGCTTGGGTGACTCTGGGCCAGCTTCTGGCCGGCCGTCAGCGATCCGACGAAGCTCGTACTGCCTGTTCTCAGGCCCTGTCCGTTGACCCGGGCTATCTTCCGCCCTACCTCTGCCTGACAGACATCGCCGCGCGCTCCGAAGCCTGGGATGAGGCGCTTCAGTTAAGCGCTCGCGCCTTGGAGCTCGAACCAAGAAATGATTTCATCGCCTACGGGTACAACGCGGCGGCCTACTTAAATCTTCACAAGCTGCCCGAGGCCGAGAGAAGCGCGCTACGCGCCTTGGAGATAGACAAAAACAACGCCGACCCCCGCGTGCACTTCCTTCTTGCTCAAATCTACGAAGCAAAAAAGGACCTCGTGAATGAAGCCGCCCAGCTTCGGGAATATTTGAAGTTTGCCGATTCCGCCGATGCCGCAATGGTGAACCAGGTTCTGGCCGATCTCGAGAAACGCCTCAAGAATTGACTCCCTCCCGAGGCGCTTCCAAAGTAATTCTTAAATCAGCGGTTTCCCGCTTCAGAAGCTTCTTTTTGTTTATAATTAGTGTCGTCATGCCGCGAAATTCAATCACTTCAAGCTTCACTCTTCTGTTGCTCTGCGCCAATTGCTCGTTAGCGCAGGCGCCAAAACAGCCCCCCGCAACGACTCCCCAGAATGCCGCCGAACACGCAGTGACTCAGGCAGAAAACGGTCATTGCACGGAGGCGTTGCCTCTCTTGAAAAAATCAATTCA
>WNFJ01698421.1_pt2 | contig 13551 bp, 8 predicted proteins | sample 5400461 | NCBI WGS metagenome assembly WNFJ01 (sample SAMN13153349, study PRJNA577476) | soil metagenome | isolation source: 115 cm saprolite on Douglas fir-dominated hillslope | place: USA:California | collected 2013-09-17 | reverse complement strand
AACTCACGGGCGGTCTCCGCGCGGGCAACGTCGCGATCATCAATGCTCACCCGCAATCGGAGGAACCGAAGATATTCCTTGCCACACCGTCCGACCAGCCGCTTACGGAGGATTATTCCGTTGTTGCCCTGATTAAGGGATTGAATCCTTCGCGCTCGGTCCTGATTCTCGCCGGAACAACAACCATTGGCACACAAGCCGCCGTCGAGTATGTCTGCCAGCAGAATTCGCTTCAGGAATTGCTGCTGCGGCTTTCCGTTTCGAACTCCGGCGAAATGAAACCGTTCGAAGCGGTGCTTCGCGTGAAAGTCGCTCGCGGCGTGCCGGTCAGTTCGGAACTCATTGCTCTCCGCAAAGGCCCCGCTTAGGCCGCCACGGCTCAAACAGCGCATTAGCAATTTTCACTTCTGTCATCGCCGCCTGTTCGCAAAAAAATCGGTCAGCCCGGCAGCCATTACCTCGATGCGTTCATGGGCTGCTGCATCGTTTCGCAGCTTGAGTATTCCTAATTCTGTTTGGATGCCGGCGGCGTCAGTGCCGGATCGAGCGTTGCCGCTTTCTGAAACTCCTCTTGCGCTTCTTTGAATTTTCCTTGCTGACGCAAAGCCAGACCCAGCTCAAAATGCGCGGCCGCATAGTTCGGCGAAGAATGGATCGCCGCCCGGAATTGCGAAATGGCGCCCTCGAGGTCTCCCGCGTTGAGAAGCCGGCGCCCCGAATTTGTGGCGAAGAGCGCCGCCTGTTCGACGGTCTTTTGCTTGGCGATTTCCATTCCCGCTTTGCTCTCTGCTGCGGCCCCTTCCGTATCACCGAGCTGACGCAGCACTGCCGCCAGGGTTGTATGCGCGCCGGCGAAGTCCGGCTGCATTCGAATCGCTTCCCGCAATGCGCCGGCAGCCTCCGGCAGCTCGCCCTTCTGCTTTAGAACTGAGCCTAGCGTGTAGTAGGCCTCGGCATAATCTGGTTTGGCGTGAACCGCCGCGCGCAACTCCTCCGCCGCCGAGGCAAAATCTCCTTGTTGCCACAGCGTGACTCCCAATGTGTAATGCGCATCCGCTTGTCCGGGATCCAATTCTTCTGCTTTGCGAAATTCCGCCACCGCTTCCGGAAGCTTGTCCTTTAGTTTGAGCGCCAGCCCGAGGTTGTAGTGTAACGTGGCGTCCTGCGGTGAGAGTTTCAGCGCCTCTTGAAATTCAGACGTGGCGGAATCGAAGTCTGCAATTTGGAGATAGGCCGCCCCCAAATTCCCTATGTATCCACTGTCGTTCGAACGCAGCCGGATCGCCGTTCGAAACTCGTTGATCGCCCCGTGGCCGTCCCCACTCTGCAAAAAGGCGAGGCCGAGATTATTGTGGGTCTCAGGATTCTCCGGCCGCAATTTCACTGCTTCACGAAATGCTCCAATGGCTTGTTCCGCCTCGCCGTTGCGCTGCAGCAGCAAACCCAGGCTGTTCTGCGCGTCAGCGTAATCCGGCTTCAACGCATTACAGGCTCGCAACTCGCGGATCGCCGCTGCCGTGTCGCCCTGGCCCTTCAGAACTTGCGCCAAATAATAGTGAGCGCCTGGATCCGCGGAATCCAATTGCACAGCCGTGCGAAGATGCTGGGCGGCCTCATCCAGTGATTTTTCCTGATAGCGCAGAACACCAAGGTGAAAGTGGGCCTTCGCATAATCGGGCTGTTGACGAAGAGCTGCGGAAAATTCCGCGGCTGCGCCGTGAGCGTCAGACTTTTGCACCAACACGGTTCCGAGATCGTCATGCAATTCCGCTCTTTGCGGCTCAAGCTCGAGCGCCCGCCGGAACTCGCCGATAGCGCCGTCGAGATCCCCGGAAAAATCGAGTGCGCGCGCCAAAGTGTGATGCGTCTCGGAGTCGTCGGGAGCTAGCCGCACCGCCTCCTGCGCCTCCCGGAGCGCGGCAGGCACGTCGCCTTTCCGAGCCAGCGCGCTGGAAAAATTCATGTGCGCCAGCGCGAAATCGGGATTCAGTTTCACCGCAGTTTGGAAGTGAACGATCGCGGAATCGATTTCTCCCTGCGCGAGCAAGACCCAGCCCAGAGAGTTGTGTCCCTCGGGACTCTTCGGTGCAAGCCGCACAACTTTCTCGAAATCCGCGCGGGCAGAAGCCAGATCGCCCTTCCGTAGCGCCGACATGCCTTGCTTATAAGTCGCGCTCGCCCGGGAAGCGGCATCCGCTTTCGCAGAACCAGCGGATTGCGCGGCGCGCATCGCCGCAGCAGCGCAGAAGAGAAGCAGCAGCGCGGTGCTGAGCTGAAAGAAAGGTCTCCGGCGATGAACGGGAATTAATTCCATGCGAAAAATACCTGTAGAGCGTTCTCAAAAATACTAGCATGTTCACAGCCGCGCGCATTTCCACAAACTGATTGGTCGAGGTCCCGCCGCCCGGCTGACCCGTCTCGGACCAGTCCTTGCTATTATTGGAGATTGATGACTCTTCATTATTCTTTTCTCCGGCTTCTCTGCTTCTTTGGGCTTTGCGCTTGGCTCTCCATTCCATCTGCGAGTTCTCCGAGTGTCAGCACACGTAATTCCGAGAACGCAAACGCCAAGCCAATTGCGCATTTTACGGACATCGCGCAAAAAGCCGGACTTACCACACCTGTCATCTTCGGCGGCGAAAACACGAAAAAATACATCATTGAAACGACGGGGACCGGCGTGGCCATCTTTGACTACGACAATGATGGCTGGCCGGACATTTTCGTCGTGAACGGCACGACGCTGGAAGCGTTGCCAACGGGAAAAGCACCGACGAGCCACCTCTACCACAACAATCACGACGGCACCTTCACCGACGTCACCGCAAGAGCTGGCCTGGCTCACACCGGCTGGGGCCAAGGAGTATGCGTGGGCGATTACGACAACGACGGCTTCGAAGATCTCTACGTCACTTACTACGGCAAAAACGTTCTCTACCACAACAATGGAGACGGAACGTTTACCGACATCAGCGAAAAAGCGCATGTCGCGGGCAGCGGGAAAGCCTGGGGCACGGGCTGCGCTTTCGTCGACTATGATCGGGACGGAAAGCTCGATTTAGTCGTGGCCAACTACGTCGATTTTGATTCCGCCACCTCTCTTGCGCCTGGCGAGCGGCCCTCCTGCATGTGGAAAGGCGTTCCCGTCATGTGTGGCCCGCGCGGCTTGCCATGGGCGAAAAATATTCTCTATCACAATCTCGGCGACGGCACGTTTGAAGACGTCACCAGCAAAGCTCACATCGATCAGACCAACGGGCATTACGCCTTCAGCGTTTCCACGTTGGACTATGACGACGACGGCTGGCCGGACATTTATGTCGCTTGCGACAGCACCGCCAGCATCCTCTATCACAACAATCACGACGGCACGTTCACCGATGTCGCCATCATTTCGGGCGCCGCTTTTAATGATGACGGGCGCGAGCAGGCCGGAATGGGCTCCACGGTCGGCGACTATGACGGCGACGGCAAACTGGATCTTTTCAAAACAAATTTTTCCGACGATACCTCCACGCTCTATCGCAACAATGGCGACGGCACGTTTGACGACAAAACTTTTCCCGCGGGATTCGGCTTGAACACACAGTACCTCGGCTGGGGCGTGACGTTCGTCGACGTGGACAACGACGGCTGGCCCGACCTGCTGCTGGTCAATGGCCACGTTTATCCCGAAGTGGACAGCCAGCACCTGGGCAGCAATTTCAAAGAGCCGAAGATCTTGTATCACAACAACGGCAACGGAACATTCACCGATATTTCCGCTAATGCGGGGCCGGGGATCACGGCGGTGAGTTCTTCGCGCGGATTGGCCGCCGGCGATTTGTGGAATGACGGCCGCATGTCCGCGGTGATCAGCAACATGAATGCGCCGCCATCTCTTCTGGTGAATGACGTTCGCAACGGCAATCATTGGATTGCGTTTCGCACCATCGGAACGTCGTTTTCTTCCGCATCGACAGGATCCAAATCGAATCGCGACGGCATCGGCGCGAAGATCACCGTGAAAGCCGGTACGCGCACCCTCGTCGACGAAGTGCGCAGCGGCTCGAGCTACATCTCCAATAACGACATGCGCGTGCACTTCGGCCTCGGGTCCGCCACCAAGATCGATCGGGTGCAAATCCGCTGGCCCAGCGGCTTGGTCGAACGCTTTGAAAACTTGCTCGTCGACGCGATACACACCCTCAAGGAAGGCTCCGGCGCGCCCGTTAATCCTCCTCCTGTTACTGCCAAGCCCTGATTCGATGGAAGAGTCAGCCACGAGAGATCCTTCGTCGTCCGCCACGGCGGAGTCCTCAGGACAGCAATCCTTTTCGGATTCCTGGTTAACCATAACGACCCCACCCCCTATGTTGTTTTTTGTAAGTGTTGCTGATAAAGGACTTAGTGTCGTTGTAAGTGGTTTAGAATCAACAGTTGTGGGCGGTTGTGTAAGTGTTGATTCTAAAGGGCTTGGGACGTGAGCGTCTGAACGTCCAAACGTCTGCACGTCTGAACGTTGAGATGAAGTAGAAGGCGAAGGGAGAAGACATGCTAACGCCCCGAGAAGCTCGGGGCAGGCGCCGACGGCCAGGGCGGGCCGGGATGGACGCTGTGCGTAGGGGTTGCAGGGGGAAACGAATTGATGCGGGGATCGGCGAGAGTGGCGGCTGACTATCAAAGTTCATGTTACCACAGCGGTACCGTCCAAGTCAAGATAAATTTGTAAATAAATTTGGAAGTGGTTTAGATGGAACGAGATAGCGCGAGACGGTTCGGATGGGGTTCGAGGCGAGGGGGCGAGGACAGCGGCTTACGAAAGAGCAGAAAACAGAAATTGGAAAAGAGAGAAGAGAAAAACCCCACTACGCTGCGCATGAATGGTGCACCCAAAATCGTCCTGGGACGCCAAGCCCGGGCCACTCTATCAAGGTTCCAACCGAAGACGGGTCTTACCGGCATTATGTTTTATGAAGTCGATGAATTGGATTATGTAATCATCCATCTGGACTTGTAGGTCTTCCAGCGCCTTGGATTCGACCTGCTGATCTTGCTCTTTTGGGTAGAGGTTGCTCGCAGCTATTCTGGTTTTGCCATCACCATCGAAGATGGTACCGCTCATTCTTCTCGGACTCTTCTCGTGGGCAATCTCATGATCGCGGTAATCGGATACATCTTTCTTCAAGCCGGCGGCGACTTTCAGGAAGTCTGGCGACAGGACCAAAGCCTTTTGTTCCGAGTACAACGGAAGGTTTTTGCACACATCATCATGCGAATCGAGTGGCCGCGCGCGAACTGGCCCAAAGTAAAATTCTATCGAGTGAGCAATCTTATCCAAAAGGATTTTGGCAAATAGATAGTAGCTCTCAATTTCCAGGTGGAGGAGGATGCTCAATTGCCTTGATTCCTCTAAGAGCAACAACTGAGCGTCGCTGACCTTATGGATGCCCGGCAGAAATGATTGTTGTTTGGCTTTTGTGTTGGCGATGAACTGCTCGCCAACCTTCTTATACCTTCCAAAAATCAACTTGGTGAACTCGCAGTATCGACTTATCTGGGAAAATGAGAACGCAAATTTGTTGTTATCTTCTGTTCCGAAACGCTCTCGTTCCGAGCTAATGAATATGCTTAAAGGAGATTCTTTTTCCATTCGCGGGGGCAAAAATTAACCGACACCTCTCAAGTCCAATAATACTCTTCCTGAAAGGGGTCTTTCTCAAACCAGTCTACGAATTGCCCATTTTCTTGATCGAATTGTCCAATGGCTAAGAAACGGTAGGTGCTATCCGATGCGGACCGGAGAATATTGAACGTAGTCTTGCAGAGGCGTTTTATCTCCTCCGGGATCGGCTCGGCAGTAATGAGGAAGCCGTATCGGGCATCAAAAACCTCCTTGTATAGCTTTGCCTGATAGATATCCTCCAGCTTTTCGATCCGCTCCTTCACCTCGACCGTGATCAAATCGCTTGCGTACTGGCCCTGAACAAAACCGAACAGGTCGGGCCGTTTTTTCAAAAATGCAAACAGGATCTCCCGCTGCGGGGGAATTTTACCCTTGAGTTTCTCGCCCAATCCCTTCGTCGCAGTCACTTCCAAATAGCAGCTCTTTTTCTTAGCGGCGAATAATTGCTCAAGTCGCTCTTTTATAGGTTGATAGAAATTTGCTTCTGCCATGGTCTCTCAAAAATGTATGCGCACTATTCTTCAGGGGGCCTTTCGCAATATTCATCGTAATCGGCCGTCAATTCATCACCAGCGTTGATGTCTGTAGCGGCGTAAAACTTGAAGTTTTTGTCGCAACCGACATTAGGAGTTTTTGACTCATTCAGATACCAGGCAACAGTTAGTTTATTGAAGCTCATTGGAACACCGTATTTCCCATTTTTGAGAGGCCCAAAATCCAAGTAGAGTTTTCTTATTTCTTTCGGCAACCCACTGATGCGAGCCGAATCGATCCATCCACACCATCTCCTCATTGTCCGGCTCAAATAAATTGGTGTCCTTTTTGATATCCGTGATTGCAAATACGCCGATACCGCCGCTATGAATTCCTGATGGCTTCAACCTCGTATACACGCCCTCATGTGGGAGTCCAATTCCAATTAAGTCCCGCATTTCGTTTCTCAGAGAGGCTGCATTAAGGACAAAGACCAGAAGAGCGGACACCAGTAAACCAGTTGCCCACAATGGCAAGGCGATGAGACTGAGACCGCGGAGGACGAAAACGAAGATGATCGCCATGACGTAATTGGCGTTGAGGAAGTAATACGCCAGGTACCAATCGTTGAGCCGGTCGATGTCTTCAGCGGGCCCAGTGAAAAGAAAATCCCAGTTCATAGGGCTCCATTTATCTACTATCCACTCGACGAGGTCCCTGCATGAATCGAAAAATGTTCCGACGACCCAGGAGGCAATCAGACCGCCAATTCCGAGAGCCGCAACCGTCGCGAGAAGGTCTTTCGATTGCGTTAGGAAGGTGAGCGCTCCAGGATTCTTCCAAAAATGCGCTACTCCTACGATTAGTAGAGTTGTGAATCCGGGAAGTATTTCTGCGATGAGTGGTTGAGGTTTTACAGAAGATTCTTTTTCCATTTGTTCTTGAATCCTACTCCTCGCTGCGCTGAAGTCAAAGGTCGACGATCCCTCACTTCGCGCGAGCCTCCGCCACGCCGACATACGTGTCGGCGGCGCCGTAGTAGAAGAGGAAGTGGCGGGTGGCCTCGACAGGACCGGGGTAAACGAGTGGCGAGTGGCGAGTTCCAGACAAAACCGAAGAGAGATTCCTTCCGACAGGGTCGGAACCTTCGGTCGCTGCGCTCGGAATGACGGGCTTGGCGGGCGGATCGGGGGAGGGAATGAGCAGGGCTCCCGACCGGGTCGGGGCAGGCGCCGGACGCGGAGAGCGCAGAGTTCGCAGAGAAGAGAAAAGAGAAAGAGATGGAAAAACATTAACGCAGAGGGCACAGAGAACACAGAGGACACAGAGTTCGAAGAGAAGAGAGATTTCTCACATCCGCAGGCCGACCGCTTCGCCGGAGCGAAGCGGAAAGAAAAAAGTCGGCCTGCTTCGTTCGAAATGACGGACTGGGGGGCCGCGGGAACGAAGAGAAAAGCAGGTTCCTCGCTTCGCTCGGAATGACATTGTCGAGGCGGCGAGCTGGCGGGAACGAGCCGGGCTAAAGCCCGGCCTCTACAAAGGCAAGTTCGAGGAGCGGGCGGGGCAAGCCCCGCCCCTACAAAGGCAGGGGGCTTTACTTCGGGGGTTTGGGGGATTTGGGCGGGTCGAATTGCAGGGTGCGGACGATGCCTTCGCCTTCTTTGACGAAGATAACCTGGTTCGGCTTGATGTCTTTGAGCGTTTCGACGAAGCCGCTGGGCCAGCGAATTTCGAGGAGCTCGACGTTTTCGGCTTTGCCGATGCCGAAGTGCACGCGGAGATCGTTCTGAGAAAAATAGCCGCCGCCGCTGCGCACTTCGTCGATTTGCGGATGCAGACTCTTCTCGCCGGGGAGATGGGTGACGCATTTGATGCGCGCGCCGATGCCGCTGCGATTGGATTTTGTGCCGATGGTTTTGATTTTGATCCAGTTGTTGGCGGTGCGTGAATCGCAGCGCAGAAGCTGGGGAAAATCGTTGACGGTGTTGACGACGACGTCGAGATCGCCGTCGTTGTCGAAGTCGCCGAAGGCGCAGCCGCGCGCGGCGACGGGCGTCGAGATGCCGGGACCGGCGTCGTAGGAAACGTCGTCGAAGCGGCCGTTGCGGAGATTTTTGTAAAGCAGCTTGCGCTGCGGGTAGCCCGCTTCGGTCTTGAGCTGCTCGACTTCGGGATAGACGTGGCCGTTGCAGAGGAGGATGTCAGGCCAGCCGTCGTTGTCCATGTCGAAGAAGCCGCAGCCCCAGCCGAGATATTGGGTGTGCTTGCCGAGGCCGCCGAGGTAGGTGGTGTCCTCGAAATTCGCGCCGCCGAGATTGTGGTAAAGCGAAGGCGTGTCGCCGGCGAAATTGGTTTTGACCAGATCGAGATTGCCGTCGAGATCGTAATCGGCGGCGGAGATGCCCATGCCGGCTTGGGGCTTGCCGTCGGCGCTGAGAGCGCAGCCCGCTTCGATGGCGACGTCGGCGAAAGTGCCGTCCTTTTTGTTTTGATAGAGCGCGCTGGCCGTGGAATCGTTGGCGACGTAAATGTCCGGCCAGCCGTCGTTGTCGAGATCGGCGGTGAGCACGCCGAGGCCGAAAGTGCCGTTGGCCTTCAGGATGCCGGATTTTTCGCTGACGTCGGTGAATGTTCCGTCGCCGTTGTTGTGATAAAGAATATTCTTGCCGCCAAGCAGGCCCGGCGGGCCGCAGGCGACCATAACGCCCTTGTAGAGGCAGGGACCGGATTCGGGGACGGGAGCGGTCTTCAGGTCGAGATCGATGTAGTTGGCGACGAAGAGATCGAGGCGGCCGTCGCGGTCGTAATCGACGAAAGCGCAGCCGGTGTTCCAGCGCTTGCCGTTGCCGGCGACGCCGGCTTTTTCGCTGACGTCGGTGAAGGTGCCGTTGCCGTTGTTGTGGTAGAGGACGTTTTTTCCGAAGTAGGTGACGAAGAGATCGTCGAAACCGTCGTTATCGTAGTCGCCGACGCAGACACCCTGTCCCCAGCCGGAATGCAGCAGGCCGGCCTTGGCGGTGACGTCGGTGAAAGTGCCATCGCGATTGTTCTTGAAGAGATGATTGGCGGGTTCCTGGCCTGCGGGGAAACCTTCGAGGCGCCAGCCGTTGACGAGAAAAATATCCAGCCAGCCGTCGTGGTCGTAATCGTAGAACGCGACGCCGCAGCCGGTGGTTTCGAGAAGATACTTGTTCTTGTGCTCGCCGCCGAAGATGGTTTTGGCGTTGAGGCCGGATTCGCGCGCTACGTTGAGAAAGGAAACGCCGAGATTGCTGGGTGGAGCAACGGCGGCGGTTTGTGGAGAAGGGGTAACTTGAGAAAGGTAAGCAGGCAGCCAGTTTTTCGGGAGCGCCAGGGCCAACACTTTCTCCAGCGGGAGCACGATGGCGGAACGGCTGAGGGATTGGAGAAACGCGCGGCGTGTGGAAGACAAAAGAAGCGATACCTTTCCTTGCGAGCCCCGTGCTAGAATCCGGCGCTTTCCTTTATAGTAAGGCCAACCAAGCAATGCAAGCACACGGCGCAGCGGGGGCCACCAGCATGCACATCTCGCCGGGAAGACCTATTCGCTCTCAAGAACAATTCGAATGGATGCGGCAGAGAGTGTCTGGTGCTTGCATGGCGGCCACGGTGATCCTGGGCATCGGGGCGGCCGCCGGCTGGAGCCAGCAGGCGCAAGAGAAGCCACACGAGCTGGAGCTTTCGCGCTCAGTGCGGCCGTGGGAATTTCTGCCCATCACAGGAACGCGCGCGGGACTGCTGGGAAATGAATCGGGCCGCATCGAAGCGTGGGTGTACCCTCTGAAGATTTTTCGCGACTTTCATCTGAATTTTCATACCGAAGGGCGAGTGCTGGCGGCGGAGGCGCTGGCGAGGACGGTGACGGTGCGGCCGGAGTCGGCGACGATTCTCTACACCGGGGATACGTTCAGCGTGCGTGAAACATTTTTCGTTCCCGTGCGGGAACAGGGCGCCGTAGTCATTCTCGACGTGGAAACGGAGCAGCCTTTGGAAATCGAGGCGGCTTTTCACCGGGATTTTCAATTGGAATGGCCCGCGGCGCTCGGGGCGACGTATCTGGACTGGGCAGCGGCGCAGCGTGCGTTTTATTTTGGCGAGGAACAGAAGAAATTCTCGGCGCTGGTGGGTTCGCCGACGGCGACGGAGCCTCGGGCCGAATTCCAAACGAACTATTCGGAATCGCAGGAGAGTTCGTTCCGTTTGGGGCCGACGGCGAAAGGCAAAGAGAGGAAGTTGATCGTCATTGCCGGCTCGCTGGAAGGTCGCGCGGCAGCGGAGAGGACGTACCACCACCTGACGTCTGATTACGCTCAATTCTTGAAGGAATCGGCGGAATACTATCGAGCTTATCTGGAAAAAACCGTGAGGGTGGAAGTGCCTGATGCGCAGATCCAGCGGGCATACGATTGGGCGCGCGTGAGCATGTTGCAAGGAGTGGTGAACAATCCTTCGCTGGGGACAGGCCTCGTCGCAGGATACCGCACTTCGGGCGAGAGCCAGCGGCCGGGATACGCATGGTATTTTGGAAGGGATTCGTTCTGGACTTCGTTCGCGCTCAATGCCTCGGGCGATTTTTCCAATTCGCGCACGGCGCTGGAGTTTATCGGGAAATACCAGCGGGAAGACGGCAAGATTCCGCACGAAATTTCGCAAGGCGCGAGTTTTGTGAATTGGTTCAAGGACTATCCGTATCCCTACGCTTCCGCAGATGCAACTCCTTTGTACATCATCGCGGTGAATGATTACGTCGTGGAGAGCGGCGACACGGGGTTTGCAAAGGAAAAGTGGGAGAGCCTGCGGAAGGCTTATGAGTTTCTGAAATCCACTTATGACACGCGGGGACTGCCGCAGAATTTTGGCGTGGGGCACGGCTGGCTGGAGGGCGGGCCGCTGCTGCCGGTGAAGACGGAGTATTACCAAAGCGGGCTGGGGGCGGAAGCGCTGCGGGCGCTTGCGAATCTGGCGGGCGTGACGGGCCAGGGGCAGATGAGCAAGACGCTGGAGAAGGATTTTGAAAAGCAGCGAGCGCTGGTGAACGAGAGCTTCTGGATCGCGGATAAAAAGCGATTCGCGTTTGCGCTGGACAAGAATGACAAAAAAGTAGACGAGCCGAGCGTGCTGGCGACGGTGCCGATGTGGTTCGGCCTGCCGAGCGAAGCGGATGCGGCAGCCATGATCGGGCAACTGGCGGATTTCGATCAGCAGACCGATTGGGGGATGCGCATTATTTCGAATCGTTCGCCGCTCTTCAGCGGTGGCGGATATCACTACGGCTCGGTGTGGCCGCTGTTCACCGGATGGGCGTCGGTCGCGGAGTATCGCTATCACCAGACGTTTCCGGCGTACACGAATCTGCGCGCCAACGCGCTGCTGGCGCTGGACGGCTCGCTGGGGCACGTGACGGAGGTTCTTTCCGGTGACTATTACCAGCCGCTTTCGACCAGTTCGCCGCACCAGATCTGGTCGGCGGCGATGGTGGTAAGCCCCATCTTGCGCGGGATGCTGGGGCTAGAAGTGGATGCGATCCATCACAGTGTGAAATTGGCGCCGCATGTTCCTGCGGATTGGACGCGATTCAGCATCGAGAATGTGCGGGTCGGCAAGGACACATTGCTACTGAACTATAAAAAAGAAGAAGGTATCGACGACCTGAAAATCCCTGGGGGAATCGTCTTGGAGGTTGGTCGAACCTCCGGAGGCGAAGAATGCACGATCGAATTTCGCCCCGCAATAAGTTTGCGGGCCAAAGTGCAGAAGGTCGACCTGAACTTCAAGTCCATTCCTTTTAGCGTTGAGCTGAACGGAGAAGACCAACACGTTGTTGTGCGTTTTCCGATTAAGGAGGGAAAGAGCCTCCTCCGGATTTACATTACAAATGATTTCGGGTTTAGCGCTGATTTGACCCTGCCTGCGCTCGGAAGCGCTAGCCGGGGGCTGCGGGTTCTTTCGGAGACGTGGTCGGCTTCGAGAAACCAACTGACGCTGGAAGTTTCAGGGGCGGCGGGCGGCGAATATGGACTTAGAGTGTGGAATCCTGGGGAGATTGAAAGCGTGGAAGGAGCAGGCTTGAATTTCGGCGCTGAGAATCCGAGGGCCGTAAAAGAGAATCTCTGGCTTCAAATTCCGGCGAGCGATTCGGAGCCGTATCCGCACGTGAAGATTGTTATTCATTTTTCGACGGGACGGAAAAAAGTCAAGACGGAAAAGCACTAACTCGCCGGTGAATGTGGGTAGTGGATTTTTGTGCTGAGGTCCTGAGGGCATCCTCCTCGGATGCCCTCAGGATGACACCTCGGTTTGTTTTTGGGTGTAGGGGCAAGCGGGCTGGGTAGTGCCGTGTTGAGTGCGTGGAACCAGGGAGGAAGAGGCTTGTTTAGAAAAATTCTTGTAGTGAGCGTATTGATTTTGGGCCTGAGCGCATCCGCCCCCTGGGGGAGGGCGCAACAGCAAAAAGTGGATGGCGAGGGGCACCCGTGGTGGCAACACGCGGTGTTTTACGAGATTTACCCGCGCAGTTTTGCGGACAGCAACAACGATGGGATCGGCGACCTGAACGGCATCGCCTCGAAATTGGATTACCTGGAGGATCTCGGCGTGGACGCCATCTGGATCACGCCGTGTTTCCCTTCTCCGCAGGTGGATTTCGGATACGACGTGTCGGACTATGAGGCGATTGATGCGATGTACGGAACGATGAAGGATTTCGATCACCTGGTGAGCGAAGGTAAGAAGCGCAACATTCGAGTGATTTTGGATTTTGTGGTGAATCACACCTCGGATCAGCACAAGTGGTTCCAGGATTCCAAATCTTCGAAGACTGCCGAGCATCGTGACTGGTTTATCTGGCGCGACGGCAAGGGGCCGGGGCAACCGCCCAACAACTGGCTTTCGACGTTTGGGCTGTCTGCGTGGAAGCTCGATCCGAAGACCAATCAGTATTACTACCACTACTTTTATCCGGAGCAGCCGGACTTGAACTGGCGCAATCCGGCGGTGGAAAAGGCGATGCTGGACGTGACGCGATTCTGGTACAAGCGCGGCGTCGCGGGATTCCGGCTGGATGCGGTGGACACGCTTTTTGAAGATCCCAAACTCACGGACAATCCGGTCCTTGCGGGAACGGACAAATTCGGCCGGCCCAACATGGAGGAGAAATACAACAAGAAATTGCCCGAAGTTCACGACGTGATGCGCAAACTGCGAAGCGCCGCGGATGAATATGGATCGGTGCTGATCGGCGAAACGTGGACCACGAACGTTTCCGAACTGAAGGACTACTACGGGGCCAAGAACGACGAGCTGCAACTGCCGATGGATTTGATGATGACGGAATTCAAAGGGCTCTCAGCGGATCGATACCGCAAACACATCTCCGCGGTGGACGCGGCGGG
>WNFJ01553049.1_pt2 | contig 13551 bp, 14 predicted proteins | sample 5400461 | NCBI WGS metagenome assembly WNFJ01 (sample SAMN13153349, study PRJNA577476) | soil metagenome | isolation source: 115 cm saprolite on Douglas fir-dominated hillslope | place: USA:California | collected 2013-09-17 | reverse complement strand
TCATGCTCAACGAGGCCGCCCGCGCCGTGGGGGAAGGCATCGTGCGCTCGCCCCGCGACGGGGATATCGGGGCCATCTTCGGCTTCGGGTTTCCGCCGTTCCGGGGCGGTCCGTTGCGCCATGCCGATGACCTGGGCGCCGCCCGTCTCGTGGGCGAGCTGGAGCGCCTGGCCGAGCGCTACGGCGCGCGCTTCGCGCCGAGCGACGTGCTGCAGGACCAGGCCCGCCGCGGCACCAAGTTCTACTCCTAACCTCCCAAGACTCCACTTCCCCACCCCCCATGGTGCGCGCCGGCCTACTGTGGCTCAGCGAGCGACCGCGGATCTTTCAGTTCCTGCGACGCAACGGCCTCGCCCGCCGCTTCGCGGCCCGCTTCGTGGCGGGCGAGACCGTGGAGTCCGGGGTGGCGGCGGCGCGCGAGCTGAACGCCGCCGGGATCACGGCGAGCCTCGACCTCCTGGGCGAGGCCGTGCGCACCGCCGCGGAAGCGCGCGCCGCACGCGACGGCTACGTCGAGACCCTCGACCGCATCCAGGCGGCGGGCACCGCCGCGCACGTATCGGTGAAACTCACGCAGTTGGGCCTCGATTTGGACGAGGCGCTGTGCGTGGCGAGCATGCGCACCATCATGGCGAGGGCCCAGCAGTCCGGCTCGTTCGTGCGCATCGACATGGAGCAGTCCGCCTACACGGAGCGGACGCTGCAGCTCTTCAAGCGCACCTTCCACCCGGAGTTCGGGAACGCGGTGGGCGTGGTGCTGCAGTCGTACCTGCGGCGGACCGAACAAGACGTGGAGCAGATGATCGCGCTCGGCGCGCGCGTGCGGCTCTGCAAGGGGGCGTACAAGGAGCCCCCGAGCGTCGCGTTCCCCGACAAGCGAGACGTCGATGCGACCTACGTGCGCTGCCTCGAGCGACTGTTGCTCCGGGGCACCTACCCGGCGGTCGCGACGCACGACGTGCGCATCCTCGAGCGGGCGAAGAGCTTTGCGCGCGACAAGGGCGTGGTGCCGGCGCGCTTCGAGTTCCAGATGCTCTACGGCGTGCGGCGCGACCTGCAGCTCGCGCTGCGCCGCCAGGGCTACAACGTGCGCGTCTACGTCCCCTTCGGCACTCAGTGGTACCCCTATCTGATCCGCCGCCTCGCCGAACGGCCGGCCAACGTCGCCTTCCTGCTCGGGAACGTGGTGCGGGAGTCCTTACGGCGGAGCTGACCGACGATACCCTGGGCGGCTATCAGCGCGTCCATGAGCGGGCGCCCGCGTTTGGCGGCACGGACGGCGAGGCGTACTCCGTGGCCACGTTCGTAGACGACGCCCCGGACGCGAGCGGTCGCTACGGCGCGGCCCTGTTGTTCGTGCGGTGGTCGCCCGCTGGAGACCGCCCGGTCGGCCATCTCGAGACCGAATACTTGGCGTGGGGCGCCACGCCGGCCGCGGCCCTGGCCCCGCTGCTCGCCCTCTCGCTCGGCGACGTGAAACAACACCTCGACCGCTTGATCGACGCGGCGGGCGCCCGGTGACGACCGGGGTGGTGCTGGCGCGCACCGGCTCCACCTACCGCGTGGACACGGCACGCGGGGAGGTCGTCGCGGTGCTGCGGGGGAAGCTCAAGCATCGGGACGAAGGCCGTGTCGTGGCGGGAGACGTGGTCGAACTGGAGCAGCGCCCGGGCGGCGCGGCCCGGATCGCCGCCGTGCGGCCGCGGCGCAGCGTGCTGGCGCGGCGCGCCTCGGGTGAGCGCAGCCCGCGCCTCCAGGCGATCGCCGCCAACGTGGATCAGGTGCTCGCCGTCGCCGCGGCGCGCGACCCGGAGCCCAACCCGCGGCTGCTCGATCGCTTCCTCGTGATCGCCGAGGCGAACCGGCTGCCCAGCGTCGTCCTCCTCAACAAGGTCGAGCTCGACCGCAGCGCCCTCGGGGGCCTGGTCGCCCGCTACGGTCCCGCCGGCTATCAGGTGCTCGGCACGTCGGTGAAGCAGCCCGAGGGCCTGCCGGCGCTGCGCGATTTGCTGCGGGGGCGCGCGTCGGTGCTCGCGGGTCAGTCGGGGGTGGGGAAGTCGAGTCTGCTGAACGCGCTCTACCCCGGCTTGAACCTGCGCATCGGCGCGGTGAGCGAGAAGTGGGGCACCGGGAAGCACACCACCCGGGCCGCGCTGCTCGTGCCGGTGGCGAGCGGCGGCTACGTCGTCGACACCCCCGGCATGCGGGAGGTCGGGACCTGGGGGATCGATCCCGAGCTGCTGGGGGTGTGTTTCCCGGAGTTCCGGCGGTTCTTGGACCAGTGTCGCTTCGACAACTGCCGCCATCTCGCCGAGCCGGACTGCGCCGTGCAGCGGGCGGCGACGGACGGCGCGTTCGATCCCGATCGGCTTGTCTCCTACCAGCACCTCTACGCGGAAGTCAGCGTTCCTTCCTGGTCCAGCGCTCGGCGTCGCGCGAAGTGACCTTGCGCATCATCTCGGCGAAGGCGGCGTCCAAGTCGATCCCCTGAGAGTTGGCGAGACAGATCACGACGAACAGGATGTCGGCGAGCTCGAGTGCGATCGAGCCAGGCGGCTCGGCCGGCTTCTTCGGCTTCGGCCCAAACCGGTGATTGAGCTCGCGCGCCAGCTCGCCGACTTCTTCGGTGAGCCGCGCTAAGTTCGCGAGCGGTGGGAAGTATCCTTCCTTATATTGGCCGATCCAGCGATCGACCGTTTGCTGCGCTTCGTGGAGGGACACGGGAGGCTCCAGGCACGCGTGAACGCCGATCTGCCGCCGCTCGTCGCCCCGTTCCGCGCCGAGCGCTACGCCACCGCGGAGCGCCTCAGCGCGCTCATCGCGCCCCCCTACGACGTGATCGCGCCGGAGGAGCGGGCGCGCTACGCGGCGCGGGATCCCCACAATATCGTGCGCTTGATCCTGCCGGAAGCGCCACCCGGCGCGGATCGCTACGGCCGCGCCGCGGCGGAGCTCGCCGCGTGGCGCGGCGCGGGCATCCTCGCGAGCGATCCCCAAGAGGGGGTCTATGTCGTCGCGCAAGACTACGCCCTGCCGGGGGGACAGCGGCGGACGCGCTTGGGGCTGTTCGCCGCGGTGCGGGCTGAGCCGTTCGGCACCGGGCGGGTGCGCCCGCACGAGCGGACGCACTTGGCTCCCAAGGCGGACCGCCTGGCGCTGCTCCAGGCTACGCGCACCAACCTGGAGTCGATCTTTCTGCTCGCCCCCGACCCCGACCGGATGCTGGCGCGCGCGATGGCCCAGGCTGCCGCGGCGACCCCAGCCGCGCGCGCCGAGCTCGACGGTGTCGGCATCCGGCTCTGGCCCGTGACGGGAGACCGGGCGACCCAACTCGCCGCGCTCGCCGGGCGGGCGCAGCTCTACATCGCCGACGGCCACCACCGCTACGAGACGGCCGTGGCCTACGCGTCCGAGGACCCGCGGGCCGACCGCGTGCTCGCCCTCATCGTGTCGACGGGCGACCCCGGGCTCACCATCCTCGCCACCCACCGCATCATCGTCGGCGGGGGCCGGGACGCCACCAAACTCGTCGTGCGATGGCGCGAGTGGTTCGACGTGGGACGGGTGGCGCCGTGCATGGATCGGGTCGAGCGCCTCGCCGAGCTCGGCCGGGATCGCACGGCCTGCATCGTCGCCTTTCCGGACGGGTACGACGTGACGCTCGTCCTCAAGCCCGACGCGCCGCTCGACGGGGTCGCCGAGCTCGGGACCTCACCCGCCGTGCGCGCGCTCGACGTGGCGCGGATCGAGGCCCTCGTCGTGCAGTACATCCTCGGCGCGGGGGCCGCCACGCCGTCGCTCGCCTACACTCCCGATGCGCGGGTGGCCTTGGACGCCGTGCGGCTGCGTGGCGCCGCGGCGGCGGTGTTACTCAACCCGACCAAGGTCGAGCAGGTGCTCGCGGTGGCGGATGCGGGCGGGGTGATGCCGCCCAAATCGCCCTACTTCGTCCCCAAGGTGCCCGCCGGCCTCGTGCTGCGCCCGCTCGCCGGCTGAGCCCCGCTTCCGCCCGTCGCCGGCGTCGATAAGTTCGTGGCATGCCGCGCCCCCGCGACCGCGTCCTCGCGAACCTGGAATCGATCTATCGCGAGGCGTATGAACGGGCCCGTGGACTCGGCGACCAGGCGCGCATGGCGGATCTCGACGCCGCTTACCAGCGCGAGCAGCTGCTCTTGGAAGTGCTGCTCGACATCCGCGACGCGCTGGGGACGCTCCCCGCCGCGGCGGCGCGTTCCGAACAGAATCCCGTCGCCGATCCGCTGACGACGCTCGAGACGCTCCGCCGCCTCACCAAACTGCGCTAAAGGAGGTCGCGTGCCCCGACCGCGCTCCGTCGTGCGCCTGCTCGTGCTGGCGCTCGTCGCTTGCCAGCCCCACGCCGACCTCGTGCTCACCGGCGGCGAGATCTGGACGGGACTCTCGAGCGGCGCGCCCCAACCGGGCGCCGTAGCGATCGCCCGCGGCAAGATCCTCGCCGTGGGCGATTCCGGCACCATCGCGCGCTACGTCGGTCGCGGCACCACGGTCGTCCCGATCGGTGGCGGACTCGTGGTGCCGGGATTCGTGGACGGCCACACCCACTTCATCGACGCCGGGTTCCAGCTCGCCTCGGTCGAGTTGCGCGACGCCGCCACGCCGCAGGCGTTCATCCAGCGCCTCCAGACCTATGCCCGGAGCCGCAAGCCGGGCGAGTGGATCCTCGGGGGCGACTGGGACCACACGTTGTGGCCTGGGGCGCCACTGCCGCGGCACGAGTGGATCGATTCCGTCACGCCCGACAATCCGGTGTTCCTCTACCGGCTGGACGGCCACGAGGCCCTGGCGAACGCGGCCGCCATGCGGGCGGCAGGGATCACCAAGGACACCCCGGCGCCCGCCGGTGGGGAGATCCTGCGCGCCGCGGGGAGTGGGGAGCCGATCGGCATCTTCAAAGATCAGGCGCTCGATCTCGTCGCGCGCGCCATCCCCGAGCCGTCGGCGGAGCGGCGCGATTCGGCGCTGGCCCGCGCGCTGGCCCACGCGGCCGCACTCGGCGTGACGGCGACCGCCCACATGTCGGCGTCCTGGGCCGACCTCGCGAGCTATCGCCGCCTCGAGCGGGCCGGCCGCCTCACGCTGCGGGTGGCGGTGTACCTGCCGCTCGAGGATTGGCGCGCGGTGGCGGACACGATCGCGCGCGGGGGCGCGGGAGACGACTGGGTGCGCATCGGCGGCGTGAAGGGGTTCATGGACGGCTCCGCGGGCGCGCGCACGGCGTATTTTTTCCAGCCGTATGCCGACTCGGCCGGCTATTTCGGGCTGCTGCAGCACAGCGAGCGCGATATGCGAGGTTGGATCGGCCCCGCCGACTCGGCCGGACTGCAGATTGCGATCCACGCGATCGGGGACCGTGCCAACGCCATCGTGCTGACGATCTACGACAGCGTGGCGCGAGTCCACGGGTCGCGCGACCGGCGGCTGCGGGTGGAGCACGCCCAGCATCTGCGGCCCCAGGACGTCCCGCTGTTCGGCCGGCTCGGCGTCGTCGCCTCGATGCAGCCCTATCACGCCATCGACGACGGGCGCTGGGTGGAGGCGCGCATCGGCCCACAGCGCGTTAAGACGACCTACGCGTTTCGCACCCTGCTCGACACGGGAGCGCGACTCGCCTTCGGGTCGGACTGGCCCGTCGCGCCGCTCGATCCCATCGTCGGCCTCTACGCCGCCGTGACGCGGCGTACTCTCGACGGCAAGCACCCGCAGGGCTGGGTGCCGGAGCAGAAGATCACCCTGCGGGAAGCGCTGCGCGCCTATACCGCCGGGAACGCGTACGCCACCTTCGACGAGCACCACCGGGGCGTGCTCGCCCCGGGCTACGACGCCGACCTCGCCTTGATCGACCGCAACCTGTTCCGGATCCCGGCGGAGTCGTTGGCGGCGGCGCGGGTGCGGCTCACCGTCGTCGGCGGCACGGTGGTCTACGAGCGACGGCTACCGTGAGTACTGGACACCCGCCTCCGCGAGCGTGAGCGGGCGGCTGCCGGCGTGCTCGACGCCCGCTTCGATGACTTCCCCGAGCACGATGGTGTGATCGCCCGAAGGCAGGGTGGCGACGACGCGACACTCGAGCCATCCGAGCCCCTCGACCAGGACCGGCGCTCCCGAGCGCGGCGCCGGCTTCGTCTTGATTCCTTTGAGCTTCTGCGGCGCGCTGGCGGCTGGCCGGGCCAGCTTCTCCGCGAGCTCGCGCTGCCCCTGTTGCAGCAGGTTCAGCGCGAAGTGGCGGGCGTCGCGCACCATCCCGATCGTCTTGGACGTGTTCTCGACCGCCACGACGAGCATCGGCGGCACGAACGACGTCTGGGTGACCCAGTTCGCGGTCATCCCGTGTTCCTCGCCCTCGTGGCGCACGGTGACGGCGAACAGGCCGCACCTCGCAGCGTGAGTAGGGAACCCTCCGCGACGTGAAATATTGACGGCGACGCGGCGTCACGCCAAGTTGTCGCGCATTGGCCCGTCCGTGCCGCCACCCACACCCCAACCCTTGCGGCGCGCGAGGGCAGGATCGGTGTCGATGCCACGCCTCGCTGCTTCGTGGTGGCCGCTGCTCGTCGTGCCGGCGCTAGCCGCCGGCGTGGCGCCCGATGCGCTGGCCGCCCAGTCCGCCTATGAGGAACTCCAGACGTTCTCTGGAGTGCTCAATCACATCCGGGTGAACTACGCCGACTCGGTGACGTACACCGAGCTCGTCCGCGCGGCGATCGACGGCATGCTCCGGTCCCTCGACCCCCACAGCTACTTCCTGTCGCGGCGGGACTGGGAACGACAGCAGGCGTTTGAGCGCGGGGACCTGGTCGGCACCGGCGTCGTGCTCGCAGAGGAGGATAGCGCCGCCACGGTGTTGAGCCTCACCCCCGACGGCCCCGCCGCGAGAGCCGGCGTCGAGCCCGGCGATCGGATCGCCGAGATCGCCGATACGTCGGTCGCGGGCTTGCTTCTCGCTTGAGGGTGACCGTGAGCGTTGCCGGCTCGAGCAGGCAACGCTGACGGTCACCCTCAAGCGAGAAGCCCTGAAGCCGCCGCCCGTCGTGTGGACGGCCATGGTCGATTCGGTCACGGGGTACCTGCAGTTGATCTGGTTCGGGCCCAAGGCAGCCGCCGAGGTGCGCGACGGGCTCAAGCGCCTCAAGCGCCAGGGGGCCCGGCAGCTCGTGCTCGACCTCCGCAATAACCCGGGTGGCATCGTCGACGCCGCCGTCGAGATCGCCTCCGACTTCCTGCCCAAGGCGACGGTCGTGTTCCGCACCAAAGGCCGAAAGAAGGACGCGAATCAGGACTTCGTGACGCAGCACGACGGCGATTTCCGCGACCTGCCGCTCGTCGTCCTGATCAATGGGAGCAGCGCCAGCGCGTCAGAGGCGCTGGCGGGCTCGCTCCAGGACCACGACCGCGCCCTGATCCTCGGGCGCCGCAGCTTCGGCAAGGCGCTCGTGCTCGCCGGCTTCGTGGTGCTGCCGGCGGGCGACCGGGTGGAGCTGACGATCGCGCGGGTCTACACTCCGAGCGGGCGCATCATCCAGCGCCGTTACAAGGGACTGGCGCGCGAGCAGTACCTGGCGTTCGCGGGCAAAGCGGGCGCGGCGGAAGACACGCTCACCGTCTTTCGGACCGATCACGGGCGGGCCGTGCGCGGCGGCGGCGGCATCGTGCCGGACGTGACGCTCGTCGCGCCGGGCGCGCCGCCCGTCTGGTGGAGCGTCGCCGCCGACTCGGGATTCGTCGCCGCGGTCGCCGACAGCGTGGCGCAGACGCTGCCGGCGACGCCGGCGGCGCGGGCGCAGTGGATCGCCGGCCGCGACCGCTGGATGCCGAGCCTGGTCGCGCCGTTTCTCGCTCGCGTGCGAGCCCGGCTGCACGTGGCCGCGCAGCCCGACAGCCTGCTCGCCGACCGGATGGCGCTGCTGCTCGCGGCGCGGGCCGCTACGGTGCGCTGGCCCCCCGACGGGGGGGACGAGCTGCGCCTCCGCAACGACTCGGACATCCGCGCCGCGCGCGGCACCTTCGCCCGACTCGCGGAGCTTTTGAGCGGGTCGCACTAAGGCGCTATCTTTTCCCCCATGGTCACGCGCACCCAATCCCGATCGCGGGCGCCCACGGCGCTCACCAAGGCCGACCTGCTCGACATGTACCGCCTGATGCTCTTGTCGCGGCGCCTCGACGACAAGGAGATCCAGCTCAAGCGGCAGAACAAGATCTTCTTTCAGATCTCAGGCGCCGGGCACGAGGCGGTCCTGGTGGCCGCCGGCAAAGCGCTGCGGCCCGCCTACGATTGGTTCTATCCCTACTATCGCGATCGCGCCCTCGCCCTCACGCTCGGCATGACCGCCACCGAGATGCTGCTCTCGGCGGTGGGGGCGGCGGAGGACCCCAACTCGGGGGGCCGCCAGATGCCCTCCCACTGGGGCCACAAGGCGCTGCACATCGTCAGCCAGTCGAGCCCCACCGGCACGCAGCTGCTGCAGGCGGTGGGATGCGCCGAGGCGTGGCTGCGCTACGAGCGCAACGATGGGGTGACGGAGCGGCCGATCCACCCCGACGAGCTGGTGTACGTGTCCGGCGGCGACGGGACGACCAGCGAAGGGGAGTTCTGGGAGGCGCTCAACAGCGCCAGCAACCTGAAGCTGCCGGTGCTGTTCCTCATCGAGGACAACGGGTACGCGATCTCGGTGCCGGTCGAGGTGCAGACCCCCGGCGGATCGATCTCGAAGCTGCTGCGCGGGTTTCCCGACCTGTGGGTCGAGGAGGTCGACGGGTGCGATCCCGTCGCCTCGTTCGAGGTGCTCACGCGCGCCACCGAGCACGTGCGGCAGCGCAAAGGCCCCGCGCTGGTGCACGCCCACGTCATTCGTCCCTACTCGCACTCCCTGTCCGACGACGAAGTGCTGTACCGTCCGCCGCAGGAGCGGAGCGCGGACGCGAAACGCGACTGCCTCCTCACCTTCCCCAAGCGCCTGATCTCTCAAGGGGTGACCACCGAGGCGGAGCTCGAGGCGCTGAAGCGTCAGGTGGACGAAGAGGTGCAGGTCGCGGCCGACATGGCGCTGGCATCGCCGCAGCCCGGGCCGGAGACGGCGCTGCTCTACGTCTACTCCCCCGACGTCGACCCGACCTCCGAGCAGTTCGACACGGAGGACGACCCCCAGTTCGCGGGCGACCCCACCACGATGGTCGACCTCCTCAGCACCTGCTTGCGCGACGAGATGGCCCGGGATCCGCGCATCCTCGTGTTCGGGCAAGACGTGGCGGACGTGAGCCGGGAAGAGTACCTGGACCAGGTGAAGGGGAAGGGCGGGGTCTTCAAGGTCACCTGGGGACTGCAGCGGCAGTTCGGGAGCAACCGCGTCTACAACACCCCGCTCGCCGAGGCGAACATCATCGGCCGCGCCATCGGGCTCGCGACGCGGGGCCTAAAGCCCGTGGCCGAGATCCAGTTCTTCGACTACATCTGGCCGGCCTATCACCAGCTGCGCAACGAGCTCGCGACCCTGCGCTGGCGCTCGAGCAACGCCTTCAGCTGCCCCGTCGTGGTGCGGGTCACGATCTACCACTCCCAGACGGGCGCCGCGGTCTTCACCGCCGTGCCGGGGTTGCGGGTCGTCTGCCCCAGTACGGCGCTCGACGCGAACGGCCTGTTGCGCACGGCCATCCGCTGCGACGATCCCGTGCTGTTCCTCGAGCACAAGCACCTCTATCGCCAGACCTACAACAAGGCGCCCAACCCCGGTCCCAACTTCATGATCCCGTTCGGCAAGGCGCGCGTGGCGCGCGACGGGCGGGACCTGACGGTGATCACCTACGGGGCCGTCGTGCAGCGCGCCCTGGTGGCGGCGAAACAGCTGGAAGAACAGGACGGCGCGAGCGTCGAGGTGATCGACTTGCGCTCCCTCGCGCCCGTGGACTGGGATGCGATCGGCGCATCGGTCAAGCGCACGAACAAGGTGCTCGTGGCCTACGAAGACGGGCTGTCGTGGGGGTACGGCGCGGAGATCGCCGCGAAGATCGCCGACGAGTGGTTCCCCTGGCTCGACGCGCCGGTCAAGCGGGTCGCCTCGACCGATACCTTCGTCGGGTACGCCCCCGCGCTCGAGGACTACATCCTGCCGCAAGTCGAGGATCTCGCCCAAGCGATGCGCGAGCTGCGGGCGTTCTGAGCGGCCGCCAGGCGGCCCCTAGGCGCCGAGCTGGTTGCCGAGCACCGCCTTGATCTCGCCCGCGGCGGCGATGGCGTGATCCACTTCGCGCGACAGCACCCGTGCTTGCTGCGTCGCGTGGGTGAGATCGTCGAGCACGGCGGCCACGCCGGCCGAGCGCAGTCGCAGCAGGTCGAACCGCACGTTCTGCATCGCGATCACGCAGGACTGGATCTGATCCTCGATGAGCTGGCGCCGCGTCACGAGATCGGCGAGCGCCTGCCGCTGGCGCTGCAAGAGACTGAGCTGGCGCCCCCGCTCCCCGCTCTCCCCCGAGCGCTTGGTGGCGTCGATCTTGGCGTCGAGCCGCGCCAGCGCCGCGGCGTCGACGTCGCCGCTCATCGCGTGCAGCGTGCGCGCCAGCTCCTCCGCCCGCTTGAGCAAGCCGTCCACGGTGGCGATGACGTCGGGGAGGAGGTTCTTCTCAGACTTGGGCAGTCGCTCCATGATGCGCAGGATCGCCTTGCGATCGCTGCGCGCTTGCCCGATCGCCGCGGTCTGCGGCCCGAACTCTCCCGTCCCCCCGCCGCGGCGAGCTGCGCCTCCACCGCGTCCGACGCCGCCGGGCGCTGGAACACGTCGCGCCAGGAGTAGCCGGCGTTCCAGAGGCGGAAGAACCGCGGCAGGACGCCGAAGCCGCCCCACACGGCCATCGCGAAGAGGGCGGGATTCCACCCGCCGGTGGCCAGGTGCAGCACGACCACACCGCTCGAGATGGACGCCCAGGTGATGAAGGTATCGCGCGTCTGACGCACGATGGCGGGCTCTCCGCCTGGTGCGACGGGGGCCCGCTGCCGGAGGCGCTCGGCGCGCCGGGCGGCCCGGCCGCGCTCGAAGGACGCCGGGGGGGGCCGGAGCGGCGGGGGCGGCGGTCGCACGGACCGCGAGGCGGCCGGCGCTGAGGGGCGGCGCGGCCGGTAGGTGGTCGCGCTGCGCGCCTCGAGCGCCCGGCGCAGCGCGTCCGCGGTGGGCCAGCGGTCCTCGGGATCCTTCTCCAGGCTCCGCATCACGCACGCGGCGAGGTCGTCGGGGATATCCGGCCGCTTCTCGGTGATCAGGGGCGCTCGCTCGGTGATCTGCTTCATCAGGATCCCGGGCACCGTCGGGGCATGGAACGGTAGCTCGCCAGTCAGCATCTGGTACGATACCACGCCCAGGCTGTAGATGTCCGAGCGGCCGTCCATCTCGCGGTCGCCCGCCGGCTGCCGAATAGCCATCGCTCCGGGCGTCGCAGCCGTCAGCTTGGCGCGACGGCGCTCCGGCGCCGCACCAGGCCGAGGCCGTAAGTTGAAATCGGTCACGACGACCCGGCCCCGGCTCCCCTCGAGCAGGATGTTGTCGGGCTTCACGTCGCGGTGGATGATGCCGAGCGCGTGGGCCGCGCCGAGCGCGTCGGCGGTCTCCGTGAGGATGCGGCGCGACTCGTCGGGAGGGAGGCGGCCCCGGCGTTTCAGCTTCGCCGCGAGCGACTCCCCATCCACGAACGCCATCACGAAATAGACCAGCCCGTCCGGGGCCTCGCCGACCGAATGGATCGGCACGATGTGGGGGTGGGACAGTCGCGCCGCGGTCTCCGCCTCGCGCAGGAAGCGCAGGCGGATCTCTTCGCGGAACGCGAGCTCGGGCGGCAGCACCTTGATGGCGACGTGCCGCTTGAGACGCTCGTCCCGCGCGCCGAACACCACGCCCATGCCACCACGGCCCAGCTCCCCCTCGACGGTATAGGAGGTGCCCAGCGCCTGGATCAGGCGCGCGGTGAGTGACTTGTCCGCCTCGTTCATCTCGCTCCGCTGGGTCCGCGTAGAGTGCGCGCGGATAGATTAGCCGCGCGGGGACGGGCGTGCAACCAGCCGACCGATTTCAACTTACGGCCTCGGCCTGGTGCGGCGCCGGAGCGCCGTCGCGCCAAGCTGACGGCTGCGACGCCCGGAGCGATGGCTATTCGGCAGCCTCTGCCGAATTGGCTCGGCGCGCCGGAACGCCCGAGCGTGCGGCGGTGTTGTTGCGGTGGCACGGACGATGCGCTGCCTGAGGCCCTGACTTCTGAGAAGGTGCCTATGACTGAGAGACTGACGCTCCCGGTGCTTCCGCTCCGGGAGATGGTGCTGTTTCCCGGCGTCTCTACCCCGATCGGGGCGGGACGGCCGGCGACGCTGCGCGCCATCGAAGCGGCGCTGAAGAGCGATTCCCGGCTCATCTTCGCCGTGGCGCAACGCGAGAACGTAGATCAGGTGACCCCCGCCGTGCTGTACACGACGGGGACCCTGGCCAAGATCAGCCAGATCCAGCGCGGCCTCGGCGGGGTGCAGCTGTTGCTGCACGGCGAGGGTCGCGCCACGGCGCTCCATTACACCGAGACGGCCGGCTATCTCCAGGCGGTCGTGCGCCAGATGGAGGATCTGCCGCTGCTCAATCCGGAGGATCCTTCCTTTGTCGCCCTGCACCGCGAGGCGCGCGAGCGCGCGGCGGAGCTCGGCGAGAAATCCGGGCTGCCCGAGGAGGTCGTGCGGCAGGTGCTCGAGGGGGTAACCGAGCCGGGCCGCTTCGCCGATCTCGTCGCGGGGTATTTGGAGGTCAAGCCGGCCGAGCGCCAGGGGCTGCTCGAGACGCTGTCGGTCGAAGAGCGGTTGCGGCGCGTGCTGGTGCACGTGCAGCGCCAGATCGGTGTGCTCAACGCCCAAGAATCGATTAAGTCGCAGGTGCAAGAGGAGCTCGGCGAGCGGCAACGCGAGATGTTCCTGCGCGAGCAGATGAAGGCGATCCGCAAGGAGCTGGGGAGGAGAAGGAAGGGAGTGAGGTCGAGGAGCTGCGCAAGCGGTTCGAGAGCCTCGCCCTCCCCAAGGCGGCCAAGCAGGAAGTCGAGCGGGAGCTCGAGCGCCTCGAGCGCGCCAGCCGCGACTCGATGGAAGCCCAAGTGATCCGGACCTACTTGGAGACCATGGCCGAGCTGCCCTGGAACACGCGGGCCGAGGAATCGCTCGACCTGAAGCGTGCCGCCACGATCCTCGAGGAGGACCACTACGGCCTGAAGGACGTGAAGGATCAGGTGCTCGAATTCCTCGCGGTACGCCAACTGCGGCAGCGCTCGCCCCAGGCCGCGGCGCGCGGCAACGAGGACGACAAGCAGACGAAGGGCCCCATCCTCCTGTTCGTCGGGCCCCCCGGCGTCGGCAAGACGTCGATCGCTAAGTCGATCGCGCGCGCCATGGGGCGGCCCTACGTCCGGATTTCGCTGGGCGGAGCCCGCGACGAGGCCGACATCCGCGGCCACCGCCGCACCTACGTGGGCGCGATGCCGGGGCGGATCATCCAGGGGATGAAG
>WNFJ01356895.1_pt4 | contig 13552 bp, 12 predicted proteins | sample 5400461 | NCBI WGS metagenome assembly WNFJ01 (sample SAMN13153349, study PRJNA577476) | soil metagenome | isolation source: 115 cm saprolite on Douglas fir-dominated hillslope | place: USA:California | collected 2013-09-17 | reverse complement strand
CCTCTACCCCGACCTCGAGCACGACCTCGACCGTCGACCGCGACCTGATCTCGCTTGGGCTTCTGTGAGCGGGTGCGTCCTCGGGCACGGACACGTCCACCGCCACGGACACCTGCACGGCTCCGTGGCACGTGACACGTGCACGTGCCACGACAGCGAGCACGTCTCATGATCCAACACATCTTTTGCGTCGAAAACCCTGAGGGAAAGCGATCTCCTGATCGCGTCCCATCGCGTGGCCCGCCGCTTGAGGGCGGTTCGTGGGCGGGTCTGCGCAGAGCGAAGTGCGCGAAATTAGATCAGAAGATGTGATCGATGATGAGGCGAGCACGTGGACGTGAACGTGTCCGTGCACGTGGATGTCTTGGAGGCAGCGTTCTACCCGATGCCGCGCTCGCGTCTGTCTCGCAGGCATTCCTTCGAGCCCGGTTTCACTACCTTGCACGCCTGCGGCCTCACCAGATAAATGCTGCACGAGACGCGCTTGCCAAGCCGGCCCTCGAGGGCGGCGCAGCGTTGCTCCTCGCCGGTGAGCTTCATGTGCCGCTCGCCCAGGTCGTTCACCACCGTCAGCTTGCGCAGCAGCTCCGGGCGCCGCGCGAGCAGGCTGCGCGGCTTGACTTCGACGTAATCGAGGTACGCCTGGGCGCGGTTCTCGTCGGTGTTGCAGCAGCACGCGCCGCAAGCCTGGCAGTCCAAGGTCACGCAGAGAGCTTGGCACGCGCCGGCGCTTCGCGCAGCGGCAGCCTCAGCACCCGGGCGAGCGGGCGCTCGACGATGCGCAGCGCCACGAACGCTGCGCAGGTGCGCGCCGCAGCTCCGCAGAGGAAGAGCGCGTGCGCCGCGACCAGCGGCTGGCCGAACAGCGACCACGCCAGAGGCAGCACCTTCACCAGCGCGCCACCCGCCGCGGACCCAAGGCCCGTCGCTGCGCCACCTGCCGCGGCCAGCGCGCCGACGTAGAACGACCGCTGCGGCGGCTCGGAGAGCGCGATGGGCAGCGAGAAGGTGGCGAGCGACAGTCCGGCGTTGGCCATGCCGCAGAGGGCGGCGTCGATGGCGAGCGGCCACAGCCTTCCTTGCGCCGCGAAGATCCAGAGCAGCGGCGAGAGGCCGAGCGCGAATGCGCAGGCCGCCAGCACCGGCCGCGCTCCCGCCCTGTCGAGCACGCGTCCCCAGAGCGGCGCCGCCAGCATGCGGAAGGCGGCGGTCGCCGCAACGTAGAGCGCCATGCGCGCGAAGCCCATGTGCAGGCTGCTGATCATGTGCAGCGGATAGAAGACCGCCGCCAGCCCGCCCGCGGCGGAAAAGGCCACCTGGAACGCCAGCAGGCGGCGGCAGCGCGGATCGCGCACCGGCGCGAGCGCCTCGGCGAACGACGATGCCTTGGGGGCTATGGCCTTGTGCGGCTCCTGCTGGCGGCGCAGCAGCAGGGTGGTGGCGAGGCCCGCGAGCGATGCGGTCAAGGAGAGCGCGCACAGCGCCGCGCCCGCGTGCCCGTACGAACGGCCGCCGTCGAGCACAAAGCCGGCGGCCAGCGAGCTGAAGGTCGCCGCCAGCGCGCACACCGCCGCGCGCCTGCCGAAGTAGCGCCCGCGCACGCGGCCCGGCACGAGATCGCCCATCCACGAAGTCCAGGCATTGTTGCCTGCGACCCCCAGCCCGGCCGCGACCAGCGTGCAGGCGAGGAAGACCGCGTGCCGCGCCCTTGGCGAGACCTCGAGGAAAGGCAGCAATGCGAGGGGCAGCACGCACTGCCGCGAGAGCGCCACCGCCCACAGCGCGGTGCGCCGGCCGCCGAAGCGTGCACGAGCTGGGCCGTGAAAGGCAGCGTGCCGAGCAGGCCGATGAGGAACGGCGAGAGGTCGAGATACAGCGCCCAGGCGGTCAAGGCGCCGCCGGCCGCGCAGGCGCCGGCGAGCTCCGCCAGCGCGCCCTCGAACAACGAGGTCTCCAGTGAAGTTCGCAGTGTCAAGATCGGGGACGCTGTCACGCCCCCCGCTGTACGGGGCAAGGGCCTGCTTGTGCCGACAGCGACGACCCAGCCGTGCGCCTGCTCGCACGCCAGAGGGGCAGGATGCTCGTCTCCCAGCGACGCGAGACCTACTTTCTCGGCAAAGGAGGTAGTTCATGCTGTGGACCATCACTGTCATCCTGCTCGTCCTTTGGGTGCTCGGCCTGGTGTCGGGCTCCACCATGGGGGCGTGGGTGCACATCCTGCTGGTGCTCGCGGTCATCAGCCTGATCTTCGCCGTCCTGCGGCGCGGTGGCGGCGCAGTCGTCTGAAGCAGTTTCGGGCGCGGGCAAATGAAGGCGGGGGGCGGCTCCGAGAGGGGCCGCTCTTTTTTCTCGCGGCGTTGCCGCTCGGGCCTCGGGCTTCGGGCCTCGGGCCTCAGGCCTCAGGCCTCAGGTGAGGTAACAGCTACAGGCGTAGCTGACCGAGCCGCTCCAGATCGGCCGCGCCATCAGGCGATCTCGCTCTCGATTCGATCGGCGTCGAACGCCGGCGGCGCGCCGGGATCGGAGCGCTGCAGCAGATCTTCCGCATCGACGCCGAAATACTTGAACAGCCGTAGCTGGTGCTGCCGCAGGGCCATGAAGTGAACGCGCTTGCCGGGGATGGCGAGCAGCGTGCCTGCCAGCACGGCGACGCCGTAGTCGATGAACTCCCTGCACTGCGAGAAGTCGAGGATCAGCTCCGTCAGCGTCTCGTTTTCGATCCGCCCTGCGAGATCCCAGGCGCAAGCCCCGTCGAACTTGCCGGCGATGGCGTAGCGGGCGGTGCTTCCGACGACTTCGCGCTGGACGTTGCAGCCGGGCATGGGGGGAGGCTCTCCGTTGATCTGCGCAGGTGATCCGTAGCTCGCAATGCATGGTCATGCCCAGCCGGGCGTGCAAGCAGGCGGGTGGTTTCGAACATCAGGACTGCGGTTCGAACATCAGGCGTGCGATTTCCGCCAGCGATCGAACAGACGCAGGCGCGTGCGTCGGGCGACCACTGCGGTCTTGGCCGCGCCGGGCGAGGCGATGCTGGGTCGGTCGATGGCGGGCGCGGGCGCCTCTCCCGCAACGCGAGCGCCGCGCGCCTTGCCTTCCACTGCTTCGTGCTCCAAGAGCGCGTTCACCTCGCCGCCGACGATGAAGATGAGGGCCGTCACGTACAGCCAGGTGAGCAGCACGATCACGCCGCCGATCGAGCCGTAGGTCTTGTCGTAGCTGCCGAAGTTGTTGGCGTAGACGCTGAAGCCGTAGCTGGCGAGAAGCCACAGCGCGGTGCCGGCGATGGAGCCCGGCGTGATGAAGCGCCATTCTTGCTTCACGTCGGGCAGGAAGTAATAGAGCACGGCGAACACCAGCATCACGCCCAGCGCGGTGATGGGCCAGCGCAAGAGCTCCCAGACCAGCTGCCAGACCTTGTCGATGTGCAGCTGGGTCGCCACCCAGAGGGCGGCGTTGCCGCCGAGCCCGAGGCCGGCGATCGCCAGCAGCATCACCAACCCCGTCGCGATGGTGAGGAAGAGGGCCGAGCCCTGCGTGCGCCACCAGGGCCGCGACTCCTTCACGCCGTACGAGAGGTTTAGCGAGGCGCGCAGCGCATCGACGCCGCGCGAGGCGCTCCAGATCGCGAGTCCGAGACCGACGGTCAATAGATGCGGCCGCTGCTGCGTGGCGAGCGCGGTGAGCTGCGTGCGGATGATCGCCTCCGCCGCCTCGGGCATCACCGGGTCGAGGCGCAAAAGCAGCTCGTCGATCGCGCCCTTGCTCGGCAGGTAGGCCGCCAGCGTGACGAGGAAGAAGAGGAAGGGAAAGAGCGCGAAAAGGAAATAGTACGAGAGCTGCGCGGCGCGGTCGGACGCGGCGTTGTCCGCGAGCCTGCGCGCGAGCTTCTGGAGGGTCTCGCCCGCGGTCAGCCTGGGAAGCGGCACGCGGCAAATCTAGGTCCGGCGCGGGCTCAGCGCAGATGGTAGAGCCCGCCGACGACCATGCCGAAGAGGACGTGCGACACCACCACCATCAAGGGCGTGCTGAAGCCGTAGTAGAGCGCGAGCGGACCGGGTGGCTCGATCTGCCGCATCCCCATCGGGCCCTGCTCGATGCTGGCGATGCGCGGGTGCAAGGCCGGCAGGAGCGGCACGATCACGAGGAGCACCACCGCGGAGTGCACCAAGCCGATCAGCGCGCCGTGCGCGATGCCGGAAGCGCCCAGCGCGTCGAAGAGGGCGGCGTAGAGGAGCGCGAGGATCTGCCCGTTGACGAGGTGGACGAGAAAACCGATCACCCGCGCGCGGTCGCGGTTGGGCGTGAAGGCGGTGCCCAGCAGATAGGGAATGCTCATTCGCGTCAGGCGGAGCTGCTGCGCGCCGGCTTCCAGCGCGGAGAGCAGCATCGTCCCCACCAAGCCGGCGAGCAGCGAGCTGGGCCAGTTCACGCGCGCGCCCCGGGGACGGGCTCCGCACCGACGGGCCGGCGGGCCTCGGCGCGCTCCTGGAGCGAGAGCGCGGCGTTGATCAGGCCGACGTGGGTGTACGCCTGCGGAAAGTTGCCCAGCGCCCTGCCGCTGCCCGGCTCGATCTCCTCCGCGTAGAGCCCCACGTCGTTCGCATACGCCAGCAGGCAGGTGAATTGCTGCTCCGCTTCCTCGAGGGTGCCGCCGCCCAGCGCGAGGTACTCCGCCGCCCAGAAGCTGCAGATGCCGAACGCGCCTTCGCCCTCGGTGAGCTTGCCGTGGTAGCGCCGGAAGAGTCCGTCGCCGAGGCCCAGCTCCATCTGGATGCGCCGCCAGGTGGCGCGCATGCGCGGCGAATCGGCGGGGCAGTAGCCGTACCAGGGCAAGAGGAGCAGGCTCGCGTCGACGTCGAAGCCCCCCAGCGTGCGCGTGTAGCTGCTCAACGATTCGCTCCAGCCCAGCGTCTCCACCTCGACGCGGATGCGATCGCGCGCGGCGCGGAACTCGTCCACGGGCGCGCCCGGCAGATGGCCGTTCTGGTGCAGCTCGACCAGCCGCTCCAGCGCCGTCCAGCAGAGCGCGCGCGAGTGCGTGAAGTCGAGTCCCATGCCGCGGATCTCCCAGATGCCCGCGTCGGGTTCCTGCCAGTCCCGCACCACCTCCTGGCCGAAGCCGATCAGCATCTTCGCCATCGCGCTGTCGATGCTGCCGCCCCTGCGGACGAAGTAGGCCGCCGCTTCCACCAACTCGCCGTAGGTGTCGAGCTGCACCTGTCCCTGCGCGGCGTTGCCGATGCGCACCGGCCGCGCGCCGCCGTGGCCCCGCAGGTGCTGCAGCTCGCGCTCGCGCGGCGGCTTGCGGCCGAAGAGATCGTAGAGCACGTGCAACTTCGGCAGGGAGAGGCTGGTGGCGTTGAGCAGCCAGGAGAGGAAGTTCTCCGCCTCCGCGTGGTGGCCGAGCCCGTAGAGCGCGCGGGTGGTGAGCGCGGCGTCGCGCAGCCAGCAGTAGCGGTAGTCCCAGTTGAGCGCGCCCTGGGGCCGCTCGGGCAGCGAGGTGGTTGGAGCAGCAACGATTGCGCCGGAGGGCGCGTACTGCAGGAGCTTCAGCACCAGGGCGCTGCGCACCACCGCGTCGCGCCAGGGCCCCTGGTAGCGCGTCTGCGCGGCCCAGCGCTGCCAGAGGGAGAGCGTGCACTGCAAAAGCTCCCGCGCGCACGCGCCGGGCGGGGTCAGCACCGCAGGCGTGCCGACGGTGAAGGCGAGCGCGAACTGCAATTCTTCTCCCGCGCGCATCCGCACCACCGCGCGCCCGCCGGGGAGCGGCACGTCGCTGCGCAGCGTGAGCAGCCCAGCGGGAGTCCGGACGCGCAGGCCGAGCTTGCCCAGCGACTCGATGCGCGCGGGCTTCAGCGCGTAGCCGGGCCGCGGGTCGAAGACGATCTCGACCTCCAGCTCGCCGCGCACGCAGCGCAGGATGCGCAGCAGCTCGTGCTCCGGCCGCAGCATGCGCTGCGCGTCGTCTTCCTCGACCACCGGCATGAAGTCGACGAGCTCCAGCTCGCCACCGGGCGAAAGGAAGCGCGTCTGCAGCACGTTGGTCGGTCCCAGGTAGCTGCGCTCCGATCGGAAGGGTCCGGCGGGCGCGATGAGGAAGCATCCGCCGCGCTCCTCGTCGAGGATGCCGGCGAAGAGCGAGGGGCTGTCGAAGCGCGGCCAGCACAGCCAGTCGAGCGATCCGTCGCGCGAGATCAACGCCGCCGACCTGCAGTCGCCGACGATCGCGTAGTCCTGGATCTGCGCCCGCTGCACGGGCTCGGTCCTTCCCCTCCCCTGCCCGTCGCTCACGCCGAGGCCCGCTTGGCGTCCAGATGCCGAGCGAAGGCGTCGGGGTCGAACCAGAGCGCGTGCCCGAGCCGGGCGAGGCTGTCGCGGTCGTGCGGCCAGGCCCGCCCGCGCACGCAATCCCAGAGCGCGTTCTGCAGCGACCACAGATCGATGTGGATGCCCAGCCGCCGGCCGAGCGCGATCAGCTCCGCCGCCTGCAGCGCCGCCTCGCGCCGCCCGCCCAGCGCCTTGCGGAAGAAACCGTGCACCGCGGCGTCGAAAGGGCCGCGCACCGCGGATAGATCGATGCGCGCTCCGAGCCGCTGCGCGGTCTGCGCCAGGGAGCTCAGCTCCGCCTGGGCGCTCTGTGCCTCCAGTTCCCCCGCGCCGAGTCTGCGCGCCGCATCCACCGCCTCGTGCGTCACCGCCACGTCTGCCGCAACTTGAAGGGGGCGCGGCACCGGCGAATCGATCTCGCGCAGGAAGTCGATGAGCCTGCGGTTCTGTTCGTAGATCTGGAGATAATCGCTTTCGTAGCGGGCCATGGTCTCGCGCAGGAGCAGGTTCGCCACCTCGCGGCGCTCGTCGAGGAAGAGGTCGCGCAGCGTGTAGTCGCGCCCGGGAAACTCGCGGTCGATCTCGCGCACCACCTGCGCCAGCGAGAGCTTGTTGAAGCAGTCGAACAGCTTCTCGCCGGTGCGCGCGAAGCGCTCCGCATCGTGGGGCCGGACGCCGCAGCGGAAGTCGGCGCCGGAGAAATGCAGGACGCAGGTGGTGAGGTCGACCTGCTCGTGGGTGATCTGGCTCTTCACCTCGACGCGCGCGTAGGCCAGCGCCGCAGTGCCCGCATCTTCCCTTCTGCGGAAGGAGGTCTGCACCTCATGGCGGAAGAGCGTGCCGTGGCGCGGGAAGTCCTCCACCAGACCGGCGATGGCGAAGTGCGCGGCCACCGTCGGCAGCGAGGCGACCGAGGGCTGCACGCACTCCTGGTAGATGCGTCTGCAATCGCGGTACTCGGCGACATTGGACGGCGCGCGGGCCAGGGCGTCCTCGAAGTCACCTTCCAGATCCACGCTCGCCGCCTCGCGGGCCAGTTGCAATGCGCGCGCCGCGTACTTGAGGATCTGCACCGTCTCCAGCCCCGACGGCTCGGAGAAGAACCAGCCGCAGCTGGTGTACATGAGCTGCGACTGCCGCTGCAGCTCGAGCAGCCGCAAGGCGCGCACGCGGTCCGCCGGAGTCAGCTCGCGCTCGGCGTGGCGCTCGAGAAAGGTGCCGGCATTCCTGCGCTCCGGGTCGAGGACTACCTCGATGAACTCATCGCGGGCGCGCCACGGGTCGCGCAGCAGCAGCGCGGCCTCGCGCTCGTACAGCTCCGCCAGCCGGTCGTTCAGACCGTCGAGCGCTTCGCGCAGCGGCGCGCGCCAATGCTGCCGCCAGCCGGGCTCTCCACCGCTCCGGCAGCCGCAGTCGCCGCGCCAGCGCTCGATGCCGTGCGCGCAGCTCCATGACGCGCCCTCGAAGATCTGCGCCTCGTGCGTGGGCGGAAACAGGTCCAACGCCTGAGCCAGGTTGATCAGCTGCAGGTCGCTGCGCTGCGAGAGCTTGCGGATGGCTGCCGCCAGCGCCTCGTCGCCGCCCTTCTTGTGGTGGCCAAAGGTTTCCCCGTCCACCGCGACCACCAGCACTTCATCGTGCCCGCGCCCCGCGGAGAAGCCGGCTTCCAGGCGGCGCACCAGGCTCTCGCCGCTGTCGAGAGCCCCGTCGAACGCGATCGCGCGCGCGATGGGGCCGTCGTAGAAGAAGACCGGCAATCGCGCGCCCGAGGGCAGCTTGACCAGATACGGCCGCGAGGGATCGAACTGCGCCCCGCGCGCGTCGTGCCACTCGCCGCCGGGCGCGCGCACCTGCGTGCACTGGTACGGCGAGAGCACGGTGAAGCGCAGGCCAGCGTCGTGCACCGCCTGCAGCGTGCGCAGGTCGGCGGCAGTCTCCGGCAGCCAGATGCCTTCGGCCCCGCGGTGGAAGCGGTGGCGGAAGTCGGCCAGGCCCCAGTCGATCTGCGTGCGCAGATCGCGGTCGTTGCAGAGCGGGAGGATGGCATGGTTGTACGCCTGCGCGATGGCGTTGCCGTGCCCGCGCTCGCGGACGCTGCGCGCGTCGGCTTCGATCACGCGGCGGTAGATCTCGAGCGCCTGCTGCTCGAGCCAGGCGAGCAGGGTGGGGCCGAAGTTGAAAGAGAGGTGGACGTAGTTGTTGACGATGTCGGCGATGCGCCCGTCGCCGTTCTTGAGGCGCGCGGCGCCGTTGGGGCCGTAGCATTCGGCGGCGATGCGCTGGTTCCAGTCGTGAAAGGGCGCCGCAGAGTCCTGTACCTCGACCTCCTCGATCCAGGGGTTCTCGCGAGGCGGCTGGTAGAAATGGCCGTGCAGGCACACCGCTCGCTTCATGGGGCGAACCTAGACACTGCCGGCTCCGCTGACGAGCGACCCGGCGGGCGAGCGTTCACTTGCGTTGCATCGGGCGAAAGCGGTTCGCAAGAGCGGGTGCGTCCTCGGGCACGGATACGTCCACCGCCACGGACACCTGCACGGCTCCGTGGCACGTGACACGTGCACCTGCCACGACAGCGTGCACGTTGCGTGCACGTGGACGTGAACGTGAACGTGTCCGTGCACGTGGATGTCTCGGAGGCGCCTCGCCGTCTAAACTCCTTGCATGATCGCCGATTCCGCGCAGGGGCTGTACTGCGCTGCCGGCGCGTTCCACCTCGATCCCGCGGGTCCGGTGGAGCGCGCCGTGATCACGCACGCGCACGGCGACCACGCGCGCGCGGGGAATGGCGCGTATCTCTGCACTCCGCAGACTGCGGCGCTGATCCGGCGTCGCGTCGGCGAGGCGGCGGTCATCGAGACGCTGCAGTACGGCGAGCGGCGGCGGATCGGCGAGGTGACGGTCTCGCTGCATCCGGCGGGGCACATGCTCGGCTCGGCGCAGGTGCGCATCGAGGGAGCACAGGGCGTCTGGGTGTTGTCAGGCGACTACAAGCGCCAGGCCGATCCGACTTGCGCGCCGTTCGAGCCGCTGCGTTGCGACGTCTTCATCACCGAGGCGACCTACGCGCTGCCGCTCTTTCGCTGGGAGGAGCGGGCAGCCTCCGAGGTGCTGGCGTGGTGGCAGGGGAACGGGCGCAAGGCCTCGGTGCTGTTCTGCTACGCGCTGGGCAAGGCGCAGCGGCTCCTCGCGGAGCTCGCGCAGCTCACCGATCGGCCGGTCTTCGCCCACGGCGCGGTGGAGGCATCGGCGCAGATCTATCGCGAGGCCGGCGTGCGGCTTTTGCCCACGCGCGCCCTCGGCGAAGAGGAGAAGTTCGCGGGCGAGTTGGTGCTGGCTCCCCTCACCGCGCGCGGCACGCCGTGGATGAAGCGGTTTCGCGCCTTCGAATCCGGATTCGCCTCGGGCCTTTTGCGCATCCGCGGGACGCGGCGGCGGCGAGGCTTCGATCGCGGCTTCGTGATCTCGGATCACGCTGACTGGCCGAGCCTGCTTGACACCATCCGCGAGACGGGTGCCGGCCGGGTGCTGGCGACGCACGGCCACCGCGACGCGCTGGTGCGCTGGCTGCAAGAGGCCGGCGTCGATTCCGCGCCCATCGGCGTCGCTGCGCCCGCCGATCCGGAAGGCGACTGATGCGGCGCTTTGCTTCGCTCTACGACGCGCTCGACGCCACCACCTCGACCAACGCCAAGGTCGCCGCGATGCAGGCGTACTTCGCCGAGGCGCCGCCCGCCGACGCGGCCTGGACGCTCTTCTTCCTCACCGGCCGCAGGCTCAAGCGGCTGGTCGCGCCGCGGCTGCTCGCCGCCTGGGGCTACGCGCACGCGCAGGTGCCGGACTGGCTCGCCTCCGAGTGCTTCGCGCTCGCCGGCGACCTGGCGGAGACGATCGCGCTGCTCATCGACACGCAGCGGGGCGGGCGGCGCGCGGCTTCAGAGCCGCCGGGCCTGGCCGACTTGATCGAGCGGACATTGCTGCCGCTGCGCGAGGCTGCGGAAGAGGAGAAGCACCGCGCCGTGGTCGCGCTCTTCGAGGCGCTGGACCGGCGCGAGCTTTATCTCTTGGCGAAGCTCCTCACCGGCGAGCTGCGCGTCGGCGTGTCGGCGACCCTGGCCGTGCGCGCGCTGGCGCAGGACTCAGGGCTGCCGCCTGCGACGGTCGCGCACCGGCTGATGGGCGCGTGGGAGCCGTCGGCGCAGTCGTTCGCGGCGCTGGTGCGGCCGGGCGCGTCGGATGCGGACGTGTCGCGGCCGTATCCGTTCTTCCTCGCCTCGCCGCTCGAGGAGGCGCCGGAGGCGCTCGGCGACCGCGCCGAGTGGCTCGCTGAGTGGAAGTGGGACGGCATCCGCGCGCAGATCGTCCGCCGCAGCGGCGGCGCGTATCTGTGGTCGCGCGGCGAGGAGCTGATCACCGGCCGGTTTCCGGACTTGTCCGCCGCGTGGGCGGCGCTGCCGGAGGGCACGGTGCTCGACGGCGAGGTGCTGGCGTTCTCGGGCGGCGCGCCGCTGCCCTTCTCCGTGCTGCAGCGGCGCATCGGGCGGCAGAAGCTCTCGGCAAAGATTCTCTCGGAGGCACCGGCGGCCTTCATGGCCTACGACGTGCTGGAGCTCTCGGGCGCGGACCTGCGCGAGCGGCCGTTGCGCGAACGGCGCGCGCTCCTGGAAGATCTGCTGCGTGGCCGGAGCGAGCGGCTCCCCTTGTCGGCGGCGGTCGAGGCCCCGTCGTGGGCCGGGCTGCGGGAGCTGCGCGAGGGCTCGCGCGACCGTGGCGTCGAAGGGTTGATGCTGAAGCGGTGGACGTCGGCCTACCAGGGCGGTCGCCGCCGCGGCGATTGGTGGAAGTGGAAGATCGACCCGTACTCCATCGACGCCGTGCTGGTCTATGCGCAGCCGGGCCACGGGCGGCGCGCAACTCTGATGACCGACCTCACCTTCGCGGTCTGGGACGAAGGCGTGCTGGTGCCGGTGGCGAAAGCCTACTCGGGGCTCACCGACGAGGAGATCGATCGGTTGGACCGCTGGATCCGGCAGAACACGCTGGAGCGCTTCGGGCCGGTGCGCGCGGTCAAGCCCGAGCACGTCTTCGAGCTGCACTTCGAGGCCATCGCCGAGAGCCCGCGCCACAAGAGCGGCATCGCGGTGCGCTTCCCCCGCATCGCCCGCTGGCGCACCGACAAGAAGCCGGCGGATGCGGACTCCATTGACTCCCTTCGCGCGCTGCTCCGGGCAGATCCTACCTCCCGCCCTTCGCCTTGATGCTCGCCTTGCCGGTCTCCAGTATCCGCTTGATCTCCGCCACCAGCTGGTCCGGCAACCGAATCGCAGCCCGAGTCGCGCGCACTCTTCGAGTGCCCCGCGAGCGCATGTCCGGTCAGCGCCACCACCGGGATGCGCTTGGTGCGCTCGTCTGCCTTGAGCCGCCGCGTAGCCTCCCAGCCGTCCATCACCGGCAGCGAGAGATCCATGATGATGATGTCCGGCAACCGCTGCTGCGCGGCGTCGATGGCTTCCTTGCCGTTGGTCGCCCCGATCACCTCGTAACCCGAGAAGGTCAGGTACTCGGAGTACATCTCGCGGTTGTCGGCGAAGTCGTCGACCACCAGCACCAGCGGCTTCTTCGCAGGGATTTCAGTACCCGTCATCGCTGCTTTCGATGAGGCGCCAGGGGAGCTTCCTTTCTAGATCGACCACGGGGAGCCCGTCACGCCGCGGGGCCGTCCCCGTCAGCGGGCGAACAGCTCGGTCGCTGTTAGACTCCGCCCATGCTCTTCGACACGCGAGCAGGCCCCTTGCGCCTGCGCTGGAATGAGCGCGGCCTCGTCGCCATCGAGATGCCCGAGCTGTCGCCGCGCCAGCTGCGCGCGGAGCTTCTCAAACCGAGCCAGGAGCCGCCGCCCTTCGTGCGCAAGGCCGCGCGGACGCTGAAGGCGCACCTCGGGGGAGCGCGGCGGGATCTCTCGCAGTTGCCGCTCGACCTGTCGGTGCTGGCGCCGTTCCAGCGGGCCGTCTACGAGGCAGTGCGCACCCTGCCGCCGGGGCGCACGGCGACGTACGGCGAGATCGCGCAGCGCCTCGGAAAGCCCGGCGCCTCGCGCGCGGTGGGGCAGGCGCTGGGCCGCAATCCCTTTCTCGTCGCCGTGCCCTGCCACCGCGTGCTGGCGGCGGGTGGAGCGGCGGGCGGCTTCTCCGCGCCGGGCGGCGTGATCACCAAGCAGCGGCTGCTCGCGCTCGAAGGCGTGCGCATCCGCGTCGACCACGGGCTGCCCTTCGATCCGGACGAGGCGGTGCAAGCCCTGCGCGCCAGCGACAAGAAGCTGGCGCGGCTGATGGACAAGAGCATCGCCTTCCGGCTGCGACCGGTGGAATTGCAAAGCGCCTTCGAGGCGCTGGCGGAGTCGATCATCTACCAGCAGCTCTCCGGCAAGGCCGCGGCGACCATCGCCGCGCGGATGGTGGCCCTCTTCAAGCCGCGCAAGTTTCCCCGGCCGGAGGATCTGCTCGAGGCATCGGAGGACACCTTGCGCTCGTCGGGAGTGTCGCGCGGGAAGATCGCGGCGCTCAAGGACCTCGCGGCCAAGACGCTCGACGGCACCGTGCCAGAGGTGGCGAAGCTGAAGGCGATGCCCGACGACGAGATCGTCGAGCGGCTCACGCAGGTGCGCGGCATCGGGCGCTGGACGGTGGAGATGCTGCTCATCTTCCGCCTGGCGCGGCCCGATGTGCTGCCCGCCACCGACTACGGCGTGCGCAAAGGCTTTGCCAAGACGTTCGGGCACAAAGAATTGCCGCCTCCCGCCACCTTGCTCGAATACGGCGAGCGCTGGCGTCCGTTTCGCACCGTCGCCAGCTGGTACATGTGGCGGGCGTTGGACCTGTAGCCTTAACGCACCATTCACTTGAGTTGATCCGTGTGCCTTGACGGGAGCGTGGTCGATCCGGCGCTCCACGCCTCCACAAGGGGGAGCTCGCTCCCCCCTTGACCCCCCAACTGCAAAGAGCGCTGGCATCAGCGCTTGACATGCCTCCGCGGGTGATCACGTTGCCGCGATGGTCCGATTCGCCTCTGACGATGAAGAAGCTCTCGACGCTTACTCGAACGCCGTCACCTCGGTAGTAGAGAAGGTCGGCCCCGCTGTAGCCGGCATTTCGGTGCAGAGGGGTGGCGGGTCCGGCGTGATCTTCACGCCAGACGGGTACCTGCTCACCAACGCGCACGTCGTCGGCAA
>WNFJ01111197.1_pt2 | contig 13555 bp, 8 predicted proteins | sample 5400461 | NCBI WGS metagenome assembly WNFJ01 (sample SAMN13153349, study PRJNA577476) | soil metagenome | isolation source: 115 cm saprolite on Douglas fir-dominated hillslope | place: USA:California | collected 2013-09-17 | reverse complement strand
AGTCTTGCCAAGTTGTTGAGACTGATTGCTGTGTCGGGGTGATCGGCTCCCAGCTCCTTCTCACGAATGGCAAGGGCTCGCTGGAAGAGCGGCTCGGCTTGCTTGTACTTGCCTTGGCTCTCGTAGAGTCCTGCCAGGTTATTGAGACTGGTTGCTGTATGTAGGTGATCGGCTCCCAGCATGTGCTCACAAATGGCAAGGGCTCGCTGGAAGAGCGGCTCGGCTTGCTCGTACTTGCCCTGGCCGTCGTAGAGCACTGCCAGGTTATTGAGGCTTTGTGCCGTGTCGGGGTGATTGGCTCCCAGCATCTTCTCCTGAATAGCAAGCGCACGCTGGAAGAGCGGCTCAGCTTGCTCGTACTTGCCCTGGGTGTGGTAGAGTCCTGCCAAGTTGTTGAGACTGGTTGCCGTGTCGGGGTGATCGGCTCCCAGCATCTTCTCACGAATGGCAAGGGCTCGCTGGTAGAGCGGCTCGGCTTGCTCGTACTTGCCCTGGCTCTCGTAGAGTGCTGCCAGGTTATTGAGGCTGCTGGCCGTGAGGAGGTGCTCGGCTCCCAGCATCTTCTCACGAATGGCAAGCGCACGCTGGTAGAGCGGCTCGGCCTCGGTGTATTGTGCATGTTCATACAAGTAGTATCCTGCTTGGTTGAGAAGTCGAGTTGCTTCTGGAAAGCTCATGTGCCATTGGTCAATCAGGGTCATACACATGATTGCCTGGGGAATAAGCTGTCGGCAGCGTTGCCATGTTTCAACCTCCGCAGAGGGAAACGTACGATTGACAGCGCGTACGGTGCGTTCTGCCCATTGGTGCTGGGTTCCCATGCTCATCTCGTCCTGGAGGACAGCTTGCACCAACCGATGGATATAAAGTGTGTTGGTAGGAGCATCGCGGCGTACCAGAGAATAGCTGTAGAGAATGCTCAAAGCCTCATCAAGCCTCTGTGGATTGGTAGCCGTGTGTTTGAGGAGCTTTCCCAGTTCGGGAGCACCTTCACTACAGAGATCAATGGGGATCGCTTCGGGAGAAAGGAAGGCGAAGAACCGTAGCAGGTCGGCTGCTGCTGGATTGACCTGTTGCACTTTCTGAAACGAGAGGGAGAAGGTGGTCGTCACTGACTCAGGATGAACAGAGAAAAGACGCCCACGTTCTTTGAGCAAGCTAGCTCGTGCTTGTTGGTAGCGTCCTCTGTAGTCAGCTAAGCTACATTGCATTTTCTCAATGTAGGCTCCAGCCTGGTCAATGGCTAATGGGAGGCCATCAAGCAGGTGTGCAATGGCTCTGGCATCGGATTGGTTTTCCTCAGAGGCATCGGCAAGCGAAGCATCCAGTGGGATGATTTTTGCTCGATGCAAGAGCAAGACTGCTTCGTCATCCGGTGCTAGCTTTGGGACTTCGAGAGCTTGAGCGACCGCTCCTGTTTCTTGCGAACGGGTGGTGAGAATGATGTGCCCTTTCCCACCAGTAGGGAGGAAATCCCTTGTGAGTTCTAGATCGTCAGCGTTATCAATGATGAGTAACCACTGGGAGTGGGACTCTAACCAGTGTATGACGGTATGAACGGTGATGGTCTGGTCTTGGGCGTCCTTCTCGGGGAGGTCTAAGAGTTCTGCAAGAGCCACAAAATCTGCAAACAGTGTTTCATAGGTGGTAGCTGTCGTCCAGAAGATGGCCTGGTATTTGTCGCGGTTGCGGTAAGCGTATTCTACAGCAAGCTGTGTTTTGCCGATGCCACCTAGGCCACTGATGGCTTGTGTCAATGCTGCTGCCTTTTCGTCATGGAGGATGTCATAGAGCTGTGTGAGGAGAGTATCCCGACCGATAAAAAATGGGCTGTGTGGATAGGGTACATTCCAAATAGGCGTAGTTGGCGCTGAGATGTTAGTTTGCGTTGTCGGATGCGTAGATGGCGGCTGTTGAGGTGGTGATAGACGGGTTGGTGTATCTCCAGAAGTAAGAGGAAACATCGAGAAGTAGAGGGTTATAATAAATTCGATAAGCGTTATTACAGGACCTAAAATATAGAACCAGAGAATTGGAATGACGTTTCCAGAAGCCAAAATAATGAGGAGCGTTCCATAAGCGAGAGTTAGCGATACAAGGAGAAAGACGATCAGCCGTCTCCAACGAATTGGCCTGGGGCTTGGGTGATGGCTCCCCGATTGTCTTTGGATATGCGCTCTCATTTCATCTTTGCCTCACTACTAAACTTATCCATCAACTGGCAATTATAACACAGCTTCTCAAGAATGTATGTATAAAAATCAGAAGAATTGTGGTAGGAATAGAGAAGCCCTAACAGGTATACCACTTGCTAGAGCTTTTTCGTTGTTGGTTTGGGATATTGGCAAGCTATTTTTCGTTGCTCTGCATAAACTCGATTTTTAGGCGTAGTCAGGATACGTGCGGGAATGGCTCCACGAAAATATTACCTGTTTCGCGCGGAAGAATGGGAAATAATGGGTGATTGAAATGTTTTGATGACTCTGGTACTATGATGGTAAACTTGTTTGGCAAGGCAAAGGGAGGTGGTTCTATGCAACTCAATACGTACAATGGATGGGAGAATAAATTCACCTGGTTGGTTCATTTGCACCTGAGCAATGAACTTGAGTTGGCGAATGAAATGGCTGAGTTAGTAGCACAGGAACCAAATGCTGTCCCTGCTGGTCGACTTGTTGAGATGTGGGTGAAGGTCGCGGTAGAAAACTGGATCACCTCTTTCCCAGGTCGCAATAGACAGTATGATGAGTCTCTACGTTTATTCGTTTGGGACTTGCTGCGGTCTGCTCTGGCTTATACCGATTGGGATGCGCTCGTTGGATTGTTGACGGGTGAGGGAGAAACGAGCGAGAACCTTTTTACCTGGACACTCTATAGAACCATTATGGATGACAGCCAGCTTCAGCAGAACGTGGGTATGTTGGTAAGTGAAGCGCAGAGTATCTATGCAGGTGTAGATGCTGTCAAAGACTGGTTTGAGTCGCAACTGGATACCTGGATGACCGTTCCTGCGGCTCGACAGCATAGGAACTCAGCGATGTCCATGCTTGCCTCTGGTTTGATACAGAATACCTATAGCGTGATCTATTGGGAGCATGTGGCTAGGGCGTTTCGAGATGATTACTAGTTGCTGGGTGGTGTAATTTTCTATTAGGGTGTCTTCTTAGCATAACGGCAAGCTGTGAACAACCGATATAATAGACGCCATACCGAGTGTTGTGCAATAGTGTGTACAAAACACACTCCACGTCACCTTAACGCTATTCTGCGAAGCCAATCTCGAAACTACCCTTTACGTCGCCTTGTTTTCACTATGCGACCAAATACAAATGTTGTAATATTACATCAGTTGAGCTTAGTATAGACTACCGTTCCACACTAATTTTCAGCAAGGTTATACCCCCTAATAGGGAAGTCTTATGAAATCTCGATATTGGTCAAAAATCATAGGGTCCTTACTAATTACAACCCTTAGCCTCTTATCTGTAGGGCCTGGGCCTGATGATGACGGGGGAGATGATGGTCGTGGAGGAGGTTGGGGCAGCAATACTAGTCGAGATGAAATACAAGAGTGGTGGCAGGAGTTCCAAAAAAAATTTAACTATCCTCTCTATTGTCTAATATTAGCAAGTACGGCTGATGCTGAAGTAGCATCATTTGTTCAGGCTCATCGTCCAGAGCTTGAAACAATCGCAGGGAAAGATTGCTGCTTGATTTTCTTCCGTGACTTGGATAGAAGAAAGCTTTTAGAGCCATTCCAGTTTGCAGAACACACTAAACGAGTATATACTCTCGCTAAGTTCATTGGTCTAAATCCAGACAAGCTACCTTGTCTGTTGTTTTTTGAGCAATTTGGCTCTGGAAAATATATTCACCTCTCTTTAGCATCTCTATCTGAGCAAGAACTCCTAGTCTACATTCGTAGAGTGTTTAGTTATCTCTATAACCAAAGGAACCCAAACTACTTTAAGAGCTTAAAAAGCTTCCAGCATTCGCAAGCTTTACAAAGCTCCAGCTCTGTGCTCTTCCACAACGCTGTACAGATAGGGAGAGACGTATTAGTTGAGTTTTTTAAATCTTTAATAGCATTGAAGTGATTTATTGTATATAAATCGTCAGTCGAGGACTATCTTAGTCTTCTCTTTCATGGTCACCTGCTTTCGTCGTTGTGTGGTGTGGTTCGGTGCCCCTTGGGAGGCCATTTTCCTGGCTCATTTGTTCGCTGTTGTTCACTGTTTTTCGCTGTTGCTTGCCGCTTTTGCTGTCAGTTTTGCTGTCATGTCGGCTATGCCTATAGGGATTCTGGTCGGCCTCGGTTATATGAGCCAGCAGGTAAGAACTATCTGCTGTCTTGTTGCTCCCCTTTATCCTTTTGACCGTGGTTGAGTTCATAGAGGAATGGTTGTACTTCTTTCTGTGATAGTAGGTATGCTACTGTATAATGATGCTGGTGTCAAATAGTGGTAGTACGTACTGTCGCGCTATGTGTGGGGAGAGAGATACAATATGGAGCGTCGAACTCTGCAAGACCTTCTTTTGGGAGGACCTGATAGTCAATAAAAGCTGAGACTTTCCGGCTTGCTGAGTTGGCTTCCCAGGGACTTCCACGCGATTTCGGGAGTGCGTTCAGCAAAAAACTTTATTTTGGGTTTCATGTGGTGTTGGTGGTTGTGCCTGCTCGTATTTTATTGCCTGATGCGAGCTTCTAGCTTTGCTGCTCTCGCTCGTCTTTTATTTTCTGTAGCAGGTCAGCGTAGTTTTCTTGAACTGTCCTTGTGTTGGGATGCTCGGCTCCCAGCCGCTTCACATAAATGGCAAGGGCACGCAAGCTAGTAGAGCGACTCGGCTTGCTCGATTCTCGAGTATAAGAAAACTATACTGCTTCTTTGATCAAAATCCACCGAATAATGCCGCCTATGATAGTACTCTCGCCTTTTATAATAGAAATCTCTCTCGAGCGCAGGGTAATAATCCAAGTAAGGGAGAAGTACAGGTGATCCTTCGTAGATTGTCACTTGTTTTCTCATGTCCTCTGGAATGGTAAGAGTTTCTTCATGATCCACTCTCAGTACCTTAAGACTTTTCAGATTTGCTAATCCATTCAAGTCGCTGACTTGCTCACAACCGGACAGGTCCAATGAGGTGAGTTGGGTTAAGCTTGCCAGGGGACTCAAGTCGCTGACTTGCTCACAACCGGACAGGTGCAATGAGGTGAGTTGGGTTAAGCTTGCCAGGGGACTCAAGTCGCTGACTTGCTCGAGATTAGTTAGCCTCAACCGTGTTAGCTTGGTAAAGTATTGGAATCCTTTCAATGAAAGGATATTATATCGTGAATTGTATCCACTTTCTTCAAAATCACTTTGGAATACATGCGATAGTATATATTGTGCGTATGTCTCTCTATCGAAAAAGTTCCACGATCTGATTAATTCGTCGATGACAGTCGTTCGTGTATCATTGCTATAGCTTTCAAGCGCTTTCAATGCAGCTTCACTGTTAATGAGAGCAAGAGTACGAACACATGCTGCGGTAGTCGTAGCAGAATACCGCTTCTTATTGATTAGATAGGGCACAGCTAGTTCACCTGCAGAGGCTAAAGCTTTCGCATCTGTCATATTTTTAGGTGGAATGAGGGTACCAAGACGTTTCGTAACTTCTGTCTTTACATCCTGCCCTAATTCGACTGAGGTGTCGAGACAAGAGACAGCAAGAAGGTGAAGCTGATACCTACGATCCTTTTCTAAGTCGCCTCGCTTGAGCAACTCATGTATTAGTTTCTCTCGTACCTTCTTTGTAGCGAGTCCCGAAGCAAGGATGATGACCTCACGCCATTGATCATCGTGTGCGTTTTTCACTAAAACACCTATGTCTCCCTCATCCAGTGCAGCCCTTGCTGCAAGAAACTCTTCGAACGTGCGGTGTGTGAAGTCAATGTGACCTGATACCGGTTCGCGGAGGATACTGGTTCGTTCGACAAAGAGCCTACGTACATCCTTGCTATCGACACTCTGTGGGATGTTATGCATGTTGGTGAGTTTTCGTGCAAAGCGCTCTTCTGCGCGTTGTAGCTCAACTTGTGACCAACCATTACCAATCAGCCAATAAGCCAGGTCTTCTAAGAGTACTAACTTCTCGCGATATGTTAAGGCCGCAGCGGGATAGTCGGTAAGAGAAATACGACGTTCTCTATCGCGCCGCTCAATTAGCATTTCGCAACATGCCTCGTATAACCAGATACGGTCCGATGGAAGTTGTTCTCGTCGCTCCCGATTCAATGCACAGAGCATAGCACAGAGAAGGGGATTCGTGGCAAGACTACGAATTGGGTGCCTGTTCTCAACTTCTTCTTTCAGGTGCTCAGCAAAAGATGGGAGCTCAGATTTCTCTTGTTCGTCTTGTAGCTCTTTAGCTACGGCATCATACCAATGGTCGATAAAGGTGCGGATATCAGGCAGTTGCATTGGTTGTAGTTCAGCATCGATGAAGCCTTCGCGATCCATCCAACCATCTTCTACCGCATTAGGACGAGAAGTAACAAAAAAAAGTGCATTCGGATAGGTTTCTACTAGGTCCCTAAGCCATTCACGTACATCTTCCCGTTGCAACTCAGGTACTTCGTCTAGTCCATCGATGAGGACGATAGCATATCCTGATTTCAGTTCTGTATGAACCCATCCTCTGGGCATTGTATCTGCAATAGCGGAGCTAATGTAATTTGGAAAATCTTCGGGGCCTGGTAACCCTGATTCCACATAGAAGCGTAAGTTGATATAGAAAGGCAGCGTCTTATTCCACTTCGCTAGTGGTCCTTTAAAGGATTGCAAAGCCGAGTTTACAGCGATCCACTGAAGCAACGTTGTCTTACCAGAGCCGGCCATTCCACGAATAAGCAGACGGTGGGACTTTTCGAGTGCGGCTTCAACTGAAACAATGTTCCTACTGGATTCATCCTCCTGTTGTTCTGCAAGGCTTGTTAGGCTAGTTAGAGGCGTATTCTGTAAGTTGTTCTTCAAAGCGGCTTTAGATAAAGATTTTTCTTCTACACAAAGTGCCACGTAAGCTACACTCAGGCTGTGTCGGCGGCTTGATGGCGGAACATCTACTCCAAATAGTTGTAGAACATCTAGTTTATGAACAACTGCTCGACGGTACTCTAATTCAAATTGTGCTGCTTTTGCTTGGGGATTCAGTTGTTCCCGCATACGTCGCACCTCCTCCAGAGTCTGTATGGCAATAGTGAGGAGATGATCTTGCCGCTTAAGAATTTCTCCGAAGGTACGTTCGGTGAAAGCAGGCAGCCTCGATGCGATATTAATAATATACTCGCACGATTCAGAGATGATACGTTGGTATAGGGATTTCTCGGTATCATTGAAGTATTGAGTCCCTATAGGATGATCTAATAAATACTTTGCCAATTCAGCAGGTGCTAAGTTATGTTGCGCAAGTATTGCACTTGATACTGTATTTAATGTCTCTGCTACAGCTAATGCAACCGCTGTTCGGCTTCCTTCGTCTAAGTTAGCACCATCTTTTTCGAAAATCGGTAAAAGGTTTTCCCCAACTTGTTCGCCAATTTCCTCGAATTGTCGCTGTCCTCGCCGTTGGGCGGTTCTATCTGTCGTCCAAGATTTCAGTACATCTATAAGGCTTGAAGAAGCATCGGAAGCTATATCTGAGTCTTTCAACCATAGTTTGAGAATTGATTTTGCAATAGAGGAGCCGAGTTCGATTGTGAGGGTTTCGATAAGTGCCATATCGACTACCTTTTACTTCATTACATAAAAACGGGGATATACTTTTACATGCTGCTGATTATAACACAGCTTCTTAAGGATGTAACTACAAAATTCAAAAAATTATGGTAGAAATAGAGAAGCCCTAGTAGCTGTACCAGTTCTAGGGCTTTTTCGTGTCGGCTCGGTGATATTAGCAAAGCCGTAACCAGTCGATATAATATCAGATTATAGCAAGCCATTTTTGCAAAGTATCTGCTCTCTCATGATTGGTAGATGCGCGTGGGATTGGTTAGAACTATCTTTTGCTAACTCATTCTTCAGAAACATGGCAAGCAAGCCATTACCCGTATAACGACTTGTTTTCCAGGTAATGCAGAATGGTATGAGCATAGACTTCTGTAGTGCTGCGTAAGCTCTCTACATCTACCCACTCATCGGCTCCATGTACTCCACCATAGGTAGCACCGTATCCACAGACAGTGGGAATACCTCGCGTGATGAACATCCACCCATCGCAAGCTGGTCCGCTTCCCTCTACGCGTGGTTGTGTGCCAGTGATCGCTGCTACCGCTGCTGCCAGCGTCTCCACGACTTCCGCTTGTGGGTGTGTCTCGGCTGCTGGCACTTCGAGCAGATCCTCAAGCTGGTAGTTGGTAATGGATAAGCGTTCCAGTTGCTCTTTGATGAGACCCTTGATCTCCTCGGGTGAGGTCCCAGGTAATAGGCGAACGTCGCCGTAGGCTTCACATGAGCTAGGGACGACATTGATGCCACTTCCTCCACGAATGAGCGTGGGGAAGGTCAACACAGATTTTCTATTGGGGAAGGCGAGAGAGGAACTTCCAGGCAGTGAGCTTTCTGCTAAAGCCAAGGAGACGCGTGCCATATCAAGGATCGCGTTATGTCCTTGTATACCCTGTTCCCATGCTCGTATCCCAGTATGCGTGGCTTCACCGTAGGTTGTGAGACGAAAACGATAGAGGCCGCGATGGCCAATCGCAATCATATGGTTACCTGGCTCTCCAACAATGGCGGCATCTCCGTTGAGCAATCCTTGTTCTAAGAGATATTGCGTCCCATAGGGAGAACAGGCCCCAGGCTCTTCATCAACGACGAAGGCGAGCGTGAGGTGACCACCTAAGTTGAGATCAAGTCTTTGCAATGCATATGCCGCATAGATGAAGGCTGCGATCTGTGCCTTGGCATCAGCTGCTCCGACTCCATACAGTCGGCCTTCTTCGATCTGTCCTCCCCAAGGATCACGGGTATAGTCACTTGGTTCAACTGTATCCATATGCGTTGTGAGGATAAGCGTTTTCTCTGCCTCGCTTGGTCCTGGAAGATGGCAGACGACGTTGGGGCGCTCAGGCGAAACACCACAGAGGTCTGCTTTGAAGCCTAATTTCTGTAACTCCTGCTGAACAATGGTTGCTACTGCCGCTTCTACTGGAATCGAAGGAAGAGAGGTTTCAGGTGTATAAGGATTGGTACTTTTCGCTTGTACTAATCGCTGAAGGAAATCGACTTGCTGAGCAAAGTGCTTCCCAATGGTCTGCGTAATGGCTTGCTGTTTTTCCATTATATACCACTTTTATGTAGGGCAAAGGCTTCTCCATGCAATGCACGGCGAAATTCTGTAATTGCAGAAGCAATCTCTTCCTGCTCCTGCCAGTCTCCCCATTCCTGACCACGTTTCGAGAGCATTTCAAACGTCGCTCGTGTCGTCTTGCCTACTGAACCAGGAGGCATATACTGCATAGGAGTGCCTGGGAGAGGCATGAAGGTATGACTGTGGATGGTGACTTTTGGACTCAGATGTGTCAGTCGCTCCATCAGGTCCTGGCTGAGCGCTTCATCTTCAGCGGACTCTCCTGGGAGGCCCGCAATGAAGTCCACGTAGATTTTCTTGAGCTTGCGGCAGTACTTTACGAGATAGGAGACAGCACGCTCGACCGCAATGACATCGTGTTCTCGATGCATGGCTTTGAGCATGCTCTCGCTTCCTGATTGGGCACCGATGGCGATGTATGCAGCATCGGAGTAGCAGTCAATAAGTTGAGCCAATTCGGGGGTGATGTGTTCAGGACGCATCTCACTGGGAAATTCACCAAACTTGATTTTCGCCTCACCCGCAACCTCATGCATGGCTATGAGTGCTTGTTCCAGGTCTGTATAGCTGGGGTGTACTCCGTCGTGAGAGAGATAAGCCAAAGCGTTTGGAGTTATGAAACGGATATCCTTGAAACCTGCCTGTACTACCTGTTCGATGTGTTCCAAGGTGTTCTCTAATGGGCGGTGCCGCATGCGTGCTCCGTGGAGAAAAGGCGTTTGACAGAAGCCGCACGCATGCGGGCATCCTCGCCCAATCTCAATGGCACCAAGACGCCGGTGTTGTACTCCGATACTAGGGTAGCGTGCGTTTAGTTCAATCAACGGAGGTCGTCCAGTCCGCATTACACGCTTTTTTCCAGCGCTGTCTTCTGCAACAAAGGCGAGACCTCTTATATCCTGAAAATCCCGTCTCTGTTCGGCTAGTCGATGAAGGAATTGGGTGAATGCATACTCACCTTCTCCAATGAATACGAGGTCAAATCCCATTGCCAGTGTCCCTACGGCATCTCCCGAGGCATGCGGTCCTCCTGCGACAAAGAGCACTTGATGACGCCAACTCGCCAACCCCTCTTGCAATTGCTTTAATAGCTGAGCAGTGGTTACCAGGGCTGAACTCATAAAACTGAAAGCGACGACTACCGTACCGGAAGGCCCTACTTCCTGTACGAGATGCTCTATCTCGGCCTGGCAGAGAGGGACTGAGCGGGGATGGGGAAAACTAAGTTTCACCTGTAGATCGGGATCTTGTTCTATGGCACCGGTTAAAGCGTTGATGCTGAAGCGATTGACATCACTTGCCAGAAATGCAACAGCAACATTTTTCGAGGTTTCCCTGGTACCCATCGTTATTCTCCAAAAGGCATGATGGCTTTGTTACGGCCACGCTTTGTATGTTTTGTATCCACGAGTCCCGCTGTTTCTGCGTACCAGATAAGCCACACTTGTGCTAAGCGTAGGGCGACTGGCTGTAAACGATGGCGAATAGCCTGGTCTGTATCTTGATGCATCTGCCGTAGTAGGGTCAGTAAAAACTCTCGATCAATGTGAAACAGCTGCATTGCGTGGTCGGCAACTGCACGGCGAATATAGATATCAGGATCGGTGGCTAGATCACTAATGACAGCACGAGCATGAGCACGTGTCGATAATGACGCCTCTTTGAGACATTGGAGCAGCGCAGGGAGTGCTTTTGCGACCGCTCTACGTATGTTACGACGTGTAGTCATGTGCAGCAACATTTCATACAATTCTAGAGTTTCCAAAGGTTTAGCATGTAGCAGACGCTCCAGGTGGCGTGCTGCAACCAATTGTATCAGTTTTTCTGGAGATTGTAGACCCTCTTGTAGCGAGATCAACATGGTATCTGGCGCACAGATTAGGTTGTGTAGTGCCATCGAGAACTGGAGGCATTCTCGTTCTAATCCCTCCCAGTTTGTGAGTAACTGACGCTGCGTTTTCGCTATTTCTATCTGGCCTTGTTGTAGGAGAGTGGTAAGTGTTTCCTGTTCGGATTGCTCATGGTGGGGTGATTTGGTGAAAGGTTCTTCGAGCAGTTGCTTGATCTTCGCCTGAATATCACCGCACACTTCAACGATAGCGAGTGCGACATAGATGTCGTCATCTTGTTGCCGACGTAGTAGTCGAATAATCGTTAGTAAGGAGAGCGGTGAAACCTGGAAAAGAGCGGGTAGAGCCTCTATGACTCGGCGGCGGATATCAGCCCCGCGTACTTCGTCGAGGTCGAGACGTAATTGCTCCATGAGGTGTTCTGCTCCCGGCACGTCGAGCTTACAGATACCAGGAAGGGCCTCAGCTATACGGCGGCGAATCTCCCAAGGTGCGCCCTCGCGCAACACATCAAACATCTGTACAATGAGTTGGGGTTGATAGGTTCCTGCTGCTACTTCTCCTGCCAGGATATCCCCTGTGAGACGATCAATGGCTGAAAGCATATCCTCAACTGCTGGTGATGGCTGAGGCAAAGCCTCTGTCTCTTGCATGTCTTTTTCAGGCTCCATATGCAGTTCTCCTATCAATTGAGCGATAACATCCAGGTAGGATTGGTCATGCTGGACCGTGCCATGAGCCTTCTCAGCTAGGGACTGTTGAGAAAGATTGAGGCTCAGATCGAGCAGATTTGTACCTCCACTAAGAATGTACTTGTAGCGAGCATACCCAAGAAGGTATTTCATCTCTTCCAAAAAAGGTGCTTGCACTGTTTCGGGGATTTCCTGTGCTAGGCGATAGAGTTCTTGGGCCAGGCGTGTTGCTTGACTTGCTTCTGCTAATGGAGCAGGGAGGATGGTATGTGCTTGCACCTCCGCAGTAGCTGGTTGTAGGAGACTCATTGGTGGTGCATATCCAGCGGCTGCGAGCAATTCTCCTGTTTGTTCTGCTGATAGGTGCAAGGCTTCTGCCAGTTTGTACACTACCTGGTCACTTGGGTTACGATCTCCTCCGAGGAGACGCTGAAGGTAGTTGTAGCTGATGTTAGCGCCTGTAGCGATGCGCGTCTGCTTCATGCCAGAGGCTTCTACATAGTTTGTAAGAAGTTGAGCAAACTTCCTCATGATGTTGTCCCTCTTTATTCTAACTTGTCTCTAAAATCATTGACAACTTGTATTTCTCAGCATTGCCTCCATAGCAAGAATAATAGCATAAACGTGCGCATTTTGTCAATAGAAAAGATGACATATTTGTCTATTTTTCTATTGACTTTAGAACACAAGACCAAGTATTCTATGCATAGGTACAGATGTTGAACAGCACTGAGGATTAGCAAGCTAGTAGAAAGGGGGTAGGCGGTATGGAGTCGAGCGAGGGCTATATCAGTCACAACGCAGATCGCTACATACTGGCGGGAAGACCGGGCTTAGATGACTACGTGCTTTCAGTTGGTGATGTGCTCGAGCTTGCTATCAGCGGTTGGTATCAGACGGTGTGTGTGGCCGGGGGTGGATATCATGGTTGGTACTATCACACGGCTGGTGGAGAGCGAGCACGGTTCGCGCTTTGTATGCGGGCACGAGTGGCAAGCCGTTAGACTTGCCGTTGGGAAAGGAGGTGGCCTATGGGAACAGAGAATATCCAGATGGAGGTCCAGGGCGAGACCCTGGTGATTCGGGTGGACTTGCGCAAGTCGTATGGGCTCTCGGGTAGTGGCAAGTCGGTGATTATTGCCTCCACCGGTGGCAACGTCGCGGTGCCTGGGCAGGAAGAGGTCAAGATTGGCTTGAATGTCTATCGTCCACAGAAGCGATAGGCCGGGAGGTGGGGTCATGGCAGTGCTGATGCTCTGGAAACACGTAATTCGCTGTGCGGGCTTGTGCGGTGCGCGGTTGGTGGTGCCTCGGTTCTGTCCGGTGTGCTATGCGCCTTTGTGTGGGTATTGCCGCTGTCCTCGGTGTGGTCGGCAGGGGAGGTAAGCAGCATGGCGAAAAATAAGCGGTGGGATGTATCCTTTCTGAAGTCTCTTGGTCGTCGTCGGACGGTGCGGCATTCGCGGAGGCCCTTTCGGGGTGCTCGTGGGGTGCGGTGTGAGGAGTGCAAGGGCCTGCTGCATCCGACACATAATTTCCGGCTGTATGGGGGGTGGTGTGCGACGTGTTGGGGATTCTTTCAGGCCGGAGAGGGGGAGGTGGTGATCGATGGGTAAGGGATGTGAGGAGATTGTGGCGGAAGTGGTCGGGGTGTGCCCCTGGATG
>WNFJ01222922.1_pt3 | contig 13557 bp, 10 predicted proteins | sample 5400461 | NCBI WGS metagenome assembly WNFJ01 (sample SAMN13153349, study PRJNA577476) | soil metagenome | isolation source: 115 cm saprolite on Douglas fir-dominated hillslope | place: USA:California | collected 2013-09-17 | reverse complement strand
TGACGCGCCATTCGTTCTGCGAGCCAAAGCGAAACGATTTGCCGAGGGGATCTTCTCCATTGGAGAAAAGTTTTTTCACGAGCGCTTCACTAAGGATCACAGGTTTTTCCGCAGGGGAGCGATCCTCTTCGCGAAAACCGCGACCGCTGAGGATCGGGATGCCAAGCGCCGGAAAATAGCTGGGAGTGACGTAACGATAGCCAATCATTCCACCCGTGCCCGCGGTGAACTTCGTGTGTCCGGGGATTTCAATGGACGAAAGAAAAGTAGCCTGCATCCCCCCGGAGGGAGGCAAGGTGTCGCTCAGGGCAAGCGCGGTAACGCCGGGCATTTGGCTCAGCCGGGATTCCAGTTGATTGAAAAAGGCGAGTTGCTTCGCGGAGTCTGGATAGCGGTATTGTGCGAGATCGATTCCTGCGGTGATGACACTCTTTGTGTCCATGCCGAGGGCAACGGTTTCAAGCTTCCCGAGGCTGCGCAGGAGCAGACCGGCTCCCGCGAGAAGAATCAGGGAAACAGCAATCTGCGCGGTGACCAGCAGCTGGCGAAGCGTGCCACGCGGCGTGGCGTGGTTCTCTTTTCCGGCGAGCAATTCTGGCGCCGGACGACGCAGCGCGGAAGCCAGTCCGAAGAGGGCGCCAGACAAAAGCGATACGCCGAGCGCGAACAGCAACACGCGAATATCGACCTTGGCCTGTTCCAGCCGCGGGATGCCCTCAGGCGCTATGGATACAAAGAGGCGAAGTAAAAGTTGGGCGAACCAGCAACCCGCGAAGCCACCCATCAATCCCAGGAGCATGCTCTCAGTGAGTGCTTGGCGAGCCAATCGTCCGCGGGTCGCGCCGAGGGCGGTGCGAACGGCCAATTCGCGAACGCGGCTGGTGGCACGCGCGAGGAGGAGGTTTGCGACGTTGGTGCACGCGACGAGCAGCACCGCTAGAACAGCGCCAAGGAGGACCCATGAGGCAACGCGGGCGTCTTGGATTTGGCGATCGCGGAGGGACCGCACGCGGAACGAAACCTCATGACGAAACTGGGGCGGAACGTGCTCTAGAGACTGCTGGAAAAGCGGGTCCATCGCGGCTGCTGCTTGCTGGATGGTTATGCCGGGTTTGAGCCTCGCAAACGCGCGCAAAATAACTTGCCGCGCATTGGGCCCGCGATCCGTGGAGCCATCGAGAGCTGCGGGAAGAAGAATGTCATCGTGGCCGAGGTTTGGCATTTCGAATTGCGCGGGGAGAACACCTACAACGACGGTGGGATGCCCGTCGAGTGAAATCGTGCGCCCGGGAAGATTGCGGTCGCTGGCGAAGCGCGAACGCCACAATCCATAGGAAATGAGCGCGACCCGCGTAGCGTTGGGCCGGTCTTCGTCGTTCGTAAAATTCCGCCCAAGGAGAGGCTGAATGCCGAATGTCGGCAAGAAGGTTGATTCAACAAGCGCACACTTCAAACGGACCGGATTCCGCTCGGTGAGATCACAATCCGCGCCGCCGGGAACAAGTGATGTAATGGACTCAAATGGAGTTTGCGCTTTCTTCCAGTCAACGTAATCCGGTCCGAGCACGAACTCAATGGCTTCGAAGGGGGCTTTATCACCGAAGCTGACCAAGCGTTCGTCGTTGGGATACGGCAGGCTGCGGAAAAGAATGCGGTCGACCACGCTGAACACTGCCGTGGTGGATCCGATTCCCAAAGCGAGAGTAAGAATGGCGACCAGCGCGAAGCCCGGGCGTTTCGCCAGCCCTCGTAGAGCGCATCGCAGGTCTTGCAGCAGAGCGTCGAAAAACTGGACGCCGCGCTGCTCGCGGTACAGCTCTTTGGTTTGCTCGACACCGCCGAATTCGCGGCGCGCCGCGTAGTGAGCTTCTTCAAGGCTCATGCCGCGGCGAATGTTTTCTTCGGTGAGCATCTCCAGATGCGCGCGCATCTCGGCGTCTAATTCCTTTTCGACGCTCGCCTTCGCGAAGAGTCCACGAGTCCGATTCGCTATGACTCGCCATCCTTGCATGGTGACCTCCTTTGCCAGCTTTATGTCCGGATTCACTCGTAGCGCAGCGCGACGGTGGGATCGACGCGCATGGCGCGCCGCGCTGGAATGTAGGAAGCAGTCACTGCGACGAGCAGCAGCAGTGAAGCGACAGTGGTGAAAGTGAGTGCGTCGTGCGCAGCAATGCCATAAAGCAGACTTGCCACCACGCGTGCGAGAGCCAGCGCAACAATGATGCCGACCGCGAGACCCAAAAGCGCAAGCTTGGCTCCTTGGCCGACAATCAGCCGGAGGACGTCGCCAGGCCGGGCACCAAGGGCCATGCGAATGCCAATTTCACGCCTGCGCTGCGCGACGGAATAGGCGGCGACACCATAAATGCCAACGGCAGCAAGAATCAGCGCGAGGACACCGAAGAGTCCCACGAGGAAAAGATTGAATTGTTGCGGGCCGAGATAGCTGGAACGAACATGTTCCATGGTCTGAATGCGCGAAACCGAAAGGGTTGGGTCCATGGCCCACACGGCGGTTCGCACGGCAGAGGCAAGTGCGGTCGGATCGCCCGAAGCGCGGATGACCCAATCGCGCAGAGTGTCTCCCGTGCCCGCTTCTTGCGAAACGGGAAAATACATAGCTGGACGCGGCTGGCCGATTAGCTCGAGCTGTCGAACATCCGCGACGATTCCAGCGACGGTGATCCAGGGCGCATCTCTGTCCGCCGCCCCAAGTTTGATGCGTTTGCCGATGGCATCACCAAGGGGCCAGAACGAACGCGCCATGGTCTGGCTCACGATGACGACGAGGGGAGACTGTGGCGCGTCGTCCCAAGAAAAATCGCGCCCCTGAAGCAGCGGAATCTTCATCGTTGCGAAATATCCGGGAGAGACAGAGCGAAAATCGGCAAAGGGTATCTGTCCGGGAGCGGGAGGCGCCTGACCTTCCACGGTGATTCCGGTTGTACGTCCCTGCAGGGTGAGAGGAAGAAAACTGATTGCGGCGGCGCTTCGAACGCCAGGCAGCGCCTGAATCCGCTGGAAAGCCTGATGGTAGAAAGCCGCGCGCTGGGAGAGGCCGGAGTACCGCGGGCCGCGGAGAATGACTCTCAGCGTGAGCACGTTGTCGGGTTGAAATCCAAGCGGGATTTGTTCAAGCCGAACAAAGCTTCGCAGCAGCAGGCCCGCGCCGATGAGAACGATGACTCCCAGCGCCATTTCCACAACGACGAGGAGCCCGCGGGTGCGAACGCGTCCGCGAGAAGCAGATTCGCGGCCGCCTTCTTGCAAGACGGCCACGACTTCTCCGCGAGTGGACTGGAAAGCAGGGACCAGGCCAAAGATGAGTCCGGCCAGAAGCGCGACGCCGAAATTGAAGGTCCCGACGATGACGTTCAGGTGAACTTCGGTGAGGTTTTGCTCCTCAGGAGCGTACCAACGAAGAACGTTGATGCCCCAGAAAGCAAACGCGAGGCCCATCGTGCCACCGAGAAAGGCGAGGAGAAGGCTCTCCGAGAGTAGCTGGCGGAGGACGCGGGCGCGGCCGGCTCCCAACGCGGAGCGAATCGCCAGCTCACGTCCGCGGACGGAGGCGCGCGCTAGAAGCAAGTTGGCCACATTGGCGCAGACCATCAGAAGAAGCAAGCCAGCAACTACAGAAATCAGGAAAAGAGGGCCACGCATATTCCCTGCGCGCTGATCCTTTAGCGAAATGAGCCTGACACCCACACCCGTATTGGAGTCCGGATATTGAGCGGTAAGATGCTGGGCGATGACTTCCATTGCGGACTGAGCTTGGGGTAGGGTCACACCCGGTTTGAGACGGCCAATCACCCGGAGAAAGTGGCTGCCGTGATTGGCGAGCTCTTGTTCGGTAAGCGCCAGCGGAACATAGAGATGATCGTCCGGATCAGGAAAACGAAAGCCCTGGGGCATAACGCCTATAACGGTGTAGCTCTCCTCGTCCAAGCGAATGGTGCGGCCGATGATGTTGGGATCGGCGGCGAAACGGTCGGCCCAGAGCCCGTAGCCGAGCAGGGCAACATGAGCATCGCCGGTGCGATCTTCATCGCTGGTGAAAGCACGGCCGAGCATTGGATAGACTTGCAGAACGGAAAAAATGTGAGCGGAGAAGGCTTCCCCTTCGATGCGCACCGGTTCGCCGGTTCCCGACAGATTCCAGCTGCGATAACCGATCGCTGCCATGCCGCTGAAAACCGTGTTGCGATTCTTCCAGTCCGCGAAATTCCCCGGAGCAGGAGTGTTTTGGTCGTTCTGGTAGTGGGGAAGATGCACGTTTTCCCACACCATGACGAGCTGCTCGGAATGCGGGAAGGGCAACCGGCGGAGAAAGACGGCCTCCGTCACGCTGAAAATCGCCGTATTCGCGCCGATGCCCAGGGCGAGGGTCAAGACGACGACAACGGTGAAACCGGGAGACTTTGCGAGCATGCGAAGCCCGTAGCGAATGTCTTGGATAAGCGATTCGAGGAGGGACAGGCCGCGCTGGTCGCGGTACAGTTCTTTGGCTTGTTCAACGCCGCCGAATTCGCGGCGCGCGGCGTAACGCGCTTCTTCGGAATCCATGCCGCGTCGAATGTTTTCCTCGGTGAGCATCTCCAGATGCGCGCGTAGCTCCCGCTTGCGAAACAGACCGCGCAAACGCGCGCCGAAAATGCGGAGCCAGTCCACCTCAAGCTCCTTCCGTACCGCCAAGAAGGCGTGCCATGAGCGCGGTCATGCGTTCCCAGCTCGCCGTCTCGGCGAGCAACTGTTTGCGCCCGGCGCGTGTGAGCGAGTAAAACTTCGCCTTGCGATTATTCTCGGAAGCACCCCATTTTGAAGAGATCCAGCCGCGTTGTTCGAGCCGCAGCAGCGCAGGATAGAGCGTTCCCTGGTTCAGCTTGAGTAGGTCCTCGGAAACCTGCTGTACGCGCTGCGCGATGCCGTAGCCGTGCAGCGGGCCCATGGCATGAAGGGTTTGCAGAACAATCAGGTCGAGCGTGCCTTGCAGGACTTCTCCGCGAGGAGGGGTCATGTTTTCTCCTGTTGATAAACGACAGGAGCATAAACTTCTTCCTGTTGAATGTCAACAGGGCGGTATTCTCAATTGGACTAGTGGATGGCATCCCTTACGGGACCTTTCATCGCTGGAGCCGAGGACTGGTTTGGCGCATTCGGATTGACGAACATTCTCGGCGCGTGGCAGCATACGCAGGCCACGACGTAACACTGGCGGAAACCTGACGGCATTTCTCTTTTAGGAGCACCTCGGTATGATGACGAATCCATGCGCGCGCATTCTCCCTTTTTCTCGAATCCTCTTTTCTTTTCCATTGGCAGTAGCCCTCCTCGTAAGCCAGCTGGCTCCCGCTCAGACGCGTCACATCGAACTAAATGACTACGCGAAGATCACTTCCGTTTCGGATCCACAGATCTCGCCCGACGGCAAGACCATTGTTTTTGTGGTTTCTCGGCCAAATCTGGAACAGGACCGCAGCGACCGCCAACTCGTGCTGATGGAAATCGCCACAGGAGCACAGCATGTCCTGACCTACGAGCGCAAAGGCGTCGGCTCGCCGCGCTGGTCGCCGGGCGGTGACCGCCTGGCGTTTGTTGCCACAGACGGACCGGAAAAAGACGCCAAGCCGCAAATTTTTGTCCTCCCCATGACCGGCGGCGAAGCCCGAAAGATTACGGATGTGCCGAATGGCATCGAGCAGTTTGCCTGGCGTCCCAACGGGCAGGAGATTGCTTACGTGGCCTCCGATGAGCCCGAGAATAAGAAGGAAATGGAAAAACATCACGACGCCTTCGAGGTCGGCGACAACGATTTCCTGGCGACCGAAGCCGCGCTGCCGTCGCACATCTGGATTCTTCCTGCAGATGGTGGAAAGGCCAAGAGGCTAACTTCCGGAACCTGGAGCCTTCCCAAGAGCGCGCCGCCAAGCCCTCCGGCATCTCCCATTTCCTGGTCCCCCGATGGGAAGTTGTTGCTGTTCACCAGACAGGAGCACCCTCATCAGGGAGATAACGACCTCACGGCGCTGCAAGTGCTCAACGTGGAAACCGGCGAGGTCCGCAAGCTGACAAAACACGAAAAGTTCGAAAGCTTCGGCCTATTTTCTCCCGATGGTTCCCGCGTGGCGTACTGGTATCCACGCGACGACGATCCAAACAACGAGAATGAGATTTTTGTGACCCAGGCGGCGGGCGGCGACGGCTCGGATGCCACGCGATCGATCGACCGCGACCTTCAGCGCGTGATCTGGATGCCCGACGGCAATTCGCTGCTGGTCGGCGGGCATGACGGCACGCTGACTGCGCTCTGGCTGCAGCCGCTCGCAGGCACCGCCAAAAAACTCCGGCTTGGCGATATCAGCCCCACCTGGTCGTTCTGGGTGGATGCGTTCGTTGGCCGCAAAGGCGAGATCGCCTTCACCGGCAGCACCCCGACGCAATCTTCGGAGTTGTACTATATGGCTTCGGCCAACGATACGCCGAGACGTCTGACGGACTTCAATCACGAAATCGCTTCGCTGGCGCTAGGCAAAGCCGAGAAATTCGAATGGAAAGGGCCAGACGGCTTTCAGGAAGATGGCGTGCTCTTCTACCCGCCCGATTTCCAGAAGGACCGAAAGTATCCGCTGGTCCTGATTATTCATGGCGGGCCAACAGCTTCTACCACCACGCAGTTCAGCTTTCTCACGCAGCTTATGGTTACGCACGGATATGTTGTGTTCTCGCCGAATTACCGCGGCAGCGACAATCTGGGCAACGCCTACCAGCACGCCATCTGGAACGATGCGGGCGACGGTCCAGGGCGGGACGTCATTGCAGGAATTGATGCGGTCAAGAAACTGAGCTTCATCGACGCGAATGAAATCGGCGTGACGGGTTGGTCCTACGGCGGATACATGACCTCCTGGCTCATCGGCCATTATCAAATCTGGAAGGCGGCGATGGCCGGCGCGCCCGTGACGGACATGTACGATGAATACAATCTTGCGGACGGAAATGTGTCCGGCAGGTACGGCTTCAAAGGCTCACCGTACCTGGGAGAAAATCTCAAGGATTATCGCGCGCAATCGCCCATCACCTACGCTGCGCAAATGAAAACGCCGACGCTCGTAATGCACGATACGGGCGACGCCCGCGTCACCATCACTCAGGGCTACTCTCTCTATCACGCACTCAAGGATAACGGCGTGCCCGTGAAGTTCATTGCCTTCCCGGTGGCTGGCCATTTTCCCGGCGATCCCGTCCGCCAGATGGACGTCTACCGTCTTTGGGTTGATTGGATGGACCAATACTTGAAGTAAGAAAAATTCCGTTTGCCTTGGGAATAACAAGAAACCAAGATGCGTCTTTCAAGGCTGAGGGAGAGCACTCTATGCAGTCACGTTCACGGCGAATTTTTCTTCGCGCTGTTTTGTGCTTTTCGTGTGTGCCAGGTCTGCTTGCCATAGCGCCGTTCAGCAGAGCACAGGGTTTGAGCAGCAGCGACCTCTCACGGCTACGCTCCGTTGGGAGCGTCGAGCTGTCACCCGACGGCCGGCGCATCGCCTACACCGTGACCATGCGCGATCGGCCCGGGCGCCCCTACGGCCAACTCTGGATCATGGATGTCCCCGCGCAGAAATCCGTCCGCGTCGGCGGCGAAAAAGATTCCGGCGGCGGTCCGCTGTGGTCGCCGGATGGCAAATGGTTTGCGTTTCAGGGGATTCAGGGTGAGAAGCACGGGCTGTTCGTGGCCCGACCGGATGGTTCTGAAATGACCTTTCTCGCGTCGCCGAGCGGCACAAACAGCCCGTTGCCGGGGACCGGCAAGGAGCTGACATGGTCGCCGGACGGCAAACAACTCGCGTTCGTCTCCGCAACTCTTGGCTTGGAGGCTGCGGAAGCCAGCGGTGATCCCATGGTGATCACGCGCTACCTCTATAAACCCGATGCTGGTGAAGGAATGACCAGGTTCAACGACAATCAGCGGCTGCACATTTTTGTAGTGGACGTGGCCACAAAGCAGGTCCGCCAGTTGACGCAGGGCAATTTCGACGAGCATTCGATTGACTGGTCGCCCGACGGCAAGGAGATTCTTTTCGTTTCGAATCGCGAACCGAATCAGGATGAGTTTTTTAATTACGACATTTTCGCTTTGAAGACCGCGGACAACAGCATTCGCCGCCTGACCGCGACGGAATACAACGAGTACGAGCCGCTATGGTCGCCGGATGGCAAACGCATCGTCTTTCGCAGCACCCGCCGCGGCCTGACCGACCGCGAAACCACCATGGAAGACACGCACGTGTGGGTGATGAACGCCGACGGTGGCGATCGCCGCGAAATCGGCGTCGTTCTGGACAATCGCCAGGGTGCTCCGAGATGGTCCGCGGACGGCAGCGCTTTGTACTTCACCCTGCAGGAGCGCGGCAGCAACCATTTGGTGCGCCTGCCAGTTTCAGGCAGCAAGCCGGAATACGTTGTGAAAGACGCCGGAGGCGTTGGCGGCTGGTCCGTGGGCAAGGATGGAACCATCGCCTACGGCTTCGCGTCGCCGCGCGACTTCTCTCAGCTTTATCTCAAGACGGGCAGCGCCGCGCCACGCAAGCTGACGGATTTGAATGCGGAGGTCCTCGCAGGAAAACAGATCGCCGAAGTCGAGTCCTTCACTTTCATCAGCAACGACAACAAGTTTGAAGTGGAGGCTTTTCTCACCAAGCCGCTTGGAATGACGGCAACGTCCAAGCATCCTCTCATCGTGAACATTCATGGCGGTCCGCACGGGCAAAATGGCCCGGCATTTAATTATAAGAATCAGGTCTACGCAGCTCGCGGATGGGCGACGCTGAACGTAAACTATCGCGGGTCCACCGGGTACGGGCAGAAATTCGCCGATGCTGTCTTCGGCGATCAGGATGGCAATGAAGGGCAGGATGTTCTCTACGCCGTGAGCGCTGCGGTGCGACGCAACTTGTGGATCGATCGCGAGCGCCTAGGCATCGAGGGTGTGAGTTACGGCGGCCAACTGACTGACTGGCTGATCACTCAGACGAACGAGTTCAAGGCCGCCGTGCCTATCGCCGGAATCGCCAACCTCGTCAGCTACAACTACATGACTTATTACAACCAGTATGAAGAAATGGAATTCGGCCAGTTCCTGCACCAGGGAAACTTGATGGACGTCGCGTGGGAGCGCTCCGCGCTGAAGCATGTAGCCGCCGCGCATACCCCCACGATGCTGATGCACGGCGAAAATGACAACGATGTGCCCATCGCGGAGGCCGAGCAATTCTTCATCGCGCTGAAAGACGTAGGGACGGAGGCTATCTTCGTTCGCTATCCGCGCGAGGGCCACGGCCTCGCCGAAACTAAGCATGTGATTGATTCCACCGACCGCTGCATCGCCTGGTACGAAAAACACTTCCCCAAACCGGGCGCCGAAGGCGTCACCAACGTCCAGCCCTGATGAGAAAGAAAAAGCCCCGGTTGACCGGGGCTTCTTTATTGCTCAGAAAATCGAAAAGTACAGCTCAGGCTTTCGCTTCAGTCCTGGCAGTCGCCACCGCAGCCACTTCCTCGCGATCCGCTCGCTTGATGCGGGCTGCCTTGCCCTTCAAATCGCGCAGGTAATACAGCCGTGCCCGGCGAACCTTGCCCTTGCCGACTACTTCAATGGTGCTGATTGTCGGCGAATGCAGCGGGAAGATCCGCTCGATGCCCACGCCAAAACTCACACGGCGCACAGTAAACGTGGCGCTGGAGGCCCGGCCCTTCTTGGAGATCACCACGCCCTCGAATGCCTGGAGACGCTCTTTCACCTTCTCGCCTTCGCCTTCCTGCAAGCGAACGTTGACGCGCACAGTGTCGCCCGGGCGGAACTCGGGGAGGTCCTTGCGCAGTTGCGCTTCATGTAGTTTACGAATTGCGGGATTCATGTTCCTGTTTCCTTGCAGACCCACTCAGGCGGGGCCAGCTCTTCAGAGACAACCTCTAATTATAGGCAATTTGGCGCGATTCTCCTAGCGGAATTCCCCTGGCGGACGAAAGAGCATTGCAATCTCAGGAGTTGCAGCCATCGCAGGGAGCAGCCATCCGGCCTCCGAAAAGTGATACGGATGCTCCGGAGCCCGTAACATCTAGCGCAATCCTACGCCAAACCAAGACTTCTCATTCCCCATTGCTCTGTGTATTCTGCAGTTGTGGCGCAACCATCGTGAAGACTCTTCTCGCCATCTCCGCCGGCATCCTTGTCCTGTCACTGTTCTTTTTCCGTTTGCATTCGGAATCCGGGCCGATGGAAATGGAGCGTGGCAAGATCGCCGTGCAACAAGCGAAGAGCTGGACGGTCGAGAGCAACTCTCAGCCCGAAAGCCCAAATTACAGCACCTATTCAACGCGGACGAAGGTCATCTGCCCGGATGACTATGAATACTCGTGGAGAAATCGCACGCCTGATGACGTTATTAGGGGGCAAACCATTATCCACACCCACGGAGTATCCTACGTCGAAAACGTTGATGGAAAGTGGGACCTTCGCGCCCCTGCTGGCAATTTCGATCTTCCAAAGGAATGTGGCAAAGGGCCTGCGCTCGTGCAGCAAACGCTGGGCAATGCCATCATCGAATTGCCGCGCAGAAGAGCCGGTAAAATGGTCAAAGCGAAACTCCAGACCATCGATGGCGTTCACTGCCAGGAGTGGAGCCTCGATTTCGGCAATGAGTGGCCGCAGATTCAAGGCTACACGATTTGCATCGATGTTAAGACTCATCTTCCTCGCCGACTCACGTTTGATTATCCCGGCGTCACGCATGACTTTACGGGTTGGAATGCCACGACGGTTGAACCGCCTTCGCTATGAAACGTTCCAGGAAAATTCGATCTCAAATAGACGCTTGATAAGAGCGAAAGAAACAACTCGTCGTGGCTTGGGGTGATCTCGCCTATTCCGCGTCCTGCGCGCACCGAAAGCCAACCGCTGCGGAACGGTCCATGCTTGGCGCCATGAGCAGCAGCTTTCCGTGTTCCGTCAGCTTGTAGGCTTGCGGAAAATACCAAATGGACCCTTGCGGCTGGTAGTAGCTGCCTCCGCGAAGAATGCCTCCGCGCGTGTGTTCGTCGGTGAATTCATCGGTCCACTGCCACACGTTGCCCACCAAATCCATAACTCCAAAGGGACTCGCTCCGGAAGGATGCGCATCCACGGTGTCCGGACCGCGCATATTGCGTAATTTGTCCGGCACCGGTACGGCGTTTGCGTCCCACGCATTTCCCCAAGGATAGTAGCGGCCATCCGTGCCTTGTGCGGCGTACTGCCACTCCCACTCGTGAGGCAGGCGCCTTGCCGGCCCACGCGGCGTAGGCCCGCGCGTCTTCCATCGAAACCCAAGTCACCGGACGATTCTCCCAGCCTTGTGGATAGGTTCCATTCTGCCAATCACGCAAGAAATTCAGGTTGTCCTCGGGATGATAGTGCGTGGCGTCCACAAATTTCTTGTACTGCGCGTTGGTTACCGGGTATTTGTCAATCCAAAACGCTTTCATCTGCATCGGGTGCTGATGATAGCGCCGCGCCGAATCTTCCCAGGGATACTGAACGTCTACTCCGATGTCATTAGAACCCTCGATCTCGATGCCGCTGACCGCGAACAGGAAATCGCCGGCAGGAATCTTTATCATGCCCTCCGGCGGAGATAACGGCGCTTTGCTGTGTAGTATTTCCACGAGCCGCTGCGTGATGGCTTTCCATTCGTGCGAAAAACTTTCCAGCGGCTTGGACGAAAGCGCCGCCATTTTTTTCAGGAGATCGCTGACCCGTGCGGAAGGCGGTGCGTGAGTCGCCAGGATGGCTCCATATCCTTTTGCTTCGAGCGAGAAGCTTAGAACGATGTGCCCATCGCGGCGTTCCGGCTTCAGCTCGGCGCCATGATAAAGGTCGAAGTACTGCATTCCTTCCTGTACTGGAAGTTCCATCTGTGGCCCCGCCAGGTCGTATTCGTTACGGTTCACGATCGTCCAGAGGGTCTCGCTGTCCCCCGGCCAGCGGCTCGCGAAGACGCCCCAGCGTTTCATCGGCGCAAACGGCTCCCAGTCTTTACTCACCAGCAGTGGAGCCATCGCTCGTTCTATTGCTGCAACCCGGCGCGTGGCTTGCGCGTCGCGCGGCGTGATTCCGTTCCAGATACCCCAAACATTCTCCCAACTCTCCCAGCCGACTCCGTTGAAAAAGGCAAATTGGAGATTGTCCGTTTTGTCCCGCTTCCAGCGATCGGAAATGTTCACCATGTGACGCGGCTCAAGCCATTTGTAGCGGTCCACCATTGGCGCAAATGGATATCGATATTGGCCCCAGGTCATGACGTTGTAAGCCACACCCTCGTCGTGCGGTCCTCCTTCCGGTTCAAACGCCAGCGGATGCCCCAGTTCGTCCGCGGCGAGCGAAAATGCCAGCGGCACACCATCTTGCGTATCTCCATTGACGCCATCAGCTCCAACTTCCGCCATCAGCGCTGCGATCGCTTCGGGCCATGACTTGCTTTCCGCTCTGGTGCCTTGGTCCCACATCATCATCGGAAATAGCACGCGCACGCCGCGCTTGTGAAAGTCGGCAATCATTTGACGCACGCCCGCCAATCCTCCAGGCATGCATCGAATCATGTCGTGCTGGTTGCGATTGTCGATGCCCATGTTTGGATAGGTGGGCCAGATCAGCACTGCGTCGATACCACCATAGCGTTTGTCGAGATCGTCGAGGTAACGGTCGACAGTGTATCGGTGCGCCACGGGATCGTAGAAATAGCGGTCCTGCACCATCATTTGCGGCTGAATAAAACTGGACTGTGTCCAGTGAAGCGCAGGCAGGTCGTAACGCGAGCCGTCGTAACCAATGCGAATTCTCCGCTCATCACGCCAATGCCGCACATCCGCAAGCCATGCCTGGTGCTCGTCGACGGAGCATGCTTTCGTGCTGCCTTCCCATAGCCCCTTGATATTGAGACAAGCGGGGCCGGGAATTTGTTGGCCCTCCGGCGCGTGCTGAGTGTCCTGCGCGCTGGTGCGCCCGACGCAACAGAAACCCGCAAGCACCAAAGCGGTAATTCGTGAAGTCACGAGAGGCTCCTGAAAGAGGGTGGGGCACACGGAATTCTCCTCCAACTCTTTCTTGTCGGCAACGCGAGAAGGAAGCAAGTTCAACGTGGGGCTGCGACGGCGCCGATGTGCCTGGCGATTTCGTTGAAGGCGCTCTTCGAACTGGAGATGACCTCATTGGCTCCCAGGCTCTCGAGGATTTCCGTGAATTCGTCGAGGTAGCAGCGAACGATGATAGCGGCCTTTTTGTTACGGTCGCGCGCGCGCTTGGTGACGAGCAGGGCAGTCTCAATGACGTTCGATGTAATAACGATGAGGCGGGCGCGATCCACGCCGGCGTCGATCAAAGTGCTCTCTTGCTTGGCGTCATCCACGATCACGGGTTCGTCGGCGCGAATCAGGTCATCAACGGCCATGGAATCCTTTTCGACCAGCACGTACGGCCGGGCGGTCTCACGAAGATGATCGACCAGGTGGCCCCCCAAATGG
>WNFJ01388740.1_pt1 | contig 13560 bp, 14 predicted proteins | sample 5400461 | NCBI WGS metagenome assembly WNFJ01 (sample SAMN13153349, study PRJNA577476) | soil metagenome | isolation source: 115 cm saprolite on Douglas fir-dominated hillslope | place: USA:California | collected 2013-09-17 | reverse complement strand
GCAGACCGAAATCGCTGGGCATTCGAGCCTCGACCGGGCGATGCGCGATGCGTTCCGCAAGCTGCGCCGGTTTCTGATGACGGTGCATCGATTGAGCGAAGATGAGGCGATATCGCTGATGTCGGTGGGGGCCGATTTCGGCGTCACCCAGGTGGTCGACGCCAATTGGGGCGTCCACGGTACGCTCCGCAAGAACGTGTTCCGGTGCGACTGACGTGGTGAGGCATGGAACCCGTTAGCCGCCGCGCTTTTCCGGGGGTTGCAGACCCCTTGGGGATATCCGGGAGTTATATCCAGTGGCCGCCGGGGCGGCTGGGGCCGCGCTTTTGGCATGGAGGTTGCTTCGATTCCCGCGTTTGGGGTCGATGTATGAGCTTCCGCCCATTCACCAGTGAATCCTATTCCGAGGAGGCCCGGCCGGAGGCTTGGCGGGATGTCCTGAGCGCGGTCGGTCTGCAGCCCTCGGCGGCGTCAGCCGTTCACAGCGGGCACGCGACGGCATCGCGCCGCGGTGCCGAGGGCATTGTGCTGGCAAGGCTGGCGGCGGGACCGCAGGCGGTATCGCCGTTGCGGCATCTCGCCGACGACGTGCCGATCGTGCTGCTGCCGGGCGAGGACGGGATCACGCTCAGGACCGCCGGCGGCCATCAGATCATTTCCGTTGGGCACCTCCTGCTGTTGCCGCGAAAGGGCGACTGGAGCCTGTCCTTCCAGCGTGACATGCGTGCCGTGGTTCTGTCGGTGACATCGGATGCATTTCATGGCCGCAAGGTAAGCAAGCCGGTCTTCGACGAGGTCCGGGTGCTGGCCCCCGGCGGCTTCACCGAGGTGTTTTCGCGCACGCTGGAATCGGCAGCGCGAAATCTCGAGACGCTTTCGGACACCGAATGGCTGGCGGTCGCCCAGGGCCTTGCCGGCCTGCTGCCGACATTCGTCCGGCAGCTGGTGGCACCGACGACGGAGGCCGGAGGCACCGCCACGCAGGCGGCGATCCTTCACCGTCTCTGCCGGACCATCGAACGCAAGCTTGACGATCCCGATCTTACGCCGGCGAGGGTGGCGGAGGCCGAGGGGATATCCGAGCGCTACATGCAAAAGCTGTTTGAGGGCTCGGGAAGCAGCTTCACGCATTACCTGCGCGAGCGCCGGCTGCAGCGGACCTCGGCGGAATTGTCGAACCCTGCCGAGGCGCACCATTCGATCTCCGAAATCGCCTTCCGCAACGGCTTCAATGATTCCGCGCATTTCAGCCGGGCGTTCCGCCATCGCTTCGGCGTCTCGCCGCGCGAATTTCGTCAGCAGGAGATCGAGCGCGCGACGGCTTCGTCCAATGCGACCGGCCAGCGTGGCTGGCCGCAGCAGGCCCTGGCGCAGCTGCGCAGCTATCATCCGCCGGCGAACAGGCCAAGAATCGCCGCACCCGCGCAAGCCGACAAAATGGCCCCAAGCGCCGAATGCGAGCGCCGTCATCATCACCTTGCGGTGGAAGCCGCCCGCGTGCACTGGGGATATTTCTCCAGGTCGATGCCGCCGCAGATCGAGATCAATTCCGGCGACAGCATCACGATCGAGACCCTGACGCAGCATGCGTCGGACGACCCGGCGCGGATGATTGTGGGCGACGCCGGCGCCGAAAGCGTGTTTCGCTGGACGCGGGAGGCGAAGAATGTCGATCGGCGCGGCGCCGGGCCAATGGACGCATCGATCTTCGGCCGCGGTGCCGGCGAGGGGTTCGGCGTTCACATCTGCACCGGTCCGGTGGCCGTAAAGGACGCGCAGCCCGGCGACGTGCTGGAGGTCCGCATTCTCGACATCGTGCCGCGCCCGAGCCGAAACCCCGATTTCGAAGGCCAGGTGTTTGGCTCCAGCGTCGCGGCATGGTGGGGATATCACTACAACGAGCTGCTCGCCGAGCCGAAACCGCGCGAGGCGGTGACGATCTACGAGATCCACTTCGCGGGGCGCGAAGGCGATCACGACGAGGCGCCGTACGCGCGGGCGCTGTACTCCTACCGTTGGGAGCCGCAAACCGATCCGTTCGGCGTTGTTCACACGACCTATGATTATCCCGGCGTGCCGGTCGTCCCCGGTTCCGTCAAGCGCAGGCACAACGTGCTCGACGGCATTCGCGTGCCGTTGCGTCCGCATTTCGGCGTGATCGCGGTCGCACCGCGCGAGGTTGATTTCGTCGACTCGATCCCGCCGTCTTATTTCGGCGGCAATCTCGACAATTGGCGGCTCGGCAAGGGTTCGACGATCTATCTGCCGGTCTCGGTGCCGGGCGCCCTGCTTTCGGTGGGCGATCCGCATGCGGCGCAGGGCGACGGCGAACTGGGCGGCACGGCGATCGAATGTTCGATGACCGGGACCTTCCAACTCGTTCTTCACAAGAAAGCGGACCTCGCTGGCCGCGTCTTCGCCGACCTGACCTATCCCCTGATCGAGACCGCGACCGACTGGGTTTTGACCGGGTTCAGCCACCCGAACTATCTCGCGGAGTTCGGCGCCAAGGGCCAGAGCGAGGTCTACGCGACATCCTCGCTCGACCTCGCCATGAAGGACGCGTTCCGGAAAATGCGCCGCTTCCTGATGAACATCAGAGGGCTGAGCGAGGACGAGGCGATCGCCTTGATGTCGGCTGCGGTGGATTTTGGCGTGACGCAGGTGGTCGATGGCAATTGGGGCGTTCACGCCATCCTGAGCAAGCGCGTGTTTGATAATGTCCCGCGGTCATAGCTGAGGCGGCGTCCGTTGAAATTCCACATGATCGCGGGCGGGCCGAGACCGGTAGCGCCATTCAGCCATGCCGTCGAAACCGACGGTTTTGTTTTCGTCACCGGGCAGATGCCGGATACGCCGGATGCGCCGGGCAAATTGCCTGAAACCATCGAGGCGCAGACCCGCGCGGTGATGGAGAATCTAAGACTGGTGCTGGCCGGGCTCGATCTAGGTTTTGAACACGTCCTGATGGCGCGGATTTATCTGACGCGCTTCAAGCAGGACTACGCGGCAATGAACGAGACTTATCGGAGTTATTTCGCGGAAGGTCGCCTCCCGGCACGAACGTGTGTGGGCGTGACCGGGCTGGCGTATGACGCGCTGGTCGAGATCGACCTGGTTTGCCGGCGGCCGGCTCCGCGATAGAACAGTGGCGGGTGCGCTTCCGGCAGCCGGAAATGATTGTTGCGAAATGCGCAAACAAATGTTGGAGTGCCGGTCGAAATCGACCGAAGACCTCGCCGGAATACCGAAGGTCGCAGGAAGGGGCTGATCGGGCGAGTGCTCGACGTTTCGTCGTAAGGGCGATACGGAGGCGCCAAAATGGACTATCTGGGCGCACTGCGTATGTTCGTGCGAGCGGTAGAGGTCGGCAGCTTTTCGAAAGCTGCAATTGCCACGAATACCAAGACATCGACCGTCTCGCGTGCGATCGCCAGCCTTGAAGAGGACCTTGGCGTCAGCCTGTTTCATCGCACCACGCGCCGCGCACATCTCACCGAGCCGGGCGCCACATTCTACGAGCACGCACGCGCCGTTCTGCGGGGCCTGGAGGAAGCGCGGGATGCGGCCTCGGCAATGGAGGGGCGGCCACAGGGATTGATCCGTCTGCATGTCATGCCGTTCGTGCCGGACTTCCTGGCCGCCTATCCCGATATTCGTCTCGATGTCTCATTGACCGATGTGCGAGTCGATCTGCTGGCCGTCGGCGCCGACCTGGCGATCCGTATCGGTCCGCTCATCGATTCCAGCATGCTCGCCCGCAAGCTCGCGCCGCACCGGCGCATTGCCTGCGCGAGCCCGGCCTATCTGGACCGCAGGCCGCCGATCGCCGAGCCGATCGACCTGCTGCAGCACAATTGTCTTGTCTATACGCTGCAGCCGACCGATCGTTGGTTCTTTCGTCACCAGGCCGAGGCAGGCGATGCTTTCGAGCAAGTACCCGTCACCGGCACGTTGCGCGCCGACGACTCCGAGCCGCTGCGCGATGCGGCGGTTGGCGGCGTCGGGGTCGTGCTCCTCCCGACATGGCTGGTCGGCGAGGATATCAAGGCGGGTCGCCTGCGGCACGTGCTTCCCGAGTGGTCCTCTATGATCGCCACGAAGCCGAGTGGCATCTTCGGGGTCTTTCCTCCGCATCGCATGGTGCCACCGAAGGTGCGGGCCTTTCTGGATTTTGCCCAGAAACGGTTTGGGAAGCCGCCCTACTGGGATCCTGATTGGACAGAGGACCGGCATAAGACCTCGCACGACGTCACCGAATAAGACGGCTCAGAGAGCGTCTGACAATCGCGGCGCGTTGCGCGCCACGCACCAATCTTTCCCAGCACGGGGCATAGAGCGCAGCCGATTGCTAACCCACATGAGCCTTACGCCTAACGGCGATGTTTAGGTTCTTATGGAGAAGCGCAATGTCGAAACTTGGTATTGTAGGGGCGACGGCCCTGTCACTCGCGTTAGCAGTTGCAACCCCGGCTTTCGCCGTGGGGCTCGGCGGAGTCCGCGATGGCGGTGCGATGCACGTCGGCAGCGGCGGGTTCCGCGGTGTTCAAGCAAGCGTCGGCTCCGTGGTACCGAGCGCTGATGCTTCCTATTGCGCCCAGCGTTGGGCGTACTACGACCCGGCGTCCGGGAAGTATATGGGCGACGATGGTGAGTGGCGTTCTTGCCCATGAAAGCTAAAAAAGAGCGGCTCAAGCCGCTCTTTCTTATGCTCGACACTTTCCATGCTCGACAATCGGCCGGAGTAGATTGAAAGCTCCAAGCTTCACATCCTTCGGGCAATTTTTCTTTTGGCCGCCTCAGTTGGCGGGGCTTGAACGAGCTGAGATGAACCGATGGCCGTTGCGCACTTCTGGTTATGGCACTTTTTGGACGTGATGAGCGGCGCTGGAGATGTCAGATGACGAGCGCAGAGCCACATCATCCGAAACTATACGAAGACAGCTTTTGACAAGAAACATACATTTTGAGCCCCTCATCCCCAACAGTACGGCGGAAACATGTTTCAGCTTGGTGAGGACCTCGGCTGGGCCGAGTTTGATGATCTCTGCCTTATCGGGTCGGGGTCCGCTACGTCCGCCGACGAGGGTACCTTTGTCGTAGCAAGGCCAGCTCGCGTTCCGCATCGCTGAGCAGTTGCTCCTCGTGATGTTTGTAGTAGCGCCAAATCAAGAAGAGAGCGATGACTGCCGCTGCGAGCGTCAGCCATCCGAACGGTCCCGCAACGCGATCAAAGGCGTGGCCCAGCAAATACCCGCCAGTCCCGAATGCAACAGCCCACGCAATCCCGCCCAGTGCGTTGAAAAGCAGGAACTGCAACGGTGGGAAACGATTAGCGCCGGCGAGCACGGCAGCAAATACGCGCAGTACCGCGACGAAGCGTCCTAGAAAGACAATTTTGCCGCCATGCCGGAGGAAAAGATACTCGCCCAGATCGCGCTTCCGCTGGTCCAAACCGATCAAGTGTCCCCACCTGAGCAACGCTTTGCGCCCAAGTTTGAGCCCGAGCAAGTAGCCGATATTGTCGCCAAGAATTGCGGCGGCTGCCGCGGTCGCAATGATCAACCGTATGTCCAGCGTGTGATGCGAACCTGCGTAAATAGCCGCGCCAATGAGAACGGTTTCTCCCGGCAAGGGGATGCCGGCGCTCTCGAGCAAGATAATCCCGAAGATCACAACATACCCATAAGACGCAAGGAGTTCGTCGACGGTTGTTTGATTCAGAAAGGACATGCTTCACGTTCAAATCTGAAGCCGTTTCTATAACAACGTGGTCGCTAACTTCGCCGCGCACTCGCGGATCGTCCAAGCATGCCTCTGCCCCAGCTACTCCGCGGCCGCCTCACGCACATACCGCGCCGTCGGAGTCCGCATCGTCACCAGTTCTTCGGCCGCGGTCGGATGCAAGGCCATGGTTGCGTCGAAATCGGCCTTGGTCGCTTTCATTTTGACGGCGATGCCGAGCACCTGAATCGTTTCGGCGGCGCCGTCGCCGACAATGTGACAGCCGACGACGCGGTCGGTGGTGGCATCGACAACCAGCTTCATCAGGACCCGCGTGTCGCGGCCGGACAGCGTTGCCTTGATCGGCTTGAAGTTGGCTTTGTAGATATCGACGTGGCTGAATTGCGCGCGCGCCTGCGCTTCCGTCAGTCCCACCGTGCCGATTTCCGGCTGGGAGAATACTGCGGTCGGAATGTCGACGTGGTCGACCTGAATCGGCCGTTTGCCAAACACCGTATCCGCGAATGCGTGACCCTCGCGGATCGCGACCGGCGTCAGGTTGGTGCGGTGAGTGACGTCGCCGATCGCGTAAATGTTCGGCACCGATGTCCGCGAGAAGCTATCGACCGCGATCCCGCCATTGCCTGGATTGATGGCGACGCCTGCTTTCTCAAGCCCGAGATTGGCGACATTTGGATGCCGTCCGATCGCGAACATCACCTGATCGGAGGCAATGCTGGAGCCGTTCGACAAATGCGAGGTGAATTCCTTGCCGTGCTTGTCGACCTTGCCGACGGTACAGCCGGTGAGAATGGTGATGCCTTCCTTCTCCATCTCGGCGCGCACATGGGTGCGGACGTCTTCGTCGAAGCCGCGCAGGACGTTGTCGCCGCGATAGACCAGCGTCACATCGGAGCCGAAACCGGCAAAGATACAGGCAAATTCCAGCGCGATATAACCGCCGCCCTGAATCACGATGCGCTTCGGCAGCGTCGTCAAATGAAACGCTTCGTTGGATGAGATCACGTGCTCGATGCCGGGAATCGCAAGCCCATGATTTGGGGCGCCCCCGGTCGCGATCAGCACATGCCTCGATCTGACAGCCTCGCCGGTCCCGAGCCGAAGCGTATGCGGGTCCTCGAACACCGCGCGCGTCTTGACGATACGGGCGCCGGATTTTTCAACATTCGACGTATAGGCGGCCTCCAGTCGCGCGATCTCCTTGTCCTTGTTGGCGATCAGGGTCGGCCAGTCGAACGTCGCGGAAGGAATTGTCCAGCCGAACCCCGCCGCGTCCTCGATTTCGTGGTGGATGTGAGACGCATAGACCAGGAGTTTTTTCGGCACGCAGCCGCGGATCACGCAGGTGCCGCCCATCCGGTATTCTTCGGCAAGCATGACGCGCGCGCCATGACCGGCGGCGATCCGGGCGGCGCGAACCCCGCCCGAACCTCCTCCGATGACGAACAGATCGACGTCGAACTCAGCCATATCCGTTCCGCTCAAGGTCAGCTTCTGGGATCATATCTCCTTGCCGCGTTTGCGCATCTCGGCGCGGAATTGTGCGTTGACCGTTTCGGCAAAATTCTGTGCCCACTGATTCATATAGGACATGCTGAACTGAATTGCCCTGGGCTCCGTCGAGAGCAATTTCTGACCGAGCGTCGATTTGTAGAACGTGACGAGGTCCTTCAACTCCTGCTCGGTAAACTCGTTGGCGTAAACCTTCGCCATGCCTTCCCCGATTTCCTTCTCACGACCGGCAAGGCTCTGGGCGACGATCACGGCGACTTCATTGAGGTCCTTTTGATAGTTGAGGTTGCTCTGCAACAGCGCTTCCTTGGTCTGCTGAACGATGTTGGGCACGGCGTTGGCATACATCGCGCTCGCGTTTTTCATCGTCAGAATTTCCTTTGCCGCCGCAATGGCTGCCGGAGAAGCCGGCTTGAGCGGAGGTGGCTGCTGCTGCGCTCCGGCTGGAACGCCGGCCAGAGCCAGCCCCAACGCAAGGCCCGCGGCCGACAAAATTCTCGAAAGGCGCTTCATTCCAATCCTCCTAAGATTGCCGCACTAGGGCCGTTCAACAACGCGAATTCCCTGAGAGCCTGCCAGCATCGCGGTGCTGGAAAGACCAATGAACAGCCCGTGCTCGACAACGCCCGGTATCGAATTCAGCAATCCCGCCAGGCGCGGAGCATCGGTTATTCGTCCGAGATGGGCATCGACGATCCAGTGGCCGCCATCGGTGACAAAAACGTGACCGTCTTTGCCCTTTCGGACCACCATTTGCCCGGAAACGCCGCTTTCCGCAAATGCCCTGCCCATGGCGCGTCGCGTCGCCGCGAGGCCGAACGGAATGACCTCGACCGGTAACGGAAAGCGGCCGAGAACTTCGACCCATTTGGAATCGTCGGCGATCACGATCATGCGATCAGACGCCGCCGCGACGATCTTTTCGCGCAGCAATGCACCGCCACCGCCCTTGATGACATTGAGAGCCGGATCGATTTCGTCGGCGCCATCGACGGTCAGATCGAGCCGATCGATATCGTCAAGTGTGGTCAAGGGAATGCCGCATCGCACCGCGTCGGCACGCGTCGTTTCCGATGTCGGCACGCCGATGACATCAAGCCCGGCGCGAACCCGTTCGCCGAGAAGTTCGACAAAATGCTTCGCGGTCGAACCGGTGCCGAGGCCGAGCTTCATGCCGTCGCGCACGTATTCGAGCGCACGCGCCGCCGCTTGCCGTTTCAATCCGTCCATACTCACGTGCAAATCATGCCTCAGAAGCCGCTGCCGACATGCGAGCTGCGATGCCCGGCCGGGGGGCATATCTAGCCTCGTTTTGCAGCCGGGAACAGCGCTATCAGTATCGGGATACGGAGACTTTGGGTTAGCGAGCCACCTTGTCCATCGCCACCTGAATGGCTGCAAACCGCTCATCTACCCCGTCGCGCATATCAGGATGCGTGAACACGTAAAGTTCGTCTTGCCGGATGGCGTCTATGACCCGCGCAGCGACGGCCGCCGGATCGAGCCCGGCTTGCAGACGCTTGGCGATCTCGGCGACGATCGCGGCCGCCGGGCTGGCGGGATCCAGGGTTTGTGTCGGGCCGTAGCGCTCCGGCCGATTGCGCCCGCTTTCACCAATGCCGGTGCGAACGAAGCTCGGACACAGCACGCTGACCCCAATTCCGAGCGGCTTGAGCTGCACCGCGAGACCTTCCGACATGCTGACCACCGCAAACTTGCTCGCCGAGTAAGGACTGAACCCCATGCCGTTAATCATCCCGGCCATCGACGCTGTGTTGACGATGTGGCCGCCCTCGCCGTGGGCGCGGATGTGCGGAAGGAAGGTGCGGATACCGTGAAGCACGCCCATCAGGTTGACATCGAGGACCCATCGCCAATTGTCGAGCGAGATGGTGTCGATGCCGCCGCCGGCGGCGACGCCGGCATTGTTGCAAACCACGTGGACCTTCCCGAATGCCTCGTACGACGCCTCGGCCGCACGCTCGACGCTGACGGGATCGGCGACGTCACAGCTAACGCCGCGCACGTCAGGCCCAAAATTGTGCAGGCTTTTGACGGCGGCCGCCAACGCGTCAGTCTCGATATCGGCGAGCATCACTTTCATGCCCGCCTCCGCAAAGGCCCGGCCGAGCGCGAACCCGATACCAGCCGCCCCGCCGGTCACGAACGCTGTCTTGCCGGCCAGTTCCCGCATGATTGTCCCCGCTATCTCTGGATTACGAAAGAAGCCTGTCGTCTCCTACTTGCATGATTGTGCGCAGACCGATAGCGATTTTCGATGACCTCTGCCCCCACTGTTGTATTCGATCTTGACGGCACGCTCGTGGATACGGCGCCCGACCTGATCAACGCGCTCAACTTCGTTCTCGACCGCGAGGGTTTGCCCCCGGTCCCCCTCCATTCCGCGCGCAATATGATCGGCGCGGGCGTTCGCCGGCTGATCGAACGCGGCCTGGAATTGGAGGGCCGCTCCGCCGGTCTCGAAGACATCGCCCGGCTCACCAGCGACTTCATCGATTACTATGCGGCCCATATCGCCGACGTTTCGCGCCCGTTCGAAGGCCTGGAAGGCGCGCTCGACGCTTTGTCTGCGCGCGGATATCGCTTTGCGGTTTGCACCAACAAGCTGGAATGGTTGTCGAAGCTGCTGCTCGACCAACTGGGACTGAGTTCGCGATTTTCAGCGATTTGCGGCGCAGACACCTTCGGGATTTCGAAGCCCGACCCGGCCATACTGCGGCAGACGATCGCGCGCGCGGGTGGCCATCTGTCCTCTGCGATCATGGTAGGCGATGCCGGTCCGGATATCGGCGTGGCCCGCCGCGCCGGCATTCCGGTCATCGGCGTTGAGTTCGGTTATACCGACGTTCCGATCGCCGATCTCAAACCCGATCGGCTGATCAATCACATGAGAGAGCTGCCGGCGGCGGTGGAAAGCCTGATGACGCTTAAGAGAAATGCCATATAAAATATTGATTTACTTTGCTATTTCCTGGCACCCGATCCGGACATTAACCATCACTTAACGATGCAGGCCTGCACGGTTGCGCCGCTGTCCTGACACTCCTATGGTCGAGGCGGGGATTGTGGCCGTTAGCCGCATTTAGTGTGACGGATTGATCATGCGTCGTGTCATCCTGATTGCCGTAGCGGGAGCTAGCCTGGCCGGCTGCTCCTCGTTTTCCTTGGACGCGTTCAAGCCGACGCCGCCGACGGTGCAGGTCCAGCTCGAATCGGTACCGCAAGGAGCTGAAGCCCGTACGTCCCTGGGGCCGGGTTGCAAGACGCCATGCTCCGTCGCCGTGCCCGCTCCCGACAGCGGTTTCTCGGTCGCTTACACGCTCAACAAGTTCCAGCCCGCAACTGTTCCGGTGCAGGTAATCCGTATCCCCGGCGATTTCTCCACGCCAGCCTCGACGACGGTCGATCCCAATCCAGTGGTCGCGGAACTTCAGCCGGCCGGCCCGCCGCCGAGGGCGATGCGGAAAATGCTGAAGCCGAAAAAGCCAAAAGCGCCCAAGGGCGTCGCAGCGGCGCCTCCGGCGGGATCGCCGTTCCCCGAGCCAGCGCAGCCACCGCCGCCGCCCGCGCCCAGCCGCTGATTGCCTGCACCAGACAAGGTGCGGATTGTACGCGGATCGCATCATGCATAGATTGTGACTGTGGAACTCTGGCCGCATCATCGCGGCCGCCGCAGTCACAAGGCGTATTGAATGAACGGACCCTCATTGAGTCCTCTCCCATCGCTGTCCCGTCCGATGACCGACCCGTTTGGCCGGACGATCAGTTATTTGCGCGTATCGGTCACGGATCGCTGCGATCTGCGCTGCTTTTATTGCATGTCCGAAGACATGACATTTCTACCCAAAGCCGATTTGCTCACGCTCGAGGAGCTCGACCGGCTCTGTTCGGCATTCATCGCCAAGGGCGTGCGAAAGTTGCGGCTTACCGGCGGCGAGCCGCTGGTCCGGCGCAACGTGATGTCGCTGGTGCGCTCGCTCTCGCGCCATCTCGACACCGGCGCGCTCAATGAACTGACGCTGACGACCAATGGCTCACAACTGGCGCGTTTTGCCGGCGAGTTGCGGGACTACGGGGTACGCCGCATCAATGTATCGCTGGACACGCTCGATCCGGCGAAATTCCGGGCCATCACCCGCTGGGGCGATCTCGACAAGGTTCTGGCCGGCATCGAGGCCGCACGGTCGGCGGGTCTCGCCGTCAAGATCAATGCGGTTGCGCTGAAGAATCTGAACGAGGACGAAATCCCCTCGCTGATGGAATGGGCGCACGGCAAAGGCATGGCGCTCACGCTGATCGAGGTCATGCCGATGGGCGACATCGGCGAAGGGCGTATCGACCAATATGTGCCGTTGTCCATGCTTCGCGCGCGCCTCGCCAAGCAATACACGTTGACCGACCTCGACGAGAACACCGGCGGCCCCGCGCGTTACGTTCGTGTCAGCGAGACCGGTGGCAAGCTCGGCTTCATCACGCCGATGACCCATAATTTCTGCGAGGCCTGCAATCGGGGGCGGATCACCTGTACCGGCACGCTGCATACCTGCCTCGGCCATGAGGATGCCTCCGATTTGCGCAAACCGCTGCGGGCCTCCGCCGACGATAACCTCCTCAGCGCGACGATCGACCGCGCCATCGGCCTGAAACCGAAGGGCCATGATTTCATCATCGATCGCAGGCACAACCGCCCGAGCGTCAGCCGCCATATGAGCGTCACCGGCGGCTGAGATTTTCGGCGCCTGATTTGCCAGGCCGCGCAACTGTTTGACCCCGCGTCAATTTGTCCATTTTCCAATTGACGCCGCCGCGGCGCGCTGAAATGGTGCGCTTGCTTTTATGCTTGCTCGGCTGGATAAGCCGCTGCGCCTGATGGGTGCGGCCAAGACGGCAAAAGCGCAATTGGGGGAGGACTATCGTTGCAATCGCTCCTGAAGATGAGCCATGGCTCCACGCGTTCAACGCGCGGCGGCGAAGCGATGCTCGTTGAAATGACGGACATGCTTTGATGGCGACCGCCGGAGAGAATACCATGCGCCCATTGTTGGCGGTTAGCGCGGCCATCGACCAGATCAACGAAAAGATAGGCTACATTTGTAATTTTCTGGTGCTCACCGCCTGTATCGTGAGCGCCGGTAACGCGATGATCCGCTATGCGTTCGGCTACAGTTCGAATGGCTGGCTTGAACTGCAGTGGTACATGTTCGCCATTCTGGTGATGTTCGGCGCGTCATACACATTCAAGCGCAATGAACACGTTCGGGTCGAGATCTTCTATTTGTTTCTCTCCGAGCGCGGCCAGCTCTGGCTCGATCTGATCGGTACGCTCTTCTTCCTGATCCCGGCCTGTCTGCTGCTTTCTTATCTTTCCTGGCCGTTCTTCCATCAGGCTTACGTCGTAAGCGAGGTGTCGAGTAACGCCGGCGGCCTGATCCGGTGGCCGATCAAATTCGTGATCCCGGCCGGCTTCGTGATGCTTGCGTTGCAAGGCGTATCGGAAGTCATCAAGCGCATCGCCGCGCTGCAGGGCCAAGTGACTATCGATGCAAAATACGAGAGGCCGACGCAATGATTACGCTGGAAATGATGCCACCGCTGATGTTCGGCGGTCTGGTTCTATCCATGCTGATCGGCTTTCCGGTAGCCTTTACGCTTGCCGCGGTGGGGATTTCATTCGGCTTTCTCGCGATCCATCTCGGATTCTTTGATCTCAATTTTCTTCAGGCCATTCCAGGCCGGGTCTTTGGAAGCGTTCTTTCCAACGACCTCCTGCTCGCGATTCCGTTTTTCACATTCATGGGCGCAATCCTCGAGCGCTGCGGCCTCGCGGAAGACATGCTCGATTCGATGGGCCAGCTGTTCGGACCGATCCGCGGCGGCCTCGGCTATTCGGTCATCATCGTCGGCTTTATTCTTGGAGCCATTACCGGCACGGTGGCGGCGCAAGTCATCGCCATGGCGCTGATCTCGATGCCGGTGATGATCCGCTACGGCTACAACATGCGCTATATCACCGGCGTGCTGGCGGCGTCCGGTACAATCACCCAGCTGGTGCCGCCATCGCTGGTGCTCATCGTTCTGGCCGATCAGCTCGGCAAATCGGTCGGTGACATGTACCTCGGCGCCTGGGGACCATCGCTTTTCCAGATTGCGCTATTCGCCGGTTACACCTTCCTGCTCGGCCTCTTCAAGCCAGACCATGTGCCGCCAGTGCCGAAAACCGCGCTGACCCTGACCGGCTGGCCGTTGTGGAAGAAATGCCTGCTCGGCATCATTCCTTCGGCG
>WNFJ01211432.1_pt11 | contig 13562 bp, 16 predicted proteins | sample 5400461 | NCBI WGS metagenome assembly WNFJ01 (sample SAMN13153349, study PRJNA577476) | soil metagenome | isolation source: 115 cm saprolite on Douglas fir-dominated hillslope | place: USA:California | collected 2013-09-17 | reverse complement strand
GTCGCGCTTCGCTCGAGCGCGCCCCGCAGTCCCCAGGGAGCTTCTCGACGGCTCCGCTAAGGCAAGCCACGCGGCGCCGTGTGTCGCCGCGTGTTATGTGGCGAGTTCTTCCAACCCGTCGACCCCTGGCGACAAGGAAGCCCAAGGGGAGCAGCGCGCCGAAGACTTGGATGGGAGCGCAAGTTCACAGAATCGCCCTTATCCGATTTTTCCTCGGGCTGTAATGGCCTACCATCTGACCCCCTCCAAAAGCACACCACCGTAGCCGCCCGGGCCGATGTCGGCCGGCGGTGCGGGTCAAAGCAACTCGCTCTCACCAGGGAGCTCGGTTGGATCCCTTGCGTGCGCGACCGGCGGCGCCTCCCCGGACAGACCGAGGGTCTCCAGAACGAGCCGGACCAACGAGGGTTCGGTGATCTCGCCGAGCACGCGGAGGCGGCCACCACACTTCGTACAGGCCAAAACGTCCACGTTGAACGATCGACGCAGTAGCGTAACCCAGTCCACTCGGGGTGTTGCGGCGTAGAGCGCCCCTTCGAGCAACCGACTCCAATGCTTGACCGAGAGCACGTTTGGAGCAAGCACGACGGCGTCCTCGCTAGGTGAGGTTGTGAGCGGGACTTGCGCCTTGCCATAGCTTTGAAGTGTAGCGCTGCCCTGACCATGGCCCTGGTGCTGCACTCTGTCGCCTGTTGCCGAACGGCTCGGCAACGTACGGCTCGATGCTTGCGCCGCCGCGCTCTTCCCAGGCGTTTTGCGATTCCGGCACGCCGGCAAGGGTGCGGGCGCCTTGGGCACGACGTCGCGCCGCCAGGAACTACGCGGGCCCAGCACTCCGAAGTATCTCAAAAGAGGATACCGGGGCGGGCAGACGAGCGCGGATAAGCGAGCAAGAAATTGGAGCGGGCTCATGATGCGATGTTTCGCACGGGCGCCTTGCAACTTCTTGATGCGATATGCCATGCGCCCGTCGGGCAATCGCCGCAACCGGTCAAGGGCGAGTGGCGGTCGCGCGGCATAGCGGCAGAGTCGTTCACGACCGAGATCGTCCTGCGCTGCGATGCGGACGCTGGCGTGCACATTGAAGCCGTCATGCTCGAACGCCCGCTCGCTTGCAGGCGCGCTGCCGTGCCCGGGCACGTGGTCGCCCTCATCGTGCTGGTCGAGCAGTGCCCCAATCTGTCCGCGTTGCATCGCGACGACGGCACAGGCATCGAGAGGCGTGCGAGCCTCGTCGTGAGCCTCAGGCTCGTCACCACGAAACTCTTTGCCGCGATCACGAAACTCCCGCTCGGGGTCGTGAGCCTCTGACTCGAAGTCGTAAGCCTCACGATTGCTGTCGTGAAACACAGGACCGCGGGTAGGGTGCAGTAACTCCGAGGTCGTGAGGCTGACGACGCACGTCGTGAGCTTCGAGCTCTAGCTCGCGTCGTTCATGATAGAGAGCGTGTAGCTCCCGATCGCGGTCGTGAGCTTCGCGGTCGACCTCGCGCCTTTCTTGCTCGTGATCGTGAGCTTCTTGCTCGAGAAGAGGGGCCTCATGCTCCAAGTCGTCTCGCCGCCGGCTCAAGTCACGAAGCTCGCGATCGCGATCGTGAGCTTCGCCATCTCGTTGGTGTCGCCGGCAACCGAGGTCGTGAGGCTCGCGATTTCAATCGGTAAGCTCGCGATCACGATCCTGAGCTTCCCATTCGCGAGCGTGAGGCTCGCGATGCGCGTCCTATCCGCTTTGCCCGCGATCATGCAGTGTCATGATCGTGATTCTCAAGCTTACGACATCGAGGCTACGCGTCACGGCGTGCGTCGTAAGGCGCGCGACATGGATCGCGAAGCTCACGACCTTCAGCCCGAGCTTGACGACCGCGAATCGGAGCTCGGCGGCCTCGAGCAGAAGCTTCACGACCTCGAGCAGAAGCTTCACGACCGCGGCTGAAAACCTCACGAAAGGGGCCGCATCGCTCACGGTCCCAGTCACCATGCTCGCAACCTGCGTCGCGAACTTCATTCTCTGAGTCGCGAGGCGCGCAGCAGCAACTCGATGGTTGGCGGCTTCAGCCACGGGGGTTGCGGCTGGGAGCGCGAGCGTTTCGTGACCGACCAATAACCGCATGGGCGCAGCCTTGAGGTTCGCGGTTCCGATCGGAAAGCTCGCTAACTCGATTCCGAGCCTCGCGATTCCACGCGTGTGCCAACCACCCTTGTACGACTGAAACATTCGAGTCGCCGAGCGTAAGGCCCGTCGCCGGTACGAATGCGTGAATATCATCGGCGCCTTGATCACCGCACGCCTACGGCCCATAAGCCAGCACCGCGAGAGCCGCGAGCTCACTGAGTTGCTCGGTCGCGCCCAAGAAATCACCCGTGAGACCCCCCACCCGACGGGCGTAGCGCCACGCAGTCAGGCCCATGACGGCCGCTAGCACGCCGACCATCGCGACCAATCGACCCGCGCTGGCGAGGCGGCCAGCAACAGCAGCACCCGCAGCGACCAAGAGCCAAGCCGTCGCCAAGAGCGCCTGCGGCAGGCGCGCGCGCACGAGCTCTCCACTCTTGGCCGCGACGCGCGATACGTACGGCAAGAAAAGCATCTGCCAGACAGGTGTCACACGGGCGGCACAACCGACCAGCGGCAACGCCCACTCGGAGCCGCGCCCGAGTCGCTCGAGAAGAGCGATCCGGCCTACGAGAGAAATGATGAGCGCGCATGCGCCAAAGACGCCTGTGCGGCTGTCTTTCAGAATCTCGAGGACGCGCTCGCGATCGCGCGCGCCGCCCAGCGCATCGCTCGTGTCGGCCAGACCATCCTCGTGAAGGGCGCCTGTGAGAAGGAGAGAAAGGCCTAAAACGAGCGACGCGTCGGCAAGGGCCCCAAGCGGCCAAAGGGCCCGGTGCGCTCCAGCCAGCAGCCCTCCGAGAACCAAGCCGACAACAGGAAAATAGGCGGGGGCCCATGCCAGAGCCGAGCTCTCATAAGGATGGCCCCCGACCGGCAGGCGCGTGAGAAAGGCAAAAGCGGCGCGCAGACTGCGCACCGCCTGTCTCACGGATTCCCCCGGTCGGTGCGATCGCGAACAACGCCCGCGGTTGCGAAGGTGGCCATCTCGTTCTGCAGCGCAACGGCCGACCGAACGAGCTCGACTCCGAGCACCGCGCCTGTCCCCTCCCCGAGCCGCATTTGCAGCGAGAGCAAGGGCGTGAGTCCCAATGCGTCAAGCGCCACGCGACTCCCCTGTTCGGCCGAATCGTGCGACGCGATCACGAAGCGCACGACCTCGCGACGGAAGGCGCGTGCAATCAGCGCGGACGCTACCGCGAGAAAGCCGTCGAGCACGATGGGCACTCGGCGCTCGGCCGCCCGCAGCAGAAAGCCGACCGTTGCGGCGAGTTCGAGACCACCCACGGCCGCGAGCACTCCCGTCGGATCCCGTGGGTCCGGTGCATGCAACCGAAGGGCGTCCCTTACAACTTCGACTTTGCGCGCACGGGTCGCATCGTCGATCCCAGTCCCATGCCCGACGACATCGAGCGGCTCCGCGCCGGTCATCGCGCAAACAAGGGCTGCCCCCGCGGTCGTATTTCCGATGCCAACCTCCCCCGTGGCCACAAGGCGCGCGCCCGCATCGGCAAATTCGTCGAGCACGCGCTTGCCGACGTGCATGGCGCGCTCGACCTCCGAACGCGTCAGGGCCGGCTCCCTGCGGAGATTGCGAGTCCCCGCTCGAACACAAGCGCGCGTGAGCTCAACCTGCGGTCGAACGGGGGCCGCGGACAGGTCTCCCGCTACGCCGACATCCACGAGCGCAAGCTTCACGCGATGGTGTCGCGCAAGCACATTGATCGCTGCCCCGCCGGCCATCATGTTGCAGACCATGTCGGCCGTGACTTGCGAGCCGTAGGCGCTGACCGATTCGACCACCACCCCGTGATCCGCCGCGAAGACCGCCACGCACGCGTTGTCCGGTGGTTCGCAAGGAAATTGGCCCGTTGCGCCGCAATACCAGGCGGCAATTTCCTCGAGCTTCCCGAGGCTCCCACGAGGTTTGGTCAGCTCGTCTTGATGACGCAGCGCCGCCGCACGCGCCCCCTCGTCGAACACGGGCATACCGTGGTCGCGCGCGGGCGCGGTCGCGGGCGCGGGCGCGGGCGCGGGCGCGGGCGCGGTCGCGGGCGCGGGCGCGGGCGCGGGCGCGGGCGCGGGCGCGGATGCCGGCTCGGGCGCGTGATCGATCCACCGTTCACGATGGACCAGGTGGTCAAGCGGTCGCCGCCCCAGCCAACCCGTTTCCTCCAACATCGGGCGCGCACGAAACGCAACCGGCACGCCGACGCACAGGTACGCAATCGGCTCGACGCCGGCGGGCAATTCGAATGCCGCGCGGAGCACGGCCGGTTCTACGATGCTCACCCACCCCACGCCCAGCCCCTCCGCGCGCGCCGCGAGCCAGAGATTTTGCACCGCACAATAAGCGCTCGCGCGAACGGCCTCCGGCTGCGCGGTCGTGCCCAAGATGGCTTCCCCGCGCGAGCGCAAATCGACGGTAACGCACACGTTGAGCGGCGCTTGCAAGATCCCCTCGAGTCGGAAAGACAAGTACTGAGAGCGCCGCCCGGGGGGAAAGCGCACCGCCTCGGCCGCGCGACAGCGAAGAAAGCTATCGCGCACGCGCGCCCGAACGGCGCGATCGCGCACGATGACAAACCCCCAAGGCTGCGAAAACCCAACGCTCGGTGCGAGATGCGCCGCGCCGAGTACGCGCATGAGCGTCTCTTCGTCGACGTCTACGTCCTCGCGAAAGTGGCGCACGTCCCGCCGAAGCGCGATGACGTCGTAAATAGCGCGCCTCGCCTCGTCGGAAAAGCGAGCGCAAGAATCGGCGTCAGGCGGAGGCGGAGCGAGGCTCATGCTGAACCGGGTCACCTACTAGGGGAGCTGTCTATTGACGAGCCTACGATGTCGCGATACGGCATGCGCTGCTCGAATTTGACAATCAAACCCCGCGACTCGGGTGAATGGGAAGCCGGTGCGATGCCGGCGCGGTCCCGCCACTGTAGGTGAGTTGCCCCAGCTCAAGAGCCACTCGGTAGCACGGACCGGGGAAGGAGAGCTGGTTCCGCTTCGCCGCTTTCCGGTCCAGAGCCGACGGAGCGAACTCACAAGCCAGGAAACCTGCCTGAGCCGCCGAGCGCGAGGTGCGCATGCCTTCAGCTCCTCTGCGGTCGGGTGCGGATCTCACCCGGACGCCTCAAGTAGATTCTCCTTCTTTTCTCGTACTCGGGCACGGAAGCCGTGAACCGAGCGCCAACGATCAGTTCGTAGAATGCGTCGACGCTTGGCGAGGGCGCCGCACGGACGGCGGGCGAGTCGCCTATGCGTATGTCGAGCTGGCAAGGCCGTCGCTCGACGAAGGATTGGCCGAACTCGCCAAGGACGCACGCGAAGTCGTCGTCGTCCCGCTTTTCTTGTTCGCGGCCTGCCACATCAAGAACGATGTTCCGCTGGCTCTGGCGCGGGCGCGCACAAAGTTTCCACACGTCCGCTTTGCGGCCGCCTCACCCCTCGGCGTGCATCCCAAGCTCGCGCAGCTCGTCTTTGAGCGGGCGGCATCGGTCGCACCGATGGGCGAAACCGACGTCTCGCGCACCGCGCTGGTCGTCGTTGGGCGTGGCTCGAGCGATCCCGACGCGAATGGAGACTTCTGCAAGCTCGTGCGGCTTGCCGCCGAGGGGCGAGGCCTCATGTTGGCGGAAGCCAGCTTCACGGGCATCACCCGTCCGCGGTTGACTGAGACTCTCGAACACGCCGCTCGGGCCCAACCGGAGCGCATCGTCGTCGTACCCTATCTTCTCTTTCCGGGACGACTCTTGGACAAGCTGAATGGTGAGCTCGCGCAATTCGCTCATCGCTATCCATGGACGCGCGCCGTGCTCGCGCCCCCCCTCGGTGCGGACGATCGGCTCTTTGCTTTGCTGGACGAGCGTGCGCAGCAGGCGCAGAGCGGGCAGGCACCCCTTCCTTGCGATACCTGCCTCTATCGCACCGAGCTGCCCGGTTTCGCGGAACAGGTGGGCGGCCTCCGAGCCATGCTTTGGAGCGTCCGGCATTCTTTGACGCACACGCAAGCGGTACCGCACGTTCACTCTCACAGGCTCGTCAAGAAGCACGTTCTCGTATGCGGCAACGGCGATTGCGTGGAGCGCGGCGCCGTCGCACTTCTCGATGGGCTGCGCCGTGCCGTGCGCCGCGCGGGCCTGCAGCGGGACGTCCGCGTGACGAGAACGTCGTGCATGGGTCGCTGCGGCGAAGGTCCCGCGGTGGTCATTTACCCCGACGGGGTTTGGTATCGCCAAGTCCAAGTCGGCGACGTGGAAGACATCGTCGAGGGCCACATCCATGCTGACCGCCTGGTGGCTCGGATCGTAGACAGCGTCATGCAATGACCATGACGACGCAATGACCATGAAAAGGAGAACCGAACGATGGCTTGCCACGAGATTGCCGCTCTGCGACTAGGCCTCATGCAGGTCCTGGGCATTCACGACGACGCCGAGCGCCAACACGAGCTCTCCGAGCTGGGCGACTCGCTGGAAAAGCCGGGACCCCTGCGGACACTCGCGTCGTCCATTGATCTCGAAACGATCTCGAAGGCCTACGCGTCCGCGCTCTCGGCTCTGTCCGAACGCATCGCAAAGACCGGAGCCGATGACCCGAAACTGCCGTACCTGCGTTCGCTGGCGGTCCTCACGAAGAAGGTGGAGCTAGATTTGCGCGCACATACAGACACGCTCCAGCGCTTTTGGCGCGACCTCGAAGAGATGCACGACTACGTGCACGAAATCCACCCGGTCGACTGACATGGCCACCGCCCGAACAGCGCAGATCGAGTCGGCACGGTTCTTTGGACCGCGTGCGCGCGTGCTCGACCTTGCTCTCGTGGACGAGGACTGCCTCGGGTTCGTCGGTGGCCAATATGTGATCGTGGACACGGGCGTCTCTCTTCCCAACGGAAAACGCGCCAAACGCGCTTATTCGATCCTTTCTTGCGACCAAGAGCAACTACGCTTCCGCCTCGCTGTACGCAAGCTCGAGCCCGGCCCCGGATCGAGCGTCCTTCATGCACTGCCCGAGGGGTCGACCGTGCAATTCAGCGGCCCGTGGGGCAAGTACCTCGCTCCGCCCGCCATGCACCGCCCCGTGCTCGTATTTGCGACCGATACCGGAATTACTGCGGCGCTCGGCCTTGTTCGCGGACGCGCTTTCACGTCTCTCCTCGAGCAGCAGCAAGGAATGCACATCGTGTGGTACGTACGTGCCGACGACGGGTTCGTGTCGGTCGACTATGTCCGCGAAGAGCTCGGTGCAGCCGCCGATTGCCTCACCGTCGAACCAGCGCTTCCCGTCGGCCACCCAGAGAGGAGAGAGCACGCCCGAGCCGCTGCATTCCGCCATCTCGCCGGCACAGCCGATACTGCATTCCTTTCGGGCGATGGCGACGTGATCTACCCCCTGCGCGATGCGCTCGTCTCGAGCGGAACGAAGAGCGATCAAATTTGCGTCGAGGCCTTCTTCAACAACCCGGGGAAGAAGGCTCCGTGACGACGCAAGCCCCGTCCGAACGCGCCGGCGTGCCCCCGCGCGACCGCAAGGGCCTGCGCACAGGGTTCACGACGGGCGCGTGCGCGGCTGCCGCTGCAAAGGCGGCGACGCGCGTCCTTGTGCGGGGCGAGCCACTGCAATCGATCGACACGAGGCTCCCGAACGGAACGCTCGTTTCATTCACGCTCGCGCGCTGCGCGCCGGCGGAGGACCGCGCACGCCAACACGCGGTCGCGAGCGTCATCAAAGACGCAGGCGATGACCCCGATTGCACCCACGGCGCCGAAATCGTAGCCGACGTAGAGCTCGCGCGGGTACCAGGTGTAGAGCTTCGCGGCGGCTCGGGAGTGGCTACGGTGACCAAGCCGGGCCTCGGCCTTGACGTGGGAGGACCGGCGATCAACCCCGTTCCCCGGCGGAACATCACAGAGATGGTTCTCGAGGAGCTTGCTGGCAGCGAGTGGCCCGGCGCCATCGTCACCATCTCGGTGCCGGGCGGCGAGGAGATGGCCAAGAAGACGACCAATGCGCGGCTCGGCTTGCTCGGCGGCATCTCCATTTTGGGCACCAGCGGCGTGGTCAAGCCGTTCTCGACTGCGGCTTACCGAGCAAGCGTGGTGCAGGCGATCGATGTCGCACGTGCCCGCGGGCTCGAAGAGCTGGTGCTCACAACCGGCGGCAAAAGCGAGGCGTACGCAATGAAGCTTCATCCGAGTCTCCCTGAGGAGGCGTTCATTCAAGTCGGTGACTTCATTGGCACGGGGTTGCGGCATTGCGCTCGCCGCGGCGTTCGTCGGGCCACCGTCGTGGGGATGATTGGCAAATTGTCGAAAATGGCAGACGGCAAAATGATGACGCACGCCGCCGGCAGCGAGGTGAACATGGAACTTTTGGCCGAACTGGCATCGGAAGCGGGCGCCGGGCCCGAGCTCGCTGCACGGATCAGAACCGCAAACACCGCGAGGCACGCCCTCGAACTCTGCGCCGCCGAGGGCTTCGTAGGCGTAACCACTCTGGTCTGCCGGCGAGTGACCGAGCACGGAAGCGCGCATGCCGGCGCCCACCTACAAGTGCACGCTTACCTCGTTGACTTTGATGGGTCGCTGCTCGGTCGTTATCCACCGGCCACTGAGGCGAGCTTGCCATGAACGACATGCGACAAATGACCGCACAAGGACGCCGGATAGAAGACGCAAGCTTCGCCATCATCGACGCGGAGGCGGGACAGCACTCGTTCGCACCCTCGGAGTGGCAAGTCGTGCGGCGGGTCATTCACGCAACGGCGGATTTCGAATTCAAAACGACGATGCGATTCCAACGCGACGCCGTGACGGCCGGCATCGTGGCGCTCAAGAGCGGCTGCCCCATCGTGGTCGACGTCAAAATGATCGACGTAGGGCTGAACGCCGAGCGGCTCGCCGTTTATGGGTGCAAAGTGCACTGCTTCATCTCGGACGACGACGTCATCCGCACGGCGAAAGAAGCGAACAGCACGCGGGCCATCGAGGCTATGCGCAAGGCCCGGCGCGAGGGGCTGCTCGATGGCGCAATCATCGCGGTCGGCAATGCCCCTACAGCCCTCCTGGAGATTGCTCGGATGGTGACCGAGGAAGGCGCCCGCCCAGCTCTGGTCGTCGGAGTGCCCGTCGGATTCGTCTCGGCCGCGGAATCGAAGGAAGCGATTCTCGCTGCCGCCGCGCCTGCCATCGTTGCGCGGGGCCGCAAGGGGGGCAGTCCAATCGCCGTCGCGGTCATCCACGCGCTTTTGCTCCTTTCAGCCGAAGGCACCACATGAAGTGCGCAGTTACAATCGTCGGCATTGGCGACGACGGATGCGCGAGTCTCTCGAGTCGCGCTTCCAATGCTGTGGCCTCCGCTCACGTCCTGGTCGGCGGCGAACGCCATCTCGCCTTCTTCCCCCAGTTTTCGGGCGAGCGGATTGTGGTCAAGTCGGGGCTCGGCGCCGTGCTGGACCGGATCGCCTCTCTGGCCAACGAGCAAACCGTTTGCGTCCTTGCTTCGGGAGACCCGCTCTTTTTCGGCTTGGGCGCACTCGTTGCAGCCCGCGTGGGCCCCGAACATGTCGATGTCATCCCACATCCAAGCTCGGTCCAGCTCGCGTTCGCCCGAATTGGCCTCAAGTGGGACGACGCGATGTGCATTTCAGTGCATGGCAAATCGGCTCAAGGGTTTGTGACGCGCCTAAAGCGCGTCCACAAAGCCGCGGTTCTCACCGATCCGGACAACTCGCCCGCGCAACTCGCCGCTCGAATGCTTGAGTACGGCGAAGCAGACTGGGACGCATGGGTCTGCGAGAATCTCGCAGGAAAAGACGAGCGCGTTCGCCAGTTCGCGCTCCGCGACTTGGCACAGGCCGCCGACATTGCGCCGCTCAATGTCTTGGTCCTCGTGCGAAGCGATTTGGCCTGGCGCCCGCCTCCCGCCATCCCGTTTTTGCATGAAGATGCATTTGCCAAGCGGATGCCGAAAAAAGGGCTCATCACCAAACGCGAGGTTCGGCTCCTGTCGCTGGCTGCCCTGGACATCCGTGAAGACTCCATCCTGTGGGACATCGGCGCGGGGTCAGGTTCGGTTGCCGTCGAGGCGGCGATGCTGGCCCCACTCGGTCGCGTGTTCGCAGTGGAAATCGACCCTGAGGGCGTCGAGATTTGCCGCGAGAACGTCAGGGCACACGGCGTAGACAACGTCCAAGTCATCGCCGGAAGAGCGCCGGAAGCTCTCGCCGAACTTGAAACTCCCGATGCCGTGTTCGTCGGCGGGAGCAAGGGGAGCATGGAGGAAATTATCAGGGTCGCTCTCGAACGCCTCAAACCCGGGGGGCGCCTCGTAGTCAATGCGATTACCCTCGACAACGTCGCGGAGTGTTATCGAGTGCTCCGCGCGCGCGCCATTTTACCGGAGGTCCAGCTTCTCAACATCGCCCGGGGCGAACCGCTGGCGCACTACCTTCGCTACGAGGCGCTCAACCCAATTCACATCTTCGCGGCGACCAAGCCCCCGATCGGAGCCCAACCATGACTGTCACGATTTGGGGAGTCGGCGTCGGTCCGGGCGCGCCGGACCTGGTCACCCTGCGTGCGATTGCCGTGCTTCGTCGCGCGGACGTCCTCGTTCTGCCGCGAAGCAATGACTTTGGCGAGTCGGTCGCGTGGAGCATCGTCAAGCAGCATGTCGAGCCACGCGCCGATCAGGAAAAGCTGCCCTTGACGTTCCCGATGAGCAACGACCCGGCCCGGGTACGGTCGTACTGGGATCGAGCCCTGGAAGCGATCGGTGCTCGTGTCGAGGCGGGGAGATCCATCGCCTTCGTGACCGAGGGGGACCCGAGTTTGTACAGCACGTTCGTTTATCTCGGCCGCGAGGCGCCAAAGCGCTGGCCCAACGTGCGCATCGAAGTGGTGCCCGGTGTAACCTCCGTAACGGCCGTTCCCGCGGCAGCGGGGATCCCGCTGGCCGACGGGCAGGAGCGCGTGGCCATCGTGCCCGCAGCGTACGGCCTGGACGATCTCGACGACCTTCTTCGGAAGTTCGACACGCTCGTCTTCATGAAGATCGGCCCTGAAATGCCGAGACTCGTCTCCGCTTTGGAGCGCCATGGGCTCCTCGACCGCGCCGTTTACGTGGCAAAGGCGAGCATGCGCGCCGAGCGCATCGTGCGCGACGTGCGAGAGGTTGCGACCGAGCGGGGGGACTGTTTTGCAATGGTCATCGTGGCTCGTCGCGAACGAAGCGGCGTCGTGCTCGGGGAGACTCCCAGGGAGCCCGCCATGGCTTCGAGGATGCCATGAGCAGCTCACGCCGATCGTTCGCTGTGTATGCCATCACCAAGCACGGCATCGACATCGCCAAACGCCTGTCGAGCGCGCTTTCCGATGCGGATCTCTTGGTCAGCGAGAAGCTCTTCGGTCAGGCTCCCCCGCACGCGAAGCCCCTTCCGCTGCCGATGGGGCCCACGCTCGCGGATACGTTTACGAGCTACGACTGCCACGTCTTCATCGTCGAACAAGAAGGTCGACCCCGCGGTCGTGTGCGTGGACGACGCGGCACGTTTTGCCGTGTGCTTGCTCTCCGGTCACGTCGGTCGCGGAAACGCCTTCACCGAGCGCGTGGCGCTCGCTCTGGGAGCCCAAGCGGTCGTGACGACCGCGTCGGACGTCGCAGGAACACTAACGGTCGATATCTTGGGCCGAGAGCTGGGCTGGACCCTCGATGATCCGGATCGCAACGTGACGCGCGGCTGCGCCGCGGTCGTGAATGAGACACGGGTCCTCTTTGTGCAGGAGACGGGCGAGCCTACCTGGTGGCCCCTCGACAAGCCGTTGCCTGCCGGCGTCCGTTACACGACCACGCTCGACGGCGTCGATCCGGAATCGTGGGAGATGCTGCTCATCGCAAGTGACCGGAACCTGCAGCGAACTCACCCTAGGCACTGGGACAGGTCCGTCGTTTACCGACCCAACAGCATCGTCATCGGTCTTGGATGCGATCGCGGCGCGTCTGCGGAGATGGTCGAGCGGGGCGTGGACACGCTGCTCGCCGAGGCGGGCCTTTCGCCGAAGTCGGTGAAAGAGATCGCAACCATCGACAAGAAGGCGGACGAAGAGGCACTCCTCTCCTTGGGCCGGCGGCACGCGTGGCCCTTGGTTACATTCACCGCCGAGGAGCTCGACACTACAGTCGGCATCGAGAATCCATCGGAAAAAGTGAAACTGCACGTGGGCACACGAGGCGTTGCCGAGCCTGCGGCGCTGCGCGCATCGGGCGCCGCGGCGCTCCTGGTACCCAAACGGGTGTACACCGAACCCAATGCGGGGCGATCGATGACGTTTGCGGCAGCGCGCATTCCTTTTGCAAAGCGAAGCGTGGAGGGCGAACCGTGAACGACTCTCGCAAGGGCACTCTCTCGATCGTGGGCATTGGCCCCGGCGCGCAACAGCACACGACTCCTGCCGCATTGGAGGCGCTCGCCGAGGCGGAGCTAGTCGTTGGCTACGTTACCTACATTCGGTTGGTAAAACCCCTCATCCAGGGCAAAGAGATCATCAAGACGGGGATGACCGAAGAGATCGGGCGCGCGCGCGCGGCGGTCGAGCGCGCGCAGCAGGGAGCGCGCGTCGCCATCATTTCGTCGGGTGATGCGGGCGTATACGGCATGGCCGGTCTGGTCTTTCAGGTGCTCGAAGAGATGGGCTGGAAGCGGGGCGACTCGCCGGAGCTTCGCATCATCCCAGGAATGACGGCGCTCAACTCGTGTGGCTCTCTTGTCGGTGCGCCCCTCGGTCACGACTTTTGCGCCATCTCGCTTTCCGATTTGCTCACTCCGTGGCCCGTCATCCGCAAGCGGATCGAAGCGGCGGCGGCGAGCGATTTCGTCATAGCGCTGTACAACCCGGCAAGCGGTCGGCGGACGCAGGGCATTGTCGAAGCGCACGACATCATCGCCAAACACCGGCGCGGAACTACGCCGGTTGCGCTCGTCAAGAGTGCTTACCGGAAGCTGCAGAGCGCCATTGTCACGGATCTGGACCGGTTCCTCGACTACGAAATTGGCATGCTGACGACGGTCCTCGTCGGCTCTACGAACACGTTCGTCTTCGAGGGCTACATGGTCACGCCCCGCGGTTACACCAACAAGTACACGTGGGACGGAGAAGCAATTGCTGGACAGACTCCCGGGCGGTCCCTGGTGCTCGAACCGTCAACCGAGGCGGAGGAAGAATAGATGGCGCGCGTCGGACGACTCGCAGGTGCGCTCCTCGTCGAGACGGAGGGCGATTTCTTCCTCGTCGGCAATACGAAGGAACCGTGCGATTGGGCTGCGCACGGCTTCGAGGCGCCTCCCAAGATCGATGCCACCGAGCGTCCATGGCTACGCCTTCAACAAGTGGCGGAGGCCTCTGTTACCGGACCCCACCTCGTCCTTGAGCTCGAGGGAGAGGTCCTGGCA
>WNFJ01110856.1_pt3 | contig 13565 bp, 13 predicted proteins | sample 5400461 | NCBI WGS metagenome assembly WNFJ01 (sample SAMN13153349, study PRJNA577476) | soil metagenome | isolation source: 115 cm saprolite on Douglas fir-dominated hillslope | place: USA:California | collected 2013-09-17 | reverse complement strand
AACTGCGCGGCATCGTGGCGGCCATTGCGGGTCCTTCGCTGCTCACGCTCATCTGGCAGGCGCTGCTCATCAGCCTGGCCGTCATCGCCGTGCGCCTCGCCTGGGTTTTTCCAGCCACCTACCTGCCACGCCTGATCAGTCCTCGCTTGCGCGCCCGCGACCCGTCTCCAAGATGGCGCCAGGTGGCGATCGTCGCCTGGGTCGGCATGCGCGGGGGCCTCTCGCTGGCCGCAGCACTGGCACTGCCTTTCATGCTCATCGGTGGTCAGCAGTTCCCGCAGCGCGACCTCGTCATCTTCTTCACCTTCGGGGTCATCCTGGTCACGCTGGTCGGGCAAGGATTGAGCCTCGTACCCATCATTCGGCTGCTCGGTCTTGAGCGGGAGGGCGCACTCGAACAAGAACACGCGCAGGCACATCTCGTGGCGGCACGCGCGGCCCTCTCCCGGTTGGATGAACTGGCAACTGAGGAGTGGGTTCCCCAGGACGCGCTTACCTACCTGCGTTCCCCCTATGAGCAGAAACTGCGCACCCTCACCCAAGCCATGGATGGCGCGGGCGATGAGCGCTTTGACGGCCATACCCCGGTCCAGCAGCGGCTCCGGCAAGAGGTGCTCACCGCCGAGCGGGCGGCGGTGATCGGGTTACGCGACCGGGGCCCCATTGATGATGAGACGCTCCGCCTCGTCGAGCGGGAGCTGGACCTAGAAGAGCAACGTCTGCAGGGATAAGCAGACCAGAGGAAGAGGTGAAAACCATGCGTCCTTCACTTGCAACAGCGCCTACCTTACAGATGATCGTGACGGCCCATCCGCGGGCCTGGATGGGCACACTGCAGCAGGCAGGACACCGGGCAGGGGCCACTGCATCGATGGCTCCTTCCTTCCTCTCCTTGTCACTGCTCGTGCTGGTCTTTGTCACCTCGCTCCTGCTGGCGGTCGGAGCCTCCGCCTGGTTTACGCGCAGACTCGAGACCATCAGTGATCTCTTCGACCTCTCTCAGGGGCTCTTGAGTTTGCTGGGGGCGCTGGGAGCCAATATTCCCAATTATGTCGCCTCGTTCGTCGCAGCCGCGTCCGGTCAGTTCGTGGTGGGTCTGGGCATCATTCTCGGTTCCAATATCTACAATATGGCCATTATTTTGGGCATCTCCACCTTCGCAGCGAAAGCCCGGTACGGCATTGCCTTGACCCGCACAGCTGCGCAGGATGTGCGCGTGGTGGCCGCCTCTACCCTGGCGATCATGCTGACCACGCTGCTGGCCGTCGGGCTCCTCGCGTGGAGAGCTGGTGGCGCCACGTACCCTCTCTCCATCGCGGTGAGCGTGGGGCTCCTGGCCACGAACCTGCTCTCGCTTGGACTCTTCTGCGTGCTGGCCTTCCACGTTTTGCAGCGTGTGCCGCATGGACCTCCCGCACGAGAAACGCTCACTGCGCGCATCGATGAAGCGGACCCTCTCCCATCCGGCAAGAGGCGGATGGCCACGACTCGCTCGCTTGGTGAAGCAGTGCTCGCGCTGGTACTGGCCCTTGGTGGCGTAATCGTGATGGTGCAGACGGGACAAGCCTTCGCGGCGGAGGTCCATCTGTCGCCAACAATCCTGGGCCTCGTGGTCCTTGCGGTGGCAACCTCGCTGCCCAATACCGTGGTCGCGTTCACGCTGGCCCGGACGGATCGGGTCTCTGCCTGCGTGGAGGAAGTCTTGAGCAGTAATAGCATCAATGCCACCTTGGGCATTGCGCTTCCCTTGCTCCTGTGGCAGCCCATCCATCCCGATCCCGGGCTGTTGTTCCCGGATGCGCTCCTCATGGTAGTGCTCACACTCACCGCGTTGATCGGCGCACTCAGGCAACGTGTGAGTCGTTTGACCGGGTTCCTGCTTGTCCTGGTCTATGTGAGTTGGGTCGTGGTGCATGCCTTCGCCTAGCACCTCGGGAAAGCAAGGAGAACACGTATGCTTACGCATCAACAGTTCCTCGTACGCCGGTTGGAACGTCTGCTCCTGACCTTTTTTCTCCTGGCTGCACTTTTCCTGCTGGCGGTGTATGTTGCTGCACCATCCATGTACACGCAAACGCTCTTGCTCCAACCATCTCCGACGGATCGCTATCCCTTCCCGGTGACGCTGTTTCTGGTGGTCATTGTGGGGTGTATCTCCATCTTGATGGTAGGCGTCGTGCGCCATTGGCGCTGGGTGTTCTGGTTACTGCTGGTAGCCTTTGGAGGGATGATCCTTGAAATTCCTGCGACGATCTTCCAGCTGGCTGGTATTTTTCCTCGCATTTTCCCTGTCTGGTACAGCCTGTGTCGGATGGAGGGCGCCATGATTGCGGTCGCCATTGCGGTGTGGATGCTCCAGATCTATCGGCACTATGGAGTGTGGGCTCTGGGCAGGAAAGCCCCATCCGATGCGCGAGCCCATAATGGAGCGATACCCCAAGCAAAAAGAGATCAATAGACGCATCACAAGAGGGGTTCCGCCCCCCTTGATTCATTGCATCGTGTTGAAAAGAAGCGAAGGGCGCGTCTGGTCGGCCATCGGCGCTCCTCTTCTCGTGGTGAGCGTGCCGGGAGTGCTGATGTGTCAGGTGCATCGCTCACCAGTCAAACAAGAAAGGAGAGAATGTCTATGAATCAGCAGATCCTGCTCGGCGTGGATATGGATCTCTCTCCAGCCACCCAGGCGATGCTGCAGATGGCCGGAACCTTCCTAGTACAGCTCGCTCCACAGTGTCAGGTGCTGCTCCTCACCGTTATTCCTGTGCCCTATGATACGCCCTCCTCGCTCGGGCGCTTCCGCGGGCAGACGCCTTGCTTGTCTGCGACGACCGTGCAACGAACGCAGGCCAGGCAGACCCTAAAGCTGGCGCAGGCTGTGTTGGTGCAAGCTGGCATCGCGCCTGGACGGCTGGAAACGCAGGTGCGTGAGGGCGTGCCTGTCGAGGAACTGGTGAAAGTGGCGAGCGTTCGGCAGGTGGCCTGCATCGTTCTGGGATATCGGGGCGCTGCGCTCTGGCAGTGGTTGCGAAGGTTCCTGATGGGAAGTACGACCGCGCAGGTCTTGCGCAGGGCTCCTTGCCCGGTCCTGCTGGTGCCGAGATCCTCGGGTCCCACCAATCTGGTCGCCTGGTATGAAGCGGCGATCACCCGCGAGCTGTCCGAACACGCCTCTGGGTTGTCTATCTTCACCCCAGAGGAGGTGGCTTCCCGCTTTCCTCCCCTGCACCGCACACGCCTACGCCGCAAGGAGGTGACGGCCGCCAAAAAGGCCTTACAGCAGCTCGCTGACCGAGGGGTGCTCATCTGCCAGCAGGTCAAGGGGACCTTGCAGTGTTTCAATGATTGAAAGAGGTATGAGGGCAAGAGGGCCAGCCGAACGGCTCTCTGCGTCCGAGGCTTCGGAGCCACAGCAGGAGGAGCGGCTCGCACCAGAACAAGAGATCCGTTCCTGCGAGCGCACCTGGTCGTCATGCGTCAACAAGACGGGTCAAGGCCGAAAGTGAGGGTCGATCAGCAAGCGAAGCGCCTCGATCCTGGTGGTGGATGACGAGTAGGAAATCGTGCATGCCCTCCAGCGCAGCCTCAACGCCCACGGCTATACAGTCCGCACAGCGCACAGTGGCGAAGAAGCGCTCGAGGCGGTGGCGAAGTGGCGACCTGACCTGTTGGTGCTTGATCTGCTGCTGCCGGGGATGAGTGGCCTGGAGGTGTGCCGCCAGGTACGAGCGACCTCAAATGTGCCCATCATCGTGCTCTCGGTCAAAGATGCTCAAGCCGACAAGGTCGCAGTGCTCGACCTGGGGGCGGATGACTATGTTGCCAGACCCTTTGGGATGAGTGAGGTGCTGGCCCGCGTGCGCGTTGCCCTGCGCCGCATGGCTCAGGCAAAGAGCGGCATCGAGTCGCGTGTGCAGGTGGGGCCACTCTCGGTGAATTTCGCGCAGCGGCACGTCGTGCTTCGTGGGCGGGAGGTGTCCTTGACCCCCATCGAGTACGAGCTGCTCAAGGTCTTTCTCACGCACCGTGGCAAGATTCTCACGCGGCAGATGCTGCTCTCGCAGGTCTGGGGAACCAGTGCGCATGCCAGCACGCACAGCCTGCACGTCTACGTGGCCCAGTTGCGCCGCAAAATCGAACCCGACCCCAAGCAGCCACGTTTGATCTTCACGATCCCCGGCGTTGGCTACCGCTTTACTGATGAGGAGGAATCATAAGTCGTCTTCCGTGCAACGGAACCCGAAACAACGAGAAGGATGGTGCTCTTTGCTCGGGTCGCGCGCGAGATGCAGCACAAATGAAAGGAGGGCAATGCCCCTTCTTCGTAATGTACTGGACCTGCCCCTACAGCGATCTCCTTCCTCAGCTCCTCAAGTCAGCACCTGTTCTTCCCATGCATTGTGAGTCTGTTGCACGGAAGACTGCCTATTACTTTCTTCCTCTGCTGAAGCACTCCCGTGAGTTCATTCGTGATAGCTTTGGAGATCTATTTTGGTTGTGACCGAAGAAAGTGGAGTGCCGCCATGGGAAACCAGTCCGAAGCCGATGATTCCTCTCCCTCCCTCACAACCATCTTCGTGGTGGAAGATGACGCTGACCTCGGCTATGTGCTCCTGCGATTCCTCGAAGAAGAGGTTCCTTGCCGCGTGGTCCTCGCAACCGATGGCTTTGAAGTATTGAAGCTTGTGCGATCAATCGCACCACATTTGTTTCTGGTCGATTACAACCTCCCCAGTATGAATGGTCTTGAGCTGGTCGATCACTTGCGGGCTATTCCCACCCTGGAACAGACGCCTATCGTCCTCATGAGTGCGCGCATGCCACGTGATGGGGTCAAGCAGCGCCAGTTGCCTGCGATCCACAAGCCTTTTGACCTCAATCATCTTCTGCAGGTGGTACGGGAACAGTTGCCTGCTTCATCGATACCTCTCGCCATTCATCGAAATCGGTGCTCGTCAACAAGCTCAGGTTTAGGTACCATTCCCTCCATGACGCAGCTACCAAGGGGGGTCTGTTTCAGCAGATGGCCTTTTTTCGAGGGTGTATGGGCATATGAAGCCCGCGACTGAGATGGACAACGTGAGCGTTGGCAAACCCAGACCGGTTCTGCCCGCTGTCTACCTTCACCACTTCCAATGCTTCGTCGTGTCCGTTCCAAGGATCAGCAGCACCAACACCCACAGGGGCGCAACCTTCCACAAGAGAGGGACCCACGGCCGAGGGGCGTACACACGCACAATGTTCACGACGACCTGGTGCCCGAGCAAGAGCGCAAGCAGGGATGGCAGCTCTGGTTCCAGCACACGAGTAAAGATGAGCCGTGTGCGAGGGAAACGTGGCTGTTCATCTTCACCAAAGCATCCTGTCACATCTGCGGGCAGGCAGTCGGCAAATGCCGCAACCTCAGAAGACATCTGTGCGGCATCAGCGACCGAGATGGTGCTCCATCCGGGGCGAGTCAAGGCATTGAGGGCATCCCCTTGCATATTCACTGCCATGACCTGCCCTGCCTGGACCTGTTTGATCAAGGTGCTATAGGGAACTTCCGTAAAGATGCTAGGCGGAGCAGAGGGCGCAGGAGGTGGCAGGTGCAATGCCAGGCCAAACAGGAGCAGGAAGAAGCATGCCAACAGCAGTCCTGTCAGTAGCGAAGACGACGATGTCTTGAGCGTTTGCACCAGGCGTCCTCTCTGTAACCTGTCTGCTCGTCTCCCGTGCAAAAGATCTCGTTTCTTGTTCATGCCCATCATATCCCGCGTAAACAGGGGAGGAAGGAAGGATGCATCTCTGCCCCTGGTCCTCCTCCACGTCACAGGGCTGTCAGGCCCAGGCAGCCCTTTCAGACTTCCTCGCGTATCGTCATCACCTGCTAACGTCGCGCCCCGAAGCGGATCAGCGCACATTGTCGTCCCCACTGCTGCACCTGCCATCGCATGCTTCACGAGGGGGTGCTCTTGCGTGAGAGCAGTATGTTTCACGCTATGCCTGTTCAGAGAGCGAGGCCACGCTGTAGGCTTGGAAAATGTCATCACGGCCCAGGACCCCAATGAGATGCCTGGCATTGTCACGCGCAACGACCGGTAACACCTGTTGATCATGCACCCCCATCCGGCGAATAGCCTCGTCAAGAGGTTCAGCGGCAAAGATCGTTTGAGGAGGGTGACTGACGATCGCTGCCAGCGTTTCCTCTCCTCGCTCATCGAGCACGGCCTCCTCAATCTCGTGGGCCATCAGCAAGCCCACCAGCGCACCTGCCTCATCCATCACCAGCACCGCCCACTGATGGGTCTGCTTCAGTCTCACAGTTGCCTCAGCCACCGTGAGCGTTCGTGGGAGCATCAGCAGCTCGGTCGTCATGGCTTGACTCACCGGAATACGACGAATCAGATCATCGGCCAGGCCCTTGCGCAGCTCGATACCTCGCCGTTTCAGCTTGAGCGTATAAATGGTCTCTTTTCCGAAGGCCTCAGCCACGATGGTGCTGAGGACGACCGCGAACATCAGCGGAAGGATCACGGAGTAATCGCCGGTCAGCTCAAAAAGAATAATGACGGCGGTAATAGGAGCACGAGCGGCTCCTGCAAACACAGCGGCCATCCCGACCAATCCATAATTGCTCGGATGGGTGATGATACCTGGAAACACGCCCTGTAGGAATGCCCCGTAGGCTTCACCCAGCATGGCACCAATGAAAAGGGAAGGGGCGAACACGCCGCCAGAACCACCCGAGCCAATGGTCAGCGAGACGGCAAGCATCTTGGCGATGACCAGGAGCGCGAGCAATCCTAACGCATAGTGGCCTGCTAAGGCCGCGCTCATCGCCGGATAGCCTACACCGAAGACCTGTGGCAGGAAGAACCCAAGCGCGCCAAGCAGCAGCCCACCTGGAACGGGCTTGAGGTACTCAGGCATCCTGATCGCATCAAAGCGATCCTCAAACCAGTACAGCGTGCGCGTAAAGGCGACCCCAACGAGTGCTCCCAGGAGGCCCAAGACCACATAGAAAGGAAATTCGCTGACATGCAAGACCTGATACGATGGTAAGGGAAACGCCGGCACATTGCCAAAAACGCTGCGTCCAATCACCGAGGCGGTCACGCTGGCGATGACCACAATCCCAAACGAGCGGGTCGAGAACTCACCGAGAATGATCTCAAGCGCGAAGAAGACACCAGCAATCGGTGCATTGAAGGTGGCAGCAATACCCCCCGCTGCGCCACAAGCCACCAGGGTGCGGATGCGCGCCTCCGACATATGGAAGAGCTGTCCCCACGTGGAGCCAAGAGCTGAGCCGATCTGCACGATGGGCCCCTCGCGTCCCACCGAGCCGCCGGAGCCAATACAGATCGCAGAAGCGACCGATTTGATGGCCGCCACAATGGGACGAATCCGCCCACCCTTCTGCTCAACCGCCAGCATGACTTCGGGCACCCCATGTCCTTTTGCCTCACGAGCGAAAAAGTAAATCAGGGGGCCAAAAATGAGCCCGCCGATCGCCGGGAGAAGAATGACGGCAGAGGGACCCAAAAGCCTGCTCAGAGCCGGGCGAAGCACATCAAAAAAAAGGAAGGTACACCCACTGATCAGCTCGCGAAAGACGACCGCACCCAGTCCTGCTCCTACTCCAACCAGCAGGCCGGAGAGGAGCAGCACCTGGGTCTCGTTCAACTTCAGCTGCAGGAGACGGCGAACCGTCCTGCTCACAGCAGGAAACCGGTCACCAGAGACAGCAGCATCGCCCAGGTTCCGCAAAAGACGAAGGACTCGAGCGAAAAGAACAGCACGTTTCATCAGCACCCTTCCTTGTGGTTCCACACGCTGATGGGTGGGCAACCATTCAATAACAAGACGAGAAAAAAGAGGCATCCTCAACGCGAGGACGCAGCGATCCCACGCAGGATCAGAGCTGCCACAGCCGGTGCCTGACGCGCAATCTCTGCCTCTGACTGTCCAAGGACCTTGGCGGAAAGGACGTAGGACTCCGTCAGGGACAGCGCCATCAGGGCAGCCGTCTCGATGGTTGGGCAGCGAATCTCCCCGCGCGCCTGGCTCTGCTCCAGCATCAGGGCGATGACCGCCACATAATCACGCAACAGTTTGGTCGCCTCCGCCTGAAAGGCGCGGTTGACGCCGTAGAGCGCGCTCATCGACACATTGAAGCTGTCACTCTCCTCCTCTGCCAGGTGCGCAAAAGCGCGAAACAGCCGCTCCAGACGTTGCTGCAGGGTCCCATCGGGGGCCAGGGCAACGCGGATAGCGGCCAGATGTTCTTGTGCGATGAAACGCAGCATCGCCAGGAAGAGCTCACGCTTGTTCTCGAAGTAGAGGTAAATGGTGCCCTTGCCGATCCCCGCCTGCTCAGCAAGCACATTGATATTCGCCTGGTCAAATCCCAGGCGGGCAAACTCGCTGGCTGCCACACGCAGAATGCGGCGGCGCGTCGCTTCACGCATCTGCTCATCGACAATCTTTGGCATAGTACCTCCTCGAGATGTGCGATCTGGTCCTGTCTCTGTAGCATACCACGTTTGTGGACTGGTGGTCAATGTCATGAGGAACCGTCACGTTCCTCACCGCGAGCAGTTTTGAGCGGAGATGAGCAAGGACAGAGCTGCTCTCTCACTCGATGGCGAGAAGATTGACCAACGGGTCATTGACAAATCACGGATCGTATGGTATAGATAGAACTGACCGGTCAGTTACTCTGAGACGTTGTATGAAGCTGCTGGATTCTTGGCAGCAGAGAGGGAAGCTATCATGCGTGTCAAGATGTCCGGCATGCAAGCCTTTGCTCAAAACGTATGGACCGTCGACGGCCCCAATGTCCGCGACTTCGGGGTCCTGTTTACAACCCGCATGACCGTCTTGAAGCTCTCCGATGGTTCAGTATGGGTGGATTCTCCTGTACCTGTGCCGTTCGACACGCTCAAACACATCACTGTATTGGGGCCCGTGAGCTATCTTGTTGCAGCGACCCCGAGACACGTCTGGCGGCTGGAAGCGTGGCACACGCTCTTTCCCAAAGCACAGGTATGGGCACCACGAACCACCCCATTGACGTTGAAGAAGGGGCACCTGCCATTCACCGGCATGCTGGGGGACGCGCCCAATCCCGAGTGGGCGGATGACGTCGACCAACTTGCCTTCAAAGGCAACCCTCTCATCGAAGAAGTCCTGTTCTTTCATAAAGCGTCTCGCACGGTCATCCTGGATGATCTCATCCAAATTCATCCGAGAGTGAAGGGCAAGCTCCTTCGCAATGCCCTCTTCAAACTCGAAGGCGTTGCCTCTCCGCAGGGCGGCGTTCCGATCGACATCAGGTTGTCTTTCACTCGTCGAAATCTCGCACGGCGATCACTCGAAAAGCTGCTTTCCTGGGACTTCGACAAGCTGATCATCGGTCATGGTGTGTGCATAGAGAAAGATGCGAAGCCATTCGTAGAACAGGTCTTCCATTGGCTCAGGCGCTGATAGCAGGTGCGAAGCAGATGTTCACGGGTCGAAATGGTACGCACCTCAAGTTCGCCCACAGGAGTGGAACTGGACATGGCTGTCTGCTCGCGCGAAACTGGGCAGCGAGAAAGGAACGGATCATGCGCGTGTTGATTTCTGGAGGTGGTATCGCCGGGCTGACGCTGGCGTATTGGCTGCACCAGTACGCGATTCCCGTGGTGGTGATTGAACAGGCGAAGACGCTTCGTCGCGATGGGTACGCGATTGACTTTTTGGGCACCGGCTACGAGGTCGCTGAACGGATGAGCCTCATTGACCGGCTCAGCTCTCAGCAAATCCCTTTTGACGATGTGGCTTATGTGAATAAGGCCGGCAAGCTCATCGCGAGACTGGATGCAGCGCTCTTGCGCACCATCACGGATGGGAAATATATGGGACTGATGCACTGGACCCTCGAAGAAGTGTTGTATGAAGCGCTTGCAGGGACTGTTGAGGTGCGGTTCGGCCGTTCGCTCACGCACGTGGTATCTGACCCGGATGCGGTAGTGGTGACGTTCACTGATGGCACAACCGAGTCCTTCGATCTCTTGATCGGTGCCGACGGCGCGCATTCCACCACGCGCGCCTTGGTCTTCGGACCGGAAGACCAGTTCAGCCGCTATCTCGGCTACACCATCGCCTGCTATCCGCTCGCCGACCGCTACGACATCGGCCACGCCTGGAAGATGTATCTCGAGCCGGGACGCCTGGCAGCCGCCTATTGCACGCAGCAGGCGGGCGAAATCCTCACGTTTTTCATGTACCAGGTTGCCCAGAAGGAGCATCTTCCACGCGAGCAGCGGCTGCCACACTTGCGCGAGGTGTTTGCAGGGATGGGCTGGCTGACCCAGCAGTTCCTCTCCGATGTCAGCCCATCTGAGAGCGTGTTCATGGATGCGGTGATCCAGATCCAGATGCCCACCTGGCATCATGGTCGGGTGGCCCTGGTGGGCGATGCCTGCGACTGCCCCACGCTGCTCTCTGGGCAGGGGGCGTCGCTGGCTATGGGAGGTGCTTATCTGCTGGCTCGTGCGCTGCACGAAACCGCCGATTACCAGGAGGCGTTCCGTCGGTACGAACAGCACATGTATGCCTATGTCCAGGCGCAGCAAAAGAGTGCCCGTGGCTTTGCCAGGACCTTTCTGCCTGGGAGTCCCTTCGGTCTGTTCGTCCAACAAACGGTGATGAAAGTGGTGCTGCGCGAGGCGTTTCGCAGCCTGCTGCGACGGCAGTTTGGTGCAGAGAGCCTCTTGCCCTCACAAGACGCCAGGCCGGAGCCGCTGGGAGGATCGACCGAAAGGCTCCCGCACAGGTGATCCCTGTCGCCTGCGGAGAGACGGTGAAAGCCGACGACGATGTGGAGGTGGAAATGTCTGCCCATCCCGATAGAAGTTCAGAATGCAAGAACCATATCCTGGGAGCGGCGGCTGCCGTGTTTGCGCGGGGAGGTTTTCGAACTGCCCGCATGGATGATCGTGTCGAGCAGGCAGGTCTCTAGAAAGGGGGTGCTGTATCTCTCTTATCTTCTTTTCGCGCTTGCTCGCCGTCACGTTGGGGACCTCTCGTCCGAGCGAGGTTTCGCGCCACAAGGAGGTGATCAAACAAGGCCGCGTGCTCTGGCTCACGACCTCGCAGCGATGCCAACAGGAGCGCGCTCTGGTAGGTTGTGTTGCAAAAAATATGAAGAGAATGCTGAGGAGGTGAAATCCCAGTTTCCTGTTCAACTTAGACAGCCACTCCAAACAGGCTGGCGATGAATGCTACCTGTTTCATGCTCTCTCGTTTATCTACGTTAGATATCTGACCCTTCCTGAGCATGTTCATCGCTTCATAGCCTTGCAACGTTCGCCGCGCAGTCTCTGACGAAAAGAAACCCATCCCGAGCTTGACTAACCGTTTGATGAAGCGATGATCTTGCTCGACGAGGTTGTTGAGGTATTTACTCTGCGCAATTCACAAGGGTCTGGCATCAACCTCTCCGCTTTCAGCTCTTTGAACGCTTTTGGATAGGCCGCGTTTTTATCAACCGTGATGACGCGAGGTGTGCTGGTATGAGGCGCAGCAAGCGCTTTCGCGAAGAAACGTTTGGCCGCTTGAGCGTCTCTGGTAGGACTGAGCAGAAATTCCAGGGTATTTCCCTCGCGAATCCACAGCACGATAGAGGTACATCCACACTTTTTTCACTTTGATATACGTCTCATCGACGCACCACGAGTCGTTCGTGGCCTTGAGATGGGGGCGGCAACGCTTCTCCAGTTCGGGTGCGTAGCACTGTACCCAACGGTAGATCGTGGTGTGATCGATATGCAATCCCCGCTCGCGCATCATCTCCTCCAGATCTCGGTAGCTGAGCGGATACCGGAGGTACCAGCGGACACAGAGCAAAATAATCTCAGCTTGGAAGTGACGCCATTTGAATGGAGTGGAGGTATCCATGAAATCGGTTCCTCGCAGTTCTCAGAATACTGTCGAGTTTACCGCATCCTTGCCATTTTCGCAACACAGCCTCTTCCAGTACCTGGCGAACTGTCGCTGGTTTCGGCGCGTGCGGGCCAACGGGCGGCTCGACATTGGTGGATATGACTACTATCTGGGCACCACCTGGCGCAACCACATGCTCGAACTGCACTTCGATGCCAACCAGGGCTGCTTCCTGGGGCAGCCAGCAGGCAGTGAGAGCACCCTCACGATTGCACCCCAGGGGCTGACGAAAACCGATCTGATGGGCGAACTCGGACACCTGCTCGCCTTACCCGTGTATCAACTTGCCCTACCCTTTACTCATGAGGCGTGGCGTCAGCTTGAGTATACTCACGTCTTGGCCGGTACAACTTCCTGAGACTTTCACCGAGAAGGGGGGTACGACATACCGAGACTCAACAGGAATACCAATGCGCATCCCTTCAACTGGTCGACCAAATCAGCTGCCAAAGTCATGGCAAAGTGCCAGGCTCAATCTCTCTTAGCCCCAGTAGCATGAATTCCGCTTCCTTTTTCTGCGGCTGCGTACTGAGCCAAAGCCACGCTCCATTGATGTTTCAGGAAAACAACGAGTAACGCAACGCGACAGACCTGTTGTCATGAGGGCAACAGGTTTTGATTGCGAGAGAGGTGAAACCTCCTCTGAGCAAACGCCAGGACCTCATCGCAGTTTTGCACTCCACTCTTCTATGCACATACGAAACGAAATCCCGGTCAAGCCTTCCCACTTCATAGGCTTTCCGTGGTAGCGCTGTGGCCTGCTGGGGAGGAACTTTCCGTTCTTGACACTGCTCTTCACGTTTTCTTGACACTTCCTGGTCATACTAGCACCAGAGAGAACGATGGGCAGCCGGTTGGGTCAGCAGCAATGAGGTTACCTGTACCCCGGACAGGGTTCCCAACACAGCAGATGCCCTTCCCGCTTTCTCATCTGAGGGGGACCTCTCCTGGTAAGTTCTGCGGCAGAAAATCCTCTTCAGGAAGGCTCGGGGGCACGGGCGATGAGGGAGTCCCTGTGCTCCCAGGTATGCGACAGGCTAAAAGGATCGGGAAACATAGATGAAACGTGATACTTGTCTCTCGTTGGGTTCCTTTCATGTGTACCGCCCTATCTTTGACGCTTGAACACGAAGAAAGGGAACCTCAAGAGTTGCCTCAAAGGACAGAAAACGTAGTGCATCTTTAGACATTTGCTGTTTGGCGTTTGAACAGAGCCAGAGAGCTACATCTTTTGTTTTGGTACCACGACACGTACCACTAGAACATGGAGGCTTACACTATGGAACATCTACTCTTCAGATCGACACGTGCAAACAAGCGTGTCCTGGTTGCAACGATCATTGCATTGCTCGTAGCAACGCTTGTTGCCCTCGTACCCGGTATTCTCGGGCACAAAGTGAAGTCGGCATCGTCCAATGTAGGAGGACTGGGACAGCTCAGTGGTCTACTGCCCAGGGACCACCTGACCACAGAGAGCGCCATACAAGTGGATCTCACCCACGAGACGGTGCGCCTGCCGCTGTACAAAGGGGAGGCGTATGGCAAGACCGCCTGGTACATCCTGCTGGATGCCTCGGACGCCGGGCTGGCGCATG
>WNFJ01723861.1_pt1 | contig 13566 bp, 13 predicted proteins | sample 5400461 | NCBI WGS metagenome assembly WNFJ01 (sample SAMN13153349, study PRJNA577476) | soil metagenome | isolation source: 115 cm saprolite on Douglas fir-dominated hillslope | place: USA:California | collected 2013-09-17 | reverse complement strand
CCAGGGATGCGGCAGGCGCGCCAGCCACTTGTGCACCATTGCTTCGATCCGATCGGCGGTCAGGCCGTCGGCGAGCGTTGGCATCTGCCGCGGATCCGCGCCCGCGCGAATGCCGTTGGCCAACGCTTCGAAGGGGACATGGGCCTTGGCGAGCTGCCGCTTGAGGTATTCATGGCCGTTGAGGCAGACCTTGAGGGGATAAGGGCAGTACGCGCTGAACTTGATGAACAGCGGGCCGAAGTCGGCGTCCACCAGGTAGACAGAGTACTGGTTGACCATCGCGGTGCCGCGGACGAGCCAGGGAGAGGTGACGCCGGTCTGGGGGGTGCGCCGCTTGGTCGTGCGGAACACGCGCTGCCGTTCCTGGGCCTTCCCGACGAAGAGCCCCCCCTCGCGCCGCCGAACCTTGGCCAGATAGGTGGCGGCCACGGTGTCTTGGCGTTCCCCCCGTCGAAAGCGGATCCGCGGGATGCGGTGGATGGCCACGAACTGCTCGGTGGCGCGCCCGAAGGCCGTGCTGATGGGCGCCATCAACGCTGAGGAGGCGTACGGCGGCCCGCGGTGCTTGCGGAAGAAACAGGCGACGCCGCCTCCGGTTTGCAGGCCGGCGACATAGCCGTGCAGGTACATCCGATCGATGCTCTCGAGTTGCCGCGTGACGTGCTTGGCCAGCACGGTGGCGGCGCTCAGGGGTATGCTCATCGCGAGGCTCCGGTTGCCAGGGGCCCTTGGCCCACTGACCGCTTGGCGGTCTAAACAGCAGCGCGGTGACAGCGGCGCTCAGTAGTACTCGGTGGCCGGAGCCTCCTTGTCAACTCCTTCCGCAGAGCAAGTGAGATCTCGTCCGTGCCGCGTTGGATAGGCCGCTGGCTCGCTGATCGAAGGAGCCGTTCGCGAGCTCGCCCGGATAACATGGCTTGTCGGTCTGAGGCGGAGCCTCGTTAGCGACATGGGGGGCCCCGAAATGGCCCCCCAACCCCCCCAACGTTCGGAGCGCCCCGGCACAGCCGGGTCGCTCCTCTAAACCCCCCGCGCTCGGGGCGCCCGGCCAAGCGTGGCAGCCCTCGATACTCCGACAGGTTCCTATGCGGCAGGTCCCGGACGCCGGGACCGGCGTCGCCGCTGCCAGCGGAGGAAGGTGTAGCGCGCCAGCTTGGCCGGTGGCGAATCGAGCGACACGACCGCAGAGGCGCCGAACATCAGCGCGGCGGCGACGATCTCCGGGAACAACATTGCGTGGCCTCCTGATTCCGGAACGCGTGGATGCCGGCAGCACAGCGCAACGGGAATGCCAAAGCCGCACACGCGAAAGCCACCGAATCTCTGGCCGTTGAAATTTCGACTCCCGAACTCGCGGTCGGGAGGAACGCCCGGGGCCGGGAGGCTTGCCCAGGAGGTTCGGGCGGCGAGCCCTCAGCCGCCGCCGTCGTGCAGATGGCACGCGGCCTCGTGGCCGGCGCCGACCTTCCGCAGCAGCGGGCGCTCGACGCGGCAGCGGTCGAACACGAATGGGCAGCGCGGGTGGAACCGGCAGCCCGACGGCACCGCCAGCGGACTCGCCACCTCGCCCTTCGGCACGATGCGCTCGCGTCGCAGCGTCGGATCGGCCACCGGCACCGCCGACAGGAGCACCTGCGTATACGGATGCCGGGGCGCCCGGTGCAGCGCGTCGCGTGGACCGATCTCGACGATCTCGCCGAGGTACATCACGGCCACGCGGTCGGACATGTGCAGCACGACGTTGAGATCGTGGGAGATGAACAGGTAGGTGAGGCCGAAGCGGCGGCGCAGGTCCATCAAGAGGTTGAGGACCTGGGCCTGGACGGAGACGTCGAGCGCGGAGACCGGCTCATCGGCCACGATCAGGCTCGGCCGTAGCGCCAGCGCGGCCGCGATGCCGATGCGCTGGCGCTGCCCCCCGGAGAGCTCGTGCGGATACCGCTCGGCGAAGGCGGGATCGAGGCCCACCACGTCCAGCAGCTCGCTCACCTGCCGCCGTCGCCCGGCCGCATCGGCGCGCTCGTAGATGGCCAGCGGCTCCGCGATGATGCGGCCCACGCGCATGCGCGGATTGAGCGAGGCGAACGGGTCCTGGAAGACGATCTGCATCCGCTGCCGCGTGGCCCACAACCGCGGCGGCGACAGCGCCGTCAGATCGTGGCCCTCGAAGCGAATGCTCCCGGCCGACGGCTCGATGAGGCGCAGGATCAGGCGGCCGGTCGTGGATTTGCCGCAGCCGGACTCGCCGACGAGGCCCAGCACCTCGCCCCGCTCGATGGCGAAGCTGACGCCGTCGACGGCCTGGATGACGCGCCGGCGGCCGCGCAGCCAGGCCCCGCCGGCGGTGAAGCGCTTCTCGAGTCCGCGCACCTCGACGAGCGGTGCCATCACACGGAGACCACGGGGCAGGCCACGAAGTGGCCCGGCCGCCGCTCGGCCAGCGCGGGCTCGTCGCGGCGACAGCTCTCGAGGGCGAGCGGGCAGCGTGGCGCGAACCGGCAGCCGGCGCCCGCCTGGCGGAGGTCCGGCGGCGCGCCCTCTATAGAGGAGAGGGGCTGGCCGAAGCGGCTCGGGTGCGGCAGGCACCGCAGCAGGCCTCGGGTGTAGGGATGCAGCGGCTCCTCGAAGATGTTGGCCACGGGCGCCATCTCGACGATCCGCCCCGCGTAGATGATGGCCACGCGGTGGCAGAGCTCGGCGACCACGCCGAGGTCGTGCGTGATCAGCAGCACGGCCATGCCGCGCTCGGCCTGCAGCCGGCGGAGCAGGTCGAGGATCTGCGCCTGGATCGTCACGTCGAGCGCGGTGGTCGGCTCGTCGGCGATCAGCAGCTGCGGCCCCGGCGCCAGCGCGAGCGCGATCATGGCGCGCTGGCGCAGGCCGCCCGACAGCTGGTGCGGATAGTCCCGCGCGCGCTCGCGCGGCGACGGCACCTGGACGCGATCGAGCATCTCGACCGCGCGCTCCCAGGCCGCGCGGCGGCCGCCGCCCTCGTGCGCGCGCACCGCGGCCGCGATCTGGTCGCCGATGGTGAACACGGGGTTGAGCGAGGTCATCGGCTCCTGGAACACCATGGCGATGCGCGCGCCGCGCACGCGGCGCATGGCCTCGGCGTCCTTATCGAGGAGGTCGTCGCCGTCGAGCAGGATGCGGCCGGCAGTGACGCGGCCGGGCGGGGGCACCAGCCGCATGATCGACAGCGAGGTGACGCTCTTGCCGCAGCCGGACTCGCCCACGAGGCCCAGCACCTCGCCGCGCTCGATGGCGAAGCTGACGCCGTCGACGGCGCGGACCGTGCCCCCGCTCGTGGCGAATTGCGTGCGGAGCCCTTCGACGGCCAGCAGCGCCACTTAGACTTTCAGCCGCGGGTCGAGGGTGTCGCGCAGCCAGTCGCCGAGCAGGTTCACGGCGAGCACGGTGAGCATGATGGCGAGGCCGGGAAACGTGGCGAGCCACCACGCCGTCGCGACGTAGTTGCGTCCGTCCGAGAGCATCCAGCCCCAGGTCGGTGTCGGCGGCTGGACGCCGAGACCGAGAAACGACAGCGCCGACTCGTAGATGATCATGAAGGCCAGCTCGAGCGTGGCCACCACGATGATCGGTGTCAGCGCGTTCGGCAGCACGTGACGGAGCAGCAGCCGCAGCGCGCGGTTGCCGCGGGCGCGCGCGCCGGCCACGAACTCGCGCTCGCGGATGGACAGGACGTCCGCGCGGACGATGCGAGCGAACTGGACCCAGCGGGTCACGGCCATCACGAGGATCACGTTCAGGAGGCTCGGCCCCAGCGCGAAGACGACGCCCATGGCCAGCAGGATGTAGGGGATGGCGAGGAAGACGTCGACGACGCGCATGATGAGGGCGTCGGCGCGGCCGCCGAAGAAGCCGGCGAGCAGGCCGAGGGTCACGCCGATCAGCGCCGACAGCGTCACCGCGGTGAGCCCGACGCCGAGCGAGATGCGCCCGCCGTGCAGGATGCGGCTCAGGATGTCACGGCCGAGATGATCGGTGCCGAGGGGGTGCTCGCGCAGGCCTCGCTCCTGCCACATGGGCGGCCGCAGGCGCTTCGTCAGCATCTGCCGGGCGGGATCCCACGGCGCGAGCTGCGGCGCGAACACCGCCGCCCCGCCGATCACGAGCAGCACGCTGAGGCCGAACACCGCGCGGAAGCTGACATGCCGGCGCGCCCGGGCGGCGACGGGCAGCGCCGCCTCGGCGGTGACGCTCACCGGCCACCCCGCACGTAGACGATTCGCGGATCGAGGTACGTGTAGACGAGGTCGATGACGAGGTTGATGACCACGAAGAGCGTGGCCAGCACGGCCACGATCGCCTGCACCAGCGGGTAGTCGCGGCTGAAGATGGCGTCGACGGCGAGACGGCCGACGCCCGGCCAGGCGAAGATCGTCTCGGTGATGACGGCGCCGCCGAGCAGGATGCCGAACTCGAGGCCGATGATGGTGACCAGCGGGATCGCCGCGTTCTTGAGCGCGTACTTGTAGGTCACGACGAAGGCCCGGATGCCGGCGGCGCGCGCCGTGCGCACGTAGTCCTGCGCCAGCACCTCCAGCATGCCCGAGCGCGCCATGCGCGCGATGCGCGCCATGGAAAACGCGCCGAGCGCCGTGGCGGGCAGCACCAGCGAGGTCCAGTCGTCGCGGCCGGCGGCGGGGAACCAGCCGAGGCGCACCGCGAACACCATGATCAGCAGCAGCCCGAGCCAGTACACCGGCATCGCCTGACCGAGGAGCACGCCCACCGAGCAGACGGCGTCGACAAACGAGTTCCGCTTGAGCGCGGCCAGGATGCCGGCGGGCACGGCCACGACGAGGGCCAGGCCGAGCCCGGCGGCGGTGAGCTGCAGCGTGGCGGGCAGCGTCTGGACGATCAGGGTGAGGGCCGGCAGCTGGTGCTTGAAGGACAGTCCGAAGTCACCGCGGACGGCGTTGCCCAGGAAGCGGAGGTACTGCAGCCAGAGGGGGTCGTCGAGGCCGAGCAGCGCGCGCAGCTGGCGCACGTCCTCCTCACGCGCCTCCAGCGGCAAGAGCAGCCGCGTCGGATCGCCGGTCAGATGCAGCAGCCCGAACACGATCACCGACACGCCGAGCAGGACCCCGAGACTCTGCACCAGCCGCCGCGCAACGTACCCGAGCATGCCTAGCGGGTTGCCAGGCTATCGAGGCGCGCCACGGCTTGGCCGGGGCGCGGCGGGCGCTGGGGGGTGGGGGGGGCCATTTCGGGGCCCCCCACGTCAATAAAACGCGATCTCCGTCAGTCGGATGGACTCGTCACCGCGCGGCGTCCACTTGAGGCGATTGTTGACGCCGTAGATGTCCATCTGCTGGTAGCCGAAGAGCCATGGCGCGTCGTCGTGAATCAGGCGCAGGAGCTGGCCGTAGAGCTGCTTGCGCTTGTCGGTGTTCATCTCCGCGCGCGCCTGCGCGATGAGGCGGTCGACCTCGGGATTGCTGTACTGCGAGACCGGCTCGCCCGTCTGGAGGTTCGGCGTCACCCAGTGATCCGGCTCCAGGCTCGGCAGGCACCAGCCGTTCATGAAGATGTCCTCGGTCTTGTGATCGAGCACCGAGCGCACGTAGCTGCCCCACTCGCCGATGATCTTCACGTTGGTCTTGATGCCGTTCTCGGTCAGCTGGCCGGCCACCGCCTGCGCGATGTCCTTGTCCATCGCCCAGCGCCCGTTGGGCGCCTGCAGCGTCAGCGACAGGTTCGTCTGGCCGGCGGCGACCAGCAGCTCCCTGGCTTTCTTGGGGTTGTACTCGTAGAGGGGGATCGAGGGATCGTAGCCCCACACGTTGGGCGGCATGGACGAGTTGATGCGCTTACCGTTGCCGAGGAGCACGCTGTCGAGGATGCCCTGCACGTCCACCGCGTGGTTGATCGCCTGACGCACGCGCCGGTCGGCCAGCGGCCCGCCTTTGATCTGCGCGATGCCGAAGTAGATGATGCGGCAGCTCGGCGTCTTCTCGGTGCGTACGGTGCGGGTCGAGGCGAGCGCCTGCAGCTGGTCGGGCGGGACGTTCACGATCAGGTCGGCCTGGCCCGTCTGTAGGGCCGCGATCCGCGCGCCCAGCTCGGGGATCGGCCGCCACGTGGCCCGCCGCACGGCGGGCTTGCCGCTCCAGTGCGCGTCGTTCGCCTCGACCACGATGCGCTCGTTCTTCTGCCACTCCACGAACTTGAACGGGCCGGTACCGACGGGCTTCAGGTTGGCCTGCACGTCGCCGACCTGGGCCACGTACTTCGGCGCGAGCTGGTACATGAGCGTCATGCGCGCGGGCATGGCGGGATCCGGCACCTTGGTGTGAAAGCGCACCGTGTGCGGATCGACGATCTCCACGCGCTCGATGGTGTTGAACCAGCCCTTCTGCGGCGACTTGAAGTCCGGCCGGTAGATGCGCTCGAACGAGAACTTCACGGCGTTCGCGTCGAACGGCTCGCCGTTGTGGAAGCTCACGCCCGGTCGGAGCTTCACCTCCCAGACCTTCTCGCTGACGTTCTTGTACGAGGTGGCGAGGCTGGGAACGAGCTGCAGCTGCTTGTCGCGGGTGAGGAGGGTGTCGTAGATCGACGTGTTGATGATCAGCGTCACGATGTTGTTGGTCATCTGCACGTCGAGGAACTCGGCATCGATGCCCTGCGCGATGGTGATGTCGCGCTCGCCGGCGGCCCACGCGTGCGCCGTCGCGAGAAGGACGAGAACGAGGGCCAGCGACCGAATCGTGCGGGGCATGGGATCCTCCTTCGGTGAGCGCTGATCCTATCATGAGAAAATGACCGTCGGCATGCGGCTCCGCTCCCATCTGATCGCGCTCGTCCTGGCCGTCCTCGTCCCCATGATCGTCTTCGCGGCGATCGTGGTGGTCATGTTCGGGCGCCAGCAGCGCACCGAGGCCGAGCGCGGTGCGGTGGAAACGGCGCGCGCGCTGATGAACGCGGTCGATGAGGCTCTGGGCAGCACGGTCACGACGCTGCAGGCGCTGGCCACCGCTCGCAGTCTGGCCCAGGGTGATCTGACGGCGTTTCATGCGGAGGCGCGCCGCGTGCTGGCGACGCAGCCCGACTGGAAGGACATCATCCTCCTCGCGTCCGACGGCCGTCAGCTCGTCAACACCGCGCGCCCCTGGGGCGCGCCGCTGCCGAGCGCGTCGGAGCCGGCCAGCCTCGAGGCGGTCGTGCTCACGCGCCGGCCCGTCGTCGGCGACATCGCGCGTGGCCGGCTGAGCGGTGAGTACGCCGTGCCCGTCCGCGTCCCCGTGATCCGCAACGAGCGCGTCGCCTACGTCCTCACCGGCGTGCTCAGGCCCGCGGCCCTGGGCAGCGTGCTCGCGCGCCAGCGCATCCCCGCCGACTGGATCGGCACCGTGTTCGATCGCCAAAACATGATCGTCGTGCGCACGCGCAACGTCGAGGAGTCCCTCGGCCGCTCGCTGTCACCGGAGTTCGTGGCGGTGCTCAACCGCGGCGTGCCCGAGGGCTGGGCGATCGCGCGCACGCTCGAGGGGGCGCCGGTGTACACCGCCTACGCGCGGTCGCCGAAGACCGGCTGGGGCATCGGCTTCGGCATCCCGCGCGCGTCGGTGGACGCGCCGCTGCAGCGCTCGCTGCTGGCCATCGGCGCCGGCGGCATCGCGTTCGCGGTACTCGCGCTCGCGCTGGCCGCCGTCGTCGGCCGGCGAATCACGTCGCCGATGGCGACCCTGGCCGACGCGGCGCGGCACTTCGGCGAGGGCGGGACGATGCACGCCGACGGGCCGGCGGGCGTGAGCGAGGTGGACGACGTGCGGCAGGCCTTCGTCGGCGCCGCCGCGCTCGTGCAGCAGCGCGCGGCGGAGGCCGAGACGGCCGCCCGCGCCAAGGACCAGTTCCTCGCCGTGGTCTCGCACGAGCTGCGCACGCCGCTGAACGCGGTGTACGGCTGGGCGCGCATGCTCCAGAGCGGGCAGGTGGGCGAGGCGCAGATGAAGCGCGCGCTCGACGTCATCGTGCGCCAGTCGGACGCCCAGGTGCAGCTGATCGACGACCTGCTCGACGTCTCGCGCGTGATCAGCGGCAAGATGCGGCTGGACGTGCGCCCTCTCGATCTCACGGCCGTCGTCGAGCAGGCGCTGGACGCCGTCCGGCCGGCGGCGGCCGCCAAGGACATACGGCTGCAGAGCGTGCTGGACCCGGGCGCGGGCGTCGTCGCGGGCGACCCGGACCGCCTTCGGCAGGTCACGTGGAATCTCTTGATGAACGCGGTGAAATTCACACCGAACGGCGGGCGCGTGCAGGCGTGCCTGCAGCGCGCCGAGTCGCACGTCGAGATCGTGGTCAGCGACACGGGCCGCGGCATCGCCGCCGACGTGCTGCCGTTCGTCTTCGAGCGCTTCCGCCAGGCCGATTCCTCCAGCACGCGGGAGCACGCGGGCCTGGGCCTCGGGTTGGCGCTGGCCAAGCATCTGGTCGAGCTGCACGGCGGCAGCATCACCGCGCAGAGCGCCGGCGACGGCCAGGGCGCGAGGTTCGTGGTCCGGCTGCCGCTCGCCTTCGCGGAGCCGACGCCCGGCCGCGCCCTGCGCGCGCATCCGATGACGGACTCCGCCTCTGCGCCCGGCGCCCGCCTGGACGACCTGCGCGTGCTCGTCGTGGACGATGACCGCGAGGCGCTGGACCTGGCCGTCACCATCCTCGCCGGCGCCGGCGCGCTCGTGCGCGTCTGCGCGTCCGCGCCGGAGGCGTTCGAAACGCTGCGCACCTGGCGTCCCGACGTGCTCGTCTCGGACATCGAGATGCCCGGCGAGGACGGCTACACGCTCATCCGCAAGGTGCGCGCGCTCGGCGCCGCCGAGGGCGGCCACACGCCCGCCGTCGCGCTGACCGCCTACGGCCGGCCTCTGGATCGCGGGCTGTCATTGACCGCCGGCTACAACATGCATGTGCCCAAGCCCGTGGATCCCGGCGAGTTCACGGCCATCATCGCGAGCGTGGCGCAGCGAGGGACTGCGGCCTGACATGCCATCCGGGCAGGCACGGTTGTCACCCCTGTGACACCGCGCCGGCGTGTACGCCAAGGATGCCGGAGCGCACGTCGAGTCGAGCCTGCTCGAGAAGCTCATCGCGGACGAGATCGCCAAAGCCGTGAACGAGAGCCGCCACGAGCTGCGTGAGAAGATGCCGTGTGACCGTCGGAACCCCTGCGCCTTCAACGACGTCTGTGCACACCACAAGGCGCTTGCCGGAGCCATGATGGCCACGCAGCTCGCGCATCGCTGAGCGCGCGACGCAATCTACGATACTCCCGCCGCCATGAGCGGCGCGCGACGGCTCACGCTCTGATAGCCCTTCCGGTCGATCTTCTACGCGCCGCAGTTCGTGGCCCTCTACGGCGGACACTTCGCCGGTGAGGGTCTCGACGTGGAGGTGCGGACCGCGGGCGGCGGCACCACGACGACGGGCGCGCTGATCGACGGCCACGCGGAGATCGCGCTCGGCGGGATCATGCGCAGCCTCGACGTGGCCGACCGCGGGGGACCGTGGCTCCCTCATTTCGCGCAGGTCAACCAGCGCAACGGGTTCTTCCTGCTGTCGCGCGCGCCTCGACCGACCTTCACGTGGGCCGACGTCGTCGGCAAGACCATCGTCTCCTTCGCCGAGGCGCCGACCCCGTGGCAGTGCATGCTGACGGTGCTGCGCAAGCACGGCGTCGATCCGGCCACGGTGCGGATCGAGCGAACGCTGCCGCTGGCGGGAGCGCTCGCGGCATTCCGTGACGGTCACGGCGACTTCTTCGAGACGGGCCAGCCTTTCACCGAGCAGCTGATCGCGGAAGGCGCGGCCCATCTCGTCGCGTCGATGGGGGACGCGACGGGCCCCGTGCCGTTTTCGTCCTACATGACCACCGAGCGCTTTCTGGGCGAGGGACGCGACGTGCTGCTGCGCTTCACGCGCGCGCTCGCTCGCGCCCAGCGCTGGATGGCCGGAGTGGACGGCAAGCAGATCGCCGACGTGATCGCGCCGGCCTTTCCCGACATCGCCTCGGAGTTCCGCCACCGCGCGGTCGCGCGCTACCTCGGACAGGACACGTGGGCGCGCGACCCGATGCTGGACCGCCCCGGCTACGAGTATCTGCAGCGGATCCTGCTCGACGGCGGATTCATCACCCGTCCGCACCGCTACGAGGACCTGATCGACGCCACCATCGCCCGGCAGGTCGTCGGCGACGTGGTCCGGAGCGATTGAAGGCAGGGTTTAGGTGCGACGGCGCTTGGGCGGACGGCGTCCGGGGCGCTCGATATCCCGGAACTGATGGATCCTGACGGTCCCCTCGGGGAATACCGCGCGTATCTCGAGATCGCCTCCCATCGCGTTGATCGCCGTCTGCAGGGTGCTGATGTACATGTCGGCGCGGCGCTCCATCTTTGACACCGCGGCCTGTGCGACGCCCAAGGCTTTGGCGAGCTGCTCTTGAGTCAGATTACGCGCCGCGCGTAGCTCATCAAGCGCCATTTCCCGGATCATCGCTTCGGTCTTCGTAGCGGCGCGTCGCTGGGACTCCGGCGACATCTTCTCGCGAAGCAGCCGGAACGGCTTAGCCATCATCGTTCCTTCCGGCGGCGCGCTCGATCTTCGCGCCGCAGCGTCTCGAGATGTTGGTCATACAACCGATCGGCGCGCGGTACGTATTCCTCATACCAGCGATCGCGGCCGGTCTTGTCACCGCCGAGCAACAAAATAGCGGAGCGCCGCGAGTCGAATGCAAAGAGAATCCGGTACGGCCGGCCCGGCGCGGGGCCGCATGTTTCCAGTAATCCGACCTTGGCTGCAACATCTTCCTGCTCCGCAGAATCGAGACCGTTCCACCATTCTTCGAATTGATCCGTATACTCGACCACCCATTCCACACGAGGACTATAACTCTAAGGGAATATGGTGTCAGTGTCCAACGTTCGATACACCCGTATCGGGTATGATGGCAGCCGCACCTCAGGAGGTCATGATGGCCAACGCCAACGTGCTGCTCGCCCGCTGCGCGCTGCCGTCCGGCCCGGCGTGGGGCGTGCTTGCCGACGACCGGATCGAGATCGTGGCGACCGACGCCGGCACCAACGGCGGCTTCCTTGCCTCGCTCCTGCAGCTGCCGCGCCCCGTCCGGTCGCTGCTCGAGCGCCGTCGCGGCGCGCAGAGCCTGAAGGCCGCGGAGGTCATGGCGGCGCCGTCGAGCGGCGTCGCGCCGCACCTGCTGCCGCCGCTGGACCTGCAGGAAGTCTGGGCCGCCGGCGTCACCTACGAGCGCAGCCGGGTGGCGCGCATGGAAGAGACGGCGGGCGCCGAGACCTTCTACGACAAGGTCTACAGCGCCGAGCGCCCCGAGCTGTTCTTTAAGGGCGCGGCCTCGCGCGTCAGCGGTCACAACGGGCCCATCCGCATTCGCCGCGACGCCTCCTGGAACGTCCCCGAGCCCGAGATCGCGGTGCTCGTCTCCGCACACGGCGAGATCGCCGGCTACACCGTGGGCAACGACGTCTCGTCGCGCGACATCGAGGGCGAGAACCCCTTGTACCTGCCGCAGGCCAAGATTTACCGTGAGTCGTGCGCGCTGGGCCCGGTGGTGTGGCTGACCGACGAGGAGACGGCGCCCATCTTCGACATCGCGATCATCATCCAGCGCCGCGGCGCCGTCGCCTACGAGGGTAAGATCGCCACCTCCGCCATGCGCCGCTCGTTCGCCGATCTCGCCGACTGGCTCGTGCGCGACAACCTGTTTCCCTCCGGCGCCTACCTGTTGACGGGCACGGGGCTCGTGCCCGAGGCCGGGTTTTCGCTGGCGCCCGGGGATCGCGTGTCGATCAGCGTGCCGCGCATCGGCACGCTCTCGAACACGGTGGTGCAGGGCTAGCGGAGGGCCGCGCCCAGCCGCGCGAGGTCGTCGATCGCGCGGTGGCCGACGAGCCAGATCCCCAGCTCCGTCACGCCGGCCTCCGCGTAGACGCCGCAGCGCTCGAGACACTCGTCGACGGTGCCGGCGATCGCGTACTCGGCGAGCAGCCGATCGTCGAGCACCATGGCCGGGGGCTCGCCGCGGCCGAGGCGCCCCATCACGCGCGCGAACTCACCGGGGTCCAGCCCGTTGTAATCGGCGATCGCCGCGCGCGTTGCCGGCGAGGCGGTGCCCTGTGACCAGTACGCCGTGAGCATGGCCGCGACGGTGTCCTTGGCGAGCCGTCGCGCCTCGTCGCCGTCGTCGCGCACCGCGCACGGCACGTACTGGACGACCTCGCGGGGCGCCGGCCGCCCGGCGCGCGTCGCGGCCTCGCGGACGATCCCGACGGCGCGCCGGGTATACGCGGGCGGGCACATGTTGGAGATCATCAGGCCATCGGCCACCTCGGCGCAGAGGCGCAGCGCCTGCTCGCCCATGGCCGCCATGAGGATCGGCATGTCAGTGCGCCGCAGCGGAAACTCGAGTCGCACCCCGTCCACCGAGAAGACCTTGCCGGTGTAGCTGACGTCCTCGCCGCGCAGGAGTCGCCGCGCGATCGTCATCGCGTCCCGTAGGGCGGCGATCGGCCGGTCGTTCGCGAGCTGCATCTTCCTGACCTTGGTGCCGATGCCCGCGCCGATGCCCAGGACGGCGCGGCCCGCGCTCAGCTCGTCGAACGCCGCCATCTCCATCGCCATCAGGGTGGGGTGGCGGTTGTAGGGGTTGAAGACACCGATGCCGATGCGCAGCCGCCGCGTCGCCACCGCGCAGGCCGCCATGGCGGGCCAGACGCCGCGCGTGAAGGGATTCTCCGCGAACCACAGCGTGGACAGGCCGGCGCGCTCGGCGGCCACCGCCTGCTCGACGCAGGCGGACGGCGGCATGCCGCCGTGGACGCGCAGCGCGAAGCTCGGGAGCCGTGTCACGCTAGATGTTCCCCGGGCGCGGCGTGTCGCGAGCCTCCGAGAAGTGGACGTGCACCGTCTTCCAGTCGCCGTGCTGTTTCAGCAGCACCATCGTGGAGCGCGAGGTGAACGACTTGTCCACGTGCCAGACGGGACGCTCGCTCGGCGCCCCCGTCCAGCGGGTCTTCGTCCTGCGGTGGCACGTCACCACGGCCATGTCGCCGCGGACGATGACCTTCACGTCGAACGGTTCCCACTGGCCGGTCTCGAGCCGCTCGCCGTAGTACTGCCACAGCCGGGTCCAGTGCTCCAGGCCGACGTAGGTGTGGCCGTTCATGTTGAAGAACACGTTGGTCGGATCGTCACTCCAGATCGGGCGCAGCGCCTTCCAATCGAAGGCCGAGTTGGCATCCAGGTACGCCTGGTGCGCCTCGAGGATCCGCGTGTGATCCGTGGCGGAGCCGCCGTCATCGTGGACGTTGTCCGGCATGTCCATTCCCCCCGTGTGGCCGTCAGGGTACGAGAAACGTGCGCACGATGTTCAGGAACTCGTCCAGCCGATCGTGGTGCAGCCAGTGGCCGGCACGCTCGACGCCGACGACGCGCGCGTGACGGAAGTGCGCGGCGCGGCCGTCGGCCGCCGGATCGCCGGCCCAGCTCTCCGTGCCGTAGAGCAGCAGCGTC